>Ga0316189_10007711_pt1 | contig 10156 bp, 4 predicted proteins | sample LowCovwburrow_MG_FD_204930 | JGI IMG/M metagenome (GOLD analysis project Ga0316189, IMG submission 204930) | Coastal sediment microbial communities from Maine, United States - Lowes Cove worm burrow | ecosystem: Environmental > Aquatic > Marine > Coastal > Sediment | place: USA: Maine... | reverse complement strand
AGATTCATTCTCATCACGAGCCATTAATTCTGCAATATGGCGATGTTTATTTACCCACCTTCGCGCTGATGATGACAGCCCGAAACCTTGGCTTATCGACTAGCCATATCAAAGCAGAACCAACCGGGGTTTTAAAGCTGGGTAGTAAAGTGCTCAACACCAATGAGAATTTCTTTTCCTATCCGCATTATTACCAGGGTGATAACAACCAGCCGGCATTCAAAACCTTTTCATTTGTCGACCTGCTCAATGACGAAATACCCTCATCGGATTTGCGTCATAAGACCATCATCATTGGTCTAACTTCGACACATCATGTCGCGACCCGGATGACACCGATTGGTGAAGCTATGACTCCAACGACTATGGCCGCACACAGTATTTCCAGCCTGCTTAATGACGATACATACCGCGTACCCAAATGGGCACCCCAGGCCCAAATGACACTTATCATTATTATTGGACTGTATCTTATGCTGGTACTTGGCAGGTTGCGAAAAACGACGGCTTTTTTCGTCAGTATTTTTTTATTATTGATCATGATCAACGCACATTTTATTTTTATTAGCGCCGAAGCAATCTGGCTACCGATGATGGCAGCAGTAATGACTTTAATAATTGGTCATCTAATCATTGGATCTCGTTTAGCAATAGCCAATCATGTCGTTGGTTTGCATCAAGCGCTAGCTGATGCCAATCGTCAGATCGGTCAGTTCTTTCAGTCACAGGGTCAGCTCGATCAGGCATTTGAAAAATTTCGTCAATGTGACATCGACGACACACTATTAGGCCAACTTTATAACCTCGGTCTCGACTACGAACGTAAACGGCAATTCAATAAAGCCGAATCCGTGTTCAAGTTTATTCAAAGTAACAGGCCGGGTTATTCCGATGTTTCGGATCGCATCATCCAAAATAAAAATGCCAACAACGCTGTCGTGCTTGGCGGCGGGCAGGCCGCTAACGGGAACATCACCCTGGTTAGTGAAAACGGTGGAATCCAGAAACCGGTACTGGGTCGTTATCTTATCGATAAAGAAATCGGTCGGGGTGCGATGGGCATGGTCTACCTTGGTCACGATAGTAAAATCGGTCGCACTGTTGCCATCAAAACCATGGTCATGAGCGAAGAAATTGAGCTCGACAAACGCGACGAAGTGAAGCAACGCTTTTTCCGTGAAGCCGAAGCTGCCGGGCGGCTTAATCATCCTAATATTGTAACGGTTTACGATGTCGGCGACGAACAGGATCTCGCCTATATCGCCATGGATTATCTGCAGGGCAAGGATTTAAATAGCTACTGTAATGTCAAAACATTATTAGCTCCGGCCGAAGTTTTCGAAATTATCATCAGCATCGCCGAAGCACTTGATTATGCGCATGAACAACACGTCGTCCATCGCGATATTAAACCAGCCAATATCATTTATAACAAAGAGAAGAAGATCGCCAAAATTACGGATTTTGGCGTCGCCTGTTTAACCGATGCGAGTAAAACTAAAACCGGCACCGTGCTCGGTAGTCCTTACTATATGTCACCCGAACAGCTTTCCGGACAAAAAGTCGACGGTCGCTCCGATATTTTTTCACTGGGGGTCACGCTATTTCAGATGCTCACTGGGGAGCTACCTTTCACCAGCGATACAATGGCCAACCTGATGTATAAAATCGCCAATGAAAAACATCCAGATATTCGTGGTCTGCATCCCGACCTGCCTGCCTGCGCGAGCAATATTGTTAATCGCGCGTTGCATAAATCTATCGACAAAAGGTTTCAATCAGGTAAGCAGATGGCTATGTCTATGCGGCGTTGCTACGAAAAAATCATTGGCGATACATAAATAAATGCCCCGTTAAAGTGGCCAGGGCGTCGTACCATCAACCGGCACTTTAGTGCCGTCAAAACCTTCACCATGACAATAACCGGCAGCACTACTAACATAAAAATCCCGCGCTATTGGTGTATAACCCGCAGCTACGACCTGAGCACCGGCAGCATTAGAATAGGGTAGTGCCCACATGGTCAGGTAATCCCGATAATCGCGTTTCGTGGCAAAGGACAGGGAAACCAGCATCCAGTCATTCTTGCTCGCTGCCCTGGCGTCAGCGAGTGAATACTGACTGAAACCCAGGTCCGATCTGACCGAGTTCCAGTTAGCTTCGCTACCATTGATCGCGCGCTTGAATTCGCGATCGAGAATATGCAGACGCGGTAGCAGGTTCCAGCCGTCGCTTAATGCGCCACTACCCTCAGCAGTCATCATTAATTGTATGAATACACTAGCACCGCGATCCCATTTCTTTTCGACCCAGAGCTGAGTATCAACATAGGCAACAGGATTTCCTGCCGATACGCTATCTTGTAATACCTGATATAAATCATCGAATGGCAGGTTTTGGCAATCCGCATCCCCGCCGCTTAGCTGGTGGTATTTGCTCTTGGTATAATAGGAATAAGGATTAGTCATGGAGTGGTTGATCCAGCTATCGAAGCTGATACTGCCAGTTTGTAATCCGTGACCCAGTTCATGTACATCACCGTGCGCGACCGGGTCGAAAGACCAATAGGCATCGTAGGGATTGCCTGAACAGCCATAACCACAAAAAGCCTGATCCGCATTCATGTGTTTAACGATATCAATGTTATCAATAGTCAGGTTATGCGCTGTCGCAAAGTCATGAATTTCGGGCACAACATCAATAGCAGGTCCTTTAAACCCGGCGAGTACATGCGGATAGTTGTGTATGTAACGCATGGTAGCATCGGCTAAACTTTGAGCGCTGCCCCACTTAGGGTCAGCCAGAGACTCGCGCATCTTTTCCAGCGAGGAGTGCACCTCAAATCCGGGGGTTACCAGCTCTGCCCAGTCGTAGTCACCAGCAATGAGCTTTTCGGTGAACGAGTCATCCTGCGAGCTATCTCGCCAGTAGGCGTGTTCACCGATATTTTCGAAATCGAGGCTAATGTCAAAACCGTTGACATTAAATTTTGCCTGCAATGGCCCACCATAAGGCGAAGTAAACTCGATTGTTTCTCCAGGCTCGATGTTAATTGTCGGACTCTTTAGAAATTTGGGTCGTTTATAGCCATCCTGCGCCCAATGATGTGTGGACCCTGAACGTTGCGTATTGACAAAAATACCAACCTCGACCGCGCTATTGTCGGTACGCGTAACCCGCAATGTTTGCCCGGGCAAGGCATAAACGCCAAGCGAACGGAAATTTGCCTTGCTGGTAAGCGTAATCGTTTTATCGACAGGTGTAATATGGCTGAAATCGCTGCGACTAAAGTTGCCCATATCTGCCTGAACCGGATTAATGTTGCGATAGTTATAAACCGCATGGTCGGCATAATATGCTTGCATAAACGCATTACTATTCGATGTTACTTTATCCATCGGCAGGCGGATTTTCTGTCGGTAATGATCACCTAATAGCGCCAATAGTTTCTGGAAACGAAAACCTTCATGGGCGAACAGGTTTATTTTGCTTTCATCAAAGCCTGTCATCATCTCGCGCACAGCTTCGGCACCATCAAGAAAATCTTCCTGTAAGCCGACTACGGCATCGCAATTTTCATCATCACAAACACTCCAGTCAAACAGGTAATCCTGATCACGAAAATGCATCAACATAGTCTGTATCGACTGAACGTCGTCGCTCATCAAATTGAAAGTATCGCGTGGGTCGTAGTCAACTAACTGCAACTTATGCCAGTAGTTATCGAACTGATAGCGCACATCAAACAACTCGAACAACGCATCGCCAAGTGACGTGTGATTACCATCGTGATGCATATATAAAACCGGGATCCCACGATCCATCGCTAACGAAACAGTATCGACAATTTGTTGCGGGTTTGAGCCAGTATTTAAGATTTGCGAAATAATCAGTAAATCAGGGCCGTCGGCCAGGCAGCCAGTCAAAGCCTGATCGTCACAACTACCGGCAGCATTATAATTAGCCTGGCCAGCATAGTGATCATCCAACCAGGCTCTCACCGCTGTTTCATCGGGAAAATAAAAGCTCTCATCCTGATGCGCGATAACCACATTAAATGCGCTCGAACTTAAATCATCACGCGCTGTCAGCCAGCTCATGGCGTTTTCCATGAACTGATGCATCTGGTCATTGAGGTTCGTATTATTCTGGTAATGGTTGCGCAGCGGATTACCACCGAGGAACAGGTAGCGAGCATCCGTTTCACCGATGACACCCACGACTCGCTGCTGGACAGGTTCGACTGGATCAGTCACTGCATTGGTCAATAAAACTGGCGTGTTTCTACCGGGTTCGTAATGGAATGTCGACGAATCGTGGGTTGGGTTCCAGCTAATAGCCGTCAAGCTTGAACCATTGGTTTTTTCGCCCCCGTCATCGGTTAAATTGAACAACTCAATTTTGGCGTCAAATAGCAGATTCTGGTTATCAGTTATACTGGTTAAGGCAGCCTTGACGAAGACCGAGCTCTGCTCGACAAGCTGTGCGTCGCCACTTGCCAGGGCTTGCTCAAGTGGGCTTAGCTCAGTACCACCACCGCTTCCGTCGCCACTACCACCGCTTCCATCACCACTTTCGGTACCACCACCGGAACCACTACCGCCACCGCCACCGCCACCGCCACCGCCACAAGCAGACAGGCTAATTACTAGAACTAAACCAACCAGATGAAAGAACTGCCTTTTCATAAAATTCAACCTATTTTTAAATACACAAACCAATAGGACGATGTGACAACTTAAAATTATGTTTCGACAATTTAAAGCGGTTTGATACGTCCGATTAAGCCGCCTTTATATAATCGATATAAAGTTGTTTATCCAGCAAACAAATTACATTCCTTTTTAGATAGCACTTACACCGTAAAGAATATGAACAATTTCTAATTCAGCGTTGTCGAGGTGGCAAGCCCGTATGCTGCGTCAATATCCGTCCCTTCTTAATACGCTTATTCTGCTGTTTCTTGCCAAAACTATTCTTACGCCGTGGACTTTGATAATCACCACCAGCTTTCGGTTGAAAAGCTGGAATCAGTTGATGCTTACCGCTGCCGATTAAATCCTCTCGGCCAAGTGCTTTTAGCGCTTCGCGCAGCATTGGCCAGTTTTCCGGATCGTGATAACGCAGAAAGGCTTTATGCAATCGTCGTTGTTTGTCACCTTTTGGCGTTACCACCATTTCGCTATCGCGTTTAACACGCTTGAGCGGATTCTTTTCGGTGTGGTACATGGTTGTTGCGGTGGCCATTGGCGACGGGTAAAAATTCTGTACCTGGTCGGCTTTGAAACCATTTTGTTTTAACCAGATGGCAAGATTCATCATATCTTCGTCGGTGGTGCCTGGGTGTGCGGAGATGAAATAGGGAATCAGGTATTGTTCCTTACCCGCCTTCTTTGAAAACTTTTCGAATAACTTTTTAAAGCGATCATAACTGCCCATGCCGGGTTTCATCATTTTTGATAAAGGACCGGACTCGGTATGTTCAGGAGCGATTTTCAGGTAACCACCGACATGATGCGACACCAGCTCTTCGACGTACTCCGGCGATTCGACTGCAAGGTCGTAACGCAGACCGGAACTGATTAAAACTTTCTTCACGCCTTTGAGTTCACGCGCTCGACGATAAAGGCTGATTAAACTCGAGTGATCGGTATTGAGGTTTTCACAAATACCGGGGAAGACGCAGGAAGGCCGACGACAGGCGGTTTCGATGGTTTTCGACTTGCAGGCCAGACGATACATATTAGCCGTCGGCCCGCCGAGATCGGAAACTACACCGGTGAAACCTGGCACCTTGTCACGCATCGCTTCGATTTCGCGGATAATCGAATCTTCCGATCGGTTTTGAATGATGCGGCCTTCGTGTTCGGTGATCGAACAAAAGGTGCAGCCTCCAAAACAACCGCGCATGATGTTGACCGAGAAGCGAATCATTTCATAAGCCGGGATTCTTGCTTTACCATATTTTGGATGCGGCACCCGCGCATAATCAAAGGCAAAAACGTAATCCATTTCTTCGGTGCTCAACGGAATCGGTGGTGGGTTAAACCAGATTTTCTGTCCACCCTGATTCTGCACCAAAGCCCGTGCATTACCGGGATTGGTTTCCTGATGCAAAACACGGTTTGCATGCGCGTATAAAACCGGGTCGCGGCTGACATCGTTGAATGAGGGCAGACGGATGACTGTTTTTAAACGCTTGCTGAGTTTTTGCTGAACGGTTTCTAGTTTACCGCTGAGTTTGACTTCAACTTCTTTGCTTTCAGCGACCTCACAAACTTCTTGATCGATAATTTCATACGGGTTAATCGGCTTTTCCAGCCGACCCGGTTTATCCACATTAGTCGAATCAAGGACCTGCCAGTCTTCAGGAATATCTTTAATAAAAAATGCAGTACCACGAATATCAGTAATGGTTTCGACCGCATCACCACGAGCGATGCGGTGAGCGATTTCGACGATAGCGCGCTCGGCGTTGCCGAATAAAAGCAGGTCGGCCTTGGCATCGGATAAAATCGAGTGCCGTACCTTATCCTGCCAGTAATCGTAGTGTGCGATGCGGCGCAATGAGGCTTCGATACCGCCAATGATGATCGGCACATCTTTAAACGCTTCTCGGCAACGCTGCGAATAGACGATTGAACAACGGTCGGGGCGTTTACCACCGATGTCATCGGGTGTATAAGCATCGTCGGAGCGGATTTTCCGGTCTGCGGTATAGCGGTTAATCATCGAATCCATATTGCCGGCGGTGACACCAAAGAATAAATTCGGTTTACCCAGCGCTTTAAAAGCATCGGCTGAATGCCAGTCGGGCTGCGCGATGATACCGACGCGAAACCCCTGCGCTTCGAGCAGACGGCCGATGATCGCCATGCCAAAACTAGGGTGATCGACATAGGCATCACCGGTAACGACGATGATGTCGCAGCTATCCCAACCAAGTTGCTCCATCTCCTCGCGTGTGGTCGGTAAAAAAGGCGCCGTACCAAAACATTCAGCCCAGTACAAAGGGTACTGGTTTAAGGGTCGGGCCTGAGAAGAGAGATTGATTTGCATGATAGATTCCGCGTAGGCGGCGATTCTACCCGAAAGCCGGATTCAGGTTTTAACTATTTTGGTGCTTAAAGCTGCCAGTCTTTTCAACTGTCTTAACTAACAGCTGTCGCTTTCGAAAGACTGATGCAAACGCTGTACACCCGTTTCAATCTGCTGGAAATCTGACGAGGAAAAATTTAGACGGGCAGCATGACGTGGTTTCTGATCGGTGTAAAAAGGTTGCGCCGGTACAAAAACCACACCGTTTTTTGCCGCTTGCACAAAGAGCTGAACGGTATCGATATGATCGGCAAATTCAATCCAGAGGAACATGCCACCCTGTGGTCGCGAGCGCTTAATTTGATTTCCAAACAGATTATCCAGACATTCACCCATTAATTGGCAACGTTGCTGATAACCCTGGCAAAGACGATTGAGATGCGATGGGTAACCGCCGTCATTTATAAAAGCCAGAATTAGGTGCTGACTTAATCGGCTGGTGTGCAAGTCTGCCGCCTGCTTCGCGACCAGCAGTTTTTTTGCTATCGGTTTTGGCGCGACTATCCAGCCAACGCGCAATCCCGGCGCGATAGTCTTTGAGAATGAACCCATCAGCAAGGTTTGTTCGGGAATAGAGTGATAAAACGAATGGCAGGACTCACCATCAAACCTGACTTCACCGTAAGGATCGTCTTCAACAATCAGGCAATGCTCGTGCCCTATGCCTTCCGCCATGCACTGACGTGTCGTCTCACTATAACTGTTGCCAGTCGGATTCTGGAAATTGGGAACCGTGTAAACAAGTTTGGGTTTTTTCTCTAGCGCCTGCGCAAAGACATCGAGATCAAGCCCATCGTGATCAATGGGTACGGGCAAAAAATTGGGTTGATAAAACATCAGCGATTGAATGGCGCCAAGATAACCGGGCGCTTCTATAACCACGCTATCCCCAACATCGAGCAATACCTTGCCGATTAAATCGATACCCTGCTGCGAACCATTGGTAATCAGGATATTGTCGATGTCTATATCCAGCCGCTGGTTTTGCCAGTAGCGTTCGGCTATTTTTTCCCGAAGCGCCAGTTCGCCCTCGCTTTGCCCGTATTGCAACATTTGCTCGGGGTTATCTCGCATCAGCCGGGTCGTCAATTCGGCGAGTTCCTCGCCCGGAAAATAATCCCTGTTCGGCAGGCCACCGGCAAACGAAATTACTTTCGGATCATCGGCAGCTTTTAATATGTCACGGATAAATGACGGCTGGATTGCCGACATGCGTTTCGCCAGAGCTATATCAGTTGGCATTGACTTAACCTTGCCAGATGAACACAACACAACCAACCGTCAAAGCGGCCATGACGCTATTGAATGTTTTCAGAATTTTCGGTTGATTCAGGTACTGGCGAATAAATTGCCCAAACCCGGCCCAGATCATCACCGAGGGCGGACCGATGATGCCAAACACCAGAATGATCAAACCTACCGATATCCAGTAAGCATCCCCCGTCAGGCTAAAACTGGCATTCGCCGAAATCACCATCACCCAGGCCTTCGGATTGATGTATTGAAATAGCAACGCCTGGTTAAAACTATAAGGTCGAGCCTCCCGGTCAGGCCTGTTATCGGCATAACTAAAACCCAGCATTTTGATTGCCAGCCAGACCAGGTAAAGGCTCCCCGCGATTTTTAACACATCCTGCATTAATGGAAATTGCAGAAACAGCGCGCCGAGACCCAGGCCGATACAGAGATTCAACAACGCCACACCGGCGACAATGCCGGCAATATGCGGCAAAGTACGGACAAAGCCAAAGTTGGCCCCCGAAGCCGTGAGCATGATGTTATTCGGCCCTGGTGTTGCCGAGGTGACGAATGCGAAGGTAGCCAATGCGGCCAGCAATTCCATTGATATCATAATCGCTCAAATGTAATGGTGACAATTATTTAAATAATAGATACAATTTGTTAATTGTAACTATTGCAGTTTTATTGTATTCATATGCTTACGTCAATCATTTTATTGTCACCATGACACTCTGGAATAGCCAATTGGACAGTGGCGACAACCCGCGCTACATCGCGCTCGCCAATCAAATTGAAGTCGCCATCGAAAACGGCGAGCTATCACCCGGCGAGAAATTACCCACGCATCGTAAACTTGCCGATACCTTAAATGTCACGGTCGGCACGGTGACCCGCGGTTACGCTGAGGCAGAGAGACGGGGTTTGATCAATGCCATCGTCGGCAGTGGCACCTTTGTTAGCAGTGGGCAGTCGCTCGATGTTCAGTTCAAGCACCTGAATCCTCGCCAGTCGACTGAGATCGATCTCAGTCTAAACCTGCCGATTGGCAATCAGTCGGCACCCGGACTTGCCGCTGTCATAGAAGAAATTAGTCACGACACTACTAATCTGAACCGCCTCATGCAGTACCAACAGGAAAGTGGCACTCAGCGTCACCGCCAATGGGCGGCCAGCTGGTTGGCCGACCGGGGTATCAACTGCCACGCCGATAACATCACCATCACTTGCGGTGGACAAAATGCATTGACCCTGGCGCTGGCCGCCGCGACGCGAGCAAACGACAGCATTGCAGCCGAAGGCCTGGCTTATCCCGGTCTTAAGGCCGCCGCCAGTCAACAGAGTTTGAAGGTTATCGGCCTGCCGATGGATGCTGAAGGCATTCTGCCCGAGGCCTTTGCCAATCACTGCAAGCTCAATCATTTACGCGCGCTATATCTTTGCCCAAGCATCCAGAATCCAACCAATGCCAGCATGGGCCTGGCTCGCCGAAAAGCGATTATCGACATCGCAAACGAGCATGACGTGTGGATTATTGAAGATGAAATCCCGACCAACTATATCGGTCAGGCTAGCAACAGTTTTATTAACCTGGCACCGGCGCGCAGTTTTTATATCAATAGCCATTCAAAAACCATCGCGCCCGGCCTACGAGTGGGTTACCTGCTGTCGCCACCAAAACTAACCGCATCGGTGGCAGCATCTTTACGCGCACAGTGCTGGTTTGCGCCGACTTTGAATGTCGAAATTGCGCAACGCTGGCTCGATAAAAAGGAATCGCGTGACTGGCTAAGCATACAAAAACGTGTTCTGGTAAAAC
>Ga0316189_10007709_pt1 | contig 10157 bp, 7 predicted proteins | sample LowCovwburrow_MG_FD_204930 | JGI IMG/M metagenome (GOLD analysis project Ga0316189, IMG submission 204930) | Coastal sediment microbial communities from Maine, United States - Lowes Cove worm burrow | ecosystem: Environmental > Aquatic > Marine > Coastal > Sediment | place: USA: Maine... | reverse complement strand
ACCTCGGCCACGTCGGCAATGCCGCCCGGGCCGTGACAGATCGCACAGGTCTCGGCGCCGAGCTGTGGCTCCGTCTTCGCCGCGTCGAAGATGCCGCCGTTCTGAATCATGTGATTCTTCGCGGTGTTGCCGGTATGACAGGTCGAGCAGGCGAACGATGTCGTTGACGTGGCGACGTCGTCATTCCAGAGGAACTCGTCGTTGGTCACCGTTGAGATCGCCCGCGCCGTCTCGCGCGCCGAGTAGAACGTGCCGTCGTTGTGGCAGCCGAGGCAGTTCGATACCCGACCCGGGTACGTCACGTCCTCGAATTTGCCCTGGGCCGCGTGAATAGCGTGGCCAAGGTAGAGCAGCGACACGCTTTGTTCACCCGAGCTCGCCGCAAGGTCTGCACTGTGGCAGGTGATACAGAACTGCGCGTCGTTGCGCGAGCCATGGAAGACCAGGAACTCGTGGCAGTTGCTGCACTTGGCGTCGTCCACGACCTCTTCCCTCGGACTGCCGGGGAAGTAGACGGCCACCGGCGGCAGTCCCTGCTCGCGTACACCCGGCTCCGTCTTGACCGCGACGCGGCCATTCAGGAACGCGGCGATATCGCCCTCGAAGTCCGTCGGGAGCGGCACCGTCGAGGTCACGGAGAACGTGCCGTCGCCGTTATCCGTGGAACCGTTGATGATGTCGTCGTAACGCAGGCGGATGTCCGTGCCGCGCCCCAGCGTGGAATTGCCGAGATCGTCGCCGTTGTAGTAGTCGTCCGTCGTCCAGGCGAGGTAGAGATTGAGATCGGCACCCCGGTCGTTGTCGAACTCGGGGTCGTTCAGGACGTCATAGGGTTCTCCGTCGAGGTCCGTGTACTGATACGTCACGACGGGCGAGTCGCCCGGATCGGTATCGGTCACGTCAACGATGGTCTGGATGACCGTTTGGCCCAGTTCCTGGCGACGCGGCGCGCCTGCGTTGTGGTTCTCCTCATTGGAGCCCGCGATGCCGCCATCCACGTGGCAGGTCAGGCACTGGTCGTTCCCGAACTGACCGAAGGAATGGTTGAACTGGTAGGTCGAGAGGCCGACGTCGTTGGGCTCCGAGGTGATCAGCCCGTCGACGTGACAGGCGCCGCAGGCCTCGGCCGTGACCGTCTGGTTCCAGGCGTCGCCGTCGGGCGTGGCGTTCTCGCCCTCGCCGGTATGGCAGTTGGTGCAGTAGTTGGTCGCCTGGGGATAGGTCACGTGCGAGAAGTCGTCCGGCGGCGCGCCGAAGTTCTCGCCGAAGCCGTAAACGATGTAGCTGTATTCGCCCTCGGTCTCTTCGACTTCCGCACGCATGTCGGAGGCATGAATGGCATGCGCCATGTGGGCGAAGTCCAGCAGCTCGGCGTAGTCCTGATCCCGCGTCCCCGGGTTGTGGCAGGTCGAACAGTATTCAGTGGTGAAGCGTCCGCCGCCGTGAATCTCCAGGCGTTCGTGGCAGACGTTGCAGGATTCGGTCGCCACGATGTCCTTCGTGCCGGACCCCGCCGTGCCGTCGGGCACGAAGTCCAGCGTCGGGTTGTCGGGATTGATGGCGTCGTCGATGCGAATCTCGAAGCCGACCCGGTGCGTCAGGCTGGGCTCGTAGCTGACCTCGACCGGATCCGTTACGTCCGCGACGTCGGTGGCGAAGGTGTACTGGTAGGTGCCGTCGCGATTGTCGACGAGTTCGCCGCCGCTGTCGGTGCCCGACTGTAGCGCGACGTCGAGCAGGTTGGGCGAGGGCGTGCCGTTGCGGGCTTCCTCGAGTTCGCTCAGATAGCTCTCCCAGCGCAGGGGCTCGCCGTTGGCGGCGGGCAGCAGCTTGACGAGGGTGAAGCTGATGCTGCTCGCCGAGAGCCCGACCAGCGGTGTGCCGCGGGAGGTGGCGAGACTGAAATCGACGACCGGCGGGCTTTCGATCACCGCCGAGGTGATCTCGCCGACGATCGGTTCGCCATTCTCCACGAGCATGTCGACGATCTCGGGGCTGCTGAGATCGAGGCCGCCCTGATCGGCGCCGGGGGCGCGACAGTCGAGGACGTCGATGACGCCGTCGCCGTTGGTGTCTTCATCCGGAAAGTCCGGGATGCCGTTTTCATTCAGGTCCCAGCAGGCGAGGCCAGCGTCGCCGTCCGATCCATCGGACCCGGACGGTCCGCGGTCTCCGTCGGAGCCTCCGCAACCAGACAACCCGAGAAAAAGCGCGCTCGTTACCAGCAGTAGCGCCGCGCGCAGACGGTCCATTCCCCCAACTCCACTCATGACTTTCCCCCGTCAGGAATCAATATTTTCAAACGCGGTGTCCGGATGATCCTTTCGGACACTGCAGGCACCCATCCCGATGCCGATAGAAGCGCGCCGCCTGCGATATGGCTCGATGCCGCGGGCAGCTAACCCTCTCGCGAATCCGGGCGCGTAGCTATAAGGAGTTAGTTGATCGTTGATTTGATTGCAAGTTTTGTTCCAGTAAACGGATGGCTCGCAGTGGCGCGTACCGAAGCGCGGGGACTGAACGTAAGCGGTCGAAACCCTCGCTGGGAAGGGCGACGGCACAACGCGCGGATTCGCCGCGTTCGCGCGGCCGTTCACGGCCTTGAATCGAATCCGGCGTCTAGACCATGTCTAAATCGCCATTGGACGCAGTCGTTTCCGCCGGGGCGGAGCGGTTGCTATCCCTGGCCGGTCAGCGGCGTTCGGCTGCCCGGTGTTTTTGGCCGCTGCGAACCCGGAGACGACGAGCGCGCCTAGACCGGTCCGGGCACCGGTTTGGCGTCGGTATGCCTGGCCGTCTCCAGCCCGTGGCCGTTCGGTCCTCTCTCGCGGCGCAGGAGCAAGACGGCGAAGACAAACGCGAGCAGTGCGGTGAGCCCGAAAAACATCAGCATGCCCAGGTAACCCGCCGGGTTGTCCGCGCCGGCACCGCCGATGTCATTGAGCTTGCCGGCGATCAGGTTGGCGCCGGTGAGTCCGATGGCCTGGATCATCGTCATCAGGCCGTACGCGGTGCCCAGGCGGGCGGCCGGCACAATCAGTGCGACCGCTGGCCAGAGGACCGCGGGGATCAGCGAGAAACTGATACCGAGCAGCACCGACGTCACCCACAGCCCCCAGTCGGTCGCCATAAGCGCGACGAAGCTCAGCGGCAGCAGCAGCGAGCCAAACACCATGAACAGACCCCGGCGTCCAATCCGATCGACCAGGGCGCCGAATATCGGCGTCACGAAGACAGCGGCGAGGAACACATAGCTGTTGATGGTTGCGGCGTCTTCCAGCGGCAGGTCATGGGCGTGCTGGAAGTACTTGATCGCGAATGTGCTGCGGAAGGGGAAGATGACGGAATAGAACAGCACACACAGAGCGACGATGTACCAGTAGGAGCGGTCGAAGCGCAGCACGTCGCGCCAGACAATGCGCTCCGGTGGCCCGCCGTCCGCCGCCAGCGCCGGCGGCAGGCCCTTGTGCTCGCGCGCCCAGTACAAGATGGCGGCGACAAAGCTCAGGGCCGCCATCGCGGCCGCCAGCATCAGCGGTTCCTGCCAGCCCTGTTCGTAAAGCGACCGCGCCCAGACCGGGGAGACGTCGGCCATGTAGGACCCACCGCGGGCCACGCTGATGTTCAGCGCCATCGCAAGGGCGAGATGTGAACTTCGGAACCACATGGCCAGCGCCGCCGTGGTCGCGACGATCATGGTCTCGGCGCCGACGCCGAACAGCAGTCGGCCCGACGCCATCGTGAAGAAGTCGCCGCGGGCCGCGGTCAGGAGCGCGCCCAGCAAACAGATGCCGGTTGTCCACAGCGCCACCCGGCCGGCGCCGTAGCGATCGACCAGCAGTCCGCCGATCAGGACCATGAAGATGTTCGGCAGGCTGTAGATCGCGTTGAGCGCGCCGATCTGAGTGTCGCTGAAGTTCAGGCTTTTCTGCAGCGTGTCGGCGAGCGGGCCGATGGCGTCGTAGACGTAGTAGTTGCCGAAGAGCATGACGCTCAGGAAGGCGAGTATCCACCAGCGCGTGGCGCTGGTCCCGGCCGGACTGTTGTTGTTCATCGGTCGATGCTAACTGTGCCGGGCTTTCCGACCAAGGGCTGTGGTTAATGGCAGGGAGATGGTTTCGGCCCGGGCGCCGCAGTGCTGTCGGCGTCACGCCAGCCGCCGCCCAGGCGTATGGCACGGCCCTCCGACGGCCGCCCGGTCCCGCCAACGGACTCAACGGGCGAGGACAGGGCGGCCCTCAACCTGGGGGCCAGGTGGCCGGGCGGAATGCTTCAGCGTGACCGGTTTGACGGACTCGCCGCGCCCTTGGAGCGACTCGGCCTTGCCGGCCGCTTGCCATGGAAGTACCCATACAGCCGGGGCGTGCGGCCATCCGCCGTGTCCGTCGGCCTGTAGGGGTTCTCGCGGACGGCATCCCGGCCGGGATAAAGATAATCGTCGATCGCGAACAGGTGGTGCTCGTTCAGGAAATGGCCCCAGCCGCCTTTCTTGATGTATGCGGGCCCGTCGATATCGATCTTGCTGTTGGGAGAGAGGATGCCGAGCCTCGCGACGACATCGAACTCGTTCGCGAAGTGCTCCATGTGCGGGTACTGCCGATCACCGCGCTTTACGACATAGTTCATCCGGTCGGCACAGTTGGCGAATGTGTAGATCTCGAGCTTCTTCAGCCGTGCCAGGACCGTCGCGGGCTTGCCGCTGCCGAAGACAGACAGCGAATGCGCAAGGTCGTCACGCAGCGCCTTGTCGGCGTCGGTTTCGACGCCGCCCATCATCTTGTCCGTATAGGCATGCCAGCCTGTATCGGGGCGTCGCGTTGAAAGCAAACGCTGCTCGCGCAGGGCCCCGGCGATGGCCCGCAGCACGTTCGACATGATGATCGTGCCCTGGGAGTGGGCGATGACTACGACCCGTTTGGTGGCCGGTGCGTTCAAGGCTTCGAGGATGGCGGAGGTCGCTTTCCAGGCCGGCTCCGTCATGGTCTTGCGATCCTTGTTGTCGGGGTTTTTCTTGAAGCCCTTGCCGACGGCACATTCCACAAGGTCGAACAGCAGTGAGTCGGTCGCGTTCTGGATCACCGTTATGGGGCGATGAAAGAGCTGTACCAGGAATGCTGCGTTGAGCCGTGCAACGTCCTCGTTGGTGGCCACGCCGTTGATGAAGAACCAGTGCTCGTGGGGGAACGCGCACGGGCTTCCATACTCGTCGCTTTGCCTGAAAAAGCGGCTCGGCCGCCAGAACAGTTCCGTGACCGGATCCGGCATGACCGCCTCGGCCCAGGCGGGCGGAGACCAGGGGCGAGCGGGAATGCTGACGTCACGCAGATATCTGGCCGAGCGGATGGGCTTGGACGGACTGAGAATTCCGAACTCGGAATAGTGCCGCCGTGGTGCGATCCAGTCGCGCATCGGACCCAGCAGGGACTTCAGATACAGAGGCGGTCGGATCTTGCCGGCGTCGATCGCGATGCCGAAGAGATCGCTGAATGATTTGGGTTTCGGGTAGGTGAGACTCGTCACCCGTGGTTTCCGGGTGCGACTGGCTGCGGTTTGCATGGCGTGCTCCCTTGTTCTGGATCGGATCGTACCGAACGCCTGCCGGAACGCCCGCGTGAGCCGGTCCGTGCGGATACGGCTTCTCACCCTTGTTAATGCGGGCGAGTGCGTAGAGCTTCAATTGCAGGAAGTACGTATGTCTGCTGCAAACAGGTCGGGATAGCCAGTCGCCCCAACCAACTGCCAGGCAGCGCTCGCCCCCTCATCCGGTGCGTGCCTCCCCCTCTACTACACTTAATAGCCTATAGTCCGCCGGCTAAGGCTCCGTCGCATCGCCGTGCGACTCAGCCCTCCCCGGCCAGGCAAACCGGAGAGTATTGCGATGCACGAGAATTCCAATATGACGAAGGCGCTGACCGCACTGGTAACCCTGGCAACCGCCTTGTTGCTGAGCGGCGCCGGCAACGTGCCACGCGGCCTCAACCCGGCCGCCGAACAGGAGCTGCGAGACGCCGGCGTTGACAAGTACGTCGGTCAGTTCACACCGGCGCTGTCGGAGGATGCGGGCAACGGCTGGACCCGTCACACGTTCGACCCGGACGGCGGCAACGGGCCGATCTGCATCGCGGGCACGCCCTTCAACACGTACACGAGGCCCGGGCTCGAGTCCAAGCTTCTGATCTTCTTCGACGGCGGTGGCGCCTGCTGGCAGGACTTCTACTTCTGCTCGATCCTGGCGGATGACAATGCTCCGGCAGACTCGGGTATTGCAGCGCCGGAATTCGACACGGGCACCGAAGTCATCCGCAATCCCTTTGCCGACTGGTCCGTCGTCTTCCTGTCCTATTGCGACGGCTCGACCTTTACCGGTGACAACGACGTCGTCGATCCGAACTTCCCGTTGGGCCCCGTCCGCTTCCACCGCGGGCTGCGCAACGCCACAGCAGGCATCGATCTCGCCAAGGCGATGTTTCCCAACGCCGGCCGCATCATGGTCGCCGGTTCCAGCGCCGGCGGTGTCGGTGCCGCAGCATTCGCACCGTTCCTGACGCGTATGGCCTACGGGAACAACAAGAAGGTCACCGTGTTCAACGACGCCGGGCCCGTCGCCATCAACCTGGCGGCAACGGGCGACATCGCGGCGCGCGCGGCCGACTGGCAGTTCGGACAGTTCTTCCCGGCCAGCTGCACCATCTGCGACGACATGGGCCAGACCACCGAGATCATCAAGTGGCGGCTGGAGAACGACAACACCATCCGGGAGTCGTTCTACTCGACCGATGGAGATGCGACCAACCGGTTCTTCATGAAGGTGCCGACCCAGGTGCAGTACCGCGACCTCATTACGAGCGTGCACGGTGAGGTCAATACGCTGTATCCCGATCGTTACAAGCGGTTCATCCGCAGCGGCGATGATTCACACACCGCGCTCGGCAATCCCCTCTTCTATGTCGGTGAGGCCAACGGCGTACCCGTCTATGAATGGACGGACGACTTCGTCGTTCCCAGGCCGACCTGGATCGATATCGTCGAGGACTTCGTGCCGGTCCCCTGACGGGCCGGACGTGAGAGAAAAGGGCGGCTCCGGCCGCCCTTTTCCATGGGCCCCGACCCTGTCTGGAGTGTGGGGCCGTTAGCCCGTCGTCGGCACCGCGGTTTCTCCGGGCGCGCCCTCGATGAGTTGACGGAACAGGGATTCGAAGACCGAGGACTCCTGGGCTCCGGAGACCAGCCACATGTTGTTGACGATAAAGGCGGGAACTCCACGTATGCCCTGGGCGGCGAGCTGTTGGGTGGTTGTCCGCACGACGTCCGCATAGCGGCCGTCCGCGAGTACCTGCCTCGCAGTTTCCCCGTCGAGGCCGACCTGTGTCGCCGCTGCGATCAACACGGGCTCGGCGCTCGGGTCCTCGCCCAGGGTGAAGTAGGCATCGAACAGCGCCGCTTTCAATTCGGTCTGCCGGCCGGCCTCGCCCGCCCAGACCAGTAGCTGATGCGCCTTGAAGGTGTTGTAGGTCCGCATGCCGTCGTGGAAGCGGAACTCGAAGCCCAGGCTTTCGCCCATCGCGGTCAGACTGGCTCGCGCCGCGCGGCTGTCCTCCGGCGTCGTGCCGTACTTGCCCGCCAGGTGATCGGCCAGATTCTGGCCTTCCGGAGGCATGTGTGGGTTCAGCTCGAAGGGCTGCCAGTGCAACTCGAAGGTGAGTGTGTCGGCGAAGCTCGCCATGGCTCTTTCGAGCCGCCTGTAGCCGATGATGCACCAGGGACAGACGACGTCGGAGACGATGTCGATGCGACAGGGCTTGCGGGGCATGCGTTGCGAATCCGGTGGGGCTAGCCGGCTGAGAAGCGCACGTCGGAGCGGAAGCGGCCCGCGTTCTCAGCCTCCGCCTGCGCGACGCCGCCCTTGCCGAAGAAGGCCGGGAAGGCCTTCGGCCGGGTCAGGGCAGGTCGGTTCGCCATGGCCTGGCCGCTAGACGTCCAGCACGATCCGGAAGCGGGCCTTGCCGGCGCGCAGATGGTCGAAAGCCGCGTTGACCTCGCTCAAGGGGAAGTGCTCGGTGATCGGCTTGATGTCGTGGCGCGCCGCGAATTCCAGCATCTTGCGCATCGTCGCGGGGCTGCCGACCGGTGAGGCCGACACGGAGTGCTGGCCGAAGAGCATCGGCACAACCTGCAGGTCGAGCGGCTCCAGCACCGCGCCGACGACGTGCAGCCGTCCCCGGGGCTTGAGTGTCGCCATCAGCGCGTTCCAGTCGAGCTTCACGTTGACGGTCGAGATCAGCAGGTCGAAACGTCCGGCCGCGGCGGCGATCTCATCGGCGTTGCGCGAGACGATCGTGTCGTGGGCGCCCATCGCGAGCGCCTCCTCGCGCTTCGAGTCCCGCGAGGTGATCGCCGTGACCCGGCAGCCCCAGGCCCGGGCGAACTGCACCGCGAGGTGGCCGAGACCGCCGATGCCGACCACGCCGACGTGGGCGGTGGGCGGGATGTCGAACTGCACCAGCGGATTGAAGACGGTAATGCCCGCGCAAAGCAGCGGACCGGCCGCCGCCGAATCGAGGCTGTCGGGCAGCTTCATGACGCTGGCATCCTGGGCCCGGACCTTGTCCGCGAAGCCGCCGTGGCGCGAGACGATCGTCATGCCCGCAGTGGCGCACATGTTGTGATCGCCGCCCATGCACTGGTCGCAGGTCATGCAGTAGCCCGAGTGCCAGCCCAGTCCGACCTTGTCGCCGACGGCAATATCCCTGACCCGATCGCCGATGGCCGAGACGGTCCCGATGACTTCGTGGCCGGGCACGAAGGGGAAGCTCGTGATGCCCCAGGCGTTCTCCAGCATGCTGACATCGCTGTGGCAGATGCCGCAGTGCTCCACGTCAATATCCACGTCATGGGCATCGAGTTCGCCGAGCTCGTATTCGAAGGGTGCGAGCTCGCCGTCTGTCTCGGTCGCGGCGTAGGCGTGAACGGTCGTCATAACGTCATCTCCCGGGGAGGGTGTGTTCGAACAGCGGGCGCCTGATTATGGCGCGCGCAGGTCGCAAAAGGGGGCGTCGATGCCAATGGGCATGTCGCCGCCGTCGGGGCGCAACTATAGCCGCCAAATTGGGTTACCAGTATCAACCAGTATACTTTTAGTGACCTGGTCGCCTGAATGGCGTCGACCACTACACCCCTGATTGACGAGTCCGACGCCAGCCCCGTCCGCTGCGAGGAGCCCTGCGCCATCGAGCGCGGGATGAGGATCCTCGGCGGCAAGTGGAAAGGCTCGATCCTGTGGCACCTCAAAGATGGCCCCCTCCGCTTCAACGCCCTGGCCCGCCAGCTCGGCGGCGCCAGCAAGAAGATGATCTACCAGCGGCTCAGGGAAATGGAGGCGATGGGGCTGGTGGTGCGCCACGTGCTGTCAACGCGACCTGTCGCTGTCGCCTGCGAGATCACGGACTTTGGCCGCTCCAGCCTGGCCGTGCTCGAGCAGCTCAGGCTCTGGACCGGGGAGCACGGCATCTAGCAAGGTGCTGCGGCGGGAGCCGGGTCGCCGCGCGCTTGCAGCCGCACTCGTCGATCGCAGCCATGTGGCCTGGTTCAATGCGGTAGCGGTGCGCGCTGGATATACTCCAGCGACCGGTGGGGGACCGGCGATAACAAAAGGCGGGAGCGTGGCAAGACTCTCGAGATTTCTAAGAGAACTCAGCAGGCGGCGCGTGTTTCGCACGGTGATCGCCTATGTCGTGTTGATCTGGGCCTTGTCCCAGGGTGCCGCGGATCTTTTCCCCGCTTTCGGATTGCCGGAGTGGGCGCTCCGCGCGTTCGTTATTGGCGGCGTTGCGGCGATACCGCTCGTGGCCTTGTTGTCCTGGCGTTTCGACATTACGGCGAAGGGCATCATCGCCGATCCGTTCGGCGACCCCGGCGTCCTGGCCGACGAGGATCTCCAGCCTTCCAACGCCGCGGCCTGGGCCAGGAACCGTCACGACCCCACCAATGCCGGTTATCTGACGGCCATCTGGGACGGGTCCGACGGGCAGCCTGTACGGAGCCAGTTTTTCGACCCCGTCGTCGTCGGTCGTGACCCAGCCAGCGAGATACAGCTGGCGGATCGCCGCGTGAGTCGTGTCCATGCGGTCATCTACGCCGAGGATCGCGTCTGGAAAATC
>Ga0316189_10007708_pt1 | contig 10158 bp, 8 predicted proteins | sample LowCovwburrow_MG_FD_204930 | JGI IMG/M metagenome (GOLD analysis project Ga0316189, IMG submission 204930) | Coastal sediment microbial communities from Maine, United States - Lowes Cove worm burrow | ecosystem: Environmental > Aquatic > Marine > Coastal > Sediment | place: USA: Maine... | reverse complement strand
GGAAATCTACCGACGTCTCGAAGAAGCCGGCATCGTCATCTCGTTCCCGCAGCGCGACGTGCACCTGGACAGCGACAAGCCATTGCGCGTCTCTATCGACCCGGGGCCACAGCCCGGCACGTAGAGCGGCGTTTACGCCGTGCTCAGTCAAGGCGCAGCACGGTATAGGTCGGCCCGTTCGGCGCCGCTAGCCAGTTTGCCTTTTGAACCGGGTCGGTCGGTTCGTTTTTCTGGATGAACAAGGTCACTGACCTGTCAGCATTTTTTTAAGTTCGGGCAACACCGGCGAATTGATCAGTCACCGAAAAAATTACGTGACTGCCGTTTCTGCAGCAACTGGAATTTGGCATTTTCCGGACTGATCATGGCTGAGCCTGTTCCGCTAAAGGGGCAGGCTCAATTACCGACTGGTAGAGTCAGCACGGGAACAACACTCTTCGCGTCACCGGCCTCAAGCTGGTACACCTGGCCCAGCAGTGAAAAGGTGGACTTTGAATCAAGGTCTGAATCGTCGATGTAGAACCAGCTGTTGCGATAATTGATGGCAACTGAAGCGTTATCCGGCGGTTCGCTACTGGACTTGATTGTCAGGATACCTTCAGTGACTTGCTGCCAGTCGAACGGTTGCCCCGCGGTGTCCCTGGTGACCGTTACTCTACCGGCAACTACATCCGCTTCGGGGACCTGAACAGACTGCGACAGGAAATACATCACGCCGGCAAAAGATCTGAGGCGCAGGTTAATGCTGTTATTGCCAGCACTTCGAGCGGCCTCAGTAACCGGGAAGACCAGCTTGGCGGGGTTCAGGCCCAGAACGCGTGTGAACTCCTGATATTGAGCGTAATCGAGAGCCTCTGGCTCAAAAACCAGTACCGGTTGGTTATCGTAAATGGCACCTGTATACAGGCCGTCCAAACTCAACTGGCGCAGCAGCAATGACAGGCGTTTGAACTCCTCGTAGGGCGGCGCCTGCGCTGGGGTTGGGCCGTTGGCGCCCTGGGCGTTACCGACGTCATTCATTTCATTCACCAGAAGCCGAAACAATCGATCTGAGCTCCAACCTGAGGTGCTCAGCAGATACAGGGTATTCAGGCTGATGGGTGTAAGTACCCGCTGGACAAAGTCGGCTCCTTTCAGCGGCGTGTAGGAGACAGTGGGGGTCTCCTGAGCCACAATTTTTCCCCCGAGCCCCAGGTAACTGTCTCCCTGGCCAAGTACCGTGTTGGCATTCACCTCGTTACTGATAGAGAACTGGGTATTAAGCGCGCTGACTTCAAGAAACATCGCCTGATCACGATAGCGCAGGCGCACCAGGTTGAGTAGCATCTGCTGATCGTCCGCTTGTCGCAATACCACGTTGTAGTCGGTGCGTGACCCGCTGACGAGCGTGGGGCCTGCAGACATACAGCCGGCAAGTGCAATGCAGATCATCAACAGGGTCAGTTTTATCATTTCATTCCTTCGGCAATTTTTCCGGGGGTTTCCCGGTTCAGGTTTGGGAGAGAGGCGGTGTCAGGAACTCCAGACTTCTTTCGATAGATAGTCTAATTGAATTTTTCTTCGAACAATAGAACAGCGTGCCTCGCACCAGTCCTGTGCGCGATCGTCTGGATCCACACAGCGAGAATTCTCATTCCGCTGCTATTTCTTGATGGACAGGTTAAGATATTTTATGCATATACTTCATGCTCTGAGCTCCGGGATTGGAACATGGTGATCTGCAAAGTGAATATCCTTTTTCTCTGCCGTCTCGTTTGCCGCCAGTTCCTGGCCCTGTTTCTTCTGGGGCTGCTGATCCCGGCGCAGGCAGCGGAGGCAGTGAAACCTGACGCTCTACCACAGGCGCAGGCCACACTCGAACGGCTCGAAAAACAGTTCGCTACCGCTCGGACAGCGACAGCGCAGGAACTGAAAACACTCAGGAAAGAAATCGCCACGGTGCGTTCCAGTGCGCAGGACTGCGTACAACAGACGGAACCAAAGATCGAAATACTGGACAGCGAACTTGCCATCCTCCAGCCTGCAAAACCCAAAGACACGCAGGCGAAAACGGCAAAAGAGCCCCAACCTGCAGAACAACCGGAAGCGCCGGTTTCTCCCGCCATCGCACGGCAGCAGCAGGATTTGCTGAGCAGCAAAGCGAGCCTGGAAGGACGTATCGCCACCTGCAAACTGATGCTGCTGAGCAGTAACGATCTGGACTCAAAGGTAGGCGATTACTTGCACAGCCTGCAGACCCGGCAACTGCTGGCCCGTGGCCCGACCCTGGTCAGTGTGTTGCAGGAAAATCTGGATGAGCGGAAACGCTGGTTGGACTTTACCAGTCAGCTGACTGCGACATCCACGGGTTGGGATGCGTTACGCCCGATTCATCTGGCCGGTGCCGCGGCCGTCGGTCTGCTGGGTTTCATCCTGGGCCGCATCGTGCCGCACCGACTTCGGGTCCGGGCGGCCCGCATGAAGGTCGGGGAAGAGGAAGTCTCCGCCGGCCTGGTACAGGCGGTCATGGCCTGTGGTGCCAGCTATGCGCCCATCCTGCTTGCCCTGGGGGGCGTCATCACTTATCTGACTCTCATCCCGCGCGCGGGTGGTGATCTGCCGTTTGTCCTCACCCTGCTGTACGGCCTGCTGGCATACATTGCCATTGCAGCCGGTATCAAGACCCTGCTCAACCCCTGCCCACCCGCGACCCATTATCTACCGTTGCCGGAAGCCGTTGCGATTCCGCTCAGCCGGCGCAGCCGCGTACTCGCCCTGATCGTGCTGTTCAGGTGGCTTATGCTGGAACTCCACGCGGACGGCTTGCTTGATGAAACCATGTTCGCACTGACCCGACAAATTGTCGGCTGGGTCTTCATCCTGAATGTCATCTGGGCCGTCTGGCTGCTGCGCCGGCTCGAGGGCTGGCGGGGTAAGTGGGCGCTCCTCCTGCTGATCAGCCTGGGGCTGTTCGGCGGCGGGGTCGCTGGCACGATCGGCTATATCAACCTCGGCGCACTGGTGATAACGGGCATCGCCTACACCCTGATATTACTCGGTCTCGCACTGGTGGTGAGTCAGTTTTTCTCGGACCTGTTCGATGGTCTTGATGAGGGGCGCTATCGCTGGCAAAAAGCAGTGCGTCGGTCCATCGGTCTCAAAGACGGGGACTACGTGCCCGGTCTGGGCTGGCTGCGGCTGGTCATTAACCTTGCACTGTGGGCCAGCGCCGCCCTGCTGGTGCTGCTCGTCTGGGATCCCGATGAGGAGATCACCGCCGATATCCTGCTTTATTTCACGGAGGGCTTCCAGGTCGGTGGCGTGACCATCGTCCCTACTCAACTGCTTTGGGCCATGCTGGTCTTCACCGTATTGCTGGTGTTGACCGGCTGGCTCAAGGGCAGACTGAATACGACATGGCTGGTCAAGACGCGCATGGAACCCAGCGCGCGGGAAGCGCTGGTCACGACCTTCGGGTATGTCGGCGTGGCCATTGCGATCATGGTAGCGCTATCGTTCGCCGGAATTAATTTTGCCAGTCTTGCCATCATTGCCGGCGCGCTGTCGGTCGGTATCGGTTTCGGCCTGCAGAACATAGTCAATAACTTCGTATCCGGCATAATTATGCTGGTTGAGAGACCGGTGAGGACCGGCGACTGGATCGTTGTCGGGAACACCGAGGGCTACGTACAGCGCATCAGCATCCGCACCACGACCATCCAAACTCTCGATCGGGCCGATATTATCGTGCCCAACTCCGACCTGATATCCGGCCAGGTGACCAACTGGACACTGGGGAATACCTGGGGACGGATCAAGATACCGATCGGTGTTGCCTACGGTAGTAATATCGAGACCGTTATTGAGATCTTGCTCGAGGTAGCCAACAACAACGCAGAAGTTATCAAGGACATGAATGTCATCAAGAAATCCGATGCCATCGAGGGGGATCCAGATCTGACGTATCCTAGTGTTCTGTTTTTGGATTTCGGCGACAGTTCACTCGACTTCGAGCTGCGCGTCATCATTCGCGATATCAACCTGCGTCGGTACGTGACCAGCGATCTGAATCGCGCGATCAACGCCGCGTTCACCGAAAAGGGAATCGAGATTCCCTTTCCGCGGCGCGATGTCAATTTTCGCGGGCCATTGCAAGTCGAACCTGGTTCCAGTGCATCGCGCGAAGCAACCGGTGGCGGGGAGGCGCCACAGTGATGGCCTCTTCCTCGCGAAGCCGGCTACTGGCAAGTCCAGTGGCCTCTCCAGGGTCTGTTGCTATCCGGGAGGCGCTCGCCTGAGCGGGCCATTTGCCCGCTACAGAGCGTTACTTGATATTACACTGTGGTGCTAAGCCTTATTGCAATTGCCCATCGAATCGATGGCCCGGTTGGAATGAGCGGGTATGTGATGATCGGTACGATCTATGCAATCGGTGGCCTGGCCAGCTTCTGCTATATTGAGCGCGTCGCGCAAATTGTTTGGTGCCAAATCAGCGCAGCTTCAGCGTCTGCCTATAAGTGCTGCCAGACATCCTGTAGAACCACGAACAAGAACGCCGTCGAACAGCCAAATGCCAGCACCCCGGTTATCGCGATCAGCGTGCCGAGATGTCTCCAGGGATACTTCAGCAGGATGTCGCCGTAGCCCAGCGTCGTGATCGATGCCGCAGTGAAGTAGACACTTTCGGTAATGCTGGGTAACACGCGGTTCCAGTGCAAAAAAAGGCCCCATACCGCGGCCTCCGTAATGTGCGCCAATGTTAATGCGAAGAAGCTGCCTAGCAGGAGGATCTTACCCGTATGTTTTGGTCCCAGATGCTCCAGCATCCATGCCTTGAAATGGAGCATCTCAGCGATCACATCAAGGATCACCATCACATGAAAATAAAACAGCACCAGCGCCAGCAGCAGTGCAAAGCCATGGATCCCGACAATCCTTCGAAGGGAAGGAGGAGGGTGCTTGTCTGTTTTTGTTCCATCTGACGTGTTTTGGCGCGCGCCTCCGTTTTCGGACAGTGTTTCAAATGGCTTGCTGTTCACTCGGCTATCCTCCTTCAATGCTGACATCAAGCCCATGGCATCGGCTGTTGTTGTCTCAGGCAATCGCCCGGGTTTTTTGTTGTCGGTACCATCTCATTTTTGTGAGCAGCAGAAAAAAATAACAAGGGTGGTAGCCGCTCAATGACAGCGCTTCAGGGCGGTCAGCCATTACATTGTCTTTGCTACACCGATGGTGCGGGCCTTCATGGAGTCGTAGATCGGCAAATTGCCCATCAATGTGGGTACGGCCATAGCCGCGAAAGAAGCCCAGAGCATCGGTAATGCCTGATTGAAAGCGCCGGTCATCTCGAAGATCAGGATCATTCCGGTCACAGGCGCACGAACCGTTGCCGTTAAGAATGCCGCCATTCCGGCGATGGCAAAGGTAATTGGGGTCGCGCCGGAATCAGCAACGAACTGCGGGCACAGTAAACCGAATCCCAGGCCAATGCATGCACCCAGCGCAAGGATGGGCGCGAACAGACCACCTGGCGTGCCCGCGGCATAGGACAGCGGGCCGAGCAGAAACCTGACGGCGAAAATGAGGGGCAATGCCGTCAGCCCGATTCCACCGACGAGTGCCTGCTGGGAAATCGTATCGCCGCCGCCGACCATGTGCGGGGCAAACCATGCCAGCGCACCCACCAGTGCACCGATAAAGAGTGCCCGAACCTCCGGTCGCCAACGGGCCATACCGTCAAACAGCGCACAGGTTTTGATAATCAAGCGGTTGTATGCAACCCCTGCCAGTCCAGCCAGGATACCCAACAAGGCGAAGATGGGGCCCGTCCAGAAGTCGGGATTGGGCAGTTCTGCGACATTGAAATCAGGTTGCTGCCCGATCAATACGGATGCTACCGCGATGGCGGAACAGGAGGTGCCGAGTGCGGCGATGGCAATCCGAATATCAAATCGGCGCACCAGTTCCTCCAGCACGAATATTGCTCCGGCCAAAGGGGCATTGAAGGCCACGGCCAGCCCGGCACCCGCACCTGATGCGAAGAGGGCAATACGATCAGTGGTAGGCAGCCGGAAAATACTTCCCCAGAATTGGGCCAGGTTGGCGCCCATTTGCACGCTGGGACCTTCCCGTCCGAGCGCTAAACCACCCCCGATAGCGAGCAGGCCACCGATAAATTTGATCGGAAGCAGTAGCAGCGGTGCGGCGGGCAGCTTGCCCTCAATCACCGCCTCGACATGGGGAATACCGCTGCCCGCCGCAGGCTGCCCGGAACGCTGCACCAGCCAGGCAGCAAAAGCGGTAGTTGCTGCAACTGTGGCACAAACCAGAATGAAGCCCGGCACCGGCCACTGCTGGGCCCAGGTGATCGTGTCAGTGCGAGCAGTGTTCATGTGTTCCAGTGCCACTCGAAAGCAGCCGATGACAAGGCCGATTGCGGCACCTGTGAGAAGCGATAGCAGGACCAGTTTTGCCAAGCCAAACTTCCCACTTTCACTGGCCGGGACCCCCTCGGGATTCGTGCTCATGGCTGTAAGATTCCTGAGGTTTCAGGGGGGGCTGATTCAGTCATTCACGTCTCTCCACAGACAATGCGTAAACGCTCGAAAAGGTGTATGAAAATTTGAACCAGATAAAAATTATCAATGTATGGAAAATGGTCAGCCTGTGCCAGACGAGCCTGATTTCTCGATAAAGTATAGGAATATTGATTGAGTGTCGAGAGTAAATGAGCAGCCTGCCGTCATTCAGAAAACACTCTTGAAAGCTCAAATGATCGAAGAGGACTATACCGACGAGTACAACAGTTGCCGGCTTATTTTTAAAACAAGAAAACTTGAAGGGAGCTTGCAGGCTGCGAACCTTGCTCTTTATTTCACAGCCTGGCGCTGAATATCAGTTCGTCACTGGACGTCTTGTATCGCAAGTACGTCATACGATGATTAGTCTGCGATCTTCATCACACATTTGGTTTTCCCTCGCATTGACGACAACTTCAACGCATAATTAAACACAACCCCGGCTTAAATTGCATAACGGCTAATGCATCATCTTCCCGCCGAAGGAGACGTGAAATCATGAGTGTGCGAATAGGATTTAGCGGAAACGTGGTTGGCTCGCACTTGACCTCAGGATCGAAGAAAGTCTCGCATGGTGTTCTTCGTGGTTTTGACCGCCATGGCCACCGTGAAACCCCTGCCACGACTGGTCTGTCGCTGCTGGTTGACCATCGAGTGGGGATAATCACCCGGAGGCGCGTTTTCCCTGTATGACCGATGCAGACTGGATGCAGGCGGCGCTGGCGCTGGCTGGCCGTGCAGCCGTCTCCGGCGAAGTGCCGGTTGGTGCCGTGCTGGTGCAGGGCGATACACTGCTGGCAGAAGGCTGGAACCAGCCGATCGCATCACATGACCCGACGGCACATGCTGAAGTGATGGCGTTGCGCGCCGCCGGACAATCACTCGGCAACTATCGTCTTGCCGATAGCACGCTGTATGTCACCCTGGAACCCTGTCTCATGTGCGTCTGCGCGATTGTACATGCGCGGGTGGCACGCCTGGTCTTCAGCACCGGACTTTCGCCGGCTATTGATAATCGAGTGGGAGTGACCTGGCAACGGCAGGCAATATCTGGCACTGGCTGGCATTAACAAGACTCGGATGCTTAATTGATCGCCCATAAAACACCTTGCAAATACGGAGCATGACTCCTAAAATACAAGGTATGTTAAAGCGCCAAATTACAGAGAGACTGCAAGCAACGATCGCACAGGTGCCAGCAGTCGCTTTGCTAGGCGCGCGGCAGGTCGGCAAGACGACGCTTGCAAAAACCATTGCGAAAGACATCGACTCAATTTACCTCGATTTGGAAGCCCCCGAGGATTTGCTGAAGCTCAGCGACCCCACCAGTTTTTTAAGTGGTCATGCCGATAAGCTGGTTATTCTGGATGAAATACAGCGAAGCCCGGAATTGTTCCTCGTGCTTCGGGGCCTGATCGATAAAAGCCGGGAACAGGGCCGTAGAGCAGGTCAGTTTTTGCTGCTTGGATCGGCATCAATGGATTTGATGCGTCAGTCTTCGGAAAGCCTGGCAGGTCGGATCAGTTATATCGAAATGAGCGGTCTGAACCTGGCAGAGATTGATCGTAACCAACAGCATAGGCAGACCCTTTGGCTGCGGGGAGGTTTTCCGGACAGCTATCTGGCAGCCGATGATGATGTAGCTATGGACTGGCTTGAAAACCTGATTCGCACTTATCTTGAGCGTGACATCCCGCAAATGGGCTTCCGTGTTCCCGCAGCAAGGTTGCGCCGACTGTGGACGATGTTGGCTCATTTGCAAGGTGAAACCATTAATTATTCCAAACTGGCTTCAAACCTGGAAGTCGATGCCAAGACGGTCAGTCACTACATTGATATTCTGACGGATCTTTTGCTGGTCAGGCGCCTTGAGCCCTGGCATACCAACGTCAAGAAGCGATTAGTGAAATCACCCCGTTATTACGTCCGTGACAGTGGCATTCTGCATCGCTTGCTGGGTATCAACAGCTACGATACTTTGCTGTCTAATCCAGTTTTGGGTAAGAGTTGGGAAGGCTTTGCGGTTGAAAATATTCTTTCAGTTCTGCCCAGTCGCGCGGAAAGCTACTTTTACCGAACAGCCGCCGGAGCAGAGATCGATCTGGTTATCAAGATGCCATCGTCTGAAATCTGGGCCATTGAGATCAAGCATGGCGTTGCTCCCAGAATCGGCAAGCACTATAGCCAAACCTGTGATGATGTTGGCGCAGCGCATAAATACATCCTTTACGGTGGTGACGATGAGTTTGCTGTGCGCAAGGATGTGAAAATAATTTCTCTGTCAGGACTTATGGAAAGACTTCATTCAGGCTGATCTTCCAAAATATTTGAACATGGTATTTTTCATCGTATCGGCAATTATGGTGACCGGAAGACCCGCGCTACTGAAGGCTTTCGGTGGCTTATTGATAATCGAGTGGGAATTATTGCGAAAATTTTGTGCTGATGGCGTGGCCTCGATGGTCTGCTGGGAATGAATGTACTGCGAAACTATCGCTTTGAAATCGATCAGGACAAAGAATTGTTGTACATGAGCCCGCGACTGTAATGTACAGAGTATCAGTGCTCTTGAGCCCACCATCGAAAAACTGGCCACTCTGGGATGCCCAGCCAACAGCATGTACTATTCAACTATCTGCCCGGTATTCCGCCGGGCCCTCAAGCCAGTAAGGGGTTTTTGTGCAGGAAGCAAAGAGAATCGCACTGTTGATCGACTGCGACAATGTCAGCCACACGGCTATTGAAGGCGTCCTTGAGGAATTGGCACAACACGGGACCGTCAATGTTCGCCACGCTCATGGCGACTGGAAGAGCCCGTCTTTATCCGGTTGGGCTGAGGAATTACATCCTCACGCCATCAGGCCGATGCAGCAGTTTGCGTATACCAAGGGCAAGAATGCCACTGACTCTGCCATGATAATCGATGCCATGGATCTGCTGTACAGCGGGAACATCAATGCCTTTGCCCTGATGACAAGCGACAGTGACTTTACGCCGCTGGTCCTGAGGATTCTTGAAAGCGGCTTTCCGGTCTATGGTTTTGGAGAGAAGAAGACGCCTAAACCTTTTGTCGATTCCTGCTCGCCATTTATCTACATCGAAAATCTCGTTGAGGCAGGAAAAGGCAAAGAAGAAAGCGGCACATCACCAGCGAAAAAGACCAAGGCACAGCTCAGGCAAAACAGCGCACTGGTGAAGTTATTGAGAACCGCCGTTAACCAGGCGGCAGGTGATGATGGCTGGGCCAATATGGGTACGGTTGCCAGCTACATATCCAACAACAATAGTTCCTTTTCATCGATCAACTACGGATACCGAAAAATCAGTGACCTGATCAAAGCCACCGATCTCTTCAATGTCGAGTTGAGAAATGGCACGGCAATGTATATCAAGGACCCCAAGGGCTGATAGCCTGGGACGATTGAGGTGCAGATATACCCTCGAATACGGGCCGAAGCTTACCTTCCGCAGCCGGACGCTCTATTCGCCACCCACAGATGGTTGCTCGAGCTCTGGTGATAGATTTCTGTAGTCTGCATGGGTTAACTTGTCAGTACCGTACACAAGGCATTTCCGGATGACCAGAACCAGAAGGTTTGTG
>Ga0316189_10007707_pt1 | contig 10158 bp, 9 predicted proteins | sample LowCovwburrow_MG_FD_204930 | JGI IMG/M metagenome (GOLD analysis project Ga0316189, IMG submission 204930) | Coastal sediment microbial communities from Maine, United States - Lowes Cove worm burrow | ecosystem: Environmental > Aquatic > Marine > Coastal > Sediment | place: USA: Maine... | reverse complement strand
AATTTGTACTTACCCGGAAGCTGAGTTGCTGTACTTGGCCAGGTAATACTGCAGTGCCTTATAGGTATTCTGGCAACAGATCCTGAGTTCCCACATCAGATTGAGGATTTCATCAGGCGGTTGCTTTATGGCTCTGATGCCTAACTGATAAAGTGTCACTGCACCGAGACTTCCCGCGGAGTCTTTTATTGCATGGCCAAAATCCCGGAACACTGAGACCTCTCCCGCTTGAGCAGCTTCTGTCATTTCGGTTAAAAGCTGTTTGTTTTCCTGGTCAAAATTTTCGATGAGTTCGTGCAGAAATTCGGTACCACCCCCCAGTTGCTCTAGCTCTTTGAGTCTCTGTAGATCCAGGGTGATTCCGTCTATGGTGACCGCCCGAGGATGCTGGGGAGAGGCATAGATGGTATTAGCGCCACCGTGCGAGGCGGTTTCCATGGAACTGGACTGCACCGTTTTCTCGACCATTTCAAGCAACCGCTTGGATTCAGCGAATTTAGACAGGAAGGCGTTTACGCCCGCTTCCTCACAGGCCCCGGCAGCGACTGCCGTTGGTTTGTCAAGCAGCATCAGAAAAGGTATGCATGGTTGATCGAGATGGGTAAATCGGTAGAGTTTGAACGCTTCAAGTCCGGTTACCTCTTTGAGTTGGAAAGAGACCACGGCGATGTCGAATCGATGTGCATCCAGTGCATCGAGTACTCTGGCGCCATCGTCGACGACAAAAACATGGTGACCAGCCCGCCGCAGGATACTTCTTACCCGATGTTGTTCGTTCCGGTCTATTTCGGCCAACAGGATATTAAGCGGCTGGCGGGTTTTTCTGCTGGAATAACGATCCAGCAGTCTGACCACCCGCGGTTCGGTACGCGGGTTGGTACTGATGCTATGAATGGCTTCATACAGCAGGGTTTTGTCGAGTGGTTTGGGCAGGAGTTTGGTGTATCCGGCCGTGTACAGTTGCTGTGCCAGTGGGTCTTCGAGGTTGGAACCGATATAGATCAGACTAAGATACTGCAGTGCGGGGTCAGATCTGACGGAAATCGCGAACTGCCTACTATCCATGTCCAACTGACCCTGATCAACGATAACGGCGTCAAAAGGAGCCCCTTCATCTGCCGCAGCGACAAGCGCCGCAAACGTTCGCACGGCGTGGCGACACGTTTTTGCACTCACATCCCAGGAATCCAGGTGGCGTTTGATTCCCTGCCAGTCGGCTTCATCGCTGGTAAACAGGAGAATTTTCATACGAAATAGGTGATCAGAATCCATTCGAGTCTTTTATTCCTCATCGGAGTGAACCCAGGGCTAGGTAGGGTATTTACATATAATTGATAAACTCAAGCTTCTCTCTTTTCTGCCAGAGTCGTACTCCGGCTGTCTTTCCCTCGCTTCTGCTGCAATCCTAAGGAGCGCATCGATATCCCTAATTCGAGATAGTTGATAAACCCGAGCGACTGAAGGGCCTGTACCAAGGACCCTTGGCGGTTCTATCGCTTTGTGCGGGAATGCCCTCCGTTGTGCGGTTCGGTCAAAGGCTGATCAGATCAGGGTCATCGGAAAACTGTTTTTTTATGGTCATGATCTGATCCAGTCGGGTAAAAAATGCATCGATACAATCGGGATCGAAGTGCAGTCCCTTTTGCTGTCTCATGTATTCGAGGGTTCGGTCCATAGGCCAGGCATTTTTATAGGGTCGTTTCGATTGCAGGGCATCGAAAACGTCCGCAATCGTAGCGACCCGTGCCTCAATAGGTATCTCCGTACCGCTTGCGCCATGCGGATAGCCTTTGCCATCAAATCGCTCATGGTGGCCGAGTGCAATGACGGCACCCGATTGCAAGTAGTAAGAAGGACTGTCGCGCAGAATTTCATAACCCATCTGGGTGTGGTTCTGCATGGTTTTCCACTCCCTGGCTGTCAACCTGCCTCGTTTCAGGAGGATGTAATCAGGAATCCCTATTTTCCCGATGTCGTGCATTGAGGCCGCGTGGCGAATGGCCTGGCAAGTGTCGTCCTTCAGGCCAAGTTCCTGGGCGATCAGGTAGGCGTATTCAGCCATTCTGACGACATGGTTCCCGGTGTCCGCATCGCGATACTCCCCCGCCTTGGCCAGTCTTAGCAGGGTTTCTTTTTCCCGCATTTCGAGTTGGTGGGTTTTGGTGAAAACCTGTTGTTCCAGCCAGCGGGCCCGATCTTTGATAATCACTTGCTGCTGGCGCAACTGCAGCAGGTTCCGGCAGCGGGCCCGGCATTCGTAATGGTCGATCGGTTTAGACAGGAAATCGGTGGCCCCAGCCTCCAACGCCTTGTAGCGGACCGATTTGTCGTCGACACAGGTAATGATGACCAGGGGGACATCGATGCAGGAGGGTATCTGGCGGAGCCAGTGGGTAAACTCGACACCGTCCATGTCAGGCATCTTGTAGTCGGTGATGACCAGATCCGGGCTGTTTTTCTTTACAAACTCTAGTGCAGCAACCGGATGGGAAAACGATTCGACGCGGATGTTTTCATCGATCGAGCGCATCAACTCCTCGAGGATCATGCGACTGATCGATTGATCATCAAGGATTAGCGCGGTTGGCATGAGCTATCCTCGTCCATCTTTCCTGAATTTCAATTGTCGGATCGGTGCGAGTTTAATCGAAATATTTTTCTAATTTCCATACATACATTGTGAAGTATAAATCATTTAAAAACAGAATCATAGAATACCCACAGGTTGAAATAACCAATCATCTGGGTGTCTAGACCAGTTCTCCGATCCCCTATGACAGGAGTGGGTGTGGGGGGACAAGCCGTGCTTTGACTGGTTAATGTTGTTGGCCAGTCCGCAAACCAATCTAGCTCGTAGATCGACATATTTGACACCGGTAAAAATACTTATCCTACTGATTACAATACATATAACGGCAATATGATTGAGGACTTTATCCGCCTTTCGTCTGCCCGGAAAAATTGTTCTCGAAATCGGTCAACAGGCCCTGAGGAAAGTTGATTTATTGTCATTACAGATGGGGTTCAGCGTAGATTCGGGGAAGTAAACGGTAACTTACGGGATCCCGGCTATCGGATCACGTCCGACATTGACTTTGCCGGGGTCGGTCGGAAGAGATCAGGGGTTTCAAAACCTGATTGCCAAGTAGGCCTTGTCAGGCCTGGGTTATGAGTATGGCGGGTTACTTTTCGTTTGCGGAGGGCCGTCTGATCACGGCTTGAGATCCCTGTTGCTCGCTTCGCGAAAGGCTTCGCGGAAGGCTTGGTAGTCAGCAACTACCGGGTATTGAGGGAATTCATCAATCACATTCTGAGGCGGTCTGAAAAGGATGCCACAGTCGGCTTCGGCCAACATGCTGGTGTCGTTGTAGGAGTCTCCAGCCGCGATGACGCGGTAGTTCAGGCTATGGAAAGCCTTTACCGATTGGCGTTTGGGATCTTTTTGTCGAAGATGGTAGGCACTGACCAAACCTTGTTGATTTACGCTCAGCCTGTGGCATAGCAGGGTAGGGTGCCCCAGTTGACGCATCAGTGGTGCTGCAAACTCATAGAAGGTGTCCGATAGAATGACCACCTGAAATCGTTCCCGCAGCCAGTCGAGAAACTCCCTGGCGCCATCCAGGGGGCCCATGTCATCGATTACCTTTTGAATATCCGGCAGTCCCAGTTTGTGTTCCGCCAAAATACGCAGTCGCTGCTGCATCAATACGTCGTAATCGGGTATGTCGCGGGTAGTGGCCCTTAGCTCCGGGATGCTGGTTCTTTCCGCGAAGTTGATCCAGATTTCCGGAACTAACACCCCTTCCAGATCCAGGCAGGCGATCTCCACGTGTTTTCTCCTTAGCAACGAAATCGAATTGCAGCGCATCGGCTATCCAACACAGAATGGGCCTACCTGGGCGCGTGAAAACCAGGAAGTGTATTCTGGATAGCGAGGATTGGTACTCCCTAGGGGAGTCGAACCCCTGTTACCGGCGTGAGAGGCCAGCGTCCTGGACCACTAGACGAAGGGAGCGTCTTGTACCGAGGAAGTGTATTATACCCATGCCTGTTCCGGTCACAAGTCCGGTACAGAGATTTGTGTTGGCGCATCCCTTTCCCGTCGCCACACGGCATGTGGAGCGTTGAATCAGTTTGCTAAGACGAGTTTTCCAATTTGCCAAGACGTACTTTAAGGATAAGAAAATAGTAAGGCCCACCATCATCCCCCGGCCGGAGCACAACATCTCCCGGGCGTACATCAGTGAGAATGCGGTTAAGGTGCTTTACCGCTTGAAGAACTCCGGTTATCAGGCGCACCTGGTAGGCGGCGGCGTGCGTGACCTTCTGTTGGGGCGTGAACCCAAAGATTTCGATATCGCCACCGATGCCAGGCCGGAACAGGTAAAAAGTGTGTTCCGTAACTGCCGTCTGATCGGGCGCCGTTTTCGTCTGGCCCACGTGCATTTCGGACGCGAGATTATTGAGGTGGCCACCTTCCGTGGCATGCAGGAGATTTCGGATTCTGACGAACGGGAAACCGAGAACGGCATGCTGCTGCGCGACAATGTCTATGGCAATATCGAAGAGGATGCCCTGCGGCGGGATTTCACCATAAACGCCCTCTACTACAATATCGAAGACTTTTCGGTAATCGACTATGCAGGGGGCTTGTCAGACCTGCAGGCGGGTGTGCTGCGATTACTGGGGGATCCGGATACCCGCTATCGGGAAGATCCGGTGCGCATGATTCGGGCGGTGCGTTTCGCAGCCAAACTCGGGTTCAGGATCGATCCCGTGTGCGAAACACCTCTGTTTGAGCTGGGTGAACTGTTGCAAGGGGTGCCTGCTGCCCGTCTGTTCGATGAGGTGCTTAAGCTGTTTCTTGGCGGCACGGCGCTCGATTGTTTCGAGAAACTTCGGCACTACGACCTGTTTGGCGAATTGTTTCCTGAAACAGAACTCAGCTTGGCCTACGAGGAGCATGATTTCCCGGTCACCTTCGTTGCTCATGGAATGCGCAATACGGACATCCGGGTGGAACAAGGGAAGCCGGTAACCCCGGCCTTTCTTTTTGCCGTGCTGCTATGGGAGCCAGTGCGGCGACGGGCTGACCTGCTTCGCTCCCAGGGCGAGGCACCTTTGCCGGCCATGCAGCAGGCGGGGGATGAGGTCATCTCCCGCCAGGTCAAACGCATAGCGATTCCCCGAAGATTCAGTATCGCCATGCGTGAGATCTGGAACCTGCAGCACCGCTTCGAGCATCGGACCGGTAAGCGTCCCTACCGATTGTTGACCCATCCACGTTTCCGTGCTGCCTACGATTTTCTGCTGCTGCGGGCGGATGCGGGGGAAGTCGACCAAGAAATCGGCACCTGGTGGACGCGGATTCAGGAGGTGGATGAGGAGGAGCGAAGCCGAATGCTGCAATCACCCGAAGGGGGTACAAAAGGACGCGGGCGCCGTCGCCGCCGCCGCAAAAAACCCGCATCATCCGGTGAAGAATGAGCGGCAAGTTTACAATCGCCCGAAGGGGGGAGTAACCGCCTACATTGGGTTGGGCAGCAATCTGGAAGATCCAGTGGCCCAGGTTAGGCGAGCCTTCGACGAACTGAATGAGATCCCCCGGAGCCGTTGCCTGAGTCGCTCCCGGCGCTATATCAGCCGGCCGATTGGCCCGGATGATCAGCCTGACTACATCAACGCCGCCGCCAGATTGCTGACCCATCTTGATGCCTGTTCTCTGCTGGAAATGCTGCAGCGTATCGAACAGATGCATCATCGCATCCGGGGTGAGCGCTGGGGTCCTCGCACCCTGGATCTCGATCTTTTGCTCTACGGGGATCAGGTGATCGAGACACCCGATCTGACGATACCGCACCCAAGCATGCACCAGCGCCTCTTTGTTCTTCTGCCTCTGCGGGATATCACCCCGGATTTGATGATTCCCGGTCACGGGGAGTTGTCGGCATTGATCGATGCCTGTGCGGGGGACGGAGTCAGTCTTTATGAATCCTTTTGAACCGCCTTGCGGGAAAGGCGATTAATCCGGATTTCGATCCGATGTCCGGGTTGCAGTACTATTGAATGGAATGAAATTTTGGGTGCCAGAATCATGTCGCAAGTAACTACCAGTACATTGATGCAGATGAAGCAGCAGGGTGAAAAGATCGCTGTGTTGACCAGTTACGATGCCAGCTTTACAACGCTGCTGGAAACGGCGGGGGTGGAAGTCATCCTGGTCGGGGATTCTCTGGGTATGGTGATTCAGGGCCAGGAAAGTACGCTACCGGTGGGGGTGGAGGATATGGTCTACCATACCCGCTGCGTTGCCCGTGGGCGGCGGGACGCGCTGTTGATCGCAGATATGCCGTTTATGAGCTACAGTTCCGCCGATCAGGCCCTGGGGACGGCGGGACACCTGATGAAAGAGGGTGGGGCACATATGGTCAAACTGGAGGGAGGCGCGACCCAGCTGACGACTGTTCAACAGTTAACGGCCAATGGCATACCCGTCTGTGCGCATCTCGGCCTTCTGCCCCAGTCGGTGCATCGGCTCGGCGGTTACCGGGTCCAGGGTCGGGATGAGGAGTCAGCCCGCATCATGCAGGAGGATGCCTTGGCGTTAGAGGCCGCGGGGGCACAGATGCTGGTCCTGGAGTGTGTGCCGAGCTCTTTGGCGGCCGAGATCAGCCGTATATTGGCGATTCCGGTTATCGGTATCGGTGCCGGTTCCGGATGTGATGGTCAGGTGTTGGTGATTTACGACATGCTGGGGATTACTCCAGGGCCCTTGCCCCGGTTCGTCAGAAATTTCCTGCAGGAGACAGGTTCTGTGGCCGCCGCGATTGCCGCCTACGTCCGCGCGGTAAAAGAGGGTAGTTTCCCGGCTCCGGAGCACTGCTTCCAGTGATTAGCGTCGATACCGTCGGGGACCTGCGCCGGCAGCTGGCGCGTTGGCGGGAGATGGGTGAACGCATCGCATTGGTGCCGACCATGGGTAATCTGCATCCGGGTCATCTCCGGCTGGTGGAGAGGGGCCGTGACCTGGCGGATCGGATGGTGGTCTCCATTTTCGTGAATCCCCTCCAATTTGGCGAGACAGAAGACCTGGACGCCTATCCCCGCACCATGACAGAGGATGAGACCAAGCTTGTCTCTGCCGGCGTCGATCTGCTGTTCGCCCCGGCCTTGTCAGAGGTCTATAGTCGCCCCAGAACCGAGCAAACCCTGGTGCAGGTGCCGGTTATCTCCGATATTCTTTGCGGTGCATCTCGTCCAGGGCATTTTACCGGGGTGGCAACGGTGGTCTGTAAACTTTTCAATATGGTGCAGCCCGACCTGGCCTTGTTCGGGGAGAAGGATTTCCAGCAACTGCTGGTGATTCGGCGCATGGCCGAGGATCTCTGCATGCCGATCGAGATTCGGTCGGTGCCGACAGTACGCGAAGAGGATGGCCTGGCCTTGAGTTCCCGCAATGGCTACCTGACACCGGGGGAGCGTGAGCTGGCCCCCGCTATTTATCGGCAGCTGAATATAACGGCGACGGCGATCCAGTCAGGGGATACGGATTATCTCCGGCTAGAGGAGCAGGCGGTTAACGCCCTGGAGGAGGAGGGTTTGCGGCCCGAATATTTCCAGATCCGCCGAGCCCTCGATCTGGCGGAACCAACGGTGAATGATCGCCAGTTGGTTATTCTGGCGGCAGCTTTTCTGGGCAGGGCCAGATTGATCGACAATCTGAGTCTGACTCTCGATTAGGCTTGTCAGCCAGATCGCCTTATCTGTTTAGGGCTCCCCGAAAAAAATTCGAGGTGCCCGTATGGTGCAGGGACGCACCACTATCTTCGTGCGCGCAAGCGCATGAATATGAAGGTGGTCGGAAATCGCGCTTTTCGATCGCCGTGTCGGCGATTACAATCCCACTCCCCACGATCGATCAACTTCCCTAGTCTACCTATGATCAGGACAAGCCTTGCACGTATCATCGTTTCAGCGCTGATAGCGTTCTGCGTTCATGGTAGTGCCCAGGCGGAGGCAGTGGAGGCTCCGGCAACGGCTGTCAATGAGGCCGGGCAGATATCTGCCGGACTGAGCTCCCCCCGCGCCACCATGGGCACTTTCCTGCATGCCATGAACGATATTAAGCGGGGGGAACCGGATCGGATCGAGGATGCGCTTACCACCCTGGATCTCTCGGCCGTCAATACCCTGGTGCGCAGGGAGCGGGGGGCGGATCTGGCCTGGACGCTGCTCGAGATACTGGATCGCACCCGGGTGATAGAGCTAAAGCGCATACCGGACAGAAAGAGCGGGGCCCCTTTTCTGTTTGAAACCTATAAGAGCGGGGAAATACGGATCTCAAGGCAGGAGGATGGCCGCTGGCTGTTTGATCAGCGAACCCTGGAGAGACTTCCCGGAATTCTGGATGAACTGGCTGGCAAGGATCGGGTCAAGGGGACGGAACAGGACAAGTCCTATCTACCCTGGCACATTCGATTTCGTCAGACGCTGCCCGACAGTTTTAAAGAGGCCCCTTTTCTGCTGGAAAACTGGCGCTGGCTGGCGCTTTTTGCCATCGTGCTGGTTGGCGTGGTTGCCGACAAACTGCTTTCTATGCTGCTGAAGGGCATCGTCCGGCGCTGGCGCAGCCGCACCAGCCACCAGGAGTACCGGGAGATATCCGATCAGATCCTCCGGCCGCTCGGTCTGATGGCCATGGCGGTTATCTGGTGGTTCGGCATCAACCTGCTGGGCCTGCCGGAGCACGCCATGCTGGTGCTGTTGGTGGCGGTCAAATTCCTGGCCAGTATAGCCGGCGTTTGGGCCGCTTATCGACTGGTGGACCTGATATCGGCCAGCCTGCTGCGTCGTGCCCAGATGACCGCCAGCAAACTGGATGATGCGCTGGTTCCGCTGATCCCGAGAACTCTCAAGATCTTCGTCACGGTTATCGGTTTCATCTTCATTGCCGATAATCTCAATGTCGATATCTCAAGCCTGCTGGCAGGTCTCGGTTTGGGCGGCCTGGCCTTCGCTCTGGCCGCCAAGGATATGGTCCAGAACCTGTTCGGCTCCATCACCGTGCTGATGGACCGAACATTTTCGGTGGGCGATTGGATTGTGGTTGCCGGAATCGAGGGTACGGTGGAGCGTATCGGTTTTCGCAGCACCCGCATCCGCACCTTTTACAATTCCGTGGTGACGATGCCAAACTCCAAATTCATTACCGCAGAGGTCGATAACATGGGAGAGCGCCGCTACCGCCGGCTCTCCTGCAAACTGTCGTTGACCTATGATACCCCGCCAGACCGCATCGAGGCCTTCTGCGCCGGGGTGAGGGAATTGGTGCGCCAGCATCCTTATATGAGAAAAGACTATTATCAAGTCTATCTCAACGAGTTCGCCGCATCTTCCCTCGAGGTCTTGCTGTATGTGTTCTGGGAAACGCCGGACTGGAACACAGAGTTACGGGAGCGCCACCGCCTGTTCCTGGATATTCTGCGTCTGGCCCGGCGACTGGATGTGGAGTTTGCCTTTCCCACTCAAACCCTATATATGAAGCCAGAAGGGGAGAAATTGACCTCTCCAGCGGAACTGTCGCAGGAGCAGGCGTTCGAACTGGGTAGAAACGAGGCCGTTTCTATCGTTGAGGCGACAATAGGGAAAGGTGTCCGGCCGCCGCCCGTCGTTTTTCCCCCGGCCTCCTGATCAATGTCCAAGTATGTCGTTGAAAACTACGAGCAATTGTAGATAATATGCGATCCACTAGTTTGGAGGAGTCTGCCATCCATGCAGCTGACCTTGCTGAAATGTAAATTGCACCGTGCCTGCGTGACCCATGCCGAGCTGGATTACGAAGGTTCCTGCGCCATTGACAGGGATCTTCTGGAACGGGCCGGCATTCTCCCTTACGAGCAGATCCAGATCTACAATCTCGCCAATGGAGAGCGTTTCACCACCTACGCCATCGAGGCGGAACGAGGATCACGGGTGATTTCGATCAACGGTGCGGCCGCCCACAAGGCGGCGCCGGGAGACCGGGTCATCATTTGTGCCTATGCAGCCCTGGACGAAGCAGAAGTGACGGTTTTCAAACCGTCCCTGGTCTACCTGGACGAACACAACCAGGTGGTCCGTACGGGGAACGAAATCGCTACCCAGGCCGCCTGATCTTTG
>Ga0316189_10007705_pt1 | contig 10161 bp, 9 predicted proteins | sample LowCovwburrow_MG_FD_204930 | JGI IMG/M metagenome (GOLD analysis project Ga0316189, IMG submission 204930) | Coastal sediment microbial communities from Maine, United States - Lowes Cove worm burrow | ecosystem: Environmental > Aquatic > Marine > Coastal > Sediment | place: USA: Maine... | reverse complement strand
TAATGTTTGCCCTATTGATGTTAAATAAAACGGCATGGAATGGTGCTATTTTACAATCACTCTCCCACGGATTTATGACTGCCCTTTTCTTTGCTTTAATAGGCATGATCTATGGAAGGACCCATACCAGAGACGTAAGGAAACTTGGTGGCTTGCTAAAAGTAATTCCTTTTATTTCAGCCATTTATGTTATTGCAGGTCTCGCATCTTTGGGACTACCTGGATTTAGTGGATTTGTAGCGGAAATGAACATTTTTGTTGGTGCATTCCAACATGACGATATGTTCTATAGAATAGCAACAGTTGTATCGGTCTCGGCAATAGTGGTTACTGCGGTATATATTTTACGCGTTGTAGGTATCATGCTTATGGGACCCATTAAAAACCAAGAATATTTAACCTTGGAAAGAGTTACATGGTATGAGAAATTGGGAATCTTGTTGTTGTTGATTCCTATAGTGGGGATGGGTGTTGCCCCGCTATGGTTAAGTGATATGATTTTAGAAAGTTTACAACCTTTTATACAAGGTGTTTTATAAAATAAAGGAGAATGGATTTTAGCAACCTTTTATTGATGCGGCATGAAATTATACTATTGGCAATTACTTTATTGCTGATTCTTGCTGAAGTTTTTATTCCTCAAAACAAAAAACAAAGTATAGTTCATTTGGCTATCTTATTGTTTGGGGTGCATACATTAATTGGATTCTTTCCGGGTAGTGAAGACAGCCTATTTGGTGGTATGTTCAGAACCAATGGTTTGATCCATTTTTTCAAAAATGTGCTTAATATAGGGGTGCTGATTCTTTTACTACAATCTGCAGATTGGCTACAGGAAAAAGTTGTAAGACAAAATAAGGGGACGGAGTTCTTTATATTACTTTTTTCTTCCTTATTGGGAATGTATTTCATGATTTCTTCAGGTGATTTCTTAATGTTCTACCTGGGATTGGAATTATCCACGCTACCGGTTGCTGCTTTGGCTGCCTATGAAACTGCAAGTAGGAAATCAAGTGAAGCAGGGATTAAGTTGATCCTCTCCTCTGCCTTGGCATCGGGAGTATCCTTATTCGGTATTTCTATGTTATATGCGACCTCAGGATCTATTTATTTCAATGATATTATCCAAATGATTGCTTCCACTGATTTAACCATACTTGGAATGCTATTGTTTTTTGCCGGGTTGGCATTTAAAATTTCTTTGGTTCCATTTCATTTTTGGACAGCCGATGTATATGAGGGAGCTCCCATTAGTATAGCATCCTATTTATCGGTAATCTCAAAAGGAGCAGCGGTTTTTATTTTAATGATTCTGCTATTCACTGTTTTAAAACCATTAATGCATGTTTGGGAAAATATGATCTATGTTATTGCGGTTTTAACCATGTTCATCGGCAATTTATTTGCATTGAGACAGCAGAATATGAAGCGTTTTTTGGCATTTTCGTCGATAGCCCAAGCAGGCTTTATACTTTTGGGATTGATTGCCGGCACTCAATTGGGAACAGCAACCATAGTTTACTTTGTATTGATCTATATATTCTCAAATTTAGCGGCCTTTGGAGTGGTCCAAGCTATTTCCTTACAGACGGGCAAAGAAAATATAACTGATTATGAAGGCTTGTATCGCACCAACCCCAACCTAAGTTTGGTAATGATGTTGGCGCTATTCTCTTTGGCAGGAATACCCCCTGTGGCAGGATTTTTTGGTAAGTTTTTCCTCTTTACAGCAGCTGCGAGTGAAGGGTATTACTTTTTGGTATTTTTAGCGGTCGTAAACGTGACCATCTCACTCTATTATTACCTTTTAGTAGTACGAGCCATGTTCTTGAGGAGAAGCGAAAATCCAATTCCTTTTTTCAATAGCAAAATTTATATGCGCCTAGGTTTATTGATTACAGTACTTGGTATATTAGTACTTGGTCTTTATAGCCCATTGTATGATTATATATATGAATTAAGTGGAATTTTTAATTAAAAGTTATGGCACTCGGAGGAAAACATTTATTTGGCAGTATCGAAGAAACCAGAGTAACTTTTGTTGAAAAGAAAATCGATGAAAATAGAAAGGATTTTCTAAAGAAGTTATTGGAACACAACGGTTTCGAGGTGGTCATACAGGAAGAAAAACGGCCTTCGGAGGAAGAACCCCAATTATATACCGTGGCTGTTACCGATATGGTGTTCAACCCAACAATATGGGTTTTTCAACGCAAATTAAGAACTTTCGATGGTCATAAAGTAACCCAGGACTATTGGAACCAACAAACTGAAGATACCAATCCGCAGTATTGGAACAATGGGGAATAACCTGCTTCTTTCCATCTAAATATAATACATACCCAAGAACAGCGTTTAATTATTTATAGGTCACAATACAATCTATTCAACACTATCCTATGAAAATTATTCCACTATTCTTACTGGGATTATTACTTATAGTATATGATTTTTGCTATTCCCAAGACATAGATGGCCCTAACTCTACCCATGAAAGATGGGAATATATATTGGAAGACACTGGGGATGTTTTACAAATAGCCCTCCCAGTAACTGCCGGAATTATGACTTTGATAAAAAAGGATTATCAAGGGACCAAAAAAATGGCGCTCTCATATACCACTACCTTGGCAGCAACCTATTCTTTAAAATATTTAACCAAAAAACAAAGGCCCGAAGGAAGGAACCATTTTGATTCTTTTCCTTCAGGACATACCTCATCTGCATTTTCAGGCGCCTCTTTTATTCAGCGCAGATACGGATGGAAATATGGTGCCCCGGCATACATGTTGGCAACATTGGTAGCTGTTAGTAGAACAGAAGCACCAGATGGTTATCACGACGGTTGGGATGTTCTGGCAGGAGCCGCCATTGGTATTGGTAGTACTTATCTTTTCACAAAGCCTTATTTTAAAGAACATATGGATCTAGGTCTTGCTGCCGGCAAAGACCACTACCTGCTTACTTTTAAATATAAATTCTAAACCTATATATTCACTATATCGAAATTGGCAAGGCTTTAAGACCCCATGGCAGGGTAATTGCTATCTTTATTGCGAAATTTCACTATTCAATAATGTTTGCAAGAAATATTTCCATATTCACCTTTTTATTAATGCTTTCCTTTTTCGGCAATGCACAGACTGACATACCGAATAGTATACCCTTGGAAATCGGAACGGTTACCAATCCCGATGACAATAACAATACATCTAAGGGAACAGCATTGAACATTCCTTCTGTAATAGGCTCAAAGCCCAATATCAATCTAAAGGACTCCCTTACCAGGATGCCTGTTAAAATGTTACCTGATACCGAAATGCTTCAAGCTGGACATGATTTAAAACTTGACCCGAAAGTAGGCCGATCAGAAAAGCAAGGTGGTTCCAAGGAGAAATTTGGCGACCAATATTTAGGTGACATTAAAAACGATGGCAAGTTTGTGGGCATTGTTTGCCGTGATCATGAATATGTGGATGGTGATCGGGTGAAAATTTCTGTAAATGGTCACGTAATTGACCATAATGTATTGCTTACAGGAAGTTTTAAAGGGGTAAATGTAGATTTGGATAAAGGTTTTAACCGTCTGGATTTTGAAGCCCTTAATGAGGGTTCTGCCAGCCCCAATACAGCACAAGTCGATGTTTATGACGAAACCGGTCAATTGATATATTCCAATAAATGGTTATTATCAGAAGGGTCTAAAGCGACTTTGATAATTACAAAAGAATAATACTATCGCTGACCAGGCTTATATTGCTCCTTGGCCCTCTTAAGAACATCTTCCTTGTAATAAGGCACTTCCTTAAATTGCATATCGGCATAGCGTTGTGCCTGATCATTAAAATGTGGTGAATCTGGATCTCCGCTTTGACCACCTGCCAGCATACTTTTGGCTTTTACCTTTTCACCAAACTCAACCACTGCCACAAAACTATTTCCACGAGTGCCATAAAGCTTTTTCGTATTATTGGTATATCGTGCTCCGTATGCTGCAAGAGCTCCCCAACGCCCTGAGGCAAAACCAACGGGAATACTCGGTTTGCTATCATCAAAGGGTTGACGAATATCGCCATTTAAACGTTGATACCGATTTACTTCACCCCAAGGAATATCCCAAGTGCCAAAATCGGTTTTCAATTTTAGTAAGACTTGCGTAAACAAATTCCGTTTTTCATCATCTGAAGAATCACTGCCCCAGAACTCAATAAGCTCCATTGGCTTCAAACCTTCAGGGCGTTCACCAAGTTGATAGTATAATGTACCATAGTAATGGGCTAAAGTCATGGCAATCGATTCCTTGGAGGTTCTATAATCCCAATTACGTAGTTCATCAATAGGCCTTCTAAATTCCATCGTAGAACCCTGCGAATCATAAGCCTTGACCAATCCTGGTATCAGTTTTTCAAAAGCAGGCAAATACGAATCATGGGCCAGTTCTATCAAATTATCCAAAGTATACCCTTTCCTTTCCTTTAATAAATTGATAGCATGAACCCCTCGAAAATTCTCCCTATCAATTGACATGTAATTTGGGTAGTTTTCCTTTTTTGGACTGAATTCCAAAGCGGCCGTAAAAGGCGTGGAATTGCAATTTTGAAGCCATCCGTTTTCTGGATTCAACAAAAGGATAATCTCATCTACCGAATGCAATCCTTGCCAATCGGTTTTGGGGTTGCTACCGTCAACGGGTTGGGAATAATCAAAGGAATCATCCCTTTTCGGGACAAAATTTCCATGGAAATAGGCGATATTCCCCTCCGCATCGGCATAAACAGTATTGTTGGAAGAGTTGGTTCGAATATCCATCATTTCCTTAAAACCATTATACCCGTCTTTTTTGGTACGAATAAAAGACTGTTCCAAGGCCTTTACAGGTTCCCACATCATGGCAGAAGCCGACCATTGGCCATCCACCATATGGGTAATTGGTCCGTGATGGGTATGATAGGCAGGAAAGGTCTTTTTCTTCAATTCGTCGCCATCTTTATATTCTAGGGTGATTTTGGATTCTTTTACGGGACGTAATTCCTCTCCATATTGATACAACAGTTTATCTTCCATTTTTACAATGGTCTCCTTAAACTCATCCATCACATCGGTATAGGTCGAGGTGTGCATCCATCCTGTTTTTTCGTTGAAGCCTTGATACACAAAAAATTGCCCCCAGGTTACTGCCCCGTAAGCATTTAAGCCCTCTTCACTGACCACATGCACTTCTCCCCTAAAATAAAAAGAGGTATGCGGATTTATCAATAGCATGGCACTACCTGACTCCGTTAATTTTCCTGAGATGGCAATTCCGTTAGAACCTTGGGGCTCGGCCATTTCCTTCTCTTCTTTGATTTTTAGCGCTTCCGATTCAGGTATTTGCATTCCACTTTCATAGAAGGCCTTGATTTTAAGCGTTGAAATCCTTTCTATATCCCCACCAATAGAACCTTCACTAAAATACATAGGCATCCATGGCTCAAAACGGGCCAATAATCTAGGTTTTACTTCAGGGTGTGTATGTAAATAATAATTCACACCAGCTGCAAAAGCATCACATAGTTCTTTTAACCAATCTGGACTTTTATCGTAGTTGGCCTTGGCTTCTTCTTCAGTCATAAAGAGTTTTGCTCTTAAATCACTATACAAGGCATCTTCCCCATCAACTTCGGCCAACCTTCCTGTAGCCCAAATGTAATTTTGTTCCACACGATTAAAATCATCCTCACATTGGGCGTAAAGCAATCCGAAAACAGCATCGGCATCAGTCTTCCCATAAATATGAGGCACCCCAAAATCATCTCTAAAAATCGTAATATCTTCTGCCTGGACCTGCCATTGTTCCGCTTCTGTTAATTGCTCTTTGGTTGAACATGATAATATTCCTAAAAACAGGACAACATATATAAATCTCATACGAATTGATTTTAATCTTTTATTAAAATATTAATGACAGATCCACAATATCGCTGTGAAATTAACGGACTTGAAAATGAAATGCTAATTTTTTATCCAAATTCATGGAGCTTGATATCTAATCATTAAATCCATATAAATTTAGAGTAACTTGCGTCTTCTAAAAATTGAATTCCTCAAATTAATGTCACATAAAAAAGTAAGCATTCTAACCGCATTCAAAACCATTATTTGGCCAAGAAGAAATCTAGTTTTTGTCGGGTTGCTATTGATAGTGATCAGTAGGGCAGCAAGTTTTGTAACACCCGTGGCCTCTAAATATTTAATTGATGATGTTATCGCGAACAAGGATGTTCAAATGCTAAAGGTATTGGTCAGCGTTGTTATTTTGGCCATTTTAGTCCAATCGGTTACTTCATTTCTGTTGACCAAAATACTGAGCGTACAAGCACAATTCATGATTTCGGAATTGCGGGCCCAAGTACAAAAAAAGGTGCTTTCACTACCCATTCGGTTTTTCGACAATGCCAAGTCAGGCGCTTTGGTTTCACGAATCATGTCAGATGTTGAAGGCGTTCGGAATTTAATAGGAACTGGATTAGTGCAATTGGTAGGTGGGACACTTACTGCCATTGTTTCTTTAATATTGTTATTACGAATTAGTGTAAGCATGACGCTATTTACCTTTATCCCTTTAGCTTTATTCGGTATAATCGCCTTAAAGGCGTTTAAAATTATTCGCCCCATTTTTCGGAATCGAGGTAAAATCAATGCCGAAGTAAAAGGAAGGCTAACTGAGACTTTAGGCGGAATAAGGGTTATCAAAGGTTTTAATGCAGAGGCCCAGGAACATAAAGTCTTTGAAGAAGGAGTTGAAGAATTGTTTCAAAATGTGAAGAAGAGTTTGACTACCACGGCATTTATGACCAGCTCCTCCACTTTCCTAATTGGTATTGCGACTACCGGTGTAATGGGTTATGGCGGGTATAAAATAATGCAGGGCGAATTGACCATTGGTGATTTATTAATGTTTACTGTATTGTTGGGTACAATGGTCGCTCCGATAGTGCAAATGAGCAATATCGGCAGTCAATTGACTGAGGCTTTGGCAGGGTTAGACCGCACCGAAGAATTAATGAATATGATTCCAGAGTCCGACGAGGAGGAACGCGTACTGCAATTAGAGAACGTAAAAGGCGATATGACATTTGAAAACGTTTCTTTTGCCTACGAAGAAGAAAAAGAGGTATTACATAACATCAGCTTTGATGTAAAATCGGGATCTGTAGTTGCCCTTGTCGGGAGTTCCGGGTCCGGAAAAAGTACCATTGCTGGTTTGGCAGCAAGTTTTTTAAATCCGCAATCAGGTAAAATAACCATTGATGGAAAAGATATGTCCATCGTAAATCTCAATAGTTTTAGGCAACACCTGGGAGTAGTGTTACAAGATGATTTTTTATTTGAGGGCACAATAAGGGAAAATATTCTTTTTCCCAGACCTAATGCAAGTGAAGAAGAATTGCAACAAGCCGTAAAAGCTGCTTATGTCGATGAGTTTACAGATCGTTTTGATGACGGGATGGACACACTCATCGGGGAACGTGGCATTAAACTATCAGGAGGTCAACGCCAAAGAATAGCCATTGCCAGGGCAGTGCTCGCAAACCCTAAAATATTGATATTGGATGAAGCCACATCAAATTTGGATACGGAAAGTGAAGCTTTGATCCAAAAAAGTTTAGCCAAACTTACGGAAGGAAGAACCACCTTTGTCATTGCCCATAGATTGAGTACCATACGTAAGGCCAATCAGATATTGGTTATTGAAAATGGCAGAATTGCCGAGCAAGGAACACATGATGAACTTATTGCCAAAGAAGGCAGGTACCATAATCTATTTACCTACCAAGCAAGAATATAAAATACTTAATCAAGGTTAATGACCTCCTCAATTTGAGGCGCATATTTCTTAATGGTCATTTCAACGCCACTTTTTAAGGTCATTTGGTTAACAGTACAGCCTACACAAGCTCCTTGTAATTTTACCTTGACTGAAGTTTCATTATCTATGGAAATAAGCTCAATATCCCCACCATCGCTTTGAAGAAAAGGACGGATTTCATTGAGTGCTTTTTCTACATTAATTTTCAGTTCATCTGATGTCATACTCATTTGTTATTAACCGTTGAACAACCAGCCATCGTGGTAATTTTGATTGCTTCCGTTGGAGGCAAACTTTTATTTCTACCCACTAATTCCTGAACAACGTTTCTTGTTATTTCTTCAAAAGAAGCCTCAATTGGAGAACCTGTTTGCAGTGCTGCAGGTCTACCAACATCGCCAGCTTCCCGAATACTTTGCACTAAAGGAACTTCACCTAAGAATGAAACTTTTAAATCCTCGGCAAGGTTTTTAGCACCCTCTTTCCCAAAGATATAGTATTTGTTATTTGGTAATTCTTCAGGGGTAAAATATGCCATATTCTCTATGATCCCTAACACAGGAACATTGATGGATTCTTGTTGGAACATCGCAACACCCTTACGGGCATCAGCCAAGGCAACCTCTTGCGGTGTGCTCACTACAACTGCACCAGTAACTGGCATAGCCTGCATAATACTCAAATGAATATCCCCAGTCCCTGGAGGTAAATCAATCAAAAGAAAATCCAACTCACCCCAATGGGCATCGAATATCATTTGGTTAAGCGCTTTTGCAGCCATTGGGCCACGCCAAATTACTGCTTGGCTAGGTTCAGTAAAAAACCCAATGGACAATAGTTTAACCCCATAATTCTCTACAGGTTTCATTTTTGATTTACCATCGATATTTACAGCCAAAGGCTTTTCGTGGGTAACATCGAACATAATGGGCATTGAAGGTCCATAAATATCAGCATCCAACAAACCTACTTTAAAACCCATTTTTGCCAAGGTAACAGCAAGGTTTGCAGTTACCGTAGATTTACCGACTCCGCCTTTACCAGAAGCGACCGCAATAATATTCTGTATTCCAGGTAATGGTTTGCCCTTTATTTCGTTGACTTGGGGTTTAGCAGGCGCATCAACCTTTACATTGATTTTTATCTTGGCTTTTTCATAAACCTCTTTGTGGATAATCTTTAGGATTTCCACTTCGGTTTTTTTTCGTGCCTGAAGACTAGGATTGTTTATGGTAATATCTATTTCAACTTCGTCACCGAATATCTGAATATTCTTGACAGCGCCGCTTTCCACCATGTTCTGACCTTCACCTGGTACCGTAATATGCCCTAATGCTTTTAAGATGTCTTGCTTATTCAACTTCATGCTTTATATATATTCATTCTAAACAACAAAGATACATCTTAGGGTTGAGAAGCTAAAGTTATTATATTGAAAAGTGGTATGGTGAGTTAGATTGACTTTATGTGAGGTTCTATATTATTTTACGCCCATCCAATAAATTAATAATTCGCGATCCATAGGCCGCATTTTTCTCTGAATGGGTGACTTGAACAATGGTTACACCCTCATGGTTCAATTGTTTAAAAAGTTCCATGATTTCCTCACCTTGTTTTGAATTTAGGTTTCCTGTAGGTTCATCAGCCAAAATTAATTTGGGTTTGCCGATCAATGCACGGGCGACACCAACCAATTGCTGTTGACCGCCACTGAGTTGTGCAGGAAACAGGTCCTTTTTACCTACTATATTAAATCGATCCAAGGTATCGGCAACCATAGCCTTCCTTTCTGACCCACTGTGCTTCTTATATAACAAAGGCATTTCTAGGTTTTCATAAACCGTAAGCTCATCAATTAAATGATAGGATTGAAAAACAAACCCAATGTATTGTTTGTACAGATTAGCACGATGTTTTTCTTTAAGCTGATGTACAGGTTGATCTAAAAAACTGTATTCCCCTTCATCGAAATTATCAAGCAATCCTATGACATTCAATAGAGTTGATTTTCCGGAGCCGGAAGGACCCATAATGGAAATAAATTCGCCTTCTTCGACTTCAAGGTTGATGTCTTTCAGTAAAAAAATACGGTTCCCTCCTGAATTGACCCATTTGAAAATATTGCGTAGTTGTAGTAACATTGTTATCGTTTTACATTAATGATTTTATTCATCCCTCAATACTTCTACGGGATTATTGATTGCGGCCCTAAAGGTTTGCCAACTAACGGTCAATAAAGCAACGCCCATAACAGCTATACCTGCTAAAACAAACACCCCCCAGCTCAAATTTGTCTTATAGGCAAAATTTGA
>Ga0316189_10007702_pt1 | contig 10163 bp, 9 predicted proteins | sample LowCovwburrow_MG_FD_204930 | JGI IMG/M metagenome (GOLD analysis project Ga0316189, IMG submission 204930) | Coastal sediment microbial communities from Maine, United States - Lowes Cove worm burrow | ecosystem: Environmental > Aquatic > Marine > Coastal > Sediment | place: USA: Maine... | reverse complement strand
TCAACCAATGTGATCACGGGTTTGATCAAAGCCAATGTGCCGGCGCGGCTCGCTTTCGCGGTCTCGAGTCTCACCGATAGCCGAGTGATCCTGGATCAGCAGGGAGCCGAACGTTTGGTGGGGCGCGGCGACGCGTTGCTCAACGATGGCACCACGTCGACACCCGTTCGATTCCAGGGGGCATGGGTTACCGAAGAGGAAGTCTCCGAGATCGTTGAACACTGGGTGGCGCAAGCCCCCGATGTGGCATACGACTCCCGGGTGCAAGAGGATGAGCCGTCCGAAGCATCCCTCGCCATCCCGGGGGGAACCTCTGGTGACGATGATGATGATGAACTGATGCTGCAGGCCATGGAGTTGGTGGTTCGGTCACAGTTGGGGTCCACCTCGATGCTTCAACGCAAGCTGCGAGTGGGTTTCGCTCGAGCGGGCCGACTCATGGATCTGTTGGAAGAGCGGGGCGTTGTTGGCCCGTCGTTGGGGTCGAAGGCTCGAGAGGTGAAGATGACGCCCGAAGACCTCGACGCTGGCCGCTGGCCCACTGGAGCGTCGCCCGCTTCTACCTCGCCAGTAGCACCAGTAGCACCAGTAGCACCAGTAGCGCCTGTGGTCGCCGCTCCTGCGGTCGCCGCCGCTCCCGTGGACACTCAGCCGGTGATAGAAGAACCGAAAAGGCGGCGCAAAACGCTCGCTGATCTCCAGTTCCCGGATCCAGAGCCGCTGGCGAACCAGCGACCGAATGGCTCGGTCAACGAGGATCGGCGTCGCTCCAGCGACGAACTCGACGATCTCGATCCAGACCCGGCCTTGGGGATTCTCGAAGACGACACGGAATTCGGCGAAGATGACGACGATGATTATGGCTACGACGACTACGCCGAGGAGGCGCTGGCCGGGAGCGATCCTGCCCTTCAGCCGCCCCCTGATTATCCCCGCCGCACCTGATTCGATAACGCGAGCCGGTAGCCTCATCCCGTGCCGTTCCTAAGCGAAACAGTGGTGATTCTCAGCGAGCCGATTCTGGCCGTTGCCATTTTTGAAGTGGTCATCGGTGTGGTCCTGCTGAGTCGAGCAGCCGACGACTTTGTTGAGGGGGCCGTGAATATTTCTGCGGCCGCTCGGATCTCACCGGTCGTGGTGGGGGCGGTGATCGTGGGGTTTGGTACCAGTGCCCCCGAACTGCTGGTGTCGAGTATTGCCGCGTTCAACGGGGACCTCGGGCTTGGTGTCGGCAATGTGATCGGGTCGAACGTTGCCAACCTGTCATTGGTTTTGGCCACTGCGGCACTGATTGTGCCGGTGCTGGTTACCCGAGCGGTTCTGGCCCGCGAGGCGCCCGTGGCGTTACTTTCGGTGCTGGCGTTCGGCTACTTCGTGTCTACTGGCGGGGGTCTTACCCGAAACGAAGGGATCATACTGCTCGGGGGGTTGGTGGCGGTGCTGGTGTGGACCATTTCCACGAGCCGGGGCCCTTCGGATTCCAGTCAAGAGCTTGCTGCCACCTCGGTGCGGATGGCCGATGTGGTGCGAACTGGTCTTGGCCTCGTTGGGACGGTGGCTGGTGCGCAATTGTTGGTATGGGGGGCCATGGCGATCGCCGACATTGTTGGACTCACCGGTGGGTTTGTGGGGTTTACCTTGGTGGCGGTCGGTACCTCACTGCCCGAGTTGGTGACAGCAGTGGTAGCTGCCCGAAAGAATCAAACCGACCTGATCCTCGGCAACTTGCTCGGCTCCAATATGTTTAACAGCCTGGCCGTTGGCGGCGTGATCGCTACGATTGGCCCTGGGGTGATTGAGGACGAGAGCCTCAGCTCGCTGGGAGTGATCGTGATGGTTGGGGTGTCGGTGATTGCGTGGGTGGCGATGGTCACCCGTCGTCGCGTCTACCGGATTGAGGGCGTGTTATTGCTCGCGATCTGGCTTGGGGCGGTGGTGGCACTCGGCCGCTCCGCCGGAGCAGTGTGATCGGCGAAGAAGTACCGGCGCCCTGAGCAGCTACCCTGGTGCAAATGCCACAACCGTCTCGTCGATACTGGGTGGAGACACTCGGGTGCCCGAAAAACCATGTCGACTCCGACAAGTTGGCCGGGACGCTTCTGGCTGATGGTTACGCGCCCGCCGCATCGGTGAAGGACGCTGATCTCGTAGTGGTGAACACGTGTGCCTTTATCGAACCGGCCCGTCAGGAATCGGTGGACACTGTATTGTCGGTGCGCGAGCTGGTGGGGGACGATACCGAGATTGTGGTCACTGGTTGTATGGCCGAGCGTTATGGCGACGAACTGGCTGAGGCCCTCCCTGAAGCCGACGCCGTGCGGGGCTTTGGGGTTCCGGTGTCGCTCGGCCCCACCCGACGTCTGGCCACTCCCGGTGACTCCGAAACCACATCCGACCCAGCGACGACATCGCAATTCGATCTGCTCGAATTGCCTCGGCCCGCCTCGGCCGCTCCTTGGGCGTATGTAAAAGCCGCCGAAGGCTGCGACCGCAAATGTGGGTTTTGTGCGATCCCCAGTTTTCGAGGGCCCCAACGAAGCCGTACCCAAGCCGCCATCCTGGCGGAGGTGGAGGCCCTCGCCGCTCGTGAGGTGGTAGTCGTGGCCCAAGATCTGGTGTCGTATGGGCGCGACCAGGGGCAGGGTGAACTGGGCTTGATCCCGTTGGTGCAAGCGATGGCCGAAATGGTTGATCGGGTACGACTCTTGTATCTGTATCCCACCGGGTTAACCGATCAGCTGATCGACACCATTATCGCCACCGGAGTACCGTACTTTGATCTGTCATTGCAGCATGTTTCGGCCTCTCTCTTGCGTCGCATGCGTCGTACCGGGTCGATGGAGCAGGTGCTGGAACGGGTGGAATCCATCCGACGCCGGTCCAGCGATGCGGTGTTCCGGTCGAATTTCATCATCGGTTATCCGGGGGAAACCGAGGCTGATCATGACCAGCTGCTACGGTTCTTAGAAGAATCTGATCTCGACTGGTACGGCTTGTTCGCATATTCACCTGAACCGGGAACGTACGCGGAATCCCTGCCTGCGGTGCCCGAAAGTCTGGTGGCAGAACGGCTTGCGGAGGCTGGCGAGCTGGTGGATCGAATCATGGGGGCGAAACGCGACAAGATGGTAGGACGCCGAATCGAAGTGTTGGTCGATGCCCCGGGAGTGGGGCGCTCATGGGCGGAAGCACCCGAGATCGACGGCATCATCGAGCTGCCCGGCCATTGTGATGTGGGGGAGTTTGTAGATGTCGATATTACGGCTGCCCGAGGCGTGGATCTTGTGGGGGTTCCCGTTGCCGGCAACCAACGAGCGACATGGTCGTCCCGTTCGAATGGAGTAGTGAATGCCCAATGACTTCAAATACTGAGGTAAAACCAGCACTCATGATGGGAGGGTCGAAATGGTCGCTGGGCGCAAACCTTTTGACCATCGCTCGTTTCGTGCTCGCTCCGGTGCTGGCTGTGTTGGTGTACCAACAAAACCCCTGGTGGGTGACGTTCTGGTTGGCATTGGGGCTGGGAGCCACCGACTTTTTTGACGGAAGAATGGCCCGTCGGGGGCAACCCACCCGTCTCGGAGCCTTCCTCGACCCCCTCGCCGACAAGGTTGCGGTGCTGGGGGTAGCATTCGCTCTGGTATTGGTGGACCGGTTCTGGTGGGTGCCGGTGGTGATAATCACGGTGCGAGAAGTGGCCATCATGGTGTACCGGTCATATTGGGGGCGCCAGGGGCTGGCGGTGCCAGCTCGTAAGTCGGGTAAACACAAGGCCCTGGTGCAAGGACTGGCCGTTGCGGCCGCCCTATTGCCACCACTCGAGCCCTATCCCTTGGTGGCTGATGCCTTGCTGTGGTTGGCGGTGGTATTTACCGTCGTTAGCGGCGTGCAGTATCTGCTCGATGGTAGTAATGCCCTGAGCACCACCGGCGAGCGCCAGTCCCCTTAGACATCCACCCCATAGACATTTCCCCTAGTCTTTCTCGAGGAGCAGTAATGAGCGTTGAGGTTGTGGCGATCGGTACCGAGCTGCTGTTGGGCCAGATTGTCGATACGAACTCATCATGGATCGGCGAGCAGTTGGCATTGGCTGGCTTGGATTCGCACTACCAGACCAAGGTGGGCGACAACCGTGGCCGGATCATCGAAGTGTTGACCCAAGCGTTGGAACGATCTGATGCCGTGATCTGTTGTGGGGGTTTGGGCCCCACCCAAGACGACCTGACGCGAGAAACTATCGCAGAATTGATGGGGGTGGAGCTGGTACGGGACGAAGCCGTAGCCAGCAAGATCCGTCGGATGTTTGAAGACCGAGGTCGTGAGATGCCGCTCAACAATTTGCGGCAAGCTGATGTTCCAGTAGGGGCTCGGTTGGTGTCGGTGCAACCCGGCACCGCTCCGGGGCTGGTGTGTCCCGTCGGTGACAAGGTGATCTATGCGGTGCCTGGAGTGCCGTACGAGATGAAGGCCATGATGGAGGAAGACATCCTGGCTGATCTGGTACGACGGTCCGGGAGTTCGGCCGTCATCCGTTCCCGAGTGCTCCGCACATGGGGGCTCTCAGAATCAGCGTTGGCGGAGCAACTCGCCGACCGGATCACGGCCCTCGACGAAATCGGCAACCCCACGCTGGCTTTTCTCGCGAGCGGCGTGGAAGGCCTGAAGGTGCGGATCACGGCCAAGTCAGCCAACGAAGCCGAAGCCCAAAGGGTGCTAGATGCCGAGGAGCAACTATTGCGGCAGCTGCTGGGTTCCATCGTTTTCGGCCTCGACGATCAGAACATGGAAGCTGTCGTAATCGGTCGGCTCCGGGAACTTGGGCTGTCGGTGGCCACGGCCGAATCGGTGACCGGCGGTTATGTGTCAGGTCGCTTGTGTGCGGTTCCAGGGGCTAGTGCGGTGTTCAAAGGAGCTGTAGTGGCCTACGACAGTGCGGTAAAGCATTCAGTGCTGGGAGTGCCCGAGGGGCCGGTGGTAACCGAAGAGGCGGCCGCCGCGATGGCTCAGGGGGTGCGAGCGACGCTTGGCGCTGACGTTGGCCTGGCCACCACCGGGGTAGCAGGCCCCGACCCAGCCGAAGGGCGAGAGGTCGGCACAGTGTGTCTGGCGGTCGCGGACACTGACGGGGTGCATACCACCACCATCAAACTGCCCGGTGATCGGGAACGAATTCGGCAGTTCTCCACCATCTCATTATTAGATTTACTGCGCCGTAGGTTGGGGTAGTAGGGGCCGAACACGGTAGAAATAGAAGCGTGAGCGAAAAACAGGACCCTTTTACCGCACCATTCGGCTCCCTGTTCGGCGATTTCATGACCATCGCCGAGATGAATCAGGGTGACTATCTGTATGAGGGCGTAGCCAAACCGGTAGAGAACCTGTCGCTACACCCTGGTACTCACGCTCTGCACTACGCCAGCACCTGCTTCGAAGGGCTCAAAGCCCACCGCCAGGCTGATGGTTCGTTGGCGATCTTCCGCCTCGATGACCACGTGGCTCGGATGGTGCAAAGCATCAAACAACTCCACATGGTTCCCCCTGATGCATCCCTGATTCGCGAGATGATCATCGACGCCGTTGAGGCCAACGCCGCCGCTACCCCCGAAGCCCCTGGTTCGCTGTATATCAGGCCAACCTTCATCGGCACCTTGTTAAATATCGGTGCAGCCGCGGCTCCGAGCGATTCGGCCTTGTTGTATATCCTTACATCGCCGGTCGGCGACTATTTCGCCGGTGGTGTCCGGCCGTTGTCGATCCATATCGAAACCAAGATTCCGCGCACCACCCCCCAGTTCGGGATGGTGAAGTCAGGGGCCAACTATGTGATGGCACTTGGCCCAACCCTGGAGGCGAAAGCCAAACACGGTGCCGATCAGGTGTTGTTCGCCACCGGCGGCGACACCACCGAGACGGGGGCCTCCAACTTCTTCTTGTGCGACGACAAACGGGTTATCACCCGCAATCTTGATGAGTCGTTCCTCCACGGGGTTACTCGGGCATCGATTACGACCTTGGCCGCCGATTTGGGGTATGAGGTTGAAGAGCGCCCCGTGCTGCTCGATGAGCTAACCGAGTGGGTCGCTACCGGTGAAGCATTCTTGTCGGGTACAGCCGCCGTGGTGGCGCCGGTAGGACGGATCACGCTCGAAGATCGTGAGTTCCCGGTGCGTGATGGTCAGCCAGGGCCGAACACCATGCGGCTGCGTGAAGCGCTCACCGACATCCAGTTGGGCAAGAGCGACGACCTGCACGGCTGGCGCACCGTGGTCGAGGGTTAAACATCCTCCCACTCACAACCGAGGTACAACCAACAGAAGGGACCGAACCGATGCGATTCGGATTTTGGGTCGGAAATGGGCTGGAGTGGTCGGAGATTCTCCGTCGCGCTCAGCACGCGGAAGCAACTGGTTGGGATGGGGTGTGGTTCGCCGATCACTTCATGCCCTTCCAGGGCGATGTATCCGGGCCGGTACACGAGGCCTGGTCGGTACTGGCTGCGCTGGGGGCAGCTACCGAACGGGTACGCCTCGGGCCACTGGTGTGTGGCAACACCTACCGTCATCCAGCGATATTGGCCAAGCAGGCCGTTACCGCCGACCATATTTCCAATGGGCGTATCGTGCTTGGCATCGGATCGGGATGGCAAGAGAACGAACACGAAGCCTATGGACTGGAATACGGGACATTCAGCGATCGGTTCGAACGGTTGGAAGAAGCGCTCACGATGATTCGGGGTTTGCGCGACAACGCCCAAATGACGTTCGCTGGCGAGCGGTATCAGCTCGCCGATGCCCCCCTGGAGCCCAAGCCGGTGGGCTCCCTGCCGATCATGATCGGGGGAGGGGGCGAAAAGAAAACCCTGGCGATGGTGGCTAAATACGCCGAAGAGTGGAACGTATGGGCCACCCCCGAAATCATGGCCCACAAGTCGCGGGTGTTAGACGAACACTGCGAACGCGAAGGCCGCGACCCCGCTTCGATCCAGCGTTCGATCGCCGCCCTGTTGTTCCTCACCGACGACGAAGCCGAAGCCGACAAGTTGCGGAACAAAGGGATCCCGCGACCGAGCATTATTGGTACCCCGGCTCAGGTGATTGAGCAGATTGAAGAGTTCGCGTCGCTGGGAGTCAACGAGGTGATCATCCCCGATTTCAATCTGGGTGACAACGCCACCGAAATTGCTGACCGCTTCATGAACGAGGTGGTTGCCCAGGTGTCGTCGTAACGGTTGATGCGGGGGCGCGTTCGGTGGTGGCCGGGGGTTTCGTTCCCCGGCCCAACCCCCGGCGAGTAGTGGTGAGCTGGCTCGTTGGCGGGGATTGAGTGGTGGTGAGTTCTGGGTCTACCGTGCCGGTTAAGGGGCGGATTCGGCCCAGGTAATCGACCCGTTCGGGGCACCGCTCGGCGACGAGCAGATCTTGCATTTCCATCTGCTGAGGGGAGAGTTGGATCCATATTTCGCGCAGTACTCGCCGGTCAAAACGGCACAGGGCATCAGCGACTTCGAGCTGCCGAGCGATCTCTGACGAAGTGTAGGTAGTGCCAGCCACCTTCTCGACTTTCTCGTGTATCGTCAACTCAGAGCTGTTTCTTCCACACGAGGTGAGTGCGGCGGCGGACAGTATTGCGGCAACCAATGCCGCCAGAACTCGTCTGCACTTGCGGGCCATAGTCGATGACCCTAACGGAAAAATCCGCCCGACGTCGAACGCCAGTTGTTCGAACGCATGTTCGATGGTAGGGTTTAGACCGTTCAGTGTCACAGGTCTTGTCTACTATGCCCTTAAGAACGCAACGCCACAGGAGAACCCGCCAAAATGGATAAAGATAAAGCACTCGAAATCGCTCTCGGAAGCATCGAAAAGCAGTTCGGTAAAGGCTCAGTCATGAAGATGGGCGACCGTTCCGACATGAACGTGGAGACCATCTCAACTGGAGCCTTAGCTCTCGATCTCGCTCTTGGGGTCGGCGGATTGCCCCGTGGTCGTGTGGTTGAAATCTATGGGCCCGAATCATCGGGTAAGTCCACCTTGGCAATGCATGTGGTGGCCGAAGCGCAGCGCAACGGTGGCAAGTGTGCATATATCGATGCCGAACACGCCATGGATCCTTCCTACGCCGGCAATATTGGCGTCGATGTGGCAGAGCTCCTCATTTCTCAACCCGACACCGGAGAGCAGGCCCTCGAGATTGCCGACATCTTGGTTCGGTCGGCCGCTATCGATGTGATCGTGATTGACTCGGTGGCGGCTTTGACCCCTCGGGCCGAAATTGAAGGCGACATGGGCGACACCCATGTCGGGCTGCAAGCCCGCCTCATGTCCCAGGCTCTGCGGAAGATCACCGGCAACTTGAGCCGCACCCACACCATCTGTGTGTTTATTAATCAGCTGCGAGAGAAAATTGGTGTGATGTTCGGTTCGCCCGAAACCACACCCGGTGGGCGGGCGCTGAAGTTCTACAGTTCCGTACGCCTTGATATCCGTCGAATCGAATCACTGAAAGACGGGGCCGAAGTGGTGGGCAACCGCACCCGAGTGAAAGTGGTGAAAAACAAGGTGGCTCCTCCCTTCCGGCAAGCCGAGTTCGACATCATGTACGGCAAGGGAATCAGTCGCGAAGGTTCGTTGCTGGACATCGCCGTCGAGAAGGAGATCGTGCGAAAGTCGGGGGCGTGGTACACCTACGAAGGGGAACAGATCGGGCAAGGGCGTGAGAACGTGAAACGCTTCTTGTGTGAGAATCCGGACCTGATCATGGAGATACAAGATCGAGTGCTGAGGGAGGTGGGGCTCTTACCCGAGGATGCTCCGGCTCTCGAACCAACACCACCCAAAGCGGATACCAAAGCCAAAGGGAGTAAGAAAAAGGCCACTGAAGTCGACCCCGACGAGCTTCCAATCACACTCGACTAACTCGGAAAAGGGTGTTTACCAGGTACGGTAGGTAGACGTGGTTAATCTGAACAATATCAGGCTCGGGCTCACCTTCGATGATGTGTTGCTCGTGCCGAAACGGTCGAGTATCCGTTCGCGGCGAGACGTGAGCTGTGAAACGCAGTTCACTCGACGCACTGGTCTGTCAGCGCCGATCGTGGCTGCCAATATGGACACAGTCGCGGAAGAAGAGATGGCTATCGCTATGGCCCGTCTCGGCGCAGCAGCGGTGATCCACCGATTCCTGACCGTTGAACTCCAATCGGAGATGGTGGCCAAAGTTCGGGCCGCCATCCCCCAAGACGAACGGAACTTGCCGGTAGCGGCGGCCGTGGGCACTGATCATGATGCCCTCGACCGGGCCGTCGCTCTCGGCGAGGCCGGCGCTAATGTGTTGGTGCTCGATATCGCCCACGGTCACGCCGATCACGCCCTCGACACACTGGGCAAACTCAAAGCCGAGTTGCCCGACGTGGATGTGGTAGCCGGAAACGTGGCCACTCGCGACGGCGCCAAAGAACTCGCCGCCGCTGGTGCCGACGCCGTAAAGGTCGGAGTGGGGCCTGGTGGGGTGTGCACGACCCGGCTGGTAGCCGGGGTTGGTGTGCCCCAACTGACGGCAATCGCCGATTGTGCCAATCTCGATGTTCCCATCATCGCTGACGGTGGCATTCGCACCTCGGGCGATATCGCCAAAGCGCTGGCCGCTGGGGCCAGCTCGGTGATGATTGGCTCGATGTTCGCCGGCACCAAAGAAAGCCCTGGAAGCGTCGAGCAGTCGCCCCACGGTCTGGTAAAGCGGGTTCGTGGCATGGCCTCGTTTGAGGCTATCGAAGCTCGAGCGGCCCGTAGCGGCGAAGACATCAACGACGAGTACTTTGAGCAGCGGGCTCCCGAAGGGGTTGAAGGCACGGTGGCCTACCGTGGCGAGGTGGCCAAACTGATCGGCAACCTGATGGCCGGGCTGCGGTCGGGTATGAGCTACAGTGATGCCCGCTCCATCCCAGAATTATGGGAGAAAGCCGAGTTTATCCAGGTGACGAGCAATGGGGTGAATGAGAATCGCCCCCACGCCACCATTTCGGGGTAAGCCCGACGGCCGGGCACTGCCCCCAAATCACTGGTTTGCGCTAGGCTAGCGCAAACCAGGTAAACCAATATTGACGGGGTGGATCGTGAACCAGATTTCCGAACGTGATGTGGTGTCGGTGGCCGCTTCGCCTAACC
>Ga0316189_10007701_pt1 | contig 10165 bp, 6 predicted proteins | sample LowCovwburrow_MG_FD_204930 | JGI IMG/M metagenome (GOLD analysis project Ga0316189, IMG submission 204930) | Coastal sediment microbial communities from Maine, United States - Lowes Cove worm burrow | ecosystem: Environmental > Aquatic > Marine > Coastal > Sediment | place: USA: Maine... | reverse complement strand
CAGCTCCGCTGCCGTAGACGATTTTGGCCGTTTATATGTCTCCGACACCAACATTCGTGATGTGGCCGTTTTCTCAAAAGATGGTGCCTTTCTGAAGAATTTGTCGGTTAGCAAGGCAAAAATGGTGCGCACTTTTGGAGGCGAAGCCTGGGTGGTTACGGGAGATGGCAGTTCTATCATAAGATTTGACGCTTCTTTTAACAGCAGAGAAGGCGGGCTTTCAGGACTATCCGGAATTTATGATTTCAGTTTTGATCCCTACGGAAACATTTACGTGTTGTCTGACAAGGGCTATGCCGTGAAAGTGTACACATACAACGGAACCCTGCACACCTCCTTCAATCTGAAGGGCGGAGCATTCCCACTGAAGCAGGCTACTTCTATTGGTGTTGATGCATCAGGTGCCTTCTACCTTGCCGACAAAAAAGGTGGAGCCGTCTACCGCTTCCATTAACGCTCACATACTACGACTCCCTGTAAAGGAAGATGAGGTGATCAATGCTGACCGGCATCCTAATGCTTTTTCTTGTAACAGCGCTCCAAGATGAGACCATTTCCTCAGAGCCCTTGGACCCCCACCCGGTCCAAGAGCTTTTTAGAGAAGCTGTTCAAAAGTATAATTCGGTAAAAAGGCCGGAATCAGAGGCTTTATTCCGTCGGGTCTGGGAAGACTTCAGCAATGGGAAGGAAATTGGCGAAGACGAAGGATTGGTTATTACAGAAACCCTAAAATACCTGGGCTCCCTTACCTTCCCTGAAGAAACCCAAAAATGGTACGAATTGCTCGTTCGTTACGATCCCGGCTATGAAATTGTGGGCAACGATCTACCGCCAAAGATCAGCAAGGTATTTACAGACCTGAAGGCCACCATGGTTGGAACCGTTCGAGTAAGTGCCATCGATGCTGGAACCGGGCTTGTGGTTGAGGATGCCACTTTTCATGTAGATGGCAGACAAACAGGGCCCATTTATAGGGAAGCTGTTTTTTCCGTCCTGGCCGGAACCCGCGGGGTTGAAATACAAAAACCCAATTTCGTTCCCTCCTCAACGGAGCTGGAAGTAAAAGCCGGACAGGAATCGGTATACCAGGGCGTGCTTGTGCGAAGTTCGGCTGGGGTGGTTTTGGTGGTTTCGCCACCAGAGACCATCGTGAAACTGAACGATGTTGACCTGGGACCGGCCAACGACATGGTACCTTCAGGTTATCGCCAGGCTCTTGTGGAACGGGGCCTGACCATGGACCAGGTTGGCGCAAAGATGATTAATAACCTACAGCCCGGCGATTACTCGCTTACTTTTGAGATGCCCTGTTATAAAACAGCTTACAAGCAATTATCCATCGATGAGCTGAAAACCATCACCACCCTGCCTTTTCAATTAGAACCAGCCGGTGCCTTTCTCACGGTAAAAACGGCGGGCGATACCGCTGGCGGCCTGCTCTTCCTGGATCAACAGCGGATTGGGTTCCTGCCCGTAAACGCTCACCGCATCTGTCCTGGCGATTATGAATTGAAGGTTAGTTTTACAGATGGCGAATTTATTAAAAGAGTCAGCCTTGAAGATGGCGACCACCAGGAAGTTACAGCGGAGCCCCTGCCTTCCATTGCCTGGCTGGGCCTACAAGAAAGTGAAGATGGCAAGCCGCCAACCGATCTCAACGCAGGTTTACAGGCTCTAAATTCCTGGAACATCCGAAGCGTAGACCCCCACGACACCGAACTGGTTCCCGTAAACCCCTTCCCCATCCTTTTTGATTCCAGAGAAATGACCGATCAAAACGAAGCTGATCTTACCCGAAACCTGAAAGTAGACCTCTTCATGGCGGCCCGGGTGGTGCGCCGTAAAACGGTGATTCGATACCTGGAAGTGGCTTTTTGGACGCCCCTTAGCAAGAAGATTGACATTAAACAATTCGATTTCAGAGAAATCGGCAAGTTTGAGACCCTGTTGAAGGAAATGGATCGATTCCCGGCCCTCACCCGCCCATGGCTTGGCATCCAAACCGCACGTCTCCGTGAAATTCCGGGATGCAAAATTCTGGAAGTAAGCCCATTCGGGCCCATGGCCAATAAGGTGAGAGTGGGCTCTTTTGTACAGAGCGTGAACGGCAACGCCTTGAGGAACCCGGGTGAATTAATGAACCTGAAGGGACTGGAAGAACTCACGTTCGACATTGATGGCACCACGGTAAAGGCAAGCCCCATCCCCACCATATCTGAAGTACCCTTCGACGACGAGAACTTTGTGCCTCAGGCTTTGCTGGCCCGGTTTGAGAAGCTGGCCAAATACCATCCAGACCCGCTCATTCGCAAAAGCGCCCTATTCAATCAGGCCCGCTACCAATTCCTCCTTGGCGACATAACCCGAGCCTTCGACATCTTCTCAAGTCTCCGGCTGGAGACCAAATTTGGCATCAATCGAGGCACCCTCTTTTATTATCAGGGTCTGTGTTTCAAACAGTTAAAGAATATGAACGAAGCGTCCCAGGCATTCCAGACCGTTTTGGAACATCCCAACTCAACCCTCTTCGACGCTTATGGACCCAAGGCCGCGTTTTGGGCGGAAGCCGCCCTGAGCAGCCCCAATCTTTAGCCAACCCATAAGGAGCCGGTTCAGTGATAACAGAAGCATTTATAAATGATCTCCCCAAAACGGATCTCCACGTTCATCTCGACGGATCCCTGCGACCCGGCACACTCATTGAACTGGCTCGTGCCCAAAAGGTCACCCTTCCCTCATATACAGAGTCCGGTTTAATGGACCTGGTTTTTAAGGAAGGCTACCGGGATCTCACCGAATACCTGAACGGCTTCGCCTATACCTGCTCCGTATTAAACAACCCCGAAGCCCTTGCCCAGGTATCCTATGAAATGGCTTGGGATAACATCAACGAAGGTGTCCGGTACCTGGAAGTCCGCTTTGCGCCCATGCTCCACATGCATAAAGATTTTACCCTGGAACAGGTTCTCACAGCCGTAGACATGGGGCTACGCAAGGCCAAAAAAGAGTACAACAATCAATTGGTTCGCCAAAAAGACCACAGCCCTCCTTTTGAATATGGCATCATCGCCTGCGCCATGCGTATGTTCACCGCAGATTTCAGCCCCTACTACCAAAAAATTAGCGAGGCTCACCAGTTCTTATCGCCTCGCAAACTTTTCGGTCTGGCCTCCGCAGAACTGGCAAGGGGCGTTATCGCAGTACGGGACAAAACGGGTCTGCCCATTGTTGGATTCGACCTGGCTGGTGCCGAACATGGTTACCCCGCAGTGGATCATATTGAAGCCTACGATTATGTTCACCGTAACTTCATGAAGAAGACGGTCCATGCCGGAGAGGCATATGGTCCCGAGTCCATTTTCCAGGCAATCACACGCCTGCATGCCGATCGAATTGGACACGGGTATCATCTTTTGGACGAGGCTTTTATCCAAGACCCCAAAATTCTGGACAAAACCCGTTTCATTAAAGACCTCTCTCAATTTATTGCAGAATCCAGAATGACCATTGAAGTATGCCTGTCTTCCAATATGGACACAGACCCCAAGCTGGCCTCTATTGCCAATCACCCCTTTCGGCGCATGCAGGAACTGAAACTTTCCACAACCATTTGCACCGATAATCGCCTTGTCTCCAGAACCACCATTACCCGGGAACTACTCCTGGCCGTTGAACACTTTGCCCTGTCCCCCAGGTCCCTGAAAAGTATTATCATCTACGGATTCAAACGCAGCTTTTTCCCTGGATCCTACACAGAAAAAAGGGCCTATGTCCGAAAGGTAATTGATTACTACCGCATGATGGAAGAAAAACACAAGGTTGATGTGGAACCCGTAAACGAATATTAACCCAACCCAAAATCCAGAATCTTATTTTTTCAGGCCTATTAATTGTGAACCATATGAATACGCAATCCCATCTATTGGAAATGCTGGCCCCTTTAAAGAGCTACCATCCCAAAGAACTCCACGTCAGAGAAATGCGCACTTCCGCTGTGCTTATTCCCATTGTTAACCGGCAGAACAACCAACTGGTTTTCACCTTGAGGAGCCAGAACCTGACACACCATCCCGGGCAGATCAGTTTCCCGGGCGGGCGCATTGAAGAAAACGAAACCTCTTGGGATGCAGCCGTTCGGGAAGCGGAAGAAGAAATTGGACTGCCCCCAACCAGCGTGCGTAATTTGGGGCAATTGGACGACGTTTACTCCCCTCGCGGCTTTCATATCCAATGTTTTGCAGGCCTGGTTGAGGAATTTCAGCCGGTGCTCAACGAACAGGAAGTGGAACGTCTGGTTTGCGTTGACTTGGATGAATTATTTGATGACAACCTGCACGAGGTAAAACCATGGCATGGTTATTCCGTCCATTATTTTAATTTTAAAGAAGGCCTGGTATGGGGTGTTACGGGTCAGATAACCTATTTTCTTCGCCAGGCGCTAAGGCCCTAATCTTTTAACTACCACAAAGGTCATATCGTCATCCAGGGGTCTCCCCCCAGACCAGAGCACGCCACCTTCTACTAGAGCCTCAATTAGCTGTTTTGCCGACTCCTGGCTACGCTGCTGAATGACCTTTAACACCCTGTCCATACCAAACAGTTGATCCTCTTTATTGAATCGTTCCGGCAGACCATCGCTCTGGAACACAAGCACATCGCCATCTTCAAGAATCAGCTCGGTTTCTCTATAGGGAAAAAAGGCCAGAGAGCCCAGAGGCGGACCCTGCTCTCCAATAACCTCAAGGGATTCATTCTTGGAGCGATACAAAATTGAGCCAGGCATACCTGCGTTGGCAAGAATGGCTTTGTTTTCATAGAGTTTCACAGCAGCCATTGCCATGAACATGCCCTTCAAATTCATCTTCTTCAAGGCCCCGCACATTTTCCCCAGCAACTGACCGGGATGAAAACCGGAGTAGGCGTGAAAGGCACCCTTTCCAGCGGCAACCATTGCTCCCGCTCGCATGCCATGCCCCGTAGCATCTCCAATAACAAGGGTTAATCCCGTATCTTCCATATGAAAATCGTAATAATCCCCACCCACCTCTGTTGCGGTTTGCATATAAAAGGCAATCTCATATCGGGCAAGTACCGGGGCCTGATGGGGTAACATGGACAATTGCAGGTTCCTGGCCTCTTCCAGTTCTTTGTTCTTCCGTTCGTTATCCGCTTCAAGACGGGCCCGTTCCAACTCCTGGGCCAGGGTCTTTTCCGAAAGTTCCCGAACCTGTTCCAGGCGAGAGGCCAGATCTCTATTAGTGGTTGCAAAATGCCTGGCCAGGAAAACCGACACAGAGATCATGAGTGGAACAGACGCATAAAAAAACACCGGCACACCCAGAAAGTCCAAAAACGGCCACATAGAAAAGTTTAAAACAGCCAACTCATAAAGAATAGCCAACATAGCAGGCACAGCGCCAACCGCAATAATGGGGACACCCCTAATAAGCGGGGTCCTCTTTTTAAGCCTACTCACAATAAGGACACGGGAAATTTCCGCAAAGGCGATAAGAATGAGACTGCCGTTAACCTCAAAAACCAGAAAGGGCTGGAACCCACCCCACATGCTCATCAGCATAAAAAAAACAACAATAGGCCAAAAGGATCGAGGACATTTTTCATAGGTAAGCGCATAGGTGAAGCGCAAGCCAAAAAGAAGCGGCAGGGCAAGAGACAGGGTGGATAGTCTTTGATAAGCCAGCCACACATCAAAATCCGTCTCCATAAAAAGGGATAAAAACACCCAAATCATGAACCCAACGCCAAAGGTAAGACCCGCATAGTATAAATTGGCCCGCAGCTCCGGATAGAACAAAAAAAGCAGAAGATGCAAGAGACAAAAGGCCAGACAGATGCCAATTATAAAAGCTTTATGGAAGGTATGCTCGGCTTCAATTTCAGCCCGTTCAAGAGTGAGCTCCTGCAGATTCCCCTGCCTCAACTGCAAACGAAAAAGCCACGTGCTGAAAGTGGGATCTCCGGAAAAGGGCCCCAGATATTGGATGGCAAGGGTGCCGGATTTACCCGGTTGCGCCCCTTCAAGAGCATACACATAGTGGGTTGGATTAATACCTCCAGACCCAACAGGATCAAGAGCCTGCCCGTTCCAATACAGGCGGAACCGGGCTCTCAACCCCAAAGCAATGGCAGGGTTTTTCAAGTTGGGGTCCAGACTCAGAAACATGCGGAACCAGGCCGGTCCAGACGGGTACTCACCATCGGTGGCAACCTCCGTCCACCCCTCATCAAGAGGATCAAAAGCTGCGCCATGAAGATGTTCCCCCAACTTCATTTCCCATTGGTTGGGAGTCTGAGCAGGTTGTGCCCATAAAGCGCTGGCATGTAGGAGTGAAAAGAGCAGACAGACCTTCAACATGCCCCAAGTATACAAGACCTAAACGTCTTTAGGTACACCCATTATTGGCAAATTGCAGCCCTCCCCTGCCAGGCCCCAAATAAACCGTTAATCTTGCACGCCTTTTCCCATAAACATCAGCGCTTGGACTCACTCTAAAAAGGCAATTGCCATCCATCACCGGGAGGATCTGCATCCTCCCGCATGATAGAGAACCCCTACCTTGTGAGTACAATACGATATCGGGCATTGCCAGAAGCCAGATGTGCCAGAGCCTCGTTCACATTTTCCATGGGGAAGGTTTCCACCACAGGTTTAATCTGATGACGGGCAGCAAACTCCAACATTTTACGAATCACAGAAGGACTGCCCACCGGGGAAGCCGAAATACTGCGTTGACCCATAATCATGGGAAACACAGCAAGATCCAGAGGTTCTGTAGTAGCGCCCAGGAAGTGGAGACGGCCTTTGGGACGCAGAGCAGCCACATAGGCATTCCAATCCAACTTCACATTAACCGTGGAGAGAATCACATCAAAACTTCCCGCCGCCGCTTCCAATGCTTTGGGATCTCTTGAATTAATCACTTTATGGGCACCAAGATCCAGAGCCTCTTTTTCCTTGTTGGAGCTTGATGTAAAAGCAGTAACCTCACAGCCCCAGGCCCTCAAGAACTGCAAAGCCATATGACCCAGACCGCCAATGCCAATAACAGCAACGCGATCCGTGGGTTTCACATCAAATTGGAGCAAGGGATTAAAAACCGTAACGCCTCCGCAGAAGAGAGGACCCGCACTGGTTGCATCCAGATCATGGGGCAGCTGGAAAACACTGGCTTCTTGGGCGCGAACCTTGTCCGCAAAACCACCGTGTCGGCCAATAATGGTAGCTTGTGAATTGCCACACAGATGTTGATCGCCCTCATGACAACTCGAACAGTTCTGGCAATAACTGGAATGCCAGCCCAAACCCACTTTATCGCCAACCTTCAAATTGGAAACTTCCGAACCTGTTGCCCCAATTATCCCAACCACTTCGTGACCAGGAACAAAAGGAAATGTGGTCATCCCCCAATCATTGCCCACCATGCTCAGATCGCTATGGCAGATTCCACAGAATTCCACTTCAATCTCAACTTCTTTTGGACCCAGAGTACCTGGATCATAACTAAAGGGTTTCAGTTCACCCCCAGCTTCTGTTGCTGCATATGCTTGAATCATAATATCGCCTCCTGAACCAGATTGTAGAAGGAGAAGCGTTTGGAGAGAATATCTGGAACTGTCAATTTCATGCCTGATCCTGCTATGGGCTGTTCAATAATGACCCAAAAGAGGTATGATTCATGTGTAAAAGCCTAAAGGGGGCGAGATATGCCTGATATGGTAGAATTGCTTGAACGGTTTAACTTAGAGGAGGGAATGAGTGAGGGTCCCATGGCTGACATTGTTTTCTACAAGTCTAGCGGTCCCTTGTCACGAACCCCGCGTTTGTACCCACCAGGTATTTGCATACTGGCCCAGGGCAGTAAAACCGGACACCTGGGAGGCCGTCGATTTAGTTATGACGCTGAAAATTACCTGATCACTTCCATGACATTGCCTTTTGAGTGTGAAGTACACGCCACCACTGAGAAACCGTTACTTGGCTTTCATGTAAACATTGACATGCCTCTGCTGGGTGAACTCATCCATCAAATAGGAGAGCAGCAATTTCCACAAAAGACAATAGAAGCCTTGGGGCCCGCACCCTTTGAGCCAGCATTTCAACAAGCAGCAATCCAATTACTCCAATGCCTGCATTCCCCTATGGAAATACGGATCATGGGGAAACAACGCATCAGGGAACTTTATTTTCGGGTGCTATGCGGTCCACAAGCCCCAGCTCTTTATGAACTCTTCAACCAGAACAGCCATTTTGCCAGGGTTGCCCATATCGTTGCCAATCTCCATCAAAATTATGCCGGAAAGTTGGTGGTAGACGAACTGGCAGCTCAGGCTCACATGAGCCCCTCCAGTTTCCACCGCGCCTTCCGAGACGTTACCTCAGACACTCCCATCCAGTACCTGAAAAAGTTGAGGCTAAACAAGGCCCGTGATTTTATGATGCACGAAGCCATGACCGTGTATATGGCCGCTGACAAGGTGGGCTATGAAAGCGTTTCTCAATTTAGCAGAGAATTTAAACGCTACTTCGGCCAGAGCCCCAGCCACATGGTTCGGAGCCGGTAAGCCAGATATGTCTTTGTTTTAGGGCCATTACTCCTGGTTTCCCCCAGCCTCCCAAGAGAAGGAGCATTCATCCCCATTGCCCGAGAGGCAAATCAGCGGCATGGTATTATTTATAAGATTCGTATTTTTTTCAGTTCCATTTCTCAACCTCCCATTCCACATGCCATCTACCCATATTCCAGTGTCTTTCGCTACCTACCACAACATTTCCATGGTGAAAACTACCCAAAGAATCTCTTTCATATCAACATGCCCACAAATAGTTTCTTGACCAGTCAACTATTGCGGACTAAGATACTATAAAGGCACTTTCAAGGGAGGAGCAACACACAATAGCAAATTAAGGAGGAGTTATGACGATCTTCTTTCTGTTATTTGGTTACCTGATGCCACAAGTCACTGGTAACATTTATCATTCAAATCACAAACTAACGTTCAAAAGCTTGGAAATGGAAGGGATGCAAACCAGTTCAGAAGCGCTACCAAGGCCCATATCCCTTGCAGCTGCAGACTTCAACATGGATGGCCTCCCCGATGTAATAATTGGTTTTGCCGACAATGACTTCGGTTACGCAGGCCTTTTGCCTGCCCAGACAGAGGTGCTTTATCCAAACCGATTGAAGAAGATGCAGGGTCCCAAGAATTTTGGGGAAATAACCAGCTTGCAAAGCCTCCCCCTAGCCCCTTACTTCATGGAAACCGGCGATTTTAATGCGGATGGTTTTCCAGATATTGCAACAGCGGCCAAAAATGGGAAAATCCTGTACCTGCTGCCTGGCGATGGCAAGGGTGGGTGGAAACCCTTGGAAAGCATTACCCTTCCCGGTCGAATCACGGCCATGCGGGTTGCAGATTTAAATCGACGCGATGGCCTGAACGATCTGGCCATTGGCCTGCATAAAGACGAGACAAATCTACTCTTGTTGTTCCAATCACCCAAGGGCGCTTTGCGAGATGACCCCATAACACTGACTCTCCAATCCCCAGTAAACGCTCTGGCTTCCGGACATCTGGACAGCGATTCATTTACTGATCTCGTGGTTGCATCTGGTTCAGAACTGATCCTCATCCGCGGAAAAGATAATGTACGTGACGCAGAGCTCACTTTAGAGCCTGTAATTTTAGAAGCCAGAATACAGGATATCACTTGTGGCGATTTTAACGAGACAACCGGCGATGATCTGGCGATCCTCTTCGAAAATGGATCTCTAGCCATTGCAGAATATGACCTTCTAAAGCATTGGCATGAGTGGGAAATGGATGCCCCAACTTTAAATCCCCTGGGCCAATGGCAACCATCACAAATGAGAACCGCACGTCTGGGAGTTGCCAAAATGACGGGCAACGCCACATCCGACCTTATCATTCACAACCATGACCAGCTAACAATCGTGGCTCCTGACCCCTTGTCCAAGAAAAAAGGACAAACGAAATGGTCCGTTCAAAGTAGATTATCCGGAGTTTCCCCATCACCCGCTGTCTTCCTTGCCATGAGATTGAACACAGACGCCTTGCAGGATCTGATCATTTTAAATGGACATGAAACACAACCACTGGCGTTTTTGGAAACTACCACAGGTTA
>Ga0316189_10007700_pt1 | contig 10165 bp, 14 predicted proteins | sample LowCovwburrow_MG_FD_204930 | JGI IMG/M metagenome (GOLD analysis project Ga0316189, IMG submission 204930) | Coastal sediment microbial communities from Maine, United States - Lowes Cove worm burrow | ecosystem: Environmental > Aquatic > Marine > Coastal > Sediment | place: USA: Maine... | reverse complement strand
CAAACTGAACTGCCACAAGACCGGCAGATTCATAGATGACGTAGAAAAGAAATTACGAGAACTTAAATGATTATTCCTCGCACTTACGGTCGGATGGGAAATTACCTGTTCCAAGTGGCAAGCACCATTGGCTACGCACGGAAGCACGGGCAATCCTTCACCGTTCCCACCACAACCAAGGACGCAACCCATAACCCAATCTACCTCCAGCATCTGGCGAACCCAAATTGGAACCCACGGTTGCCGGAGGTTCGGGTGTTGGAAAACGGACACGGATATCAGGAAATCCCTTTCAAGCCCTCGTGGGCGAATCGAAACGTTGTCCTGGATGGTTACTGGCAGACCGAGAAGTATTTCGTGGGCATACGGCAAACCATCCTGGATCTCTTTCATTACCCTTGGCGCCCAGAACCGGGCATCGTCTCCGTCCATGTGCGCCGGGGAGATTATTTACGGTTGACCAAGAAGCACCCACCAGTTCCCAAGGAATGGTATGAGGCTTGTATGAAAAGGTTCCCCGGCAGACGGTTTAAATTCTTCTCGGATGAGATTGCTTGGTGTCGGGCCGAGTTCGGCAACCGGCAGGATTGTAGTTTCTCCAACAACACAAGGGAAGAGGCGGATCTTATAGATATGTCCTGCTGTGAACATCACATTTCCAGTGCCTCGACTTTTAGCTGGTGGGGAGCGTGGTTAAACCAGAATCCAAACAAGCGAGTTCTCATTCCTCAAAGATGGTTTTCCGAATTGGAAGAACGGAAGTTGAACACCGGGGACATCGTTCCCCCAACATGGGAAAGAGTTTAAATTGCTACACCATCCAATCCTTATCGCCTCCTATCCCCGTAGCGGTTCGACTTGGCTACGGTTCGTTCTGTGTAACCTGTTTCACAGCGATCAAATACACGATTTCAATTCCGTAAATCAATTCATCCCTCCCATTGATGACCCCGCCGGGCTACTGGACGGCATACAGCATCCCCATTTCTACAAGACCCACGGCAAACACACTTCGACCAATATCATATTCCTCCATCGGCACGTTGGGGATGTCCTGGAGAGTGAATGGTGGTATAAGAAAAAGATGTGGAATGAGCCACGGCCCCTCGATCAATACCTGTATGATACAGACTACGGGCAGGAGTGGAGGGAATACATTGATTTTTATTATCCCGCTGTGATGAATCTCCGTTACGATGATTTGGGAGATCCGGATACCTACAGACCCTTTGCCCGGTTCTCCACGGAATACATTCTCGAAGCCATCCGAAAGTCCACCTTTGACAACATGCGGGAGGCGGAGGAAGGTGGGTTCGGTATTTACCCTTCAGGGGATCTTACAATTAAGTTCTGCCGGGAAGGTAAGAGCGGACAGTGGAAGAAGTGGCCGGACCCGTGGCGGAAACTTTTAATCGATAAGAACAAGACCCAATTGAAGAAACTAGGCTATGCGCAATTACCATGAACAGTTAGACAAACGGATGTTCGACTTTGAACTGTTCTACAAGGACGTAGCAAGGACCATGCCAAGCCCGGCAGTGATTGCGGAAGTGGGATGTGCGGAAGGGGCAAGCGCCATCTACTTGGCAGAGACCCTTTTGAATATGGGTAAAGCCTTCACATTTTACATGATCGATGATTTGAGTTACGGGCGTGATTTACAATTACGGACCCTGATGAAAAATGTCGGCAACGCTAACCTTGGCCACCTAGTAGAAATCATCCCCTTGCCCAGTGTGGAGGCTGCGTGTAGATTTCCGGATGTTCACTTCGACTTTGTATTCATCGACGCCTCCCACAAGTTTGAATGGACCAAGGCGGACATTTCCCTTTGGTATCAAAAGGTGAAAGTGGGCGGTTTCTTGGCCGGGCATGATTATAACGATCTGGAAGGAGCCGAGGTCAAACAAGCCGTGAACATGATGTTCCCCAAAACAAAAGTCCTCATTAACGGCATGCGGCAATATCCACTCGAAATAATCCACACCAAGAAAGACCTGAATGTATGGAAAGTCCGGAAGTCAGCCAGCCTAAAACCACTCAGTTACTGAGTGGGAGTTATATCAGTTTCGTTAACCTGAGCCACCGTAAGGACCGGCTCGATCGCATGGTGGAAACACTTGGCAAGCGGAACATCCCCGCGGTTCGAACACCGGGGCTCACCGTGGCAGATGTAGCCGACAAGATTGTCCCCCGCCATCGACTCAAGGTAATGCTTAACCGAACGCCCGGCGCCATTGGATGCCATTTCGCTCAAGTGTCGGTTATGGAGGAAGCCAGACGGCAAGGCAAGCATGCGTGGGTGATGGAGGATGACCTTAAAATCTGCCCAGACATACATGAACGCCTTGCGCACATGGAAACCTTCTGTGATACGCACCCTTGGGATATCCTTTGGCTGGGCGGAACCTTCCACGTCAATCCTCCCCACTGGCACACCGGTAGAAAGAACCGGAGCCTAAAACAGGATGCAGAATGCACAGATGACCCGCGTATGATGAAAACATACGGGGCATTTTGCACTTATGCTTACATTGTGAACAAGGATTCACTCGATACGGTATTGTCCGGACTCGACCACTGGCTAGACCGCAGTATGGGGATTGATTGGGCCATGATTCAGTTACAGCCCAAGCTCCAGACCTTCGCGTATGTGCCAGGATGTTGCACACAATACGACAATATGAGCGACATCGGTAAGGGCATGACACGGTTCAGCGGGTTTAAAAAGCTCGGTCCCTACTGGTTCGCCAATCACAAAGAAGACTTCGATCCATCGAAATTCAACTGGCATGAAGCCACGCACAAAGCAAAGTTATGAACATCGTAGAATTCCCAAACCAAACTCTCAATGGAGGCTATGATGGTCTGTTCGGTGAGGTGGTAACAGAGGATTGTTATGGGATAAAGAAACTGGATTTCGTTCCGGATGTTATTTTCGACATCGGGGCCAACGTTGGGATCTTTACACGTTACGCCAGAAGCCTATTTCCCAAGGCCTTCATCGTGGCGGTGGAACCAAACGAGGAAAACCGAACACACCTCCAGAAGTTCACACCTTTGGATGATATGGTGGTGATCTCCGCTGCCCTTGGGAATGGTCAAGTCTATCACGCCACCGGGGCGGTGAATGGTGCGCACGAGGTATATGTTTCACCGTGTTTAGGATATTCGGAAAAGGGATTAAAAGAGAATCCCTGTATGGTTCCTTCCGATGTCTTTTCCGTGTCCTTAGCGGATATTTTTCACCCTCATGTGCAACGAGGGGATAAGACCCTGATGAAAATCGATTGTGAGGGCGGGGAGAATTGCTTGTGGGAAGATCCGGAGTCCATGGCTTTGCTCTCTACAATAGATTATATAACAATGGAACTTCACTACCATAGTGCGCATGGTGGGGAGATGAAACGACTGCGGGAAGTTACGGATAACGCAATCAACAGTTTAGTCGACACGCATTACATCGAAAGAGATCACATCTACGTTAAAGCTAGAAAAAGAATATGAAAGAACCGTTTCAATTAAAGTATCGCCGTGACATTTGGAAATTGTTTATCACCACTCCCGTTTCTATGCTTGGCGGCGTGGCCGAGATTGGTGTAGCGGAAGGAAACTATTCCGAAGACCTACTCAAGATGCCAATGCCGTGGCCAAGGGTTTATCTGGTCGACCGTTGGCAGCATGCCAAGATAAAAGGGGATTCCAACATGCCCCAATCTTGGCACGATATGAATCTCGCCCAAGTCCAAACAAGGACCGCGCCATTTTCCTCGAGGGTTCGCATCCTTAAGGGGGAGAGTCGGGAAGCCGCCCACGCCGTTCCGGATGCCTCCTTGTCCCTCGTGTATGTGGATGCGGATCACAGTTACAACGGAGTGAAATCCGATTGTGAGGTGTGGTTCCCCAAAGTTAAGAAGGGCGGGTTCATGGCATTCCATGATTACCAGAATCCAGCCTACGGAGTAAAGAAGGCGGTCCAAGAATTCGCGGCCGCAAACAACCTCACAGTGATTGATATCCCAGAAGACAAAGCAGAAGATGCCGGAGCTTATTTCCAATGCTAATTCCATTCGACCAACTATTTAGAAGGCACAACGTTAAACTGAACCAAGTTTTGCACGTTGGCGCGAACACCGGGCAGGAAGCCATTGAATACCAGAGGCACGGGGCCAAAGAGGTATGGTGGGTGGAAGCCCATCAGCCCACATACCAGAAGCTGCTTGCTCACCTGAATAACTTCCCGGGGCATTCTGCTTTGAACGTCTGTGTGTCCAACGTAGACGGCGCCAAGGTGGACTTCCACGTTGCCAATAATGGAGCCCAGAGTTCCTCTATCCTGGAATTTGGAACCCACACCAAAGAACATCCCACGGTTCAATTCGTTTCCAACGTTCCCATGTCCACCATGCGGCTGGATACCTTAGCCAAGGATTGCGGGATTGAATTTGAAGACGATGCTTTTTTGAACATCGATCTGCAAGGTGCGGAGATGCTGGCATTGGAAGGGCTGGGAAACCAGTTGGAGAAATTCAAACATCTTTACCTGGAAGTAAATGAACGGGAACTCTACAAGGGCTGCGTCCTTGTGGGGGATCTGGATCACTGGCTCGCACACCGGGGCTTCGTTGGTAAGGAAGTCCACATGACGGGCAGTGGGTGGGGTGATAAATTCTATCAAAGAGTCTAAATCATTATGAAAAAAATTCTCGTATGCGGGGCAGGTGGATTCATCGGTGGTCACCTTGTCGCACACCTTCTCAAAACCTATCCCGCCTACAAGATCAAGGCGGTGGACATCAAGCCTTACGAACAATGGTATCAACGGCACGATGGTGTAGACAACTGGTGCCACTGGGATCTGCGAACGGAGCGGGCCTGTATGAAGTTGACCGAAGGCTGTTCCACCGTTTACAACCTCGCCGCAGATATGGGAGGAATGGGATTCATCGAAAACAACAAAGCCGCCTGTATGCTTTCGGTCCTTATCAACACACACCTTCTCCAAGCGGCTAAGAAACACGAGGTCGAACATTACTTTTACGCCAGTTCCGCTTGCGTCTATGCCGCAGACAAGCAGGCAGAGGCCGAAGTGGTGGCGTTACGGGAGGAGGACGCTTACCCTGCTTACCCTGAAGACGGTTATGGGTGGGAGAAACTGTTCAGTGAACGCATGACCCGGCACTTCCATGAGGATTATGGATTGGACATCCGGATAGCCAGATTCCACAACGTCTACGGGCCGCATGGGACTTGGGATGGCGGACGGGAGAAGGCACCAGCAGCCATTTGCCGCAAGGTGGCTTTGGCTAAGTTAACGGGCAAGCACGAAATAGATATCTGGGGGGACGGAACCCAAACCCGTTCCTTTATGTGGATCGATGATTGTATTGAAGGGATATCCAAACTCCAGCTCAAAGAATTCCGGGAACCGATTAATCTGGGGAGCAGTGAACTGGTTTCCGTGAATCGGCTGGTCACCATTGTAGAAGATATTGCGGATGTCCGTTGTCACCGGAATTACATCCTGGACGCTCCCAAGGGTGTGCGGGGAAGGAACTCCGACAACACTTTGATCAAGGAATTGCTTGGGTGGGAACCGAGCACCAAATTAGTAGACGGGCTTGCCAAGACCTACGCGTGGGTCTTTAACGAATTAAAGGCACGTGATGATTTATGAAACCCTCAATCACAACAATCACCCCTTACTGGGATCGTCCGGAGATGCTGAAGGTATGGCTCGAGGCAATCCGTGGCGCTACCACCAGTGAAGTTGAACATATCCTTTTCTTTGTTGGGGATGACGCCCCGGTTATTTCCAATCCACCGCCGGGCCTCCGCATAGTAAAATTCCCACGGGGGAAAACTTTCTCCATCGGGCATTGCCATAACATGGGAGCCCGACTGGCCAACACCGAATGGATCATGAAGTTGGATGTGGACACACTTCCAAGCCTTATGTTTTTCCGGGAGTTGAAGGCGGTGATGGAGGATGCGGGTCCAAGGGAATGGTTTAACTGCGGCATGCTGTATTTCAAGCAGGTCTTCACCCATAGCCTTCTCACATTGGACCGAGTTCCCATAGGGCCGGCTTTCCAGCACATGGTATGCCAGAACATGCGGGCTTATTCCGCCAACGGATATCATTTACCTGCCGCAACGAACTTCATTTGTCGAACCCAAGATTACCTCGACCTTGGTGGGTGTGATAAACGTTTCCACGGTTACGGCTGGGAGGACTACCAACAGATTTACATGCTGGAGAGATATCAGCAAGCCAAAGACCCCTTGCCCGGTCTTGTGTCTTTGGACAACGTGACTCGCCGTTGCCGTGATGAGATTAGTCGAAGGAAAGCTAAAGAGTTGTTTGACCGGAACGAAACCTTCTGCCTGTTCCACCGTTGGCATAAGAACGTGGTCAAGGACCGGACTTTGATCGATAAAAATCGGCGAGTCCTCTATGAGAACGTGATCGGAAATAAATCGTAATTTCCAGTTGCGGAACATTTGTGTTGCGGATATTTATTAGGGCGTAGTTGAAACGGTCTAAATAATAATATCGAAATCAAAACACATATGAAAAAACTGAGCGGTCTTTTTATCATCCTCCTCACCATCCTTGGTGTTCAAGCATCCACCATCAACCTTTCGTGGCCGGCCAATGCCGGGGCAGAAGGTGTTGGCTCATACAATATCTATTCAAGCACAAATGGCTCACCATTGGTGCTTCTGGTTAACACAACGGCCACCACGTTCCAGATCGCCAATATCCCAGATGGAGTCTACTCGTTTCGGGTCTCTGCTGTGAATCTAGCCGGGGAAGGAGCCACATCAACCGCTGTTAACACGCCGGGCGTGCCCTCTGGTGTGGCTGGATTGAATTCTACCACACTTGGTGACGATATTACCTTAGGATGGACTACAAACGATCCTGGGGAACTTGTGGAGGGTTACAATATCTATATCTCAACCAATGGCTTGCCACTGGTGCTCTCCCAAACCGTTACCGGTCCGCCCGTAGTCTACACGGACCTGGATACCGGTTCTTACTCCTTCCGGATTTCCGCTTTTAATCTCGCGGGTGAAGGCCCGACGAGTGCGGCGGTGGGTTCCCCCGGTTTGCCTAGCCAAGTCGGGTCTCCATCCCTTACTATTACTCCGTAGTAGTAAACAAATCGATCCCCCTATATTATGAAAAACATTACCGCAGGTTCCATCGCAATTCTGTTCCTCTTAACGGGCTGTGCCCTATTCGGAGGGAAATCCGCACCAACGAAGTTTGAACAGAGCATGTTCACCGTCCAGACCAATACGGTCGACGAAGTGATCGAGGCAGTTCAAGCTATCTTACGCACCAACAGAACCGGCATCGCCGAATACGTAGCGGAAACCACATACACTACCAACACCGTTGAAACCTATGTCTTGACCCCTAAGCCAGAAGCGGAGGATACCGCTCGGGCAGTTGGGGGGCTTGCGAATTTATTCGCACCCGGGACCGGCAGCATTGTTGGTGGTATATTGGCAGGAGCCTTGGGTGTCTGGGCTAGAATGCGTTCCTATAAGAAATCAGGAACTGTCCTCGCCCAAAACATCGAAGGCATTCGGGAGTTCATTAAAACTTCCGTTCCCGATGGTGCCAAGCATGACGCAGCCATAGTGAAGTTCATGCAAGACAAGCAGCAAGAGGCAAACGTGGTCCAAGGTGTGCTGAACATCCTCAAGACCAGTGTCACCAACATTGATGCCAAGAATGCGGTAGCCGAGATCCAAGGATTGTTGGACAACTTGAAAAAGCAGTCTTAAGGACAAGACCAACTTCCAACGGATTGGAAATTGAAGAGCCCTAGATTCCACGGTCTAGGGCTTTTCTCTGTTTACAGATAATAAGGTATGGCTTCGAATGATCAATATATGTGGGCGTTGAAAAACGCGGGCATGCCCCTAGACCGTATCGCCAAGAAGATGGGACTCACCATCAACCAAGTAAAGATCCGGATTGCGGCGGTGGAGGCACTGGCTCAAACGGATGTTAAACTGGGAATCGATAACATGGTGGAGCACTTTAACTTTACCTGCCTGCGTTACCAGATGTTGGGCGAGGACTTGAAAAAACTTGGCGCCCATCTTTGCAATCCGGTCAAGGGTGGGGAGCTTCTGGACGAGATCAAAGACACGCCAACGGAGACCGCTATTAATCTCATGCAGAAGTTTATTATCCTCCATCCTTGGGAGGAAGACGACGAGATACCGATATCCCCCTCCCCTGCGGATAATTAGATCCCAAAATAATATCGAAAAAACTCTTTGCGTTTAATTCTTCCACTCGTAATGTGTGGTAGAAATGAAAAACGCGTTTGTAGTAAATAAAGAAGCACCGGCCTCCGTGGATGGTGGGGTCATTCTGAAATTTGCCCTCAATTTCCTTCCCAAAGGTGTGCGTCTAGATACCTTGGAAGGGCAGGAATATACCGTGGTTCCCATGGTTATCCTGACCGAAGGTGTTCACAGTGGGTCCATGGGGCCGCTGTATTACGGCAAAGAGGAGCTCGCCAAAACCCCGGTCATCTGGAATCAAAAGCCCGTTGTCGTTTACCATCCTACGATGAATGGAGTAGGGATATCCGCATGTGAACAAACCGTTATCAACTCCCGTAAGGTGGGAGTGATGATGAATACCAGATTCGAAGACGGGAAGTTGAAATCCGAAGCATGGATTCGCAACGACCGGGCCGACACCGTAGACGACCGAATCATGGCGGCGGTGAATACTGGGGAAATGATGGAGCTTTCTACTGGAGTCTTTGTAGACGTTGAGCAAGTGGACGGGGAATTCAACGGGGAACATTACAACGGCATCGCACGAAACTTCCGTCCGGATCATCTCGCCCTCCTCCCCGACCAGATCGGTGCCTGTTCTATAGCAGATGGCGCCGGGTTCCTCCGCAACGCTGCACGGACCAATCCCACCGGCATGGATGAGCTGCTCAAGGTGGTTTCCAAACTAGGGCTATCCACCAATGAATTTTCCCACTCCGACATCCGTGAGGCCTTAAGCTCCGCCCTGCGAACCCGTTTCCCAACACTTCCGGTAAATGTCGAATCCACCGTATGGGTCTTGGATGTGTTTGATAACTTTGTTATCTATGAACGGGAAGGAATACTTTATCGGCTGGGCTACACGTCTAACGACAATGAAGTCCAACTGAGTGATGAGACGCCGGTAATGGTGGAACGTGTGAGTGAATATCGCACTGTTCAAAACACAGAAAACGAAAGCAACATTATGAACAAAGAAACACAGAAACTTGTGGACGCCATTATCGGTAATGCGAAATGGACACAAGCGGATAAGGAAAAACTTGGTGCCATGCCAACTGAGAAGTTGAGCGCATTGGCTGAAGTGAAAAAGGACAATCCGAAATTCCAGTTCACGCTGAATGAGGATCAAGAAGTGACTCCGGAACCCGCACCTGCGCCCGCTCCGGAACCCGCACCCGCACCCGCCCCCGCCGCTGATCCGGCTCCTGCCCCCGCACCTGCGCCAGCCCCTGAAGGTGATGCGCCCGCCGGCAATGCCAGACCCGCGACCGCCGCTGAATATATTTCGGCCGCTCCCAAGGAAATCCAAGAGGTGCTCGGTAATGGTCTCCACATCTATAACGAAGAGAAGGCCAAGATCGTTCAGGACATTGTCGCCAACACGAACAACACTTTCACACCGGAAGAGTTGAACACTCGTCCGTTGAATGAGCTGCGAAAAATGGCCGCACTGATGGGAACTAAGTTCGTTCCGCAATCCCGGACCCCTCAATACGCGGGTCAGGCTCCTACTCCTACCGAAAATTCGGAACGAGAAGAGCCTCTGGAATTGCCTACAATGAACTTCCAGAAGTAAGCACTGACCCGCTACCGCAAACGAACAACAATCAAAACGAAAGAATAAATAATATGTCCACATCATCTGGAACACCAGCGCGGATTCACCTCAAGGGAATGGGGCGAATTGATGAAGCCGATGCCGCTGGAGTTGTCCGCCCCGGACAGCTGCTTCAATTAAATGTCGATGGCGATGTAATCCCTCACGGGATCGTCCTCGGCCAAGCCGAACGCATGTTTGCTTTGGAAGACGCCCTTCAGGGTCGAGCCATTGCAACAGATTACGCGT
>Ga0316189_10007699_pt1 | contig 10165 bp, 6 predicted proteins | sample LowCovwburrow_MG_FD_204930 | JGI IMG/M metagenome (GOLD analysis project Ga0316189, IMG submission 204930) | Coastal sediment microbial communities from Maine, United States - Lowes Cove worm burrow | ecosystem: Environmental > Aquatic > Marine > Coastal > Sediment | place: USA: Maine... | reverse complement strand
ATAATGGAAACTTCTCTCTTACTCTCGTCAAAGGCGGATTCGGCTGGCGCATTTGGCCTATTGAAGAAACTGAAGTGGATATTACCCCTCCGCATATGGACAAAAGTGCTCTGCATATTCGTTTCAATGGGAAAAAAAATATTAACTTTTACCATGTTAATCAGATTGTTTTTCTCCTTCCGAACCAACATTTTACACTCACAGGCGAGCTGCGGAGCAAGGGGATGACAACTGACCAGCGTCCCTTTATTGAGGTAGCAGGACGAGATTGTACCCTACAATCCGCGACAGAGATGGTCGAGCCGAATCAGGAATGGACTTTATTCTCGCTGAGTTTTACAGTTCCTGAAGAATGTCAAGAAGGTGTTCTGGTGCGCCTTCGCCGCCGATCCAGTAAAAAGATCGACAGTCTCATCAGCGGGGAACTTTGGGTTACCAACCTTTCTCTACAGAACGTACCTCCTCCTACACTCCAATAATGCAGGCCGAACAACTTCTTGTCCAAAAAATTGCCTCACGTCCTTCCACTGAGGAACTCATCTTTTTTATTGCTGAAGACGATGCAATTAATTCAGCCTGCTCAGAGCTGCAAAAAAAAATAGCCGGTAATAACAAAAAAGAGCTGAAAGAGATTTATGCCCTTTGTCAAAGATATCACATATCCCTTGTCCACCTCACTCGTGAACTCAATCATATCCAAAACATTTTCGCCCCGCGGAAAACCATCAGTAATGATCATAAAATTCTCGGCCTTCAAGCCGGAGCCAATATTGCCGAGGTAAAGCAGGTCTATCGAAAGCTCAGCATCAAATATCATCCTGATACCTCCCACAAAAATGATACAGCCAAGTTCATTGAAATTACCAAGGCCTACCAACGTATTATAAACAGCACTGATAAGAAGGAAAACAGCGATCCGCCTTCCCCATCAGCCTGGAGGTACCGAAAAAATACTCCCCCGCCGCGTCAGCAGCGGAAAAAGAAATACCTCTATCTCTTTTCGTTAATTACCGGTGCTGTCGTGCTTGTTATCGTGGGGATTTCAATTCATTATCAAAAACGTGCGATGCTGAATAATATCAGAAAGATTGCCCCCACGCCCTCTCCCGTAAAGCCATTGGCAGAAAAAGCTCCTGTAATCGTCAAGGACCAATCAACCGGGATCCATGTACCGGAATCAAGCAAAACCGATGTTCAACCTCACGTCATAGAACAGAAAAAACTAACTCTCCCTACGAGCAAAATATCAGAACAGTCATCGCGGCAAATTCTTCAGGATGAAGTAGCGTTTGTCCCGTTCACGCCTGAAAGCATAAGTCATGTTGAACCTCCTGCCCCTGATATGCAAACCAAGGCTGAAATTGAAAATTTGAGCGGATTAATTTCCTCTTCTGATGGCCACTTCGATAGCGAAAAGTCGTCCACCACGCAAGAAGCTGATCGGATGGAAGCCAAAGGCATCATACGTGCGGAAGAGCATAACGATTTTTTTTCAGCTATTCTCGAACAGGAAAAACCTGCCGAAAAAAAAATAAAGGCTCCTGCTCCGGCAGCAGTACAGCAAATCTCAAAGCAGAAAGAAACCGGCTCGGTTTTTTCCGGGGCACGTTATCACAAGGCTATTGTTGTCAAACCAAAGGAAAAAAAGATTCACAAGAAAAAGTTGTCCGCAGTAAATGCTGAACAAACCACACCCGGCATTTCGACACAGCAATCTCTCCGCAAATTTGTTCAAAGCTATACAGTGGCCTACATGAGCAGGGATATACAAAAATTCGCTTTATTCTTTACTGCCGAGGCGCAGGAAAATGGAAAAGCCTTTTCTAAAATACGTCAGAAGTACAAGCAGCTTTTCAATGCAACCCAATCCATAGATTACAGCATTAATCTGCTGGACACAGATATACAGGGAGAGAAAGGGGCTAATCTGACGGGAAGATTCAAGGTTCAACTGATCTATAGTCCGAATAAAATCAAGTCGAGTAGCGGGACAATCACCTTCTTCCTTGTCAAAGTGAAAAATAACTATCGAATTAAAGCACTCAGCTACCATCTTGATCCCGAGTGGTAGCTACACAACATTATACCTATAGCAAGCGTTTTTTGATGTGAACGGAATCGTCAGATGTACTCGTGTATACTGTCCTGATCCTCAGATGCTCAGCTATTTTTTCGACGAAATCATCCTCATCGTGGCAATAAACGATTTCCCCTTGCAGAGTAAATCTGTATTCATCTCTGATATGATCCAGACAGGTAATCACAAGGCATTTATCAGGATCAGCCGCAATCAGGCGGTCTCGCTGCATTGCATATTCCAGTAAAGAAAGATCAAGCAGACTCCGTCTGAATTCACCCTGAAAACGATTACAGATATTGGTCTCCAAGGGATTTTCCTTGATATTATGGGGAAGGTTTTCATGAGACATAGGGCCTAGTCCGTGTCTGGTCTGGTAAGAGCGGGTGATCAGATATATTTCCGGCACATGATCTGTGCACAGGGAGAGGATATTTTTTGTTCCGGTATGGGAACGAGTGACATGGGGAAAAAAACCGTAATGCTGATCAAGCAGAAGTCCCTGAGAGCCCTCATAGATATAATCGCTGAACGGCCCTTGCGGCAGCCCTCTGGTTATTCGAACCCAAGGTGATCCGGTGATAACAGAGCAGCATTGCAAGAAGTTTTCCAACACGACATCTGCATACCCTTTATAAAACTCTTTGATCAGCTCAAGGCGGGTTTCCAATACCCAAGGGTAAAAAAGATCGGCAAAGGTCAGGGAGTAGAAATGTTCCTCCCTGTTGATCGTAGCGCCGATGCCGACGCCGCAGCTGCCGTGGGGGTGGTGCTGCTGATTATAACGGATATCATAGGGGGTTGTAACCGAGCATTCCGCATCAATATAAAGCAACGGCTCCACTCCTTTTTCAAGGAGGACATCAAGCTCATTAACGATCCCTACAGGATCAATCGTGCAGAACCTTGCAAAATAGCTCGGCGCACCCTGCAAGGTTCCTGATCCGAAATTGGAAAACACATGGCGGATACCATCATGGACGACCGTGTGCCCAGCCTGCTGCCCTCCAGAAAAACGGATAACCAAGGGGTGTTCGGCATTTCGGCAAAGGTAGTCGGTAAACAGACCTTTTCCTTCATCACCGAACCCGGCTCCGATAACAGCCTTATGCCGCATAAAAATTTAATATCCGCTGCAAGGAAGGAGAGAGATGAAAATTTTAGAGAATAATCTCGGTCTTTGAAACCGAAGGAGTACCGGTGGCAGCTGAGCCTCCATGCGTAACATCGACCTGCATGGTATCCGCATGAGTGACATCAGCAATAATTTTCGGCAGAACAGTGGAAACCTCTTCATGATTTTCCAGAATAATCAGATGATCGCCCAGAAGCTGTTTCCAGCCGTCCATTGTTTCCTGCATACTTCCGGCATAGGTCTGTTTTATATGCAGATGATAAACATGGTAGGATTCTCTGGCCTTGTCAAGCAAGGTGGCGGCATGATAAGACGACTGCCCCTCCCCCATAATAAGCCTGAGGTCATTGGCCGGAATATCAGGCAGGGTCGGCTCATCGCCGATGGTGAAAAGAAACCCCTTTTTCTTTCTTTTTTCAAAACAGTCAATCGAGGTGTGAAAAGCGGCAAAATACCAGGCCAGCAGATAGCTTTCACCTGTATTTCCCCCTCCCCCGCCTTCAAGATAAACATTGGTCAGCCATTTATCCAGCAGGTCGTCGCTGGATTCAAACTGCCCGACCTGCAAGGGGCTTCGGTCGTACTCATGGTCACCGATAGCGAGAAACATGAGCTGGGGGTCCTTTGTACCGCTCTGGATAATCCTGCCCATAATTTTCGGCAGCCCCTCCCTGACCAAATGATGAGGAATGGAGCCCATTGAGCCGGTCACATCCAGGCCCAAAATAATAGCCACGGATTCGGGATGTTCCTCTGAATCTCTGGCTTCCCGCAGCCTGATGCCGTGCGGGTTCATGGCCCGGTTGATTTCCCGTTGCGAAAAAATTTCCTGAATAGAACGCGAGGAATATCCTTCAGCCTGAGATCGTGCGGCTCGATTATCGAGCGAGTAACTCCCCATTCCCATGTTTACTTCCCTCCGAACAGATATTCATAACGCTGGCGAGCAATCTCAAGCGTTATCTCGGTATTCCGAATTTTGATGCCCAGATCAATATCCTTGGCCACGTACTCCTCGCAGTTAAAATCACTGGCCAAAATCAGGCTCTGAGTCGAGGTCGGGGACAAATCAAGCATGTACTCCTGTTCCCGCTGCATTTTCTTTATGCTGATCTCAAGGTCTTCTATTTTTCGTTTGTAAACCAGCTGGGTATCTTCGGCAATCGCTGCTGCCCGGTCATCTCGAATCTCCCTGTTATTTCGTTTCAGGGAGTTGATAAAGGCCCCTGACAGCCCGTTATCCTCTTTTTCGTCCATTCCGTCGCCCCCCTTCTCTCTTTGAGTCGTTCCTGCTGCCGATTATCCGTGCCGATTATCCGATGACATCCGCCCCAGCACGGTCTCACCGGCCCGGACCTTTCTCCCCGCGCGGACAGTCACCTCTGTTCCTTTGGGCAGATAGAGATCAACCCGTGAGCCGAAACGGATCAAACCGTATCGCTGCCCACCCGCAATGCGGTCGCCCGGCTCGGCCCAGCAGACAATGCGGCGGGCGATGAGTCCGGCAATCTGGACAGCGGCATATCGCCGCTGAGATTCAGTCGTGACAATCATGGCGCAATGTTCGTTATGCAGGGCCGCCTGATGCTTATCAGCGGAATAAAACTTGCCCGGTTTAAACAGTATGCGCTCAACAGTCCCGGCAAAAGGAACCCTGTTAACATGCACATTAAAGACATTCATGAAAATAGAAATCCTGACAATCTCCTGCTGAAGAAAACGCTCATCAAACATTTCCTTCACAGCAATCACCTTACCGTCTGCCGGACATATAATGGCGTTTTTGTCGGCAGGGAGGATGCGGGAGGGGTCACGGAAGAACCAGGTCACAAAAAATGTAGCTGCGAGACCGAGAAAAGCTGCAACGGTGTAGCCGAAAACAGCACAAATCAGGGTGACAAAGGCGCAGAACAGGATAAACGGAAGCCCTTCCCGGGCAATGGGGATTTCAGGTTTTTTCATGCTGATTCTGATCTTGATATTGATGGCGGGAATTGCCCGAATGACGAAGACAACGCTGACTAACGACTAGTTATGCTTCATATCGAGCTATTCTACTGGTAGCGCCTCAGTTTGTCAGTAAAAAAAAGCCGATCCTGCATTCGTTCGTATAGATTCAGGGTAGTCCCTGCAAAACGGTGCAGATGAATAATTGCCGCATCGAACGATTCTGTCAACCGTGCCCCCTTTTTCTAAAAATATTGGCTGACGGATATGTCCGGGTAAGCCGGCTTCCGCTTATGAATCATGGTCATTACCTCAGGGATGTTGTTCCATGTATTCGCCACCGCTTTGCAGAGCTGGTTCAATTCAGGAAGAACAGTAATACCTGATACAACCTAGCTTGGCACTGGATGGATTTGGAGACAGTAAGGGAGATCGCGTCACCACAGCATTATGTACCCTTGGAACGCAACGATATAGGTTCAGTGCGATTGTCATTAGCCCCCTATCAGATTCGGATATTCGCGACCTGAGAGCTATAAGCAGGTAGGGCACCGGTTGCCGCATCCGTAAAAGGGGCGGCAACCTGCATGACTATGACAAGTTCATTGATAAGTTTTCCCGCCCGGCCTTTCCCCATCCCCTTTCAGTTGACATCCCCCCTACATGCCTTTAAGTTGCGCCCACGTAACCTCCCCGGCACCGGAACCCAAGCAACCCTAGCCAGCAGCGTACCCCATGTCCTACATAGCCGACCTCCACATCCACTCCCGCTACTCCCGAGCCACCAGCAAGGCCAGTAACCTGCACGGCCTGGCTGCCTGGGCCGCCATCAAAGGCATTGATGTTGTCGCCACCGGAGATTTCACCCATCCGGGCTGGTTCGCCCATTTGGCCGACAACCTGGAACCGGCAGAGCCCGGTCTTTTTTGCCTCAAGGAGCAGCCGAATTTTGAGGAGCTGGCCCCGATTCTTCCACCCGGTGTGCAGCCGGACACCTCGCATATCCGTTTTCTCCTCAGTGCCGAAATCAGCTCCATCTATAAGCGAGGCGGCAAGGTGCGCAAGATCCATAATCTACTCTATGTCCCGGACCTGGACGCGGCCCGGCGAATTAACACGGTGCTGGCCGGGATCGGCAATCTCCATTCCGACGGACGGCCCATCCTCGGCCTGGATTCCAAAATCCTCCTGGACATTCTGCTGGAACAAGCCCCGGAAGGTTTTCTGGTTCCGGCCCATATCTGGACCCCCTGGTTCTCCCTGTTCGGGTCCAAGTCGGGCTTTGACGCCATTGAGGAATGCTTTGACGACCTGAGCAGCGAGATCTTTGCTCTGGAAACCGGCCTATCCTCAGATCCGGAGATGAACCGCCATATCTCGGCCCTGGATCGCTTTTCCCTGATCTCCAACTCCGACTGCCATTCCCCTTCCAAGTTAGGCAGGGAGGTCAATATCTTTACCACGGACCTGAGTTTTCCTGCCCTCAAGGAGGCCCTGCGTAATCCGGTTGATGAGCAAGGCGAACAACGCTTCCAGGCCACCGTGGAATTTTACCCGGAAGAGGGCAAGTACCATTGCGACGGCCACCGCAAATGCGGGGTCTGCCTGGAACCGGCCCAGACCGTGGAGGCCGAAGGTATCTGCCCGCAATGCGGCAGGCCCATGACCATAGGAGTGCTCTACCGGGTCATGGAGCTGGCTGATCGGGAAAAGCCGCAATGGCCCGAGGGCTCTCCGGCTGTCCACAGCCTGATCCCCCTGGCTGAGATGCTGGGCGAGCTCTTCAATTGCGGACCGGCCACCAAAAAAGTGAATACGGTGTACGGCAAGCTGATCAACACCTTCGGCTCTGAGTTCAGGATCCTGCTGGAGACACCCATTGACGATCTGAATACGGCTTCGCCTCTGCTGGGCACGGCTATCCAGCGGGTGCGGGAAAACAAGGTCATCCGCAAGCCCGGCTTTGACGGCGAATTCGGAGTGATTCGGGTTTTTGAAGAAAATGAACAGGAGCAGCTGGCTGGTCAACTTAACCTTTTCGGCGTGACTCCGGCTAAACCCCGCAAGAAAAAGGCCAAAACAACGGTGATCAGCAGGAAGAAGACCCAGGTCAGTCGCCTACCTGCCAAAAAAACACTGAACCCGAAACAACAGGCTGCGGTGGATTCTAAGGCTGGTCGGATCATCGTCCAGGCCGGACCAGGTACCGGCAAAACCCACACCCTGGTGCAGCGGGTTGTCCGGCTGTTGGCGCAGAAGCAAGAGGCGATCACGGTGATCACCTTTACCAATAAGGCGGCCGAAGAGCTCCGCCAGCGGCTGGCCTCGGTGCATGAAAAGGAACGCGGGAAAAACAAGGAACAATCTGTACGGGTGGACACCTTCCACGGCTTCTGTCTCCACTGGCTGCGCCAGCATAATCCCGATCTCCAGTTAGCCGGGCCGGAGATGCGGAGCTGGATCTTCCGCAAACAGTATCCTCAGCTCAGCGAGGAGGAGCGCAAACAACTCCGACGGGAGGCAGGTCTCTTTCTTGCTGAGCAGGCGGCCCTGCCGGAACCGGCTGATTGCCCGGAGGCCGCCCTCCACCTCCAGGCGTATTTTACCTACCTCCGGGAGCAGAACCTGCTGGATCTGGACGAGATTGTCCCGGCCTGCACCGCCCTGTTGCTCAACGATACAAATTTCGCGGAAGAGCTGCGCAAGTCCACGGCCCATCTGCTGGTAGATGAATTTCAGGACCTGAACGCGGCCCAATACGAGTTAGTCCGTCTGCTGGCTGAAACAGCCACCGTCTTTGCCATCGGTGATCCGGATCAGGCCATTTACGGCTTTCGCGGTTCCCGGCCTGCCTGGTTCCAGCGCTTTGTCACGGAACAGCAGCCGGAGTTCCACCGGCTGGCAACCAATTACCGCAGCGGGACTGATATCCTCAAGGCGGCAGGCGCGGTCATTGCGACTAACCATGCCACCAATCATACGGAGGGGGAAGAAAACGAGAAAAACGGTGCCGAGGCTGCCTCGGACAACCCCGGTGCCATTTTTCGCCACCTTGCCCCGAATCCCAAAGCAGAGGCCAGTTTCATTGCCGGGCGGATTCAGCAGCTCATCGGCGGCACTTCCCATAGGGAGATCGACCGGATCAGCGGACCAACAGGCAATGCGGACGGCGGTCTGGCCCTGTCCGATATTGCCGTGCTCTATCGTACCTCACGTCAGGCCGAAGCCGTTGCTCAGGCTCTGGACGAGCGCACCCTTCCCTGCCAGGTGGTTGATGTGCAGCCCTTTTACCTGCACGGCGAGATCAAGCTCCTCTATTACCGGCTTCTGCTGGCCGCAGAGCGGATTGATGAGGCGGAACTCCTCTTTCTCCTTGCTCAGGAAAAGGGTATCGGGGCCAAAACCCTGGCTGCTGCCGAGTCGGTGCTCAGCCAGGACAAGGAGAGGCAACCGCTGGCGGCCCTGGCCCTGGCTGGAGCCGATCTATCAAAAGCGATGCAGAAGCGAGTCAGCGAATTAAACGAGCTTGCGGCTCGACTGACCGAGCAGGAGTCCGTTGTGGAAGCCGTGGACCTGCTCTGCGAAGAATACGCATTGGACCGGGAAGTGCCTGAGCTGATCCGCTTCCGCCAGATGGCGGCTTCCGCCCCTTCCCTGCCCGCCTTTGCCGAGCATCTGCGGAGGCACCAGGACAGCCTGATCTACGATGAACGGGCCGAGGCTGTGCTGCTGGCAACCCTGCATGCGGCCAAGGGCCTGGAGTTCCGGGCCGTGTTTGTAGTCGGGTGCGAAGAGGGGCTGCTACCCTTGAACCCACGCAGTGAGCTTAGCGCAGAGACGGAGCAGGAGCATATTGCCGAGGAACGGCGGCTCTTCTTTGTCGGTATGACCCGAGCTGCTGAGGTGTTGTACCTCACCGGTGCCAAGGAACGACTGGGCTTTGCCGGGCTTGAGCAGCGGACGCCGTCCCGCTTCCTGACGGAAGCACCGCCGGAGCTGCTGAAGAATCCGCTGACCGTGCAGAAGCAGCGGAAGAAGAAGGCTGGCAAGCAGTTGAGCCTGTTTTGAGATTTTCATGATCAGTGCTCTCGTCAGGAAATCAGCCCGACATTTTTTTTAAGTTTGCTTTATTATAAAAACAATGTTTTTTTGTAAGGGATTCAATAGGAAATGCCTTACCCATTTGCCGGAACCCCTCGTATTTTCTGTATACAGGGGTGCCGCAGGGGCGAATTCCTATGTTTGCCATAAACGGCGCGGTATATAACGGGCTGTTTGATCAACTCAATAAAGGAGAAATATTATGAAATCGTGTTTGTTCGGCATCGGGATTACTGTTCTGCTGCTCTGTTTCACCGGTTCTGTATCAGCTGAGATGCTTGGCAGATCCTCGCTCAAGCAAGTCGAAGCAGTACAAATCGAAGCCGTAAAAGTAGTAACGAGCTGGAAGAGTCAATACAGGGTTTCCGTTCGAGTCAAAAATAAAACGAAGATAAAAATTTCATCGAAGTGCTTGAAACATGCCATGATCAATCAGGCTATTGCGGGCGATTTTGTCGCAACTATAAAAAAAGGCGGCAAGATTAAGAAAAAGCATCTGAAAGGCTGCCGTTCTATTTCTTCCGAACTCTCAGGAGGCATAAAACATTTTACTGCCGGACGTTTTCAATTGGTCAGAAAAGTCATTATCAAGGTGGAAGGGTTGATCGGGCTTCAGCCCCCACCGATTAATTTAGCCCTCGTTCTTCGTCAGTTAAAACAGGTACAGAATCAGTTCCCGGCAATTGTGAAGTTCAAGGGAAGCATGAAGAAATTGATGAATAAAATTGACAAAAGAGGGTCAAAAGGCAAAGTAGGATCAAAAGGAACAACCGTAACAGGAACAACCGGAACGGGAACAACCGGAACGGGAACAACCGGAACGGGAACAACCGGAACGGGAACAACCGGAACGGGAACAACCGGAACGGGAACAACCGGAACGGGAACAACCGGAACGGGAACAA
>Ga0316189_10007698_pt1 | contig 10166 bp, 11 predicted proteins | sample LowCovwburrow_MG_FD_204930 | JGI IMG/M metagenome (GOLD analysis project Ga0316189, IMG submission 204930) | Coastal sediment microbial communities from Maine, United States - Lowes Cove worm burrow | ecosystem: Environmental > Aquatic > Marine > Coastal > Sediment | place: USA: Maine... | reverse complement strand
GGCTCTGGCCCACCGTGATATTCAGGTCGGACACCCCTTTCTTTTTGCCCAGCATGGCAGCGACCCAGTAGGCGGTTTCCGGCTGTTTCATAGATAACCTCGCTGTATCAGGTTGACCCGCCCCGCCAGGGGAAGGGTTGGAAACGGTGTTTCCGAATTGACAAAAACGATCATTATTGAATAGTATCGCTGGATATGAATGCAGGATCAGTATGAAACTGATTTGGGTAAACTGCAAGTTTTTTTTGTGGGCGGGTGAGGTGATTCGGAAGTCGTTCGCAAAATACCATGCGATATGCTGTAGGGGCAGACCTGTGTGTCTGCCCGGTATGAAAGGGCGAACATAGAAGTTCGCCCCTGCTCTAATTGAGGTGGAGAGGTTATGATGAGTAAAGACCCGATTGAGTTGCGCCGGGTTCCTGTCAATTATCTCGACGAAAGAAGTGTTGTTCTGTTCCGCTCAATAAAAATATGTGCAATGTAACAGGAGAATCAGCATGGAGCTTTCTATCAGTGACGAAAAAACCAAAGAGCTGCTTACCGAAGTGGTCATTGGGCTGCTTAAAAGCAAACGGGATCTTATTTATGATGTCCTGCTGGAGGCACTGGAAGAGGTCAGGCTGGCTAATGCCATTACTGAAGGCAGAACTGATGATTTTGTTGCGGAGGATGAAATTTTCTCCATTCTTGACGGGAAGGCAGCTCCCGCCCACCGTTAAAACGGTGTGCTATGCTTGCCCTGAAGGGACAGCCAAAAATAGAACGAAAATTTATCGCCGGGATAAAATTCACTCAATACCCTGACCAAGTTGCTCCAACCGAGCAAGCCAGTTATCAAAATGGCGACATTTCCGCCGGAGCATCGGCAGCCCGATCTTTTCAGCAACAGCAACACCGGCTGTGGCCTTGTCATACTCAGGAATCTCATCAAGAATGCGTTTCGAAGATGCAGTCGCAGGCCCGTCATTGATGAGTTCGGGGTTCTGCCCCCCTATCATGGAAATAAGTACCCGACCAAAATTATTTTAACAAAATAACTTCACCCAAATTCTGATATTGATTTTTTGAGCAAACATATTTTAATTACCTAAAAAGATAACATGAATTATTAATTGAAAAACATGAACAAGTTGGAAATATGCTATTCGTTTCACCTGTTAATGCGTTAGAGTTCAACTGTTTACAAGAGATGGTCAAAAATCATCCATTGCCTTGGACAAGAATTAGGGCAAATGCAGTGCTTCTCAGTGACAATAAAACGCCCTTACAAAATATTGCTAAAATATACGGTGTTTGTCGCCAAACAACTGCTACTTGGCTGAAAAGCTGGGAAAAAAGTGGTATTTTCGGGTTGGTAGATAAGCCTGGCCGTGGACGACACAAAATATTGTCACCAGAAAAAGAAGAAAAGGCCGTTGAGATTACTACCTCTTCACCTCGTTCATTAAACCAAGCACTTGCAGAGATCCAGAAAAGATGGGAAGTAAAGATCAGCAAATCTACCTTAAAAAGGATCTGTAAAAAGATAGGGTTATCTTGGAAACGAGTTAGGAAATCTTTGCGTGGCAAAAGGGATGATGAAAAATTTGCTGCTACGCTTGTAGAGCTCAAGGTATTGATGCACCAAGCGGATAAGGGGGAGATAGATTTTTATTATTTTGATGAATCAGGCTTCACGTTGGAGCCATGTGTGCCCTACGCTTGGCAACCTGTAGGTGAACATATTGAAATTCCCAGTTCAAAGAGTAAACGCTTGAATGTCTTAGGATTTATCGACCGTAGTTGTAATTTTGAATCATTTGTTTTTGAAGGCAGCGTTACCTCTGAAGTTGTTGTTGCTTGTTTTGATCAATTTGCACAAAAAATTACCAAGAAAACAGCTGTAGTTATTGATAATGCTTCAATGCATACTTGTAATAATTTTCGAAAAAATATTGAGAAATGGGAAAAACAGGGGCTTTTTATCCAAAATATACCTGCATATTCACCAGAATTAAACAAAATTGAAATATTATGGCGAAAAATAAAGTACGAATGGCTCGATTTTTCCGCATATGAATCATTCAACGCCCTGAAAAATGCTCTATATGATATATTGGCCAATGTTGGACAAGATTACCACATCAACTTTACGTAACTTTTGTTAGAATAATTTTGGTCGGGTACTTAATGGATATTCAGATGCCTGTCATGGACGGATACACGGCCTGTCGGGAGATCCGCGGTCGAATGCAATTAAAGAAGCTGCCCGTTATCGCTATGACGACCAATGTTATGAAACATGATATTGAAAAAAGCGTGGAAGCGGGCATGAACGACCATATAGGCAAGCCGCTTCATGAAGGTGAGGTCTTTGCTGCTTTGGTTAAATGGACGGTGCCGGATGGAAAAGCGAGATATCTTTAATCTCAAGCTCCTGCCGAATTTGCACAGCTCTTGTTGATATCTCTCTAACTGAATAAAACAATTGCCATATTTAATGGGAATATTTATCGAACCATGATGAGTTATCTTTCCTGGCCTGTAATGTTACACGACCATTAATCGGATTTTTATTCATTGAATAAAGCCAAGTATTCCAGCCGAGATGGCCCCGGGAGGAATCCCCGAGCCGGCAGGTTTCCATATCTTCCCGTTTGATTTCTAATTGCAGATTCCAGAGTAACGACTGATCACAATAGAAACGTAAGCATTCCAGCAACAGCTGATGCCTTTTATGATCAGGAAGAAGATCCTGAAATCGGGTTCCGCTCAACGGGCCGATATGAAGGAGAAATTTCCCTATCCTGTCCCGAACGAGGGAGCCGAGATGGGCATCCTCACTGAGGCGACTATTGTTCATGCCGAGTGAACAGCGTTGATCCAATGCAATGACAGCATGATGTTCTATACATTGATATACTTCAACACTCGGTTCCTGTAACATATCGGAGACCAATACCCTGAGCCCTTCTGCGGATCGCGGCTTTTGAATAGCAAGTCCGATATAGGGGAGAAAGCGGCGGTCATGTTCAAGGAACCGACGTACCTCCGGCTGGACAATCCCCAGCAGACTGTACAGCATCAGGTAGTTTCTGTTGCTTTCGTTCTCGCTGAACCGATGGGAAATATTGTATTTTTCCCATCCTTGAAAATAGGTATTATAAAACTGCTGATTGATGATGTCGAGAAATTCCCGGGTGGCGTTTCTGTCTTCCCGTTTCTCTTCAAGCAGATCCTCGGTATAAAAAGTCGGCAGGGGAGAAGAAGAGCCGTAGAGTCCTAAGAACGTAGCTGTAATCCGAAAACATGCCTGTCCTTCATCAATTTCTTCAACCCTGACCACATCTGTACCGGGGAAATCCAGGCTGAGATGCGGTCGGACGCGAATCAGGCGAAACAGCTCCTCATTGGTCAGTTTTTTTCCCTGCTGTTTACTCAGGTACAGTTTGAGCAGGCGGATGACCTGAACAAAGGGAAGGCGGTGCCCCCGCTCAAGCAGGAGATTTTTGATATCTGTCAGAGCAGGGGAGTGCTGCCGATTCTCACTGGCCATGCAAAGTCCTCTCCGCTGTTGCTGTTGGTTATATTGAGTTGAGTAAAGCTGTTCATTCCCGCGTACTCGCTGAAAAATTCATCAAGTACCAAGCCGAAGAGGTAAAAGTCTCCGATTCCGGCAAAATGATCAGCCTGTACACTGAGGTGGAGATGCTGACCGCGCATCATGACCCCGCGCACAAGACGGTTTACCGGGCGGACCTCATAGCTCTCTATGCCGTTAATTCGTTTTTCATTGGCCTCGACCCGGGCTCGGTCACGACCATGACTGAAAATATAGAGGCGTAGTAATTTGCGCAGGCTGTTGACATCACTCAGGCTGAATAGGTTGAGTGAAAAATGGGAAAGAAAATACCAGAGCGCATCACCGGCGATGGGCGGATCAATGGGGCGGGTCGGGCGCATCAGGTTTTTAAAGTCGATAAGTTCCGGTGTATCCGCAGTGGGGCGGTTTATCTCTCCCGGTTTAAGTTCAGCTGAAAGGTCTCCGTCAGAGCAGGTGAGCCGGACTGTCAATGTCTCCTCAATCAACGATTCGGCACTGGAAGGATAGGCAAATCGTAAAGCCACTTCCGGTCGGTTGTGCACGGCGGAAATCGAATGGAGCAGAGTGTAGCTGTCTCCGCCGCTTTTTTGATCACCAAAACCGATTTGCGGGGTATAGTCTTTTTTTCTGACCGCCCCCCTGCTGAAACCGGTAACCTTATCCACACTGTAAACTTCGGGGCGCCGTCCGTCCACCATGGATGGAGTTACCCGTATTTTGTCCAGCTGATGATCAAGCAGAATAGGTTCGGCTTCATGCCGGAACAGATTGATTGCCGGAATTGTGGCAAGAAGAAAAGAATCATTGCTTATGGTTGTTGAGATTGATTCAGGCAGTTTGTCCAGTTCAAAGGTTATGCTGAAATGCCGGGAATCTCCCCTCTGCCGCCATTGCTCAAGACCGAACAATTCAAGATAAAGAAATTTACTCGGAAGAATAAAGTATTCCTGGAGTAGACGGTAACCGCCGAAAGACCTGCCCGGATAGGGCAGCAGGCTGTTTTCCCGTTTCAGAGAACCCGGTTTGAGCATTGCCGAATCAAGGGTACAGGAGCATTTTCCGTCGCCGGAACGTACAACAATACGACCAAGATGACGGCAGAGCACCATGAACAAGTTGCTGGCTACGCTGTAGGAACCACCGAGAAAAAAAGATAACGAATCAGGACGCCATGTAGCAAGAGAGCCTCCGGTCAGCTCAAGGTGCAGGATAATGGATTGGTTGCGCGACGATACATCATCTTTTTCTATTTTTATCATGCGTAACGGATTCACATCGCATGAAAAACAGGTACGAAACAGGCAGGAGGTGTCTTGAATTTTTTCAGAACGCAGAGCTGTACTGTCGGGAATTCTGATTGTCTCCTGGAGACCGCTTTTCGGTGTAAATTGTATAAGTGTCAGAGATGGAACAGAACGCAGAAAGTGGGGAAAAACAAGTTCTGTAAGCAGATGAATAATTTCAGGTAAAGAATCTTCCAGTTTCTGTTTCAGAAGTCCGGTCAGAAAGGCGGTTCCCTCAAGCAATCTTTCCACATCAGGATCTGTGGACTGCCCGCTGAGCATGGAAGCGATTGCAGGATGCAGCTCAGAGAATTCTCGAGCTAAGCTCCTGATGTTATGCAGCTCCTGCTGGTAGTATTTTTTGAAATCGGACACGTTTTTTCTGGGGAAGGAGAAAGAATTGGCGGGAACAGGTTACTCCTCAACCTGTCTCATTAACTGGCATTAGCATAGTATTAACTGATTCCAATATGACCGTCTGTGGAAACAACGGTTTCAAAGGTAACAGGTATATCTTCCTGTTCAGCCAAGACCGCTTCAATCCGAAAACGAAACGCAAAGGAATCCCTTTCACTCTGGTTCATGGTCATCTGGATTTTAGCCAAACGAGGTTCATATTTTTGAACGATCTTCTGCAGGATCTGTTCAACATTTTGCCTGATCTCCTGGACGGAATCTCCCGGCACATTGGTCAAATCCGGTACTCCATAGTCCGGCAGGGTGGTTACACTCCCCTGCCGGGTATTGAGTAGGCGAATAAGATGTTGAATAATGGATCTGGTTTCATCGAATCCTGTCGATTTCTCCCGATCTCCCTTTTCTTCTTTCTCCAGACGGGTTATGCGTTCAAGCAGTCGTTCCCGCAACATAACCCCATCCTTTTGATGAATAGTGCAGAAGATGCTGAAAATCCAAGATACAACCGGGCTGACTGTAACGTATCAGCCCGGTTGTAATCAAAGTACACATGCAGCGAGCCTTGATCAGCAGGGGAGCACACCAGCCTCCGGTATTCTCCTGCTTAGGAATTAAGCAGATTTCGGTTTTTTCCAGTCGTCTTCGGATTCAATGCCGTCCGGGTTATACGTCCAGACAATTTTTTCATACGAGAAATGCACTTTCTCCATATCGTGGTACGGTTTATTTTCCGTCAGAAACGTCATGGGAGTGTATTCCTGCATTTCAACAACAATAGCGTTTACCAGCTTGATAGTAAAATACTGCTCTTCTTTCCCTTTATCGTTGATACGATAAAACCACAGTTCAAATTCCGTAATCCGTTCACCGCTACAACATATATCAAACAGAAGAGGGCTTGCCTGATCCTTATGCTTGATAATCTGCAGAGGTTGATGAATACGCTGTCCACTCGCCAGCCCTGTATGAGTATCTCTTGGAATTTCAACCGTGTGGTCAAACTCATAGACCAGAATCATATCCTCACGTCCGGCCTGGGTGCAATCACCTTTGACATCACCCGTTTCTGCGCCCTTAAGTTTCAGATACATTGTATTAGCCATTTGACGACCTCCTCTTTATTTGGTTGGTATATGGTGTTACCGCTTATGCGGTTTTACTCACGTTTTATCCAGTTTACCCACAAGCGATAGGGTAAATGAAGCCCCCATGTATTTAAAATGCGGCTGAAGCTTCATGCCGACCCTGTACCATCCAGGTTCTCCGGCAACATCGGACACTTCGATCTTTGCCTGACGCAAAGGGCGGCGACTACGGACGCCGGGACCGGGATTTTCCTGATTAGAGACATATTGACCGATCCACTTGTTCAACTCGTCTTCCAGCTCACCCCGCTCCTTCCAGGTACCGATATTTTCCCGCTGAATCACCTTCAGGTAATGGGCAATACGGCTGACAACAAAGGTATAGGGTAATTGGGTTCCGAGCTTATAGTTGAGTTCAGCCTGCTTGCCCTCTTCGGTATTGGGAAATACTTTAGGCTGTTGAATAGAGTTGGCGGAAAAAAAGGCGGCGTTATCACTGCCCTTGCGCATGGTCAGGGCCATGAAGCCCTCTTCTGCCAGTTCAAATTCTTTTCGGTCGGAGATTTCAATCTGAGTGGGAATCTTATTCTGCAGCTCACCCATGGCCTCGAACTGATACAGCGGCAGGTCTTCTACTGCTCCGCCTCCCTGGGGACCGATAATATTTGCACACCAGCGGTATTTAGCAAAACTGTCCGTGATTCTGGCGGTAAAGGCAAAAGCGGCATTGCCCCAGAGAAAGGATGTATCACCATCGGCAACCTCCTCTGTATAATGAAAACTCTTCACAGGAATATTGTCCGGACCGTAAGGAAGACGCAGCAGAAAACGCGGCAGGGCAAGCGCCACATTACGTGAATCCTCGGACTGACGCAAAGAGCGCCATTTCGTGTACTGCGGCCCCTCAAAAATGGATTTTAAATCCTTTAGATTGGGCAGGCCGGAAAAGTCATCAAGTCCGAAAAAGGACGGACCTGCCGCAGCGGAGAACGGAGCATGGGACATGGTTGCGATACTGGCGATATTGCGCAGCACGGCAACGTCCTGATTGCCGGGGCCGAAGTCGAAATTCCCCAGCATCATGCCGTAGGGCTGGCCGCCGAACTGCCCGTATTCCGCCGTGTAGGCAAGTTTATACAGGCCCGACTTAACAACTTCCGGAGAATCCTCGAAATCATCAATCAGATCCTGCTTGCTGACGTTCAGGACTTCTATTTTAACATTTTCTCGAAAATCCGTATGATCTACAAGATATTTGAGAGAACGCCAAGCTGCTTCCAGCTGCTGAAATTCTTTATTATGCAGAATTAAGTTCATCTGTCCGGAGAGTTTCCGGTCCAGATCAGCTATCATTTCATCAACCAAACCCTGACTGACCCGATCTCCTTCCCGACCGGGCTGGAGCAGTGCATCAATAAATGTCTGCAAGCCGAGTTTGGTGACTTCATATCCTTCATCACCCGGCGACAACTTCGTTTCCCGGACAATTTCATCTAATAAGGAGAGAGTTTCTCCTTCCTGCGTCGGCATTGCCTGTTCGGCTTCCTGTTGATTTTCGGCCATATTATTTCTCTGCTCCTCTATTCCTCAATACCAAGCTCTGCCAGCAGTCTCACGCGGGCTTCTTCATCGTCAATAATGGACGAGAGTTTCTTCTTAAATGCCGGAACATTTCCCAAAGGCCCTTTAACAGCCTTGAGCGCTTCTCTTAACTCAAGGAGCTGTTGCAATTGCGGGACCTTTTCCACTATCGCATCCGGTGTAAAATCTTTGATGGATTTGAAATCAAGTTCAAGGCTCATCTCCGCATCAGGCTCGCGGGAAAGTGTGTCCGGGACAGCTGTCTTTAATTGTAATTTCTGTCCGGCAAGAACATCATTGAAATTATCCTTGTCAATATTGATGGGTTTGCGGTCTTCAACAGCCCGTTCATCCTCACGCAGAGTAAAGTCACCCATCACCAGCACCTTCAGCGGTAGCTCAACCTCTTCCTTGGCATCCCCGGTTGCAGGTCGATAGACAACATTAACCCGTTCTTTGGGTGCGACAGATCCTTGCTGCGCCATAGCTCTCCCCTTTCTTTAAATATTTTATTTTTAAATAACACCGAACAAGGGTGTTGTCAATCTTATTTTTTTCATGTAATTACTATTAACAACCACGTTGTGCCATTAAAGTTGTCGTTGAGATGCTATATCAACGACAGCATCTGATCCGGTGCAAGCAAAGCGAGGCGGTCTGCAACCTGTTTTCTTTTCTGTACACTTTCCCCCTCGCTCTCCCCGTCGTCGGTTTTCAGCAAACATCGGCAGACTTGGACCAACCCCTGTGCAGCCAGTTCCGGTTCCCATTTGTCCAACTTGTGACGATCAATCCGCATAAGCAGATTTTCTGCGAACGAGAGCGCCATATCCGTCCGGTCAGCCTGAAAAAGCAATCGACATAATCCCACATCATACATAAATTCTCTGCGGGGAGATCCGGCACTTTTTTTTTGTTCTGCCAACCAAGTCAGGGCTTCCTGAATACCGGAACCGGCACTGAGACGGACAGCCTCCTCCACATCTTGAATAACGTCCTGTTTTTTTTCTCCGCCCGATGCCGGTTCAGAACCGGAAGAAGCTGCTCCTGTCTGCACAGCAGGGGCGGAGGCAAGCCAGTCCTTGGTCTGCTGTATGGCAAAAGGACGTTCGTCGTTGAAGGAAAGCAGGTCGATACCCGACAACCTGAGAACGTGCAGTTTGGTTTCATTTTCCACAGCCTGAGCAGCAAGCGTATGGCCAAGTCCTTTCAAAGCCCTGAAACTGTAATAACTCAGATCCAGCCAGAACAGATGCTCCCGGACCCGGGATTCTGCCGCTTCAAGCAGATCCTCCCAGTTTTCAGCCCGGAACATCGTTTCAAGTATGGAAACAACCTGCTCGTTCGGCGGCGGCAGCATGGTGATATTATTTGTAGCTGACGGGAGTTCGTCAAGTTCACTCCAGGCAACAAGGCGGTTGAGCTGATACGGCAGAGGCTTTGCTGCATCCGCCTGAAAGACATGCGTGGCAGCTCGTCCGAGCAGGTCCAGACCCTGACGGAGATAGACCTCGGCATCGCCTGCATCTCCTTCCGGAATCGACACAGGTGGCGGAGACGGCTTAGGTTGAGGCTTTTTCTGTTTTTGTTTCGGCGGTTCCGCTGGAACCGCCTTTGCAGGTTCTTCCTTCGGCTGCGGAGGTGCCGCTTCCTCCTCCGGTTCAGAGGAAGCGGCTGCCTCTGCTTCTTCAGGTTCCGGCTCAGGTCCCGGTGGTGGAGCCTCTTCGTCCACCAAGCGGGAAACCGCATCCTTCAGCGGCCTGAGCATGGGGCCGTCTTCCAGCTGATCGGCAATGAGAGAATCAATGCCGTCAAGATCATCGAGCAGCTGTTGTCGCTGTTCTTGCGGCCATATTACGGTTTCCTGCTCCGACAGCAGCTGCTGCAGCTTATCATCCCACCAGTTGAGAATGTTGATACGCCCTTTTTTTCGTTTTTTCGGCGGGTACATCGTGTCCCACCATGTCTCCAACAGGTTCCGGAGAATATGGGCCCCGACAGCAAATCCCTGCATACCGTCGGTATAAAAAAGCGCTATATTCAGGTAACAGGCCACAACCAGATTTTTGGATTCATCCCGCAGGATAATAACTCCGAGTTCAGCAACCCGCTGCCAGTTGACAGCCCCTTCGGCCGTAGGGGAGGAGAGCTTTTCAAGCTCACCGGTTAATTCCTCGTAGTTCGGCTCATAACTGACATCGCTGCCGACCGGTGAAT
>Ga0316189_10007697_pt1 | contig 10168 bp, 9 predicted proteins | sample LowCovwburrow_MG_FD_204930 | JGI IMG/M metagenome (GOLD analysis project Ga0316189, IMG submission 204930) | Coastal sediment microbial communities from Maine, United States - Lowes Cove worm burrow | ecosystem: Environmental > Aquatic > Marine > Coastal > Sediment | place: USA: Maine... | reverse complement strand
ATCAAGGGGTATTTCCTCACCAAAATCATGTATGGCAAGGACCGTTTGACAAAACCATTGCTGCGCAAAAAGAACGGAAAATTTGCCAAGGATGGCCAGTTTGAAGAAGTTTCATGGGATGAAGCGTTCAAAACTATGGCTGAAAAGTGGGTGGCTGCCCGTAAAAAAGGACCAAAGGGTGTTGGCATGTTTGGTTCAGGCCAATGGACCATTTGGGAAGGCTATGCGGCGCAAAAACTGCTCAAAGCCGGTTTCCGCTCCAACAGTCTTGAACCCAATGCACGCCATTGTATGGCTTCTGCTGTGGGTGCTTTCATGCGGGCTTTTGGGATCGATGAGCCAATGGGCTGTTATGATGACCTTGAGCATGCTGATGCATTTGTGCTGTGGGGATCGAACATGGCTGAAATGCACCCGATTCTGTGGTCACGTCTGACCAATACCAGGCTGACAAAGCCGGGCTGTGAAGTGCATGTGCTGTCAACTTTCGAACATCGCTGCTTTGAGCTTTCTGACAATAGTATCGTCTTCCATCCGCAATCTGATCTGGCGATCGGCAACTACATTGCCAATTATATTATCCAGAACAAAGCCTATAATCAGGCGTTCATTGACAAGAACGTCAACTTCAAAAAAACACCGACTGACATCGGTTATGGCTTGCGAGGTAATGATCCACGCGAAAAAGCGGCCAAAAACCGCAATAAAGGCAAGCTGAGCAAAATCTCGTTTGAGGAATATGCGGCTTCTGTTGCTGAATATACGGTTGAAAAAGCCAGCGAGATTTCGGGTGTGCCGGTTGAAAACCTTGAAAAACTGGCCAAAGTCTATGCGGACCCGAAAAAGAAAGTCACATCGTTCTGGACCATGGGCTTTAACCAGCACACTCGCGGGGTGTGGATGAACGGCCTGGTTTATAATATTCACCTGTTGATGGGTAAAATCTCTGAACCGGGTAATAGTCCATTCTCGTTGACCGGCCAGCCTTCAGCCTGTGGTACAGCGCGCGAAGTGGGTACGTTTACCCATAGGCTGCCTGCTGATCTGGTGACTAAAAATGATGGTCACTGCAATTTTGCCGAAAAAGTGTGGAAACTGCCGGCTGGCACCATTCCACGTGCCAATGGCAAAGCAGGAGATGCTGAGCAAACGGATATCAGCGGCAAGCCAATGGGCAAGACGCTCATTCATGCGGTTGCCATGCACCGGGCGTTGAAAGACGGCAAGATGAACTGCTTTTGGGTGATGTGTAACAACAACCTGCAGGCTGCTGCCAACTTTAATGATGAATCCCTGCCGGGCTGGAGAAATCCGGATAATTTCATCACTGTCTCTGATCCTTATCCAACTGTTTCGGCAATGGGTGCTGATCTTATTCTGCCAACGGCCATGTGGGCGGAAAAAGAAGGAGGTTATGGCAATTCTGAACGGCGCACACAATTCTGGCGCCAGCAGGTCAAGGCACCCGGTGAGTCCCGGTCTGATGTCTGGCAGGTGATGGAATTTGCCAAATATGTCAAAGTTGAAGATGTCTGGCCGGAAGATCTGATTGCCAAAATGCCGGAATATAAAGGCAAGACCCTGTTTGATGTTCTTTACAAGAACGGTCAGGTGGACAAGTTCGAAAAAGTTCAGGTTGTGGACGGATCGGGCAACAAGTACGACAACGATGAATCTGAACATTTCGGGTTCTACGTGCAAAAAGGCCTGTTTGAAGAATATCGCCGCTTCCAGTGGGAAGGACCGAAAAAAGGTCACGAAATGGCGCCTTATGACGATTACCACAAGGCGCGCGGTCTGCGCTGGCCGGTGATTGATGGCAAGGAAACCCTCTATCGGTTCCGTGAAGGCTATGACCCACACGTCAAGAAAGGCGAAGGTGTCAAGTTCTATGGCAAGAAAGATGGTAAAGCCAACATCATTACCGCCCCTTATGAACCGGCTGCTGAAGCACCCGATGGTGAATTTGATCTGTGGCTGAGCACTGGACGGGTGCTTGAGCACTGGCATTCAGGTTCAATGACCCGCCGGGTTCCCGAGCTTTATCGGGCGGTGCCGGATGCGGTGCTGTTCATGAACAAGAAGGATGCCAAAAAGCGCCGTTTGCGCAATGGTTCTGAGGTGAAAATCAGCACGCGTCGTGGTGAAATTGTCACTCGGGTGGAAACCCGTGGCCGTAACAAGCCACCGCAAGGGCTGGTGTTTATCCCGTTTTTTGATGCCGGTCGACTGGTCAATAAACTGACCCTGGATCAGACCGATCCACTGTCAAAAGAGACCGACTACAAAAAATGTGCCTGCAAGGTTGAGAAAGCCTAACAGCACGTCATGTGACAGGCCGGGTTTCTCCTTCCTCCGCCGGCCTGTCGCCCTTAATTTGAATTGAAACGCAGTTGAATCCCCCATGCCCCGTATAAATGGTCATAAAAAACTGAACCGGCGCAAGTTTCTTGGCGACACAGCAAGGACAGCGTGTGGTGTTGGTCTTTTCGGTCTGGGGCTTGCCATGTATGGAAAAGTGGCTTCGTCGCTGCCCGCATCTGCCATTCGGCCTCCCGGGGCACGTGATGAAGATAAATTTCTGGCGGCCTGTACCCGGTGCGGGATGTGTGTGCGCGATTGCCCTTATCAGATTTTAAAACTTGCCGAATTTGGCAAGGACAATGCGGCCACGGGAACGCCGTTTTTTACTGCCCGAACAGGCCCGTGTGAAATGTGTGAAGATATTCCTTGTATTCCGGCCTGTCCAACCGGTGCGCTTGATCATTCTCTGGTTGATATCACCAAGGCCCGGATGGGGCTGGCGGTGGTGATAGATCAGGAAACCTGTATCGCTTTTCAGGGCTTGCGCTGCGAGATTTGTTTCAATGTCTGCCCGGTGCGTAACAAGGCAATCAAACTGGAATATCGCCCGAATGCCCGCACAGGCAAACATGCGCTGTTTATTCCTGTTGTTTCTTCTGACAGCTGTACGGGTTGCGGTTTATGCGAAAAAGCCTGCATCATGGAAGAAGCAGCTATTAAAGTGATGCCGATAAGGTTGGCCAAGGGTGAGCTTGGCAGGCATTACCGGCTCGGTTGGGAACAAAAAGCCAAACGTGGTGAGAGCCTTGTAACACCAGATAAAGAACACCGGTTCAATCTGCCCGAAGGGGTTGAATATGATTATTACGGCAAGGGCCTGATCGATAAAAGAAAAGTGCCGGGCAAGCCGCAAATGCCGCAAGCTGGCACATCACCGTTTTCCGCCAATCCTCTTGATACGCTCAACAAGGGCTTTAAGGAGGTCAACTAATGGCTGTTACCCCTCTTGACCAATTGGGCCGTGAAGCGATTGCCAAAAAGGGCTGGTTTGTCGCCCACCGGTTTTTGCTGGCTCGGCGGGTTGTGCAACTGGCTATTCTCGGCCTGTTCATGCTTGGACCGATTGCCGGTTTTACCATCCTCAAAGGTAATTTATCGTCAAGTCTGTTTGCTGAAACCATCCCAATGACCGATCCGTTGCTGTTTTTGCAAATGCTGGCTGGCGGTTTTTTTGGGGTTGCCTCTTCGGCGGTTGTTGGTGCGGGCCTGGTGTTTGTTTTTTATCTGGTTATTGGCGGTCGGGTGTTTTGTTCCTGGGTGTGCCCGGTCAATATCGTTACTGATACGGCGCACTGGTTGCGTCGCCGCCTGGCAATCAAGAGCAAAAGCAAAATATCACCTGACACACGTTACTGGATGCTGGGGCTGGTGCTGGTGCTGGGGTTTATGACCGGTACGCTTGCTTATGAGATGATTAATCCGGTGTCTATGCTGCATCGCGGGCTGATTTTCGGTTTTGGTTTTGGCTGGGCCGTGGTGCTGGCGGTGTTTTTGTATGATCTGTTTATTGCCGAGCATGGCTGGTGCGGACATTTATGCCCGATGGGGGCTTTTTATAACCTGCTTGGCCATGCGGCCTTGATCAGGGTTAGGACACCACGGCGCGAGCTGTGTGATGATTGCATGGAATGTTACGAAGTGTGTCCGGAAAAGCAGGTTTTGCCAGCCGCGCTCAAGGGGGCAAAAGAAGGATTGCCAGCGGTTGTTCTGTCATCTGACTGCACCAATTGTGGCCGCTGTGTGGATATTTGCGGTGTGAATGTTTTTGAATTTGGACTGCGTTTTAACGGTGCTGAAAAAATCAGCGTTGCCAAGCAAGCCGGTTCTGGAAAGTGAATGTTGTTATGTTGAATGAACCCGAATGGAGGATATCATGAAATACCTAAATTTGATTATTCTGGCGTCTGGTCTGGCGCTCGCAAGTATCAGCAATGCAGTTGGCGGTGAAGTCGCTTCCCTGCGTGGTGCCAATGATTTGGCAAAAAATGCCGAAATGTTCGAAAAAACCAGAATCCTGAGCCAGGAGGGTGGTTTCAAACGCTCCTGGAAGCTGCAACCACCATCTATTCCCCACAAAATTAGCAAGGAACGGATTAATCTGGAAGAAAACTCCTGTATGCGGTGTCACTCGTCGGAAAAATTCAAAGAAGAAAAAGCCGTGAAAATCGGTGACAGTCACTTCATCGCGGCTGATGGCAGCAAATCTGACAAACTCAATGGCAGACGCTATTTTTGCACCCAGTGCCATACACCTCAAAAAGATGTCAAGCCGCTGGTTGAGAATACTTTCAACTCTGGTGGAAACTGACTGTAACCGACACAACAGATTTATGGCAGACGGGGCATTTGTCTCGACTGCTTACCCCTCGCATGAGTTTAATGGAGATAGAAAATGGCTGGGAACACAGGTGATAACGCTGAACAGGCGCGTAAACCGGGGTTGATTAAACGTATCTGGCAATGGGTCTGGAGACCAAGTGCAACGATGGCGCTGGGAACCTTGCTGGTTGTCGGTTTTATAACGGGTGTGACTGTCTGGGGCGGTTTTAACTGGGCCCTGGAGCTGACCAACACGGAAGCTTTCTGTATTTCCTGCCATGAAATGGAAAAAAATGTCTATGCGGAATACAAGGAAACCATTCACTACACCAACCGGACCGGGGTGCGTGCCACCTGTCCTGATTGCCATGTGCCGAAAAAATGGACACACAAGGTTATCCGCAAGATCAAGGCCACCAATGAATTGTATCACAAACTGCTCGGAACCATTGACACCCCTGAGAAGTTCAACAAGAACCGTTTGTGGATGGCAATGAATGAATGGAAACGGATGAAAAAAACCGACAGCCGCGAATGTCGTAACTGCCACAATTTCGGCTTTATGGATCTTGAAAAACAGGAATCGCGCAGTGCCGACAAGCATGATCCGCATGTCTGGGAAGTCCAGGACGGCAAAACGCCAACCAAAACCTGCATCGACTGCCACCGCGGCATCGCCCACAAATTACCCAAGGGCGCAGAAGAAGCAGCTGACAAGTTATTCAAGTCAATGGAAGCAAAAGCCGCCACCAAGTAATATGATGCTTATCGTGTATCCCTGTGTCTGTAAAAGGCACAGGGATAATGCTTGTTGGGTGGTGGTTTACCATCAAGATTATCAGATACGTTGGTTTTCTTTCGCGTCAAAGCGTGATGGGAAGTTCATAAGGGAGGTGTTTTAAAGTCTTGACAAGACGGTTAGCAATTGCTAACTCATCTGCCATGAGCAAACTGCCTTTTTATATTGATACAAATGACCCTCCTGCAAAGCGCCTGATTCTTGAAGAAGGTCTGCGACTTTTTGCCGAGCGTGGCTTATCATCAACATCAATCAGAGATATTGCCGATGCGACCGGATACAGTAATCCGGCCTTGTACAAGCATTTCAAAACCAAAGAGATGCTCGCCAGAACGCTATTCGTTAGTGCCTACAAGGAAATGCTGGGCCGGGTAACGGCGGGACTTGAGCGAGGGGAATTATTTGACTCCCGATTTCGGGCATATCTTACAATATTTGCTGAATTCTATGACGAATGCCCACATGCCGTTATTTTTGTTTCTGATAACCTTGCAGCGCTGTGGCCACAAATTTCGGACAATTTCAAGGAACGGACAATGATTACAATAACCCGGGATCTACTACAGCAAGGCCGACGGGAAGGTATTGTGGCAACGGATGCGGACTTTTCACTTCAGGTCATCCTGGTGACTGGCATGCTCAGTCAACTGGCGCGGCAGCTTTTCCTGGGTGAACTTGCCAGCCCTGCTCGTGATTACATCCAGAAGATGGAGCGTATTCTGCGTGCCGGTTTGAAGTAAATTTTTTTGACCATGAGGTTAGCGATTGCTAACAAAAAAATGAAAGGAAAAGTAACACCATGCAAGCGATAAATCATGTTGCTACGGCTCTCATACTTAAACGAAAGTTTCCTGAAACGCCTCTGTTCGGGCTAATCATTGCCACCGAAGCAGTGGAGTATTTGTGGGTTACGCTTAATTTATTAGGTGTTGAGAAGACGATAGTGTCTGACCCTATGAAAACGGTGGCCGACGTTCATCTTGTTCACATGCCATTTTCGCACTCCATTGCAACGAGCGCTGTTTTTGCCATTGTGGCTGGATTGATTGTCCTATGGATGGGGCGAAGCAATGCCATTGCCATGGCGGTGGCCCTGTCACTGGCCATTTTTTCCCACATTGTGCTTGATCTGGTGGTCCATGCGCCTGATATCGCTCTTCTACCATTTTTCAGCGGAATTAAACTCGGGAGCGGATTGTACTCAAACTGGCCACTTATGGCTTTTGGAATTGAGACCCTTTGGGGCGTTATGTGCTGGTGGGTTTATCGAGGAAGTGGGCCGTTACTGGTGCTGATTCTGGGCTTTTCTATTGTCAGCCTGCCTGTGTATTCGGTTGCTATTGATGGCGGCGAAACAGTGCTGGCGGGTCATGATACTGCCTTTGTATTGTTGATCCTTGCCCAGGTACTTGGAACATCAGTGATGTTATGGTTGTTTGCAAGGAGAACAGGAAATGTATGAACTCGTAATTGTCGGTGGAGGTTTCGCAGGTATGTGGGCAGCTTTGGGTGCCGCTCATGAAGTGGTTGAAAACGATGCCGATATCGAAATAACCGTGATATCAAAAGACCCTTTTCTGTCGATCCGCCCACGACTGTATGAAGGTAATCCGGAAACACTCCGGGTGCCACTCATGCCAACCTTCGAGCCTCTGGACATTAACTTTCAAGAAGGAACTGTAACTTCAATTGATGTTGAAAATCAGAATATCGCAATCAGGCAAACTGGTGGAGGTTTGTCGAACAAGCGCTATGATCGTCTCATTCTTGCCGCGGGAAGTGAACTTAAAGAGCTTCCGATACCTGGTCTTGATCAGTACGGGTTTAATATCGATACGTACCAGGCAGCCGTAACACTCGACAAACATCTGGTATCCATTTTGCAAGCACCTGAGGAGCCGGGTCACAATACTTTCATCATTCTTGGAGCAGGTATGTCAGGAATTGAGCTTGCCACACAGATACGAGACCGGATTGAGGTCAATACTGATCGTGAAATAGCAGAAAAGGCGCGGATCATCCTTGTGGAGCAGGCCGAAGTGGTCGGCCCTGATCTGGGCGACAAACCTCGTCCGGTTATAGAAAAAGCACTACAGCATGCAAATGTCGAGCTGTATCTGGGGGTGCGGATAGAGCGTGTCGAGCAGAATGCGGTGACTTTGAACTCCGGCGAACATTTGTTGACTGGAACTGTTGTTGTTACGGCTGGTTTACAGGCAAGTTCACTTGCCAGTGTTTTGCCGATTGAACGGGATGAGTTCGGGCGTATTCCAACTGACGAAACGCTTCGCGTAAAGGGGGTGCCGCATATCTATGTCGCCGGTGATATGGCGCATGCGTATGTCGATGAGGAGCATCTGGCCCTCATGTCCTGTCAGCATGCAATGGCTATGGGTAAATATGCCGGGTACAATGCTGCTCGTGAGTTGATTGGCCTTCGGCCAAGGGCTTACAGACAGCCGGACTATGTAACATGTATCGATCTTGGTCGATCGGGCGCGCTTCTAACAACCGGATGGGAAAGGAGTATCAAGATGGGTGGAGCAGATGCCAAAAAACTCAAGCATCAGATCAATACCCAATGGATATATCCACCAGAAGGGGACCGCACAGCACTGCTTCTGGCCGCACATATAGATGCCCGGCCCGGTAGGTGATTGCTGAGGATGAATTTTGAAAGAAGAAACAGATTACTGACTGGTTGCTCCAAATCGTATGTCTGTAGCCAGATTTTATCTGTTTCTCTTGTATTTCTTGATAGTGTGATACGATGAAAAACAATCAGGTGAAACCAACAACTAACTCACCTTGGAGAGCATGATGAACAAGCAACACCCGCTTAATATACGTATGATCGATCATATTGTCATCCGGACGAACGCCCTTCAAGAGATGGTTGCTTTTTATCGAGATGTTCTTAATTGTCCGATAGAGAGACAGCCAGATGGACTTGGACTTATTCAAATGCGTGCCGGCCAATCGCTTATTGATCTTGTTGATATCAATGGCCCTCTTGGCGGAAAGGAACATGAACTTCCTGAACGGGCAGCAAGCAATATGGACCATTTTTGCATTCAAATTGATCCATGGGACCTTAACTCCATTACATCTCACCTGAACGAGTGCGGCATCAAGTTTGATGATGTGGCTACACGATATGGAGCTCTCGGTACCGGGCCATCAATCTACATTAAAGACCCGGAAGGAAACACTGTTGAGTTAAAGGGACGACCGACAGATAAGTAAGAATTTCCACTTTGGTACTGACTTGCCTATTGCCGCATCTGTTTAATTGGTCACTGTTTAAACCGTCCAGGTGAAGCCCTGGTTCATGACATCCTGCAAACTTCGTCCGGTTTTTTTCGTAGCTTTTGCTGTTTCAATCTGCTCATAAACCGTGCGTTCATAGACCGGGGCCGGGGCATCATAGAGGACGCCGGTGGCAATGGGGCAGTCGGGGGCCATTTCGGTCAGCAGGGTGGCGAGGTTGTGGTTTGCGGTGTCATGGACAAGGACATCGGGGTCATTGGCATCACAGACCGTTATCTCAAATGAGCCGGTGTCGAATTTCAGACCCTTTTCCATGTCCTTGCCAAACAGCATCGGTTCACCGTTTTGCAATTGTATCTGGTTGGTTGGGGCGTTTTCCTTGCCGGTAAAGTCTTCAAATACATGATCATTAAAGACAAAGCAGTTCTGGAACACTTCAACGAAAGAGGTGCCTTTGTGGCCATGGGCGGTTTTGAGAACCTCGGCCAGTTGGGCCTGCTGGATATCAACAGCCCGGGCAACAAACCGCGCACCGCAGCCAAGGGCATAGCGCGCGGCATTGACCGGGGTATCGAGACTGCCCATCGGGGAAGATGGGGTTTTGGTGCCTGCGTGCGAGGTTGGTGAGTACTGGCCTTTGGTCAGACCATAAATGGCATTGTTGAACAGAATGATGTTGCAGTTCACATTGCGTCGTAAAATGTGCATCAGGTGGTTGCCGCCGATTGACAGGGCATCGCCATCGCCGGTGGCAATCCAGACATCAAGGTCAGGATTGGCCAGCAAAACGCCGGTGGCAATGGCAGGGGCACGGCCATGGATGGTGTGAAACCCGTAACAATCGACGTAATAGGGAAAACGGGCCGCACAGCCAATGCCGGAAACAACAACCGTGTTTTCACGCAAGGACCCGACATCGGCCAGGGTTTTGCGTACCGCCTTGAGAATTGAATAATCACCGCAACCGGGGCACCAGCGCACTTCCTGATCACTGGCAAAGTCGGCAGGGCTGAGGGCCTTGGCGTCAGTTGGCTTGTTCATGGAGGTCCTCCAGTTCAGCTAAAATGGCATCTTGTATTTCGCGGATCAGAAACGGGCGTCCGGTGACCTTACTCAGGCGTTTGGCTTCCGGGCACTGGCTGGCCCGCATCAGGGTGATCAACTGGCCGTTGTTCATTTCAGGGACGATAAGCCGTTTGAATTTTGACATCAGCTCACATTGATTATGGGCAAACGGGTAGAGATAGCGCAGGTGGATGTGGGAAACGCTGTGGCCTTGGTCGCGCAATTGCAGCACAGCACGTGAGGCCGGGCCATAGGTTGAGCCCCAGGTTACCACCGCAACATCTGCTTCATCGTTGCCTTGATCTACCTGCAAGGGAGGCAGTTGCTGGCTGAGTTTTTCAATTTTTGCAG
>Ga0316189_10007696_pt1 | contig 10169 bp, 7 predicted proteins | sample LowCovwburrow_MG_FD_204930 | JGI IMG/M metagenome (GOLD analysis project Ga0316189, IMG submission 204930) | Coastal sediment microbial communities from Maine, United States - Lowes Cove worm burrow | ecosystem: Environmental > Aquatic > Marine > Coastal > Sediment | place: USA: Maine... | reverse complement strand
GCTGTTGTTAGGTGAAATAATAAGGGGGCCCAAAAAGTCGGTTGAGAAATGCACGGCGCCTATGCCGGAGATTTTAATATCACTCACATCCAGGTCCTTGTTTCCCGAATTTTTTATGATAAATGACCGACCGATGATGGTATCCTTTGCAATAGAAAAGGCTCCAAAATAGGTGTTGTTCATTTTAGTGGAGGTTGTACTTCTATCTAAAATTGCTTGCCCAAGTCCATATAATTCTATTTCAGGAAGGTCTTCTTTGCAATAGCTTGAGTGAGAGCTCAGATCATTTGTCACTTCTAATCCATAACTATCCCACTCATTTACATCGAATTCGTTATTAGCACTTCTGATATAACTTTTTCGCCTTAGAGTGATATCTTTTCCAAAGTTGGTGGAATCTCCGATAACTCCTACCAGATCAATGATTTTTTCGTTTTTGACCAAAGCTATTTTATCATCTCCATTGTAGTCCATGACCGAGCTATTCGTGCTAAGATCAGCTGGAATATTAAGTATTTCCTGATTGTCTTCAATAACAAATGCAGACCAAGGTTCAAGCATTCCGGATAAGCTGAGCGTTGCCGAGTATTCGAGATTTTTGCCGGTGTATTTTGCAAGTTTATAAGCGTTCAGATCAAGTGGGGCATCACTTGGGTTGTAGAGTTCAATATAGTTGTTTCGATGTGATGCAGAAGAACTCCCTTCCAAATATTCGGAGATCATAAGATCAGCACAATCATTTATAGCCTCACCCCTAAGCTCTATATTGTCGAGCCCCGCGATATCAGCACCATTTTGCTTGACACTGATTCTTAGTTTCACGGTGGAAATGGAGTTGGGTATATTGATCTGGACCGTTTTCCAGGCATCGGTAGTGAAATTATTTTCGCCTTCTATAAAAACAATTTCGGGCTGAATAACACCATCGAGCCAAAGCAGGTACTTCATATCATCACCATTGTCATAGCCTTGTACCTGAACATCAAAAGACAGAATAACCTTCCTGAAATCAGCTATGCTGAAAGTCGAGAATTCAATATATTCAAAACCCGAAGAGCCACAATTTCCATTGAGGTCTTGTATCCCCCAGAAATAACCTCCTTCGCTAGGTATGATGTCTCCAAGTGAAGCATGATAGTTCCAGGTGTCGTCTTGAAGCGTGCAGGCCGGAGTTGACAAACTTTCTATGGGCCAGTTATCACCCGATGTTTCAAAACTGTGTTTAGAGATAAGGGTTGATTGGGCGAATGTTTGAATCAGATAGAGTAGGAGATAAAGGCATAAATAGTACTTCAGCATGATAAAGCAGATTAATCTTGGAAAAATTCAGTGATGAGAGTACATTTGGGATGCTATTTATTTTATTGCATGCAAGAAAAAAAGTCAACATACACTATTGAAGAAGCCAAGCGATCGATGGAGCGTTATTGTATTTATCAAGACCGATGTCATCAGGAGATTGAAAAGAAATTAAGGGAAATGAGGATGATTCCCGAGGCATGTGAACTTATATTGCTGCATTTGATGGAACACGATTTTTTGAATGAGGAAAGATTTTCAAGGAGTTTTGCACGCGGGAAGTTCAGAATTAAACAATGGGGACGAAGACGCATTGAAAGAGAATTAAAACAACGGGATATTTCTGCCTATAATATTAAAGCTGGTTTGAGCGAGATATCACCAGAGGAATACGAAAATGTTTTTGAAGAAGTGAGTAAAAAACGTTTTCAAAGTGTTCATGAACCTAACGTTTTCAAAAAACGTAAAAAAGTAGCGGATTTTCTATTGAGAAAGGGATTCGAGAGCAATAAGGTCTATGAAGTTTTGAGGGAATTGGAAAAGGAAAATAATTCGTGATATGAAGGAAAATTGCCTGATTGTTTTTAGTATATTTGTTCCCCTAAATTTTAGATCATGAGTATACAAAGTCAAGTAATGGAGCAGATGAAAGTAGCGATGAAATCAAAGGATACAGTGGCACTGGAATCGTTGAGAGCATTGAAATCAGCATTTCTAATGGCGAATACAAGTGGCAGTAATGTTGAACTAAGCGAAGACGATGAAATCAAAATAGTTCAAAAATTAGTGAAGCAAAGAAAAGACAGCGCAGCCATATTTCAAGAACAAGACAGAATGGATCTTGCTGATCCTGAAATAGCTCAAGCCAAAGTTTTGGAACAATTCCTTCCTGCCCAAATGGGAGAAGAGGAATTAAAAGCAGCTATAGAAGCAATCATTAGCCAAACCGGTGCAAGTTCTATGAAAGACATGGGAAAAGTAATGGGAATGGCCTCAAAACAACTAGCAGGAAAAGCTGACGGAAAAGCAATATCAATGATCGTTAAACAATTATTGACATAAGCGATTAAGAATAGAATTAAGAGATTCCTGCTGTCGCAGGAATGACAATGGCCCCGTGGCGCAACTGAATAGCGCATCAGATTTCGGCTCTGAGGGTTACAGGTTTGAATCCTGTCGGGGTCACGAATAAAAGAAAACCCTTCGCTAATGGCGAAGGGTTTTTTATTTGGAGAATCTGTTGCAAATTTATTTGCATAAGGATTCGACAAATAAAAAACCAAGATTACGCGTTAGCGGAATATGCGGTTTTGATTTTCAAAGCGGAGCTTTATCAGGATGCTGAAGGCAATCCTGCTAGCTTTTCGGTTTTCTTTCTCAACATGGAGCCTTATCAGGATCAACGGAGTTAATCCTGTTTATTTAATCCTTTGTGATTTATAAAATGGAACTTTTTCACCGAATCAAAATACCATCACACCCTTAAAAATATCTTCTTTTGATAAAGTACATACAAAAAGGTCCATTGTACGGCTAAATAACAAAATACCAGAACCACGGCGTTGTAGGGCTCACCCACCAGTTGACCCAACCATTTGAACAAAGCAGAAGTAGTATACTGCCAATTGATAAATCCTCCCGACATATAAATTAAGATGGAGTTCATTCCAATTACCTTGAAGAAAAATGCCCATTTTTTGTGACCTAGAACGTCAATGATATAATAAAATAAGGCCATTAAGATCATACTTATTCCACCGCATTGTAAAGTAAAAGAACTTGTCCACAGATTTTTGTTGATTGGAAAAACCATGTTCCAGATCTGAGCAAGTAGAATAAGGATAAGGCCAAAAGCGGCTATTCTCAGGGCCGTTTGTTTTTTCTTTTCAACTTGAGTGTTTTTTAATAAATTACCGGTATATATGCCCAGAAGAGCCGTTGAAATTGCAGGGATAGTAGATATTAACCCTTCGGGGTCATGAATGCCCAGATACAACTTACCGGGTACAATCAAAGTGTCGAGGTATGACACAACATTACCTTCCATGGTCAAAGTGCCCATGGGATAACCCGGAGCAGCATTGAATAACAGCAGAAGCCAATAACCAACCAACAGCGACACGAACCAGATTATTTGACCTCGTTGCTTGGTATAAAGATATATGATGTTGGCAAACATATAAGCCAGCCCGATGCGACCCAAAACACTCGCGAACCGAATTTCATCCAAGGGGAGAATCTGAAGTCCGTTGTTATATATGACCCCTAAAATAACCAGAATTAATCCTCTTTTGATCACCCGAAAAAGCAATGATTTCTTTGACTGACCTTTTTCAATTTGTTTCCCTATAGAATAAGGAGTGGCAACTCCTGCCAAAAACAGGAATAGAGGGAAAATCAAATCATAAAAAGCAAATCCATGCCAGGCAGGATGGTTGAACTGCTCAGAAAGGCTAATCCAAAAAGGTGAGCCTGTAATTTCTCCCATTTTGTGAAAGATCTCTTCTGCTCCCATGATCCAGAACATGTCAAAACCACGTAAAGCATCAAGTGAATATAACCTTTGGCTGATTGTTTTTTGCTCCATTTGTAATTGTTTATCGATTCACACCCAAACAAATATAGCATAATAACAAATAGTTCAACATGAAATAATAATATATTGAAACAGTGAATTAATGAAATAATCTTTTGTACTTTTTACAATACTGGTTGTGTTTTTTGACCCTTATCTAGAACTAAAGAGGAACAGTTTGATGTAGTCATTTTTCCCCTAAAAAAATAATAATGATTTGCTATTTCTTATGAGAACATTCATTATTTCGTTGCATCATTTAGAAATGATATATATCATTGACCTCGTGATTTAATTGATTTAAGTTTGTTTAAGAAGAAGTGCTCACTCTTGGATATGAAAATCTCTCTAAAGTCGTTATTCGCTTACCTATTATTTTGCCTGTTGGTTTCAAATACCTTGATATCACAGGAATATCCGAGGCAAAAAAAATTCAGCTTTTCGGCTGATTTTAGGCTTAGAGCCGAAGGTGACTGGAATTCTCGCAAATCTGATGGGAGCTATCGCGATGACAGAATCAGGTTCCGATTCAGGGCAAGAGCAGGCCTGAACTACAAACCTAACGAATGGGCTTCATTTGGTATTCGAGTGAGAACCGGTTACCCCGAGAAGCAGCAGGACCCGCATTTAACCTTTGGTGATGGGTATCATGAATTTGAATCGGTACCTGTAGGGTTCGACAAACTTTTCTTTAAAGCCAACTACAAATGGTTTGAAGCATGGCTGGGAAGAAATACTTTTACCTTTGAAAAACAGAATGAATTGTTTTGGAGTGACAACGTAGCTGTTGACGGTGTTTTTTTAAGCGCTGAGTTTGAAACATCTCATAATTGGATCAATACTGTGAAGTATTCCGGAGGGATCTTTACAATGTTGAATAGCTTTTCAACCTTTGACAATGATAGTTTTATAGCAATTCTTCAACTAAGGACCCTTCACTGGAATAAAAGGATAAGCATTTTTCCTACTTTTTATCATTTCAACCGCATGCCTGATATTCCCGATGGAAACGAATCATTTCGGTTCAACTATTCGATATTTCACTTGGGATCAAAAGCACTGGTTCTGGAGCAACCAAGAATTACCCTGGGATTGGACCTATATCGAAATCTGCAAAATTATAAGAACAATACTTCTATAACAGATGTCTTTAAGAATCAAAAATCAGGTTTGGTTGCAAGTATTGTTTATGGTGATCTTGCTAAAAAAGGTGATTTTGCATTGGGAACTTTTTTTACTTATCTCGAGCGTTATTCAGCCGTAGATTTTATTGCCCAAAATGACTGGGTAAGATGGGACTATAGCGCACAAGGAAATACAAGAGATGGTCGTTTAACAAATTTTAAAGGGCTTGAAATAATGACAGGTTACAGGGTCACCAAAAGACTTCAGCTCAAGATTCGATACTTTATGGTTGAGCAACTTGTTCCATATGGCACAGCTTTGGAAAATGGAAACAGGATACGGTTGGATATTGATTTTAAAATCTAGAATTTATTTTAAAGAGCTTGTGAATCAAAGGAGAAAATTATAGCTAAGAATCATGGCTATAATGTTGCTAATATTTGGGTAATTCAATTGGCACCTGCTTAGATTAGAGGAAAAAAGACAGGTAAGTTGACCATATTTTGGTTTATGGTCAGTTCTTTTCACCTATGCTGTTATAACCTCTTTTAGACTTCTTAACGCAACCTCAGTTATACTATCTCATCGCTGGTATTTTATTGGTATTGAGTTTGTTTTATTTGGGTTTTCACTTTTTGAAGAATAAATAATGGCGATGTATTTTCTTAATCAAATAAAAGATTTTTATCTCCAAACCAATTAGTGTTTATGGATGGAGGGCAAATCACAAATTAGTGTAAAGAAGTCTATATCCAAATATTAGGACTATCTTTGCAATTCTTAAAAAAATAGATGACTTTCAAAGAATTAGGGCTAATTCCTTCTATTCTCCGAACTCTCGAGGAACAGGGATACGAAAAGCCAACCCCCATACAACAGCAATCAATTCCCATTTTATTAAAAGGAAGAGACCTTTTAGGATGTGCACAAACCGGTACAGGTAAAACTGCCGCATTTGCAATTCCTATTCTTCAGCATTTGAGCAGGCCTCATGATGAGCCCAAAGGAAGACGAAGAATAAAAGCGCTTATTGTAACCCCAACCCGAGAACTTGCAAGCCAAATAGGAGAAAGTTTTAAAGTGTACGGAAAATACACAAATTTAAGGAATACTGTAATTTTTGGTGGTGTCAAACAACGGGCACAGGTAGATGCTTTAAGAAGAGGAGTAGATATATTGGTGGCAACACCCGGCCGGCTTTTAGACCTTATTAATCAGAAGAAGATTAGTCTAAGAGATGTTGAATATTTTGTTTTGGATGAGGCTGATCAGATGCTGGATATGGGCTTTATTCACGACATTAAAAAGGTAATCGCTCTATTGCCTAAACAAAGGCAGTCGTTATTTTTCTCTGCTACGATGCATCGGAAGATTGTGGCATTGTCAAGGGAGATTTTGGGAAATCCTGAAAGAGTATCAGTTCAGCCCGAACAGACTACGGCTGAAAAGGTTGAGCAATCGCTATATTTTGTTACTAAAGGGAACAAGATTAAACTCCTGATATATTTATTACAAGAGCAAGAAATGGATTCGGTTTTGGTTTTTTCCAGAACCAAACACGGGGCGAATAAAATTGTTAAGTTGTTGCTTAGAGATGGGTTCGACTGTGCCGCTATTCATGGAAATAAATCGCAGAAGGCACGTGAGCTTGCCCTTGATAGTTTTAAAAAGGGGAAGATAAAAATCTTAGTGGCTACAGATATAGCAGCCAGGGGGATAGATATTGATGAATTGTCATTCGTCGTAAACTACGATCTTCCTAATGTGCCTGAATCTTATGTGCATAGAATAGGAAGAACAGGAAGAGCAGGATCAAGCGGTATGGCTATTTCTTTTTGTGATGCTGCTGAGAGAGCATACTTAAAGGATATTGAAAAATTGATCGATAATAAGATCACTGTAGTTCACGATCATCCTTTTATAAATGATAACCTGGAAAATGCATCTTTCCAACCTGAACGTAAACACGGTCATAAAAGGAAACCCAAACCAGCTTCAAAGTCACAGGGTGGCGGAGGAAAGAATAATTATTGGAGAAAGAGAAAGACAGGTGGACCAAGAAAACCTTCCTAAAGATTATTTTTAGTTAGAAATTCTGTTGATCATGATTTAAATCATTTTATTTCTGGTATAATTTCGTGTACTTTATAATAGTTTTAAAGGCCATGTCGTATGAAAAAAAATGAACCTATTTCAAGTATCATGACGAAAGAGCTTGTTACTTTGACTTTGGAGGATACGCTTTATTCAGCAGAAAAGAGAATGAAAAAGAATCATATCAGGCACATGCCTGTTGTGCAGGATGACAAACTTATTGGCCTCATAAGTTTGTCAGATCTTCAACGTGTAAGTTTTATTGATGCGTATGGCAAAGAAGGTACCGAAGACACTCCCATATATAATATGCTTGACATCAAAGACCTGATGATCAAAAATCCATTAACAGCAAGTCCTCAAACCACCATTCTGGAGGTTTCAAAATTACTGGCCAGCAAAGAATTTCATTCTTTACCGGTTGTAGAAAAAGATAAACTGGTGGGTATCATTACCACTACGGATCTCCTGCACTATTTTATTGAATTGTGCTGATCTAACATGGCGGCAACTTTGTGGACAATGGTTTCTGCCAGTTTAAATTTTGATTCTACGGTCCATCCGGCCACGTGAGGACTTAAAAGTACCTTATCTGAACTGATCAAATATTGAAAATCTTCAGGTAAGGTATTTTCTTTGGAGAAAAAATTTTCAAAAGAGGCTTTTTCATATTCCAATACATCAAGACAAGCGCCAAGAACTTTTCCAGATTCTAAAGAACTTACAAGATCTTTCGTAACCACTGCCGAACCCCTGGCTGTATTGATCAAATATATATTGTGTTCAAATTTTTTCAGGAACAGGTCATCTATCATATGATTTGTTATTTCCGTCTGAGGTGTATGCAGACTAAGGACTTCTGTTTTTTTAAAAAATTCCTGAAGACTTACCTGACGCGCGTTGTCATCGCCTACATCAGGTTTTATATCATAACAAATGACTTCACTGTCAAAACCTTTTAATTTTTTTGCAAAGGCTTTTCCCATATTACCATAGCCAATCAGACCTATCGTTTTGCCTTCCAACTCGATTCCGCGATTGTCTTCTCTGAGCCAGACCCCTTGTCTGATCTCATTGTCGGCTTTTTTCAATTTGTTAAAAAGGGCCAGTATCATACCTAAGGCATGTTCTCCAACTGCATTCCTGTTTCCTTCAGGAGCAGCAATAAGCCGAATACCCTGCTGCTGAGCAAAATCAATATCAATATTCTCCAGCCCGGCACCGACCCTGCCTATAAATTTAAGCTTAGTCGCTTTTTTGATGAATTCCTGGTCAATTGTAAATCGACTTCTGATGATCAATCCGTCATACAAATGAATCTTATTTTGAATTTCCGACTTGGAGGAAGTATAATCTTCGTGGCAGTCGAAACGCAAGTTCTTTAATCCTTCCAATAAATAAGGGTGATTCGTGTCTAAAAACAGCACTTTCATCATTTCGTGTATTTTTTACAAAAATATGGGAACTGAATTATTAAAAGATCCTTAATTTTAAAAAAAAATACCAAATGAGACAAATATATTACAGGCTGATCTTTTGGCTGTTGATTCTAGCCCAAACGCCTTTACTTGCTCAGGATTACTATTTTGAAGCCTACCAACCATTTGATAAATCAATTCCCAGTCCGGAAGAATTTTTAGGCTATCCCATTGGGCAATATCATACACGGCACGATTTGGTTGTGGCATATATGTACACCTTGGCGGAGCTTTCCAACAAGGCATCTGTAGAGGTTTATGGTAAAACACATGAAAACAGAAAATTATTAATGCTTCAAATTGCAAGTCAGTCAAATCTTGAAAATTTAGAGCAAATCAAACGCAAACACCTTGAAGTTGTCGATCCTGATATTCAGGTTAAAGATTTTAAAGAGCTGCCTTTATTTATTAACCTTGCTTATGGAGTTCATGGTAACGAACCTTCAAGTACAGAGGCGGCGATGCTCATGGCCTATACCTTAGTGGCTTCAGAAAGTGAGTTGGTAAAAAAATACCTCGAAGAAGTCATTGTATTTCTAGATCCAACAATTAATCCTGATGGAAGAGACCGGCATACTAATTGGGCAAACACTTATAGAGGAGAGCCTTTGATTGCTGATAAGTTCGATATCGAGCACAATGAAGGCTGGCCAAGAGGCAGAACAAATCATTACTGGTTTGATTTAAACAGAGATCTCCTGCTCGGGGTAAATCCTGAATCTAAGGGGAGATTAAAATGGTATCATGATTGGTATCCGAATGTTGTGACTGATTTTCACGAAATGGGAACCAACAGCACCTATTTTTTTGAACCAAAGAATAAATCAGGCTCTTTAAACCCAATTACACCATCAGACAACAGAGATATACTAAATAAGGTATTTGCAGATCAATTTGCAGCTGACCTCGATCAGATAGGCTCATTTTACTTTACAGGCGAAGTGTATGATTCAACTTATCCAGGTTACGGTTCAACCTATATGGACCTACAAGGTTCTTTGGCCCTGTTGTTTGAACAGGCAAGTTCGAGAGGACATCTACAGGAAACGCGAACAGGTGAAATTTCATTTGCATTTACAATCAGGAATCAATATATATCCAGTATAGCAACCCTTAAAGCTGCCATCGCAAACAAGGAACTGCTGTACAAGTATCAAAATGATTTTTTTAATAATTCCCTGAAAAAGGCAAATGCCTCGAAAATTAAGGCGTATGTTTTTGGTGATCCATTCGACAAAAACCGGAATAAGGAATTTCTTGATGTATTACTTCAGCATCAAATTGAAGCCTATCCTATTACCAGCGACCTGAAAGTTAACAATACAACCTTTAAGGCAGGAAATTCTTATGTGGTTCCAACCAGCCAAAAACAGTATTATTTGGTGCAGTCATTATTCGAGACTTATAAGTCTTATAGAGACAGTGTGTTTTATGATACTTCTGCCTGGTCTATGGTCAATTTCTACAATATGAAATACCAACCCGTTTCAAAATTACCTGAAAGCGGCAAAAAAATTACAGCAGAGACAAATTTTGTTCAGGTGAAGGAGTTTGATAAAAGTGACTATGCTTATATCATTCCATATGATGATTATTAC
>Ga0316189_10007695_pt1 | contig 10169 bp, 9 predicted proteins | sample LowCovwburrow_MG_FD_204930 | JGI IMG/M metagenome (GOLD analysis project Ga0316189, IMG submission 204930) | Coastal sediment microbial communities from Maine, United States - Lowes Cove worm burrow | ecosystem: Environmental > Aquatic > Marine > Coastal > Sediment | place: USA: Maine... | reverse complement strand
GTCAACCCGATGGCCGGTAATTCATCTGCGGTTTCAGCGGTCGATGCGGGCACGCGCGCTTTGCGCGCCTTGACCATCCCGGCCATGGCATGCGCTCCATTGCCGAGCACCTGGCGGGTAATCGAATTCAGGCCCTGCACATCCGCAACCGAATGCATCATCATGATGTCGGCAGGGCCGACATACATCTGCACATCACCGGACGCCACAGTGGAAATCATCAGCTTGGGAACGCCAACGGGTAGACTGCGCATGGCGGGCGATACGATCGCCGTGCCGCCTGACCCGCCAGCACTGATGATGCCGGCAATCCCCGACTGCCGCTTGATCCAGCGTTCAAACGCCAGCGTCATGCCCGCGACCGATGTGCCTCGATCATTGGTGAACACACCCGCTGCACCGCGCGGATGATAGGCCGCAATCTGGTGCGGCGGAATTTCAGCGCCGGAATGCTTGCCGGACGTTGACAGGTCCACCATGCGCACGGCCACCCCGTCCGCCTTCAGGAGATCCCTGATATAGCGAAGCTCAACGCCCTTGGTATCCAGCGTTCCAGCCACCAGCACGACGTTTTCACCGGCCGCCGACAATGGTCTCAGCTCAACATGCCCCATGCCGGTCGACGAGGGTGCTGCAACTGTTTCGGTGCGCGCCGCCATTTCGATTTGCCTGGCCGGCACAATCGGCGACCATCGCGTCGGCAGCTTTGGATTGGATACATAAATCTTGCGCGGACCCTGAACCTTTGGCGCAGCGGAATCTCCGCTTGCGCTCTGCTCTGCAAAGTCTTCATCGCTGTCACCATGACGGCCGACGCCGAGCAGGTTCTGTTGCAATTCACGGTCAGCCGCCAGGGCGCTGGCCGACATCAACCGGTTGACCCGGCCATTGACCATGATCGCGACATTCTCCGAAATTGCCGTCGCCACCCCGATGTTCTGTTCAATAACCAGAACATCAATGTCACCTTCCTCGCCAAGACGCATCAGCATGTCGGCAACCTGGGACACGATCACCGGCGCCAGGCCTTCGGTGGGTTCATCCATGACCAGCAGGCGCGGATTCAGCAACAGCGCCCGGCTGATGGCCAGCATCTGCTGCTCACCGCCTGACAATTGGCTGCCGCCATTGTTCTTGCGTTCAGCCAGCCTTGGGAAAGTTGAATAGATGCGCTCGATAGACCAGGCACCGTCATGGCCTGCCACTGTCATGCGCAGGTGCTCATCCACTGTGAGCGAGCGCCACAGCCGCCGCCCCTGCGGCACATAACCGATACCCATCCGGGCAATTTCGGACGGTTGCCGGTTTGTTACGTTTTGGCCATTGAACGTGATCGAGCCGGAACTGACCGGTACCAGGCCCATGATCGCCTGACACAGGGTCGTCTTGCCCATGCCGTTCCTGCCGACCACGGAAAGCACGCCATGGCCAAGGCTGAGATCAACACCCTGCAGCGCGTGCGATGCGCCGTAGTACACGTTGAGGTCCTTGACCTCCAGAATCGAAGAAGAAGACCGTTCAGCCATGCGTGAACCCTCCTCCCAGATACAATTCCTGCACTTCCGGGTCGGCCTCGATCTCTGCCGGGTTGCCCTCCTTGAAGATGCGGCCATTGTGCATCATCGTGACGCTTTCAGCGACCCGCAAGGCCACATCCATGTCGTGCTCTATGATGATGTATCCCATATGGCCGGGAAGATTGTTCAAGATGTCAATCAGGTCACGCCGTTCGGTTGGGGACAGGCCTGCGGCAGGCTCATCAAACAGGATGAACCGCGGTGCCCCGGCCAGCGCCAGGGCGATTTCAAGCTGGCGCTGCTGGCCATAAGAGAGCTCCGACACAAGTGTCTCCTGCACGTCTGTCAGGTGCACAGCCTCGATCAGATCGGCCGCCGAATGCATGAGTGCATCAGATCGCCCCGGACGGATCATCGAGAAGCGATTGCGCGATACACCGCGGCAGGCAAGGTACACGTTGTCGATGACGGTCAGCCCGCCAAACAGCAGCGAGATCTGATAGGTGCGGCGCAGGCCCCGGCGAATACGATCGTGCGGCGGAAACTTGGTGACGTCCTCGCCGAACATCCGCACGACCCCGGACGTCGGCAGGAAATCGCCGGTAATACAGTTGAACAAGGTGGTCTTGCCGGCGCCGTTTGACCCCAGAACGGCGCGGCGCTCACCCGGCTTGACGGTCAAGGTGATGTCCTGCATCGCGGCAAGAGCACCAAAGAATTTGCTGACACCACGCAATTCAAGCGCATTTGCGGTGCCTGTCGCCGATAACCGGCTGGCCGTGGTGGAGGTGTTTGCAATGGCGTTCATGCCTCGCTGCCTCCGTCTTTGTCCCTGAGTTCGCCTGTCAGCCGGTCAGTTGAGTTCATGCGTTTGCGCCAGCGCTCCCAAAGCCCGAGAATGCCGTCCGGCGACCAGAATACGATGCCCAGGAACACCAGGCCGACCAGCAACTGAAAGCGCTCGCCCGACAACCCGAGCGACACCATGAAATCGAGCGCGAAGGTTCTGAGCAGGACATAGATGATGGCACCGATAAACGGACCGACAGGGCGCGCAAGGCCACCAACAACCGCAATAATCAATATGTCGATTGCCGGCCCGATCCCTGCCGTTCCCGGAGATACCTGCCCGTTCAGCCAGACCAGCAGAATACCGGCGACAGCGGCAATGAAGCTGGCAAAGACATAGGCTGCGATCCGGTGCGCGGTGACATTATAGCCCAACGCCTCCATGCGCCGGGAATTGTCCCGCACGCCCTGCAGTGCCAGGCCGAACGGCGCACGCGAGACGTACAAAACCGACAGATAGGCGACTGCCGCCCAGAACAGTGTCAGGTAGTAAAACGGTATCGGCTGGCGCCAGTCGACACCAAACAATTGTGGCGGCTTGACCCCGTTGAACCCGGAGAATCCATTGAACAGCACATAGTTCTGGCGGGTGAAATAGAAGAAGGCTGACGCAATGGCCAAGGTGATCATGATCGTGTAAATGCCCTCGGTTCGAACCGCCAGCGCCCCTGTCAGGGTGCCGAAGCCGGTTGCGATGATGAGCGCTATCGGGATTGCAACCCACCACGGCCAGCCCAGCGAAATCTGGATTATCGCGCTGTCACCGAATATTGCCAGCATATAGGCAGCTAATGCTGCCACCGACATCTGCACCAGGGACACCATGCCGCCATAGCCACCGAGAAACATCAGGCTCAGCGCGATCATGCCCAGAATGAGCGCCCAGCCGAACACCTGGAACAGCATGAAAGGCCCGACCAGGACCGGCAGCAGCAGCATGAATGCACCGACGAACCAGTACGGTGTAGGTATCGAGGCCAACGACAATCCGGACCACCAGGATTGCGGCTTACCATTGATTGGCGCTGTACTTGTGTCTTCGGTCACGGCCATCAGCTACTAGCGCCTCTCGCCAAGCAGGCCCTGCGGCCTGAACGCCAGCACCACCACCATGATCAGGAATGTCAGCACGACAGCATAAGTCGGCATGTAAACCGAGCCGAACTGTTCAGCCAACCCGATCAACAGCGCACCAAGGGCAGCTCCCGGGATTGATCCCATGCCGCCGACAATCACCACTACCAGGGAGGCAAGCAGGAAGCGGGTATCTTCGCCCGGCGCCAGTGACTGGAACGTGCCGCCTACAACACCGGCCACACCGGCGAGGCCGGCACCGAAGGCAAATACCAGCACAAATACCCGCTGGATGCGGACACCGGTGGCAGACAGCATGTCACGGTCATCCACACCGGCGCGGATCAGCATACCGATGCGGGTTTTGTTAAGCGACAGCCACATGGCGAGACCGATGACAATCGACGCCACGAGAATGACAATTCGGACAAACGGATATTTCAGGAAAACCGCTTCACCACTGCTTTTTACTGCGGTTACAATGGGCAGTTGAATGGGACCCGACAACCAGTCCGGGGTCAGTATCTGGTAGAAGTCGCCACCCCAGTACCACAGCATCAGATCTGCCACGACGATAGAGATACCGATCGTCACCAGTGTCTGGCGTAAATCCTCACCCTCCATTCGCTGAAACACCAGCACCTGCAGCAAAACGCCCATGGCGCCGACAACCACAAACACCACGACGAAGCTGAGCAGCCACCAGCCGGTCGTGTTGGCCACGTCGTAGCCAATGTACCCGCCAAGCAGATACAGCGAGCCGTGCGCCAGGTTGACGTTTTTCATCAGGCCGAAGATCAGCGTGAAGCCGCTTGCAACCAGGAAATACAGCGCGCCCAGGGTGACGCCATTGAACAGGGCATTCAGAAAAATCTTCTTGCGCCCGAAAGTGTCGACGAAGCCGGGCGGCCACGGTGCAAAAATCGCCCACACCAGAAAACAGATGGCCAGCACGATGATCAGCGACCAGTATGGGTTGCGTGCCATGAAGTCCTTCATGCAGCACCTCCCCGGCAGCAGGCTTCACATGCCTGCAAACGGTTGGTGACCCTGTATTGCCCTGCCATGGTCAAAACGTATTCCTCCGCCCGGAAGTGTACATTGCACTACCAGATTCCACACAATCATAGGAGCAGGCGCACGCGAATGCATACCTGACAGTCTTATGGTCTTGTAATTGATCGCAAATTCACCCTGTTTAGGGCGATAATTGCGCCACCCTGCGATAGTCGGACGGTGGAATCCCGACATTTGAGGCAAAGAAGCGGGTGAAGCTGGCTTGTGACGAGAAACCGAGATCGAGCCCGATTGAGGTGACCGCATCGCTGGATTGGGTCAGCCGCTCGATTGCCGTCTCCATCCGCAAGGTATTCAGGTAGATGTTGGGTGTCAGCCCGACATTCTCCTTGAACAGCTTGAAAAAATGCGGGCGCGAGATACCGGCGCCACGCGCGATCGAGTCCAGCAGAATGCTCTCGCCCTCGCCCAGCCTGGATTTCATCAGCTTGATGGAATTGCGAATCCGGAAATCCCGCAACATGGCAACAGGCATTTCGTCCTGAGCCTCGCTGGAACTGGATGCCCAGCTTTGATTGTAGGACTCCTGGGTCAGTTCAAATACGCAAGCCTGGATCAATTCCCCACAGGCATCGTCCAAAAGCAGCCGCGACGTCTGATGCACCAATTGCCGGACGGGCGCCGACATCTCGATCAACGACGAGCCGAAATTCAATCCGAACCGAGCGTGCTTCGACATTTCCAGGAACCATTCAGGCCGGATATACAGGACCAGGAAAAGCGAGCCGTTCTCGAGATCGCCGGGATGAAAACTGTGAGGTTGCCACGGACTGACCGCAGCGCCGGAAGCCCTGTCCAGATCGTGTCGGACACCTTCAACCGCCATACCGCCATGCTTGCCGCTCACATAAAAAACCAGGTGACCCTCACGATGCGCATGGGTCGCAAGTTCCCGGTCAAGCTGATACAGCGTGACGCGGCCAAATACACCGTGATACACGGCCAAGGCTCTACTCATCGCTTCCTCCCGCAACAGTGCGCGGTTTATTATTCTGCATGTTTTGCAGCTATTTTTTCCAAATCATGGCCAAGCAGGAGCAATTCAGCAAGCTGTTTCTCAAAACCAGCATTCATGGTGCAACAATTCCCCATTGATGGTGGCTCACGCCGACGTATAGGCTGTCTTGACAGTGGTGTGGAACTCCGCGGCATACCTACCCTGCTCGCGGGGTCCGTAACTGGAACCTTTGGCGCCGCCAAACGGCACATGATAATCGACGCCCGCGGTCGGCAGGTTGACCATCACCATGCCGGCCTGCGCATTGCGCTTGAAGTGCGTTGCGTGTTTCAGACTCCGGGTGCAAATGCCCGATGACAGGCCGAACGGTGTGTCATTGGCAACCTGCAGGGCCTCCTCATAGTCGCGAACCCGGATCACCGATGCCACCGGTCCAAACACTTCTTCCGTGTTGATACGCATGTCATTACGTGTATCGGTAAATAGCGCCGGCTGCATGTAGAACCCGGTCTTGTCGCGTTTCAGGCGTTCGCCACCAACGCGCAACGTGGCCCCTTCCCTGCGGCCGATCTCGACGTAATCAAGGTCCTGCTGCAGTTGTGTTTCATCAACCACCGGACCGATCTGGGTTCGACTGTCCAGCGCGTCACCGACATTCAGGTCCCTGATCCGTGATGCACAAGCCTCCACAAACCGGCTGTGAATGCCTTCGGTGACCACCAGGCGCGAAGACGCCGTGCAGCGCTGTCCGGTTGAGAAGAACGCGCCCTGAACAGCGCAATCAACCGCCACCTCAAGATCGGCGTCATCCAGCACCACCAGAGGATTCTTGCCACCCATCTCGAGCTGGAATTTCCGCATGTGACGCACGCTTGCCTGTGCCACCCGCTCACCGGTGGCTTGCGACCCGGTAAAGGTCATCGCCTTGACGCGGGCATCATCCAGCATGGCCTGACCCACCACTGAGCCCGGCCCATTGAGAAGGTTGATGGTGCCGGCAGGCATGCCTGCCCGGTGCAGGATGTCGACAATCGCCCAGGCGCATCCCGGCACCAGTTCAGCCGGTTTGAACACGACCGGATTGCCATAACAGATGGCCGGTGCAATTTTCCAGGCGGGGATCGCAATGGGAAAATTCCACGGTGTGATGATACCGACAACCCCGATCGGCTCGCGGGTGATCTCGACATCGACACCGGCGCGGACAGATGGCAGTTTCTCGCCTGCCAGGCGCAGTGTTTCTCCGGCAAAGAAATTGAAAATCTGTGCTGCGCGCACCGTTTCTCCAATGCCTTCGGCCAGCGTCTTGCCCTCTTCTCGCGACAGCAGGCGCCCGATGTCTTCCCGCCTGGCCATAATCTCATCGCTGGCGGTGCGCAAGATATCGTGCCGCGCCTGGATGCCGCTTCTCGCCCAGTCGTGGGCGGCCGCCTCTGCTGCGGCAATTGCTGCTTCAACATCATCGGTGGTTGCAGTCGCATAGTGCCCGATAAGGTCATCAGTATCAGACGGGTTGATGTTGGCAGACGCATGCTCTCCGGCTTGCCATTGTCCGTCTATCAGGTTTGGTTTTACTTGCGCCATTTCACTCACTCTGCCGTTCCAAGAAAATCAGGGCGCCTCCCGTTTTCTGGAGACGCCCTGGATATTTCAGGTCATGTCAAAAATGCAGTACTTAGTACTTCTTGCATTCCGGCACATCGCGCGACGGCAGGCCGACTGTCTTGAAGACTTCCGGATCAATGCCAAGCGTCTGGTTGACGTTCGGCACGATCTTCTCCAGCTTGTTGACCAGATTGCCGTCTTCTTCAACCACTTCGGTTACAAAGTTGGTTCCGATGGCCTGACGATTGCTGTCCAGCGTGATTTTACCGTTTGGCGCATCAAGTTCCAGTGTCGACAGGCATTGCCGCAGGCCCTTGTGCCCATCGCCGAGTTCACCGTTCACGTTGTCCATGCAAATCTTCATGGCATTGAAAGCGTTGTAGTAACCGGTCGCCATCAGTGCGGGGGTGGGGAACCGTTTTTCAGGCGGGAATGCATCCTGGTAAGCCTTCACGAAGGCCTGCCACTTCTCATTGTCCCAGGTGTCGGCCTGCGGGCCGGAACCGGGCGTGCCAATGAGTGCGTCCTTGGCCTTGCCCTTGGAGGACAACACTGTGCCGTCAATCATGATGGTACCACCGATCAGCTTCGCGTCACCGCCTGCCTGCTGGTACTGATTGAGGAAATTCACCGCGTCGCCACCGCCCAGGCCGAGGTAGATGGCATCCACGTCATCCGGCAGGGATGCGATGATCGACGCAAAATCCTTGGTACCCAGTGGCACCCACAGACGCTCGGTGATTTCACCGCCCGCACCACAGAATTCCAGCGCAAAGCCGAACACCTGCGTATAGATGAAGGAGTAGTCTTCACCAATGGTAGCGACTTTCTTGTAGCCCTTCTCATTGAACACGTACTCGCCAAGGCCGGCTGACCACTGCGCGCCGTCCATATTGAAGCGGAAGAAGTTTTCCGAAGGAGTGACGTAGGTGGTTTCCTGGGCACCGGAGATGCCGTTGATGAAGGTTACCTGCGGTTGGGTCTTGGAATAGTCGCGGATGGCGATGCCTTCGGAACCGGAAAGCGGACCAATGATGATATCGACCTTGTCCTGCTCCACGAGCTTGCGGGCTGCACGAAGTGCGCTGTCCGGGCTGGCGTCGGTCGCGCCGACAATAACCTCGATTTCACGGCCGCCGGCCATGCCCTTGGCCTCTTTCATGGCAACTTCGAAGCCTCGCTGGCCGTCTTCGCCAAGCACGGTATAGGTTCCTTCAAGCGTCGCCATGAAGCCGATCTTCAGCTTGTCGGCGGCCTGAGCCGACCCGGCTGCGAGAACCGCAGCGGCAGCGACAGTTGAAATTAGCAATTTGCGCATAATAGTCTTCCTCCCATAAAGGCTTGTGCGTCATGCACCAGAAAAACCGCGTCGTTCGTCGCGCGATTGAACCAAGCGTAAACTGCAGATCGCCCGTAACAAGCCCGATGAGTGCCGACTTATAACCCTAAGTCTCTTTTTTGCCGCAGCAAATCCCGGACAATTACAGGTGAAAACACGATCAATGACCGCATTCCAGTGCCCTCAGGAGCTGTTTTCAATGTCATATACCTGAACCTTGCTCCACAGGCTTGCGCAGGTTTCCAGGAACATCTGGTGCGCCTGTCCGGCCTGGTAGGCATCGTGGCTGGCCAGGTCTGAAAACTTCAACACCACGGCGTAATCGTAACTGCTTTCGATCACCGATCGGGCGGTGGCAGCCGGTTTTCCAATCTGGCGCTCCATCACATTGGGGTCACGGGTCAGGAGATCCAGACCGTATTCAAACTGCCGGATTTGTTCGGGACCGGTCGTCTTCCACAACCAGAAGAACACAGTGTGTATGTGCATGCAAAGCTCCAAACCTGTCTTGCCGACGCAGCTGGCGCGCAGCCTTGCACGGCCCGCGGCCCACAGCCGGAGGAATGGCAGGTGTCCTAGCAGCCAAACGTTCGCCCGACCTTACTTATAGTAGGATTTTTACACCCGGTCAGGTTTAAGCGGCCATGGCGGCTATGACGGCTTCGAATGAGTAGCGCAGCTTGCAGGTTCCATCCGCAATAGCTTGGGAATTGGCCGCCAGCAGGTTCATGGCGTAGTCATATTCCTGCTCAAACTGCGGCAGCTCTTCATCCAGGAATGAGAACAGCAGCACGATCCGCCAGTCCGCCGAGGTTTTTGCCAGGTCGAGAACTTCAGGAGTGCTCTCCAGCTCCATTTCAATGACGCGGTAATAGAAGTTCTCGCTCAGCAGGCGCTTTTTCAGTTCCTGCAGGTCAGCAAACAATTGCTGTACCTGTGCTTCCAAACAATGCGGTGCCGAATATTCAAGCCTGATACATTTGCGGGCACTGGCAGTAACCTCCTGCGCCCAGCGAAACGATTCCGGGAATTCATTTGCCAGGACCACGGCTAAAGAGCCTGTAACCCCGGTTTCGCCTGGTTGCCACTCTTGTTCACCAACAGACACATGTAACGCTGATACCGCCAACTCGCCCTCCACTGTCTAACTCACCCAACTCCGGGTTGTTTTCGTTGGGTCAACCAGAATTCAACTGCACGATTGCGTCAACACATTACGCCAAGTTACGAACACATTACCGTCACATTTGCCCAAAACAGGACAATTTTGCCCGTTCTCAGACGCCGATTGTGCATAACTCAACCGGGTATGCAGTGTGATGAATGTCACATCCCAGGGTTTCGGCCTGTGTAATGTTGAGGTTAACAAAACAACAAGAACGTCTCCTCCTGAAGGAATGCAAAGATGACCAGACAACACCATACCAGCTTCACCAGTGCCATTTTGAAGTCCACGCAGCGCCTGCTGCGCGCCAGTTCGAACGGCAACCTTCTGGCCAGTAATCATATTGACGCACGCACATTGAAAGATATCGGCATCAGCCGGGTCGGGATGTCCTGAGCGTCGCTGCTTCCTACCCTAGAGTCTCCCTGCAACTTCTCCCCGGGCCATCAGCCCGGGGTTTTTCGTGTCGCTTTATACCAGCGGCAGAAATTAATGACCTGTGTGAGCCCATTGTCTCATACCGATTGATTTGATTGTCGCGGGTTCAGCCATGAGTTTGTTCCAGGCTGAACATCCGGCTTCCAC
>Ga0316189_10007694_pt1 | contig 10169 bp, 6 predicted proteins | sample LowCovwburrow_MG_FD_204930 | JGI IMG/M metagenome (GOLD analysis project Ga0316189, IMG submission 204930) | Coastal sediment microbial communities from Maine, United States - Lowes Cove worm burrow | ecosystem: Environmental > Aquatic > Marine > Coastal > Sediment | place: USA: Maine... | reverse complement strand
TTGTCCAATTGCGCGGTCATTCGAATAAAACCGTGAATCATACCCGGATAGCGAAACAGAGTTACTTTAACTCCGGCCTCCTGCAGCCTTTGCCCATAGGCTTCGCCTTCATCGCGCAGGGGATCATACTCGGCCGTAATTATCAATGCCTGTGGAAGATCGCTGAAATTTTTCGCCCGCAAAGGAGAAACATAAGGATCATTTGCTTGACCTTCATCTTCAATAAAGTGGTTCCAGAACCATTTCATAAGGTCAATAGTAAGCATATAGCCTTCCTTATTTTCTATATATGAAGGTGTGTTGAATTTGCAGTCGGTGATCGGATATATGAGGACCTGCAAATCAATTCGGGGTCCTTTGCGATCACGCGCCATCAATGCGACGACTGCTGCCAGATGGCCCCCGGCACTGTCTCCTCCCACAGCCAGGCGATCAGGATCTGCCTGAATAGCATCCGCATTTTCGGCCACCCAGCTTGTGGCCGCGTAGGCATCTTCTACCGCGGCCGGGTATCGATGCTCGGGTGCCAGGCGATAATCGACCGACACGACCAAGCAGCTGCTTCGTTTTGCAAGCGCCTGGCAAACGCCGTGATGGGTATCAAGGTCGCCCATTACCCAGCCACCGCCGTGGAAATAAACGATGACCGCAAACGGCGGATCGCCCGAAGGGTAGTATAGCCGAATTGGAATTTTACCATCCGGCCCCGGTATCATCAAATTTTCTACCTTTTTGACGGCCAGTGAAGGATCAACAGGAGGCGTTAGATCCAGCATTTGCTTTCTGGCCGCTGCTGGTGACAGATCCTGATAATCAGGCAGGCCAAGCAATTCGGCTTCTTCCAAGATTTTTTTAACCTGAGGGTGTAATGGCATAAGTTATTTTCCTTTAGAGTCGAAAATATCGGATAGTTTAATTCCACGGTTTCACCTGGAACCGTGGAATAACCCGTTTGATCCAATCAGCGACCACCAGCAGAGCTGGGGGTATGAGGATGGCCGCTTATTTTTAAAAAGAATTTTTTGATCTTTGTTTTATCGGATCCGTCGGTTCTGGTAACCACTTGACCGATTTATTATTAGCAACTACCTTGTATGCCTCAGCCACCTTTGGTGGTGGTTGTTCTGCTGGCGCATACCAACAGATTGTAAAAAAATATGCAAAAATTCTTTTTTATCTCAATTCATAAGCTACCGGCATCGGTCACATTTGCACCCATCAAGCATGCCCTCGCGGTAACGGTAGAACCTTTTAAATTCTCATCCCGCCAAGGCGGGGTAGCTTATGAATTGAGTCAGACAAAAAATAATTAAGCATTAAAAGATTCGTCCTGCTTTCGGCGCAGTTCCCATAAACACGATGATTGTGAATCACGGGCGATCATCCCGTAAGTTAACAGTTTGCCTTCTTCAACGGCGTGCTTCAACCTGTTGCCGGCCGCCATATAATAGGGGACCGGACTGTCTGAAGCCATCTTTTTGGCAGGCAATATTTCAGGCAGCAGGCCTGCTATCGCGTGATCAGATCCCAGAGTTAGACGATAGCCTTGCGGCAGTGTCCGAGTTGCCCGAAGACCTACATCGACCCGGGGCTTTGGGTCTATGCCGCCGGTGGACAGTTTCAAGTAGCGTGCTGCCAGCACCGACGTCGCTGTTTCGACCCCCAGCAAGTGATGTGGCCTGAAAATCATTGCGTGGGTGCCGGCGCGGTTGACAAGATGGCCTTTGTCCTTCAAAAACTGCCATGTTTTTCGTCCCCGGCACTTTACGATGACAAAAACGCCGCCGGCAAAGCTTATTTCATCAGAGCGACGCAAACAATTCACCATATCAATGATGCCTTCTTTTTGGAGGATACCGCCATCGTCACGACCACACATAATTTCAGGCATCTCGATGATTCGAGCGATGGGCGCATGCAGCTGAGGCGCATCATAATCGTAGCCGGTGGAATTAATGACGATGGCCATTTCACACAAATCAGCCACCGAGAATTGCGGCAAGGACTCAAGGACCTGGCGGCGGAGACCGATCCCCTGCTCTGCTGCATCGCCGGCCAACTCCCACAGATCTTCTACGGCAAAAGCTGTCTGATTACCCCTTGCAATCGTGTTTGAATCACGGTCATAAACGAAATCCAGTTCGCCGGCTTTACCGGCACAGACGATTTCAAAACCAAGGGTTTCGGCCCATGAAATCAGTCCGATCAACAGGCTCGGTTGGTCACCGTCTGCCGGCGTGTAGACGACCCCGGCCTTCTCGGCCAGCCGGTTTAAAATAGGTCCGACCACACAATCAGACTCTTTGGTGACCATAACAACATGCTTGCCGTTTTCAATCGCCGAACGGGCGTGGATTACCCCGACCTCGGGCATCCCGGTGGCTTCAATGACCACCTCGAGCCACAGATCCATCAGCAACAGCGCATCACTGATCACCGCAGTCTTGCCCGAGGCAATCGTGTCGTTTGCTTCCGATTCTGTATGGCAAACTTTAAAATCCTCCGGCGCCAAGCCGGCCTGAAGGCAGGCATCTTCGGCAATTTCAATATCCTGATCACAGACCACGGCGACTCTGATACCTGGCGTCAAAAGAGATTGTGATAGAAAAGATTTTCCGAATGCACCGGTTCCAATCAACCCTATCCTGGTGACATCGGTCGATTTAAATAAGTTTTTGTAGTTCATCGTTTTTCCTAAAATATTTCTTGACAAGACGCTTTGGAAACAGTATTGAATTTTGAATACAAAATACAAAATACAAATTCAATCTTTCTAATATGAATCTTCGTTTTATTTTAGACAGGATTTACAGGATTATCAGGATAATTTATTTTGTTTTCGTATAGGCATATCCTGTCTATCCTGCATGCCAAGGCGAAGCTTTTTTAGCGAAGACTGGTTGATCCTGTCTGAAAAATAGAATCGCATTTCGTTAAGTTTTTTTTGATCAAACGAGCCGCTCACAACCGGCGGGAGCGTTTATACCTAAGTTAACGCAATTGATCGCAATAAATCAAGAAAGTTTATGGAATGATAAATTTAGGCGCCGAACATGAGAATCTTGATCAGAAGGCCTACTCGATTCTTAAAGATCTGATCATTGAGCGTAAGCTGTTGCCCGGTAAAAAAATTCCCCAGGAAAAATTGGCGCGGGATCTGGGAATCAGCCGCACACCTTTGATCAGCGCCCTGAAATTTCTCGAGCAGGAAAAACTGGTGGAATCCGTTCCGCGCAGAGGTTTTTTTGTGCGGCTATTCAGCAAAGAAGAAATGGTATACATTTTCGAGTTGCGTGAAGTATTGGAGGGTCTTGCCGCCAGACGCGCGGCTAGTAGAATCACCGACTCGCAGATAAAAAAACTAGATAACTTTTTCCAACCCTTTGCCAAACAGAAAAATATATCAAATTACAAAGGGTATGCCCGCGAAGACCGGCAATTCCATAATTTCGTCATCGATGTCGGTGCCAAAGAATTTTTAAAGAGTATATTGCTGACGACCAATATTATCAGCTTCAGCTATCAGGTTCTGCAGACCGAAGGCCTGGTCAGAGCGCCCAATGACACCATTCAAGAGCATCTGGCAGTAATTGAAGCCATTAAAGATAGGGATTCCGAGGCCGCCGAAAATTTAATGCGTCAGCATTTCAAAAAATCTCTCGCCTATCTTAAACGGGAGCTAAACGGGGAGGCAAACAAGTGACGAAAATAAGCGGTTGCTAAATTCAGAACTACTGACATGTCGTAAAATCTGATGCAATACAATTGTTTGTGGTCGCGCCAACAATACTGGATCTCGGGCGAATCGTTCTGAATTTTATTTCTTTTTTTTATCGGTTCTACTACCAAATCAAAGGTTGTCGCGATAAGCCGGTGGATGTTTCGTTGTAAATCGTGAAACTGTCTGAGGGGCTTAGTGAGCGTTAGGCCGTACAGCGACGTTTTCGGATAATTTGCAACAAACGGCGAAAATATTCCTCAAATGTATTTGAAGATTTAGGCCTGGACGGCTTTACGCTCACTTGGACCCGAGTTTTTCACGGTTTGCAAGGCAATATCCACCGGCGTCGATAGTAACTTTTTATAGATACTGTTGCATCTTGAATTTACGCTTAATTTTTCTACAATTTTTTTTAGGTTCCTTTATTGTCAGGGTCTCCCGAGAAGCTTATCCGGCTGAGGTCAGGAGCCCTGAAATTAGGGGAAGCAATATGAAAGGAGGGATGCGAGTCAACCATAAATCAACTGTATCGAGTGTAAATCACGGCTGTTGGTAAACTGCAGTTATCCGCTTTTTTATCGAAGGCGGAGGTTAATTGTATCTGGAGTATTGGAGTGATGGAGTAATGGAGTAATGGAGTAATGGAGTAGTGAAAAAACTGAACCTTGTTTGGCGCCTGCAAGAAAAATTGGTGAAAGAATATAAACCAGATTTTTTCCCGCTTTTGCACCCAACACTCCAGTACTCCATCACTCCAGTAAACTAACCTCCTATATGGTGTATGCGACGAACTGTCGCAGATATTTCAATAACCAACGGTCCTGAATTACAGCCAACTGTATCTGGCTAAAAACAAAGGGGGGACCGCATGGTCCTGTAACCAAAACATAACAACATAAGAGGAGGGTTTGCAATGAAAAAGACGCTAATTTTTTGTTTGGTAGTACTTCTGGCCGTTACCACCGGCGCTTTTGCCAAAGATTTTCCGAAAAGAGACATCACCAATGTCGTGGTTTGGGGTGCCGGTGGCGGAACCGATACCTGCAACCGCATCATCAGCGCTGAAATGGCCAAAATCTTGGGAGTTAACATTAATGTTATCAATAAAACCGGCGGAGTTGCCGGTTCGGTCGGTATGAACTTCGGCTATTCTCGAAAACATGACGGATACACATTGACCGGTCTGTCTGAGTCGAATGTTACCGCCGGTGTCCAGGGTGGTTGGGATAAGAAATTTGATGCTTGGGATGTATTTATCGTTGGCGGATCACCGGATGTGATCTCGGTGACTCCTGATACACCCTACAAGACACTCAAAGACCTGATCGAAGCGGCCAATGCGAACCCGAAGAGCATCAAAGCGGCAGCCAGTGGTGCCGGCTCGATCCACCACCTCAACCTGTTGGCGGTCGAAAACGGCTCTGGTGCCAAATTCAATTTCATTCCCTACAAAGGTTCTGCCCCCAGCCAGAACGCGGCCATGGCCGGTGAGGTATCCGTGGTTGTCACCTCCCTGGCCGAACAACAGCAACTGCTGCGCGGCGGCAAATTGAGAGCCCTGGGAATGCTAATTCCGGAATCGTTTGATGTTGAAGGATTGGGAACGATCCCATCTTCGTTTGATTCTTACCCCGGACTGTCAAAATACCTGCCGATTTCTCAAGCCATCGGTTTTGCAGTTCCAACAGACGTCCCGGCTGAAAACAAAGCTGTTTTAGTGGATGCCTTCAAAAAAGCGATTGCCACTGAAAAAGTGCAAACCTGGGCCAAAGAGAATTATTACCTGCTCTCCGGCAAAACCGGGGCCGAATCAAAAGCAGTATTCGATGCCCTCGAATCGAATTTTGCATGGACCTTGTGGGAACTCAAAGCCGCCAAGGTAGATCCGGCTTCTCTCAATATTCCTAAACCATAGTTTTATTCTAAAAATAACCTTGTGATCGAGCCCCTATCGGGGGGCTCGATCTCATAAAGCGCTATGTTATTTTACATTGGGTTTTGTGGCTGCTGGTTGCAAAAAAATGAGCATCGAATGTTGAATGGGAAAAGAAACAGTCAATTGAGGTTGATGAACTCGTAAAAAGTCATAATTTCAATTTCTATTCATTGTAACCCATTGAAATTACAAGCCCTGAAATTTTATTTTTGTGCTTTTTGTGCCTTTTTGCGGCCATATCAAGGTTTGACATCGGATTTTTGAAAACAAATGAAATTAAAGCGAAGGCGGGAGCCCTGTGCCTTGCGCCTCACGCCGCTCTGCGATTGGCCGGGAGCTGAAAAAGCTTCATTAGATGCCTCAGTTAAGTATGCTTTTGGGAGAAATATCATAATGTTGAAACAAGAAAACCTCCGCAAGGCCGATGTTTATTCAGGCGCAGCCATTTTTTTATTTGGCTTGTGGGTGGTGCTGCAGGCTTTAAAAATGCCGATGAAAGACAGCTGGGGCGGTGTTCAGAACGTCTGGTATGTGTCGCCGGCGATTTTTCCACTGTTCGTCGGCTGCATGATTATGCTGCTGGGAGGCTTGCTGTGCCGGACCGCACTCAAGACGATCGGTATCAAAGCATTTGTCGAAACGGCCCGTTGGTTGTCGAGTAAAGCACTTTTACAATTCTTAAACTCCATACCCAATCTTCGCTTTTACGCAATCGCTGTTTTACTTTTATCGTTTGTCTATTTGAATATACCGCGCATTGATTTCTTTTTGAGTGCCGTCCTTTTCCTGACAGTGTTCATTACCTCTTTTTACTTAGATGATGCCGAGCTCCTTAAAAAACTTTTTTTCTTCTACCTGGCGGGCGTCATTGTTTTAATCATTTACTTTTCACTCGGAGTTAATGAACCGTTGGGACGAATTGTACCGTTCCCGGCTGATTTTCTGGCGCTTTGTTTTATTATCGCGTACTGTCTGTATGCATGGAGGCTGATTCGCAATAATGCCGAGCTGCGCAAAAAATACCGGACCGCAATGATCGTCGCCATCGCCTCGCCACTTATCGTTGGCATGATCTTTAAATACTTTCTCCTGGTGCCGATGCCGGCTGAAGGGCTGGTGGTGACCGTTATGGATTACTTCTGGTACCTTGAGTTTCTCGAATGAAATTTTAGCTACTCAGACACAAAACCACGAAGCGTAATTATGAAGGGAAAATGATTCAATGGCCATTCTCGAGCGCATCGGGTTCTACTTCCAGACGGTATTGCATCTGGCTTCAGACCCGGTTCACATTGCGATTCTATTCGGCTCCGTTATCCTGGGAATTATGTTCGGAGCGATGCCGGGGCTAACATCCACGCTGGGTGTCGCCCTATTAACCGCTATGACATATGGAATGGACACGGCCACCGCCATGATTTGTCTGCTGGCCATCTATGTCGGCGGGACCTACGGAGGATCCTATGCATCCATTTTGATCAATATTCCCGGCACGGCGGCGTCGGCGGCCACCGCCCTGGACGGATACCCCCTGGCCCAAAAAGGCGAAGGCGGTCGTGCCATCGGTCTGACCACCACCGCATCGGCGATTGGGACGATTATCAGCATGCTGTTTCTGGTGAGCATTTCTCCGTTGATATCATTTTTTGCACTTCAATTTACATCGTTTGAATTTTTTCTACTGGCATTTTTCGGGATTCTGATCAGTGGTACTCTGACCAGCCCGGATCTGGTCATCAAGGGCTGGATCGCCGGTTTTTTAGGACTGTTTCTGGCGTGTGTCGGTCGTGACATGCTGCAATTTTATCCGCGATTTACATTTGGGGTTCCCGAGTTGGACAGCGGCGTCGAAGTGGTACCCGTATTAATCGGCGCCTTCGGCATCCCCCAAATCATATCGGTCCTCAAGGATCGGTTTCAGATCGGCGAAACCCAGAAGTTCCAGAAAATCCTACCGGAGTTCGGCACGATTGTCAGAAATATTCCCAGAATTATCCGTTCGGCCCTGATCGGTGTAGGGATTGGTTCGGTGCCGGGCATCGGGGAAGACATCGCAGCCTGGGTATCTTACGGCGCTGCTAAAAACACCTCCAAACACCCCGAGCGCTTCGGCAAAGGTGAAATCACCGCCGTTCTTTCCACCGAAGTGGCTAACAATGCTTGTGTCGGCGGGGCCATGATTCCACTCTTAAACCTGGGCATCCCCGGCAGCCCCCCGGCCGCCATGTTGCTTGGGGCCCTCATGCTGCATGGGGTCACGCCGGGACCCATGATTACCTTTGAACACCCAAATTTCATCATTGAGGTCGCTGCGATTCTGCTACTGGCCTCTATGGCAATGTGGGTGGTCGGCATGCTGCTGGCCAAACAGGTTGTCAAAGTACTGCGCATCCCGACTCAGATTTTTATGCCGATTATCGGTGTTTTGTGCATCATCGGCTCCTATGCCCTGGGGATGAATATTTTCAACCTGTATCTAATGCTGCCCGTGGGAATTATCAGTTATTTTCTGATCGAGATGGGGTATCCCATCGCCCCCCTGGTAATCGGTGTTATTCTGGGCCCCATGGCCGACGAAAACTTGAGAAGAGCCCTGATGGTTTCCCAGGGAAGCTTTCTGCCGGTTTTCACCCGGCCGGTGGCACTGCTGCTTTTTCTGGTCATTGTCTGGACCGTGCTCAGTCAGTTTCCACTATTTAAAAACTTAAAAGATAAATTATTAGCCATGATTCTGCCACGCAGATTCCGTAAATCTAATATAATGCCGGATGAATAGCGTTGCGTCTTACACAATACCTTAACAAAATAGAACAGGATAGCTAAACTATAGTTGAGTCGATGAATATAAGAAATTACAAGCTCCAAAATACAAATAACAAACAATATCCAAATTCCAAGCTCCAATGACCCAAACAGGTTCTAATTTGCCGCAAGGTGGTTCCTTCAGAGACAGCCGAATCGACATGATCTACTGAAATCTATGATTTGTTTCGAATTTGAGATTTGTGATTTGAGATTTATTTGGAATTTGGAAATTGAGATTTGGAATTTATGCGAAATCATTTAGGAATAGAAAGAATTTTTGGTTCAATCCGTTTTTTGTAAATTTTATATAGTACATCGCACAAGTACCGGTTTCCGGAAAAATAAATTTTGATAGGAGGAACCTATGTTAAATATGGCCATTATCACCGGCTTTTTATCCAAAACCAAGGATCGTTTTCACGAATATAACCGGCCGTTGGATCTGGATCAAAAGTTCGAGCTGATGACTGGAATTGATGGCTACGACGGCGTCGAAATCGTTTATCCCTACGAAGTCAACGATCCGCAGGAAACCACCGAACTTCTGAAAAAACATAATTTAAAGGTTGCGGCCGTCAACGTGAATGTGAAGGCCGAGCCTGAATTTCGCAATGGCGGATTAACCTCCCACGATAAGGGCATCCGTGATAAGGCGGTGCGCTTCATCAAGGAAGCCAAAGATTTCGCCGCCGGCATCGGTGCCGACAAGGTCACCTGCTGCCCGCTTGGTGACGGCTACGAGTTTTCATTTCAGTATGATTATGCCTGCACCTGGAAATACCTGGTGGATACCTTCGGCGAAGCCGGGGCCCACCGGCCGGAGATCCCGCTTTTCGTCGAATACAAACCCAGTGAAACCAGGGGCCGCTGTTTTGTCGACACCGCGGCCAAAGCCCTGTGCCTGCTCAACGACATTCAAAACAAAGACATGGGCATCACCCTGGACTTCGGACACTCCATGTACGGCAATGAAAATCCGGCCGAAGCCTTTGTGCTGCTGGCCGAAAGTCCCTACAAGGCCTATATCCATATCAACGACAACGACGGCAAGTGGGATTGGGACTACTTCTGCGGCACCAAGCACTTCCTGGAATATATCGAATTTCTTTACTATCTGAAAAAATACGATTACCGGGACTATATGACTTCGGATACCTCACCCACTCGCTGGGATATCATCGGAACCTTTGAAGCCAACAGCCGCATTTCCAACAAGATCTGGCGATTGTTGGAGCAGATCGACACCGCGGAATTTGAACGCCTGATTTCCGGCGACGATTACTTGAAAACCTGGGAATTTATTGAAAACAATCTTTTCTCCCTGAAGTGAAGAACCAAGGGGGCATGACTAGTTAAGAGTTTAGCCACTAAGACACAAAGGCACTAAGAAAAAAATAGCAGCGATAGAATTCTTTATAACCGTTGGAGTTTGGGCCCTTATCGGTATCTATCTGACAAGAAGTTGATAGAAAATTGAGGTGTCAGGTGTCGGGTGTCAGGGGAAGTAGATGTTAGACACTGAAACCTGACACCTGACACCTGTATAAATAATTAGGGTGCTTGCTGACCCGCAGTGGCCTTTTTTTCCGGGCGTAGTTTCGGAGAAAGCTCAGTAGCTTAGTGGCTAAACCTTTATAAATAGTGAAAATCATGGAAAATCCGATTCTAATCAGCACGGCCGCCTATGACGGCTATGATTTGGCGACT
>Ga0316189_10007693_pt1 | contig 10170 bp, 9 predicted proteins | sample LowCovwburrow_MG_FD_204930 | JGI IMG/M metagenome (GOLD analysis project Ga0316189, IMG submission 204930) | Coastal sediment microbial communities from Maine, United States - Lowes Cove worm burrow | ecosystem: Environmental > Aquatic > Marine > Coastal > Sediment | place: USA: Maine... | reverse complement strand
AGCAGCGCGAAGCGATACTGCTGACCTGCAATGCCGAGCAACGTTACCAGTGGTTGCTGCAGCATGAGCCCGACCTGCCGGAGCGCGTCGCCCAGTTGCACGTCGCCTCCTACCTGGGAGTGGATGCTGTGTCACTCTCAAGGATCAAGCGCAAGCTTAGGGGTTGAGTGCGCGGGTAGCATTAACAATTGTTAAGTGCCCAATCAATGCGCGTGAATATTCTGCTTTCTAGCGGTGCCCGCCGACATGCCCCCGGTGCTCGATATGCTCGACATTCCCCTGCTCGTCCACGATTACTCCTTCCTTGGCCGCTTCACGTCGAGCACGTTCTTCCGGGGTCACATAGTCGCCGACCTCATGCCGTTGCTCGGCATCGAGGACTTCGTGGGGTCTGTCTGCGTTGACTTCCCGCTCCAGCTCTTCGTTGCGGCTGTTCGGGATTACAACCACGCTGCCCCCCTCTTGTTGGGTGCCTGCCGGCTTGGGTGCTTCACCCATTGCAGGGGTTTCAGCAGCTGTAGGTTTAACCGCCTCTGCTGCATTGGTTTCAGGTAAATCTACTTCAGTTGCTCCCTGTGTAGGGGAGTCGGTATATACCGTATTGCCCTGGGCGTCCTTTTCTTCGTAAATTTCTGCCTGGGCGATGGTGCTGAGTAGAACAGTGACGATGCAAGCTAAAGACTTTATAGAATATTTCATGGTGATGTGCTCCCGTGGTGGGTTTTTTTGCTATGGTAAACCCTAGCTGGTAGCCGCCAAGGCTTCACCCTGCTGAGTATTCACACGCGGCGAGCGATTTTGCCAACACGCCGTTGCTCTCGAGTGTGTATTACCACGGAGTATACTTTTACTGTGTGACCAATACTACTTGCCAGGTGTGCCATAGTCTGTCGTCCCTTGCGCCTGCGCTAGGCCGCCGCGATCACCCTGAGCTCGGTTGCCAGTTGATCCCCCCGGAACTCTGCCATCAATTCATTACGGCGCGAGGCCAGTCGTTCACGGTTTCCATCTTTAACATGCCCGAAGCCGCGCAACTTGCCCGGCAGCTCTGCCAGTTGCAGTGCCGCTGCGTAATTGTCGTTGCCCAGGTCAGGAAGTATCTCCTCCAGCAGCTGTCGGTATTCTTCTATGTCAGCGCGCTCCTGGCGGCGCTCTGCGCTGTGCCCGAAGATATCCAGCGCTGTGCCGCGCAGGAATTTGAATTTAGCCAATAGCCCAAAGGCCTGTAGCATCCACGGGCCGAACTCCTGCTTCATGAGATGGCCTGTGTTGGGGTCACGTTTGCTGAACAGCGGCGGTGCCAGGTTGAAGCGCAGCTGGAAATCACCTTCAAACTGCTCCCTTAGTTGACGTTGAAATTTACCGTCGCTATACAGTCGGGCCACCTCGTATTCATCCTTGTAAGCCATTAGCTTGTACAGGTTTTGTGCCACGGCAAAAGTAATCGAGTCTTTTATCTCCGCTTGCGGATCGGCCTTGCGCACCTTCGCTACCCTGTCGCGATAGCGCTGCGCATAGGCGCCGTTCTGGTATTGGGTCAGGCGCTGTGCGCGGTCGTCTATCAGTTGATCCAGGTTCAAGGGGGCTGGATCGCTGACATCCTTTTGCAGTAACGCCAGCACCCGCTGTGGTTGGTCTGCATAACGCCGCCCCCAGAGGAAAGCCTGTTTGTTAAAGTCTATGGCGACACCATTAAGCTCGATGGCTTCTTCCAGCGCCGCGGCGGAGACCGGCACCAGTCCGCGCTGCCAGGCAAAGCCCAGCAGGAACAGGTTGCTGGCGATGGAGTCACCCAGCAGTGCCGTGGCGATACTGGTGGCATCGATGAAGTGGCAGCCGTCATCGCCTGCCTCATCCCTGATCTTTGCTTTCATGGCTGTCGTCGGGAATTTGGCGTCCGGGTCCAGAATAAAGGCCGCTGTAGGCACCTCGGCCTCATTCACTACGGCATTCGTGCGGCCCCGGGCTACCTTGCCCATGGCCTCGTAGGTAGTGGTAACCACCAGGTCCGCGCCCAGTAACAGGTCGGCTTCGCCCGCGGGAATGCGTACGGCTTTTATATCATCCTGCATCCGGGCAACCCGCACATGGCTCACAACGGCGCCAAATTTTTGTGCAAGGCCCGTCTGGTTCATGGTGGCGCAGCCTTTACCTTCGATATGCGCCGCCATGGCAACCAGTGCGGTAATGGTCAGTACGCCGGTTCCGCCCACGCCGGTTACTACGGTGTTCCATGGGCGCTCCAGGGAGGGAAGGGTGGGTTGGGGCAGTGGATCGAAGAGATTATCTGAGGTGCCCACGCCAGCGGAGGGCTTTCTTAATTGCCCCCCCACGACCGTGACGAAACTAGGGCAGAAGCCATTGGCACAGCTGTAGTCCTTGTTACAGGCGCTTTGGTCAATCTGGCGTTTGCGCCCCAAATCGGTTTCCTTGGGGAGTACCGAGAGGCAGTTGGATTTGACACTGCAGTCGCCACAGCCTTCACAGACCGCGTCATTGATGAACAGGCGCCTGGCCGGATCCTCCAGCAGGCCTTTTTTGCGGCGGCGGCGTTTTTCCGCGGCGCAGGTCTGCTGGTAGACAATAACGGAAGTACCCTTATACTCGCGCAGCTCTTTTTGCAGGCGATCCATGTCATCGCGGTGGTGCAGGGAGTAGCCGGGAATACCGCTGAACTGGCCGCGCCACTGACCGGGCTCATCGCTTACCAGCGCGACACGGCGCACCCCTTCCCCGCGCAATTGGTAGATCAGATCTTCCACCTTCAGTGTGCCATCAATGGGTTGGCCGCCGGTCATGGCTACCGCATCGTTGTAGAGAATTTTGTAGGTAATGTTGACGCCGGCGGACACCGCGGCGCGTACCGCCATGATGCCCGAGTGGAAATACGTGCCGTCACCGAGGTTCTGGAATACGTGTTTGGTGCTGGTAAATGGCGCCTGGCCAATCCAGGTGGCCCCCTCGCCGCCCATCTGGGTAAAGGTGTGGGTTTCACGGTCTGGCATCCAGGTGGCCATGTAGTGGCAGCCGATACCACCCAGAGCATGGCTGCCCTCGGGCACCCTGGTGGAGGTGTTGTGCGGGCAGCCGGAGCAGAAGTGCGGGGTGCGTTCAAGCGTCTCGCGCGGGAGCGCCAGGGAGTTTTCTTTCTGCTCTATCCATTTCAAGCGCTGTTCCATGGTCTGCGACTGGTAGAAGTGCTTTATCCGGCTGCCGATAGCCAGCGCTACCATGGCCGGGGTCAATTCGCCCAGGTTGGGCAGCAGGTCGCGACCGTGCTCGTCAAACTCACCGAAGACCCGCGGTCTGGCTGCTACCGGGTAGTTGTACAACTGCCCGGTGAGCTGGTCTTCAATGATTGAGCGCTTTTCCTCGACAACCAGTATTTCCTCCAGCCCCTCGGCGAAATCGTGTGTGGTGCGCGGCTCCAGCGGCCAGGGCATGCCGACCTTGTAGACCCTGAGGCCGATCTGTGCGGCGACTTCCGCGCTGATGCCCATATCTTCCAGTGCCTGCATCACGTCCAGGTAGGCCTTGCCGCTGGTGATGATGCCAAACCTCGGATTGGGGCTGTCCATGACGATTTTGTTCAGGCCGTTGACCCGGGCGAATTCGCGGGCGGCGTAGATCTTGTACTTGTTCAGCCGCAGCTCCTGTTCCAGCGGCTTGTCCGGCCAGCGGCCGTGAACGCCATCCTGGGGAAGTTCGAATTCCTCGGGAATAACGATATTGATGCGGTGGGGGTCTATATCCGCCGAGATCGCGGAATCCATGTTCTCGGTGATGGCTTTCATGGACACCCAGCAGCCGCTGTAGCGTGATAACTCCCACCCGTAGATACCCAGGTCCAGTACCTCCTGCACATTGGCGGGACTCAGCACTGGTACCGAGGCGCCGATAAACATGTGTTCGGACTGGTGGGGCAGGGTGGAGGACTTACAGGCGTGATCATCGCCGGCGACGGCGAGCACGCCACCGTATTGTGACGTGCCGAAGGCGTTGGCGTGCTTGATCACATCCATGCTGCGATCCACACCGGGGCCCTTGCCATACCACATGCCGAATACGCCATCGTACCTGGCACCTGCGAACAGGTTGGTCTGCTGGCTGCCCCAGACCGAGGTGGCGGCCAGGTCCTCGTTTACGCCGGGCTGGAAATGCACATTGTGTTTCTCCAGCCAGGGCCTGGCCTTCCACATGGCCTGGTCAACCGCGCCCAGTGGCGAGCCGCGATAGCCCGAGATAAAGGCTGCGGTATTCAGGCCGCGGCGCTGATCGCGCTGGTGTTGCAGCATGGGCAGGCGCACCAGCGCTTCTATGCCGGTCATGTAAGCGCGGGTTGTATCCAGCGCGTACTTGTCATCCAGGGATACTTTTCTTATTGCCGCCGCCTGATCTTTGCCCATGTCCGTCACCACTGATTTTGATGGCATAGTGTGGCGTAAACCGGGGGAAATATTTATTTGTTTTGAACCCAAGAAAGCACTTAATATGCATAAATTATGCATAATTAATTAATATTCAGGAATAATTATCTATGAAGCTGGCTAAACAGGATGTACAGATACTAAAGCTATTGCAGCGTGACGCCACCGCCAGCACGGCCAGCATCGCGGAACAGATCAACGTGTCCCAGTCGCCTTGCTGGCGCCGTATCAATCGCCTGGAGCAGGAGGGGTTGATCAAGGGGAGAGTGGCACTGCTGGATCGCGAGGCGCTGGGTATGGAGGTCGTGGTATTTGCTACCGTCAACCTGACCTCTACCGGTCGCCAGAACCTGTTGGAATTTGAACAGGAAATCGTGCGTTATCCCGAGGTCGTGGAGTGCTATACGATGACGGGTATATGGGACTACATGCTGAAGATCGTGACGCTGGATATCCGGCACTACGAGGTGTTTGTGCGCAACACGCTCACCGCAAACCCTTCGGTGCGGGAATTGCATTCCCACATGGCGGTAACCGAGATCAAGAACGTCACGGAATTGCCCCTGGATACGCAATTGTAGCAGCGCTGCACCGCAGCGCTTGCTGGCAGATGGCACCCGTGACTAAGATGAGGCAGGCACGGGCGCGAAAAGGATCACCGCTCGTCGCGATCGCGCACGCTTAAGGCATCAAATACCGAAGGCGTTTCGCATGAAGATATTCCCCCGAGGATGTTCTGCTGTGCCTGTATTCCGCCACCGTTGACATACATTTCCATGGTGGCGCCCATATCGGCATAGCGGGAGAAGGCCACCACGTGGTAGTAATCAAAGTCGATGCTCCCTGTGCCTACAGCGGGGGTGTAAAACCAGGACATTGCCAGGGACCCCTTGGCTTTCATCGCCAGTCCCGCATCCAGGTGCGCAGCATAGGCCTGGTCCAGGGTCTTGCCCTCTTGCAGGCTGCACTGGTAAAACATGACAATACCGTTGGTCGGCGTAGCCTCTGGGGCGTTGATGGGCATGGACATGGCCATTTCATGGCGGGAACCGCAGTCGATGACCTGGTCGAAGTCGCTCGCCACCGGATTATCGGTCGAGTGCCATTTCTCCATGCTCACGCCAAATGACCCGCCGTCAGGCCATGCACCCAGCCAACCCACGTCGAATCCGGCGCCAGTCTGGTACTGGGGCGTAAGCACCCAGGCGGCATAGGCAAAATCATTCTTGTTGGCATACTCGCGAAATTTGGCATTAACCTTCTGCAGGTCCTCCATGCCCTTGCCTTCGCGGTAGGTACAAGCCCGAAAATCCACCGGTGAAGCCTTGGCCGACTGCTCCGCTGCGACGGCCGATGGCGCCCAGGCCGTCAGCACTGCGGATATCGCAACCAGCCCTGTTAAAATACGTTTCATCTTGAACTCCCTTCAAGTAATGGCGTCCAAAGGCGTACGCCCCTGACTCGACCTTGTTAGTTAATCTAGACTAGATATTTTTAAGTTACAAGCCGTAAGATATATATTGACGCTGACGACAGATGCTAACAGTTAAACTCGCGCGCTGCGTCTTGTATGATCTGGTTGTTGCGCTGCACATTGCGCGGGCCTCGGGCCCTTTTTGCGAAAAGATGAGGAATAAAAATGAAGTACTTAATTACTGGCGCCTTATGGACTCTTCTATTCAGCGCCGGCGCTATGGCCGACTTGAAACCGGATGTGATGGACTGCAACCCGAAAAAAGCGGCGCGCAATGCTGCCATGGACGCGACGGTTGGGGTCAGTGGCAAATGTGACTCGGGTAAAGCTGCCAAAAATGCGAAAGAGGACGCTGTCGACGATGTAAAGGATTCAGTAGACCTGGACCTCGACCAGAAAAATAACCACCTGGGTGGTGATAAGGACCATAAGCGACTCAAAAACCACAAGGATTGACCGTATTCCCATTCCTTTGGGTCAGGCTGCTTGCCGGCCTGTCCTCTGCGGGGAATTTTCTGGCAATCAGCTTATTGATCGGGCGCGAATGAAGTGAGCAGGCAGGAAGACGAAATACATGAGCAAAAGCGCATGGGGCTGGCGATGCAAGCGCTGGCCTGGCTGGTATTCCTGGTGCTGGGTGTGTTCTTTTTTCGCGATGTTCTGGAAAAACAATACAATCCCAACCAGGCGCTGGTGACTCGCTTTAACGAGGAGGGAGCGCGGGAAGTGGTGTTGCAGCGCAACAAGTTCGGTCACTATGTCACCAGCGGGGAGATCAATGGCCACCCGGTGACATTCATGTTGGATACCGGCGCAACAGGCGTTGCCATTCCCGCAGCCATTGCCGAGCGCCTGGGTTTGCGGCGGGGTCGGGCGTTCAGCACCCAGACAGCCAATGGCATCTCCACCAGCTATGCAGCCCGACTGCAACAGGTCAGTGTAGGGGAGATAACGCTGCAGGATGTATCGGCAGGAATTACGCCGGGTCTGCAAACAGACCAGGTTCTGCTGGGCATGTCGTTCCTGAAACACATCGAATTTACCCAGCGCGGCGATACACTGATTCTGCGCCAGTAATGTTTTCGCCGCCGCTTGCCACAGTTTATAGCGTTAGTTTTATTTAGCTTTTCACTATTACCCGTGGCGTGCGCGCCGGCATGCGGGTGGTTAACTCGTAGCCGATGGTGCCGGCGTGGCCGGCGACCTCTGCCACGGGCAGTCCTTCGCCCCATAACACCACGGTATCCCCCACCTGTACCTGGGGCAAATCAGTGACGTCCACGGTAATCATATCCATGGAGACGCGGCCAGCCAGTGGCGCGCGCTGGCCGTTCACCAGTACCGGCGTGCCATTGGGAGCCAGGCGGGGATAGCCGTCACCATAGCCGATGGTGACCGTGGCGATCCGCGAGTGGCGCGATGCCGTCCAGCTTGCCGCGTAGCCAACCGCTTCACCGGCGGTGATGTCGCGCAGAGAAATGACCGCTGAGGTAAGCGTCATCACCGGTTGCAGGGCCTGCGCGTTGGGGTGCGGTGCAGCCATTGGGGAATTGCCGTAAAGCATATAGCCGGGTCGTATCCAGTCGTAGTGCGCCTCGGGCCAGGCCAGCACGCCGGGTGAGTTGGCCGCGCTGCGCTGCGCCGGTAAATTGGCGCAAACCGCGTCAAACACCTGCAGCTGTTGCCTGGTTTGCTCGCTGGCAACATCATCAGCCGAGGCGAAGTGGGTGTATATGACCGGTTCGCCGCTGCTATTGGCGCAGCTTTCGATGCGCTGGAAGAATTCTTCCGTGCGGTTGGCTGCCACGCCCAGTCGGTGCATCCCGGTATCGACCTTGAGCCAGCAGTGCACGGGTTCGGGTACGATGGCGTCTTCCAGCCACTGCAGTTGCCACTCATTGTCTATGGAGACCCAGAAACCCAGCTGGGCGGCGGTGGCCAGTTCACTGGCCTCAAATACGCCCTCCAGCAACAGGATAGGCGCGCTGACACCGGCATCGCGCAGTTCTACAGCTTCCTCAATACAGGCAACGGCCAGTGCATCCACCAGGCCATCGAGCTCGGTGGCGATCGTTACCGCGCCGTGACCGTAGGCATTTGCCTTGACCACCGCCATCACTTTCGATTGCGGAGCGAGACTGCTGGCAACGCCGACATTATGCCGCAGTGCCGCGAGATCCAGCCTGGCCTGATTGGGTCTGGCCATCAGAAATCGAATTTGTGTGCAGAGTACAGGGTTTGTGCCGCCAGCCAGACATCGCCAACGGCGCCATCAGCTACCGGTTTGCCGTCGATCGCCGTGACCGGGGCGATCTCCTTGCTGGAGCTGGATATCCAGACCTCGTCAGCATTTTCCAATTCGTCCAGCGTAACGACGCGTTCCTGTACCGCGATACTGCCGTCCTTACGCAGGATTTCCAGCAGCATTAAGCGCGTAATGCCCGGCAGCTTCTGGTGATCCAGCAGCGGTGTGGCGACAATATTATTTTTGATCACATACACGTTGCAGGCCGCGGCTTCGGTCAGCTCACCGTCCTGGTTGTACAGGATGGTCTCGTTGTTGCCCTGAGCGTAACCATGCTGGTAGTGCATAACGTTACCCAGCAAGGCGGTGGATTTGATATTACAACGCTTCCAGCGCAGGTCTTCCGCAGTAGATACCGTGTAGCAGGTGACCAGGTTTTTGTCCGCAACCGGCGCGGGCGGAATTTCAAATGCGAAGGCATAGGTGGTGGGCGTGATGCCTTCCGGGTAGGCATGGTGGCGCTGGCTGTCGGCGCCGCGACTCACGTGAAAATAGATACCCAGGTTGCCGCCGCCGTTGCGCGTCACCAGCTCCATGGCGATAGTACGCCACTCTTCGTGACCCAGTTGCAGCTGGATCTCAATGGCATCCAGTCCATCCTGCATCCGCTCCATATGGGGTGTGAAGCCAACCAGCTGTCCATCGTAGGATGGCACCACTTCGTAAATGCCATCGCCAAACAGGAAGCCCCTGTCCATCGGGGATATCCTGGCTTCTTCCATCGGTAAGTAATCGCCATTCAAGTATACAGTGCTCATAGCAGTTTCCTGTTGCCAGTGATTCAGTCAGCCAAAAAGCCGGTCAAAATACGCAATTCCTGTATGACACGCAGACCTTCTTCAGCTTCAAGGCCGTCTTCTGTCAGGGTGTTCTCCCGGGTTACGCCATCCACGCTGCCACGGGCCGAAAGGTAGTCCAGGATACCCACCGGCGATACCTGCGCGAGCAGGTCTTGCCCGCTCCAACTGGCCAGGATAGCGATCAGTCCATAGCCACCCCAGTTGGAGACATCCGCTACCAGTAGTTCATCGCAGCGGGTGACCGAGGCGTTGATATCCAGGGCGCTGATTGCCGTGGCGATATTACCCATACCGATCTCATTGCCGCCGTCGCCAATGGCTATGGTGGGGCAGCTGGCATGGTCGAGGAATGGGTCGAAGAAGGCGCAGCGCGCGGTGATGTCCTCTCCACGCATATTGTAGTAGCGCCCGTCGCCCGCCAGGCCGGGGCGTTCTATGGAAATGATGGCGGCCGGTTGTAACAGCTGCAATTGCTCGCGGGCCTGCTCGGCGGCGGCCTCCACGTCGTGAGCCGTTAGCTGCAGTACGCGGTAGTCCTCTATCAGCGCGTCAGACAGCGGCGGCCCGCAGGCCAGTATGGGCTGTGCTCCCAGTGCTTCCAGGGTGTCATACAAAGCGATCGCGCCCACCGGGCCGTCGGTTTCAAATGTCGAGGTAACCGGGAAACCCGTGCCGATGATGATCGTATCTTTTATACCCTGCAGGTATTGGGCTGCACGCAGGTAGTAACCGGGTTCCAGCGCCGCCCGGGCAACCTGCATGTTACGCGGGTTTCGGGCGACCAGTATTTCCTCTATCGCGATGCTCAATTGCAGTTCGGTCATGGGTGGCGCTCCAGCAGGGGTTGGCGCCTGGCGAAGCTTTGAGCCAGGTGCAAGGCGTTGTGGGCGCCGTGAGGTGTGATCGGGGCGAAATGAACGGTTCCTCCCGGGGTAAGTTGCGCCAGGCGTGCGGTATCAAGTGACAATGCGGAGCCTATCTTGGGATAGCCCCCGATGGTCTGGCGGTCGTTGAGCAATACGATGGGTTGGCCGTCTGCGGGAATCTGTATGGCGCCAAAGCATATCCCCTCTGAGAGAATGCCCTCGATATCGCATTCGATGGCGGGGCCTTCAAGGCGATAGCCCATGCGGTCGCAGCGCTCCGATACCGTGTAGGGTCGGC
>Ga0316189_10007691_pt1 | contig 10172 bp, 9 predicted proteins | sample LowCovwburrow_MG_FD_204930 | JGI IMG/M metagenome (GOLD analysis project Ga0316189, IMG submission 204930) | Coastal sediment microbial communities from Maine, United States - Lowes Cove worm burrow | ecosystem: Environmental > Aquatic > Marine > Coastal > Sediment | place: USA: Maine... | reverse complement strand
AGTAGACATCAAGCAGCATTGCAATGCCGGTAATCAAACCTGCTGTAATAGCCACCTGTAGACCGCCAAGCCCTAACAGCCGTGAGCGCATTTCCCAGAGCAGTTTCGGCTCCAGTTCCAGGCCGACAAGAAACAGCATCATTACCACACCGAACTCGGCGAAATGCTGGATATCTTCTGTCTCCGAACCAACCAGTCCAATGACCGGCCCGATCAGGATCCCGGCAATCAAGTAGCCGAGGACCGAACCGAGACCAAGGCGCTTTGCAATAGGTACCGCGATGACAGCAGCGCACAGGTAGATGAAGGCGTTAAAAAGCAGTCCACCCATATCAAGCCTCCCTGCTTATGCGGTCTATCTGGTTGTTGAGAGTCTCCATAGCATGGGCTGTTGAAATATCCAGCCTATCGTCACGCAGGGCTTTAAGGAGTCTGACCCAGTTAGATACATGCGCCTTTAGCCGCCCTTCTTCTGCCGCTGTGCGGGAACCAAACAGCGCATAAGGAGGCAGATAAGTCATTCCGCAGAGCATTGCGGTCTGCTCAAGTGGATGAAACAACTCACGCAGTGTGAAATGATTATAGCCTTCTGAATGATAGGCCTCCTCTGATCCTCCGGCGGTAATTGCATTGAAGAATATTTTGCCATGCAACGCCGTGCCGCCTGTTCCATAGGCAAAACCATGCTCCAGCACCAGGTCCTGCCACTCCTTCAGGATTGAAGGGGTCGAGTACCAGTAAAGTGGATGCAAAAAGACGATGACATCATTCTCAAGCAGCCTTGCCTGCTCGCGATCAACATCAATATCAAAGCCCGGGTATTCAGCATAAAGATCAATCAGGGTGACACCATCAATGTTTGCTGTCGCTTCAGCCAGTGGGAGATTTACCTCCGAGCGATCGAGTGATGGATGCGCCAGCAGAACAAGTATCCGTCGTGCAAATACATCACTGCCGTGCAGATTTCCATCACCACCAGGCGATACAGATTTATCACGACCATCAGTTAATTCACTGTCCAAAAGGCTCCCTCATAGCGTTAATCATTAATATCCTGAAAAAGTGACAGATTAACAGTGACTTCAGCTGTTGCTCAAGGATAAAGGATAGTCTGAAGGGTTTTTAGACTCAGCCTTCAAGCTTGATGATTAACGATTTAAGGTGTCATTCTGGTGAATGCCGGAATCCAATACGCCAGGAAGAATCCTTATTTTTTTCTCCAGTTGATTTTGGCTCGCCAACTGACACATTTCGCGCCGATGAGGATAATGATCTCATTCAGTGACCTTCAGCAGCAGATTGCCCATCAGGGCTGTTCCTGTTTATGTACCGCTGACTGCTTCTGTTTGCGGTTTCAATCGGTCGATAGCAGACATCTTCAGTACATGAGAGCAATCTAAAATAGCCCCTTGCTGAAGGAGATAATTCAAATCAGTGTTGTGGTGGTTTTCACCATGCACTTATTCGGGAGCAGACGTTTCGGGCGAAAGATCACAGCGCCAGTCTTCCACGTAAACCAAATACCCACAGACTGTCTTGCTCCGCATTCAACGCCGGGTCTTTGAGATACTGGATGTCAGGGGTGATGGCAAATTGTTCTGTCAGCTGCCAGCGGTAGTAGGCTTCGAACACGAACTGATCATCGAGGTCAGGACCAAAACTGTCTTCGTTAGGCTGTCCCCAATTTGCGGCGACGCCAAGCTGATTACCGAGAGCATTATAACCAACACCCACACTCAGTGATTTCTGCAATAAAGTTCCACCGTCATCGGCATAACCACCGCGAACAAAAGGCATCCATTTGTCATCATCCAGCGATCGTGAATAATTGAATGCAACGCCCCACCCGCCCGGTGTCTCTGCCGGGATGCTTTCATCGACATGCCAGAGAGTGACGTGCATGTTGTCCTGGTAGATGCGCCCCTGCGAGCGTGTCCAGCCAAGCTCGATGCTGGAGAAGTATTCGTTCTCGCTAAAAAAGTCACCGACGGTATCAAAAGGTTTGGTCGAGTCGGTATAGGCATTCGCCAGGCTGCCGATAAGGAAAACGTTTTCACTCAACATGGCACCACCAGCAATACCAAATGCTGCGTCGTTAGGGATAAATACTGCTGCACTGCCGGTACTAAAGGCGAAGTTCATGAAACCCGTCCATGGACTGGCGAGAGCATAGACGTTAACGAAGTCGGTAACATCGAGCATGCCCGCTGCGATAGTTGCTTTGCCTTCATTCAGGCGCTGACGCCAGTAGAGGTTGGTCCATCTCGTGCCCTGGTCGCTGAATGGCGGCTCAATCAGACCAACATAGCCCTGGTCAAAACCAAAGGCTTGAGGTGAGACATCTGTATAACTGTGACGATTCTCAAGTTTATAAACGAGTGCACCGGTGTTTTTCGTACCCCGACCAACAAGATCCCATGAGCCGAAGACTCGTATCATTCCACTGGCAGCATTGTCATCACCACTGGCCCCTTTCTCGCTGGAGGTAAGGCTCAGTGCTGTGTAATCGAGACCAATAGAAAATCCATACTCATCCTGTACCTTGTTCTTCCAGTCAAACCATCCTTGTGTAGCGCGCTTGGTGATCGTCGCCGGTTTTGATCTCGCATCGTCTTCGATGAGATTATCAGGGGCATCCGGGCCACCGAAGTTAGCAGCACTGGCAATGGCGGGTAAACATACCAATACAGGTGCCAGGAGGGATAGTGTAAAGAGGGCTTTTTTCATTCTTAAATACAACAAAACGGGACGCATGAACGTCCCGTTTCTACATCAGAAACCGGTCGATTAAATCGGAAACTGTGAACGAGTCAGCGGTGTCTTCGGTGCCCGGAAATGCGGGTGATCACCATCGACTACCTGGTTCTTGTAGACCAGGCCATCCTTCATAATGAAGTCGAGCTTGTCTTCATCAAGAACCAGCTCGATGTCTTGTGTCGGGTCGCCGTCCCAGAGCAGGATGTCGGCATAAGCATTGGGTGCAATGGTACCGAGCTTATAGGTCGGATAGGGATCCAGTGGCCCGGACCACTTGAGTACCTTGCCGGCATTGCCTGTCCAGTGCTTGAGTGCTTCAGCGGGAGTAAAGCCGGCCTTGACGTTGCAGGTAAGATCTTCCTTGACCTTCTCCTGCAGACCAGGACCAAACATGTCAGCACCACCGGTAATAAAGACGCCGTGCTCCTTCATCATTTTTGCTGCATTGCGTGCGCCTTTTCCGACGGCGACACCCTTCAATTTCTGTTCATGGGTGAAAAAATCCGGCATGGTCTCGTAAGAACCGAATGAATTCACACTCATGTAACACTGGAAGCTCCAAACAACTTCTTCGCCCTTGGCAGCCATCTGCTTGACAATGTCCTCGGAGACAAGGAAACCATGTTCGAAGCTGCGTACTCCGGCATCGAGTGCACGCTGGTAGGATTTGTCGTTATAGGCATGAATCGCAACATAGGTGCCATAGTCAGATGCTATCTCAACTGCAGCCTCCATCTCTTCCTGTGTTGCACCCATTATTTCCAGTGGATCAAAGCGGCTGGCTACACCGCCACCGGCCATGATCTTGGTGAAGTGCGCACCATTACGGTAGTTCCTGCGTGACGCTTCGATAACATCATCGCGATTGTTGACGATCATCGAATGCTGAATCTTTGCGCCATGGTCTGACACATCGAGGTCGTTACGATCCCCCCAGTCACCATGTCCACCGGTATGGCTGAGTACACCACCGGAGGTGTAGATTCGCGGTGCGATAAGTAGTCCACGCATAGAGGCGCGGGCGATACCTCGTGAATTACCAGCGATATCACGGATCGTCGTGATACCCTTCATCAGAAAATCATCACGAACCGCCTGTGCCGCCATGGCGCCACCACCCGGGCCATCCCATTCGTCCTGGTAGGTGTTTGTACCTTCCGGTGTCATAAAGACGATATGGGTGTGCATATCAATCAGACCCGGAGTCATCGTCCGTCCCTTGCCATCGACAACGAACGCGCCTTCTGGCTTCTTGATGCTCTTGCCGACTTCCTTGATGAAATTATTTTCGACCAACACGCTCATGCCGTTTTGAAGCTCGGGACTGAAGCCGTCAAAGATATTAACGTTGGTGAAGAGTATCTGAATCGGCTTTTTTTCTTCGGCTTTATCAGCAACAGGCTTTTCTGCGGGTGCGGAAGCAGCCAACAAAGGACCGCTGAACCCAAGCAATCCAGTGATGGCAATCGCCAGGCAGCTGCGTTTAAGAATTGACTGTAATGACATAGTTTGATCCTCTTTTATATTTATCTATATTTATCTACATTTATCGTCAGCTGTGGAATTTTATCAGGCCCTGTAAAAAAACCTACTACCACACACAGGAGTGATGACGGGTAATTTACATAAATAATTTTCACAATGCTTTGCAATCTTGACTATTTACATCAATTATTATGTAAAATATGTCAAGAATAGACCACCATACGTTGTTATTATTTGCATTAATTACCAGAGCAAGACAGGAATATGAACACAGGAAGTGAAATAACAGGCAAGACAGGACTACCGCTGGTGCGTCTGAGCCTGCTGAACCCATTTTTGCTGAATCTGGATGCCAATAAAATCGATGCCGATTCGATTCTCAGAGATTATGGGCTCAACCGGGAAGCCATGGCTTCACCGGATGTTTTTGTTCCAGCAATGACAATATATAAAGTGCTTGAAGCCATGGCGCTGGCTGCAAATAATCCGTACCTGGCTGTCCATGTTGGAGAGGTACTGAATCTGACGGCTTGGCCGGTGTTCACCGATTCGGTGAAGTATGCCTCCTCCTTCGGCGACTTTTTCTTCCGTTTTGCTGCTGAATCAGTCAACCAGGCGAGTTCAGTGCAGATGTGCCTCGATACTGATGGCAAGTACGCCACTTTTCGTGCTCATCGCGTGTTTGAACCGACAATAGTGCCGGCGCAATCTGATGCCTTTTACGTAGGCCTGTTCACGACAATATTTCGCAATTGCACCGGTGACAACTGGAATCCACGTGAAGTACTTGTAAGGCTTTCTGACCCGAGTGCCGTGCCACCCGGTTATTATAATTTGATGATATCTCGGGGCGACAGGCGTGGCCCGTCAATTCGCTTTCCACAACAATGGCTGTTGTTCCCTATTCAAATCAACGATCTTGAGAATCATTCAAGCATGGAGGTTGACTACCAGTCACCACCTCGATCATTGAATGATGCAATACGACAGGCGTTGCAGCCACACCTGCACAGAACCGACCTCACTACTGAACTTGCAGCAAATATATGTGGCTATGATAAGCGTGTCCTGGCACGAAAACTCAAAACCGCTGGCACGACGTTAACAAAAGAGATCTCCACCCTTAAAGCAGAACAGGCAATGCGACTTCTAAAGGAGACCAGCCTGTCCATAGCTGAAGTTGGTAACGCAGTTGGCTTTAGCGACCCAGCTATCTTCTCCCGTGCATTCAAGAAGTGGGCAAGTGAATCGCCGAGGCAGTTTCGAAATAGATACCGAATGCCCAGCTGAATAGTACTGCAGCTGACTGGCCGTCCTCCTCAGATACCGATAACATCAGTATTCAGCTCATAATTCATCCACACTAATGATCAACGCAGTCAATCTAACAAAGCGTTTTAAAAACTTCACAGCAGTCAATGACGTTTCCCTGCAGGTAGAGAAAGGACAGATATTTGGCCTGCTCGGTCCTAATGCCGCCGGCAAAACAACGGTCATACGGATGATGTGCGGTATTATTGAATGTGATGAAGGCGAAGTCAGGCTGAATGGTAAGAGTGTCAGCAAGGCCAAAACAGATTTTGGCTACGTGGCACAGCACTTCGGGCAGTATGAAGACCTGAGCGTGTGGGAGAACCTGGCATTTTATGCCAGCATGTATGACATAACCGATAAAGTAAGGCTTTCTACCCTGCTCGACCGTTATGAACTGACGCAATTCAAAGACCAGCTGGCGGGAACCCTGTCTGGCGGTTATAAACGCCGCCTGGCACTGGCCTGTGCTTTGGCACATGAACCAGAGATACTTTTCCTCGATGAACCGACTGCAGGCATCGACCCGCTCACACGCAAATTATTATGGGATGATTTTTACCGCTTGAGTACTGAAGGCAAAACACTGTTTGTCACTACCCACTACATGGAAGAGGCCCAGCGCTGTCATCAGCTGGCATTTCTATCGGCTGGGCATAAAGTCGCTGAAGGATCACCGGAAACAATCAAGCAGGCGCTCAATAACGCCAGCGTGTATTCAGTCAACATCCCATACCTTCCTGAACTGCGTGATGCACTGATGGAATTGCAGGGAATGATACTGGTTAATCAGTTCGGCAATGAGTTGCGACTCGTCGTCACACCTGAACTTAAACAGGAAGATTTGCAGGCAACCATACACACTGTAACAGGCAAACCCTCGTCTCTTCAGCTCAGCAAACCGAATCTTGAAGACGTGTTTATTGCATTGACACAGGAGCACCCAGTAAAGCCATGATGACAGCCATTATTAAAAAGGAATTATTGCAGCTGCGGCGGGATCCGCGGCTGCTTGCACTGATTGTTGTTATGCCGCTGATTTTGCTGATCCTGTTTGGCGTTGCCCTGAAACTGGAACCGCAGAATGTTCGCATGGCGTATTTCGACGGTGACCCGTCCTTCTTTACCAATTTGATCAAAACCGGCCTCTGGAGCGATGGTTATTTTGATCTTTACGAAGTGCAGTCGAAAGAACAGATTATTGAAGAAATTCGCTCTGGCCGTGCCAAAGCTGGTCTATATATAGACAAGGATTTTTCTGCTCTGCTGACTGAAAACAGGCAGCCGCATATTACCTTCCTGGTTGATGGGACGATGCCCTCACTGACCACGGCGATGAAATATAATTCGAATAGTGCTACTGATGAAGGCGTCACCAATGATATGTATTTTACTGATGCAGATGCCGATAACGTCGTCATCGCGCAGGACCCTTTCATCATGGATACCGAAATATTGTTCAACCCGGATGAAAAGGAAACATGGTTCTTTCTGCCCGGCGTTATCGGCGTGCTGATTATGCAGATTGCCCTCATATTAACCGGAATATCTGTTGTCCGTGAACGCGAGAAAAAAACCCTCGAGCAGCTGCTGGTGACACCGATGAGCAAGACCACGTTTATTATTGGGAAACTACTGCCCTATATCGTTATCGCACTGGCGGATTTTTATTTTATCCTTGGTGCGGGATGGGCTTTATTTGATCTGCCTCAGCCAAACTCACACCTGCTGCTATTTATTCTTGCTTTGATTTTTGTTGCTGTGATGATTTCCCTCGGCTTGCTGATTTCCCTGATAGCAAAAACACAGCAGCAGGCGATGTTTATCGCCATTTTTATCATCGTACCATCAATCTTATTGTCCGGTTTTATATTTCCCCTTGAAGCCATACCGGATATTGTCAGACCTATCAGCTACGTCATTCCATTTACCTACTTTGTCGAAATAATCCGTGCCCTGTTAATCAAGCACACCCAGTTTTCTGACTTGATATGGTCCTTCGTCTCACTATCAGCATTTGCCCTGCTGTTCGTTTCTGCAAGCATTTTGAAGTTCAGACGGACACTTTAGCTAGAATACAGGGATCAAAACCTGAGATATATATTCGTAAGGCTGAGTTGCATGATACAGATGCCTGATAACCAGTTGAGACCACTGTCGACAGCGGTCATCATCACATCCTGATGAAAGCCCACAAAAAAGCCACCCGAAGGTGGCTCTTAAGATGTATGCAGTTGATTTGTGTTTATTTAAAGAGGCACAACTTTATTTGCACAAGGTCCTTTCTGACCTTCGCCAACTTCAAATTCAACAGATTGGCCATCACTTAATGTTGCGTATCCACCGCCACTTTGTATTTCTGAATGATGAACAAAAAGATCTTTGCTGCCGCCCTCTGGTGTGATGAAACCAAAACCCTTGTCTGCATTGAACCACTTTACTGTACCTTTACTCATTTTACTTACTCATCTTGTTGGTGAAATAAATTCATTTTATCTTCGAATTCACCGGTCCGAAGATAAAGTAATAAACGAGTTAAAAGGCACATAATGTAGAGCTAAGCAGCGCGGCGTCTGATGGAGGCTGATGGCCGGAACGCACTTGAGCGTTTTATTAGGCATTTACTTGTTTTTTTGTATTAGTTATAAGGTTATATAACCAATAGTATGCCTACGGTAGCATAAATAGAAAAAAGAAACTCAACTATTCTACTGAGATAAGACCAGTCACTCAGAGCAATACAGCAAAAACCACTCTACGGTGGCTGATATAATATTTACTCACACTCAAAAAGATCGTTTATCACCGTTTTACATCCCCCTCCCTATGCTATGGGAAGTTAGGCACTATCCTGTTTTTGTTTCTTTGTGCTTCTTATATCAACCGATTGGTGCATACTGTATGAGATGTAGCTGATTCTGTTCCGTGGGTCGTAAATAAGGTACGTAAATGAAAAATATAATCAAAGTTTTTGTATTAATGTCTATCCTGGTAAGCACGTCTGGGTATGGTTCAGCAACTATTGGCTTAGGTTGGGTATCATGTAGTTCCTGGACAAATAATAGAAGTCGAGACACCCTGAAATCTGCCCAGTTTGAATCATGGGTGCTTGGTTTCCTAACTGGTGCTATTGCCTATGGGACATGGGATAAGGATTTATTAAATGGTAATAGTGTTGTAGATGTGATTGGTTGGGTTGATACTTATTGTAGAACTAATCCATTAAACGACATTACGGATGCCTCCACTGCTCTTGTTGGAGTCCTTAAAGGGTAACCGGAAAAACGAAGCCAACGTTAGAGCGCAGCTCTTTAATGGATTTGAGCGTAGTTATTGCACGTAATAAGTTGTGCTAGTTGAAATTTTTATCTGACAGCATTGATAGAAAATTTAGACCCAATCTGACATAACAATAAAATGTCTGCTTACGGCTGCGGACATTATGATTTATTATGGCTGTGCTTCAGGGCAGTCTTTATATGGATTAATCCCGCTATCTACTCTGCCCCATCGATATAGGCTCAATGAAGTTGATACACCTACGGGTATCATGATGGGATACACCGGTATACCAGCGCCCGACCTACTATATTTCTTTATAATGATTGACCCATTTTCAGCGGGAAATATTTCTGTTCCCCAATAAATAAATTTATCAGGGTCTCCTGACTCTCGTGTGTAAATACTTCCATCTTCACATCGATATCCCTCGCCATCCAGATTGATAGATTTCTTATCGAAAATTTTATTGTTCTCATAGAAAACTATATTCATTTTTAAGCTATTTATTCGTGAAAATTCTATTGTTCTTTCTGGGCATCTCTCTGGGTAATAAGGCGAATAATTGCTCGCTCTCGGATCAAAGTAGTGCCACAGCGAACATCGATTATGCATATAATCACGGGCCTTATGATAATAATCACCTGGCACTGTGCATACGACATCCCAATTAGTTACTAACCCACTACCCAAATTAGTAGAAGAAGGTTGTCCTGCATTGCCATTATATGCATCACTGGCGCGATCGTAATAAACTCCAGATATATCAGGACATTGATTGGAAGAAGATTTCTTTTCTGGCCAGTCCACGGGATATCTTGTATCGCTCATACGCTGACATCCTTGCACACATCAGCATTATGAGAAGGATAGCTGCAAGTAATTTTGTCATGACCCGACTCCTGTCAGATATGTACATTATTATACACCCAGTGGATAACTGCATCGGGTAGATAGCAGACATCTTCACTACTTGGGGAAACCCACAAAAAAGCCATCCGAAGGTGGCTCTTAATCATGTCTGCAAACGGCCAGGAGCGAGAGTTCATAAACTAAGGAAGCTCTGATTAATTCCAATAATTTGCGATAATACGTTATCCCAACAAACAGTGAAATAACGATGCGCCAACAATCCTTACATACTGATGGTTTTGAGAAATATCGCAAACCGACTCGTAAAGAAATCTTTCTTAAAGATATGGAACAGATTATTCCCTGGAAAGAACTGTGTCAGGTTATCAAGCCTTACTATCCCAAACCCAAAGGTGCAGGTAGACGACCTATAGGCATTGAGAGAATGCTTCGTATTCATTTTCTACAGCATTGGTTTGCACTTTCTG
>Ga0316189_10007690_pt1 | contig 10174 bp, 6 predicted proteins | sample LowCovwburrow_MG_FD_204930 | JGI IMG/M metagenome (GOLD analysis project Ga0316189, IMG submission 204930) | Coastal sediment microbial communities from Maine, United States - Lowes Cove worm burrow | ecosystem: Environmental > Aquatic > Marine > Coastal > Sediment | place: USA: Maine... | reverse complement strand
CGACCCAACACTCGATGCCCTCATCTGCACAAACACAATTGCCTTCAGGCATGGACCCTGTAACAGCACAGGCACATCTGTCCCAGACATATGAACCTGCAACTTTTAAGCAATCTGAAGAAGACCGGCGCTGTGAACGACAGCCTGGCAGTCGCATATTGGGGAAAGTCATCGCCGTTGACGGTGCCTATGCCACCTTGATGTCCTATGTTGTTGATTCCAGTCAGGAACCCACAGACTTCTGGACTGTTGGTCGACTGATCACCATTCATACCGTTGATGGACGGGTCGTCGGACTGGTTTACAAAATCAACGCCTCAGATAAAGGCTGGCAAGAGAGAAACAATATTGAAGTTCATGTCGAGTTGGTCGGAGAGATTCGTCAACTTCCAGATGGTACAGATGTGTTCAGCCGGGGCATCATTACTTATCCGCCTCTGGGGTCGATTGCCCATCAAATTCGCGCCAATGATCTGACTGTTATTCATCACCCATATGGTCGTGAAGCTGTTGAGATCGGTAAACTGTCTCAGGATGAAACTGTGCCCGCAGTCGTGTGTATGGAAGATATGCTGCAACGCCATTTTGCTGTTGTCGGCTCAACCGGCACAGGTAAATCAACATCTGTTGCCCTGCTGGTGCGCAAGATTGTCGAGTCATGCCCAAAATTGCGGGTATTGATCCTTGATCCACACAATGAATATGCCAAGGCTTTTCCCGATCAATGCGTTACCATTTCAACCGATACGCTTGATTTGCCGTTCTGGCTTTTTCAACATGAAGAGTTTTGCGAAGTTATTTTTCGCGGACGGGATAATTTCGAAGAAGAAATTGATGTGTTGCGCGACCTGATACCAGTTGCCAAAGCCCGCTATAGCCAAAAGGTCAACAACACACATCCATCGATATTAAAGCGTGCTTCGGGCGACCCGGCCATGACCGCCGATACCCCGGTCCCTTACCGCATGACTGACCTCTTCAAGCTAATTGATAACGAGATTGGGCAGTTGGAAGGAAGCCATAGCCGAGTGGTTTTGAAATCTTTGAAAAACCGCCTTGAGGCTCTGGTCAACGACCATCGCTACAAGTTTATGTTCTCACAACGCACTGTCAGTGACAATATGAGTGAGGTGATTGGCAAAATTTTCCGCATTCCCATCAATGACCGGCCCATTACGTCCTTTCAGCTTATTGGCCTGCCTTCTGATGTGGTCAATTCAGTTGTATCTGTGCTGTGTCGTATGGCCTTTGATCTGGCGGTGTGGAGCAAGGGGGCTTGCGAAGTGCTGGTTATGTGCGAAGAAGCCCACCGCTATGTGCCGATGGACAAAGCCCAAGGTTTTGGCCCGACCCGACGCTCGATATCGCGGATTGCCAAGGAGGGGCGTAAATATGGCTCCTATCTTGGCATTGTGACCCAGCGCCCCAGCGAACTGGACCCGACCATTTTATCACAATGCTCGACCATTTTTGCCATGCGCCTGTCCAATGACCGTGACCAAACGATTATTCGTTCGGCTATTTCGGATTCAGCAGCGAGTACATTGAGCTTCCTGTCCTCAATCGGCAACCGTGAAGCCATCGCTTTTGGTGAAGGTGTTTCAACGCCAATGCGTATGCGCTTTGAGAACCAACCGGCTAAATTCATCCCCGGGGCCACGAAGGATGAAAAGCCGCAAGATGCGTCCGGCAAACCGGCCGAACCAAACCTTGATGCCATCATCGAATCAATGCGTAATATTCAGGCGCGTGGTTAGGTTTTTACAGAGTGTTGAGAGGGTGTGACGGGTTCAAGACGGGTGTTGCAAAAGTTTTGAGTTTTGGCCGATTGGATGACTGTCCGCTAAGGTTTCGATAACGGCCAAAACAAGCCAATGCGCCAAACGGTAAGTTAGTGCCAATAGTAGACACCGGGTCAGTGTGCAGCGAACGGCAACTCCGAGCCCATAGTTACTGGGTTGCTCATGGCTTTTGAGGGCTGTTGTGTGCCAAGAACCGACGTTAGTTTTGAACGTAATTAATGCACGGCCTAACCCCTTGAATTTATTGAACCTAAAAAAACGTCCAAAAGTCTTAGGTTTTGAACGGTTGGACGACATCTTGTTTCTCGCGCCAACGCGTTGGAAGCTTCGGGATGCAGTAAAAATAGTCAATCAAGTGCTCGGTTCACTCGATTTAGAAAAGCACCCGGACAAGACTTTTATCGGTAGGATCGAACGCGGGTTCGACTTCCTTGGCTATCATTTCAGTCGAAAAGGGCTGACGCTTGCCAAGCGGACGATTGCAAACTTTATCGAGAAAGCATCTCGGCTTTATGAGCAAAAGCGCAGCGGTGTTTCGGCTGCCGCTGCACTTGAGATGTACGTCAGGAGATGGTTCCAGTGGACGAGGAGCGGGGCGATCGACCCATGGCCCAGGGAAAGTGGCCGGGCTCGAGAAGATGGGGTCGGACCTCGTGGGCCCCCGCAGGAGCTCTCGAGTGCTTTCTCGTGCCGCCCTCCTGATTTCCACGCGGTCCCCTTTAGCATCTCTGGCGACATGCATTGAATATGGCATCGCATCTGCCGTAGCTGTTCCTCTTGCGAATCTCCGCTACCTCGAAGCTGTCCGTTCTTTTTTTCCCATCCACCATAAAGGCGACGGTGGAGTTGCATATCTCATGCGATCTCGAACATGATAGGAGGCATGCCCTGTGGGGCTTATCGTGGTAAGCGAACTTGCGGGGCAATGTGTGGCGCGGGGTTTGGCGTGGGTGAGCGCCTACGGACCAACCCTGATTTGTCGCTGTCGTTTCGCTGTTTATTGTGGCCGCTGTGAGGGAGGCGCTGGCTTGGATGGTGAAACCGAGGAGGACGAATGCCCTCAAAACTATCTTCCGCACTGGTTGTATTTTCCTTCAATTTCGGGTTTTCATCGCTCCCGCCTCCGTTACCGGTTTTTACGAGATGGCTTGTGGGGGGCTCGCGCGATGTCGCGTCTGGTTCGGTCACCATCACATATTTTTTGCGATATTGTAATGGTTTAGTTTGTTTGGTTAGCGTCCGCGTCGCCGCGAACGGAACGATCGCGGGTTGGCGGGTTGGCGGGTTGGCGGGTTTGGGTTAACAACGGAGCTCTTTGCCAATAATTGTTTGGTCACTTTGTCCGCATTGCGGTCATTGATGCACGGTGCAGCCAATGCCCGGATTGAGTCAACTATCCCCGTTATGAAAGGCTCCTGAAAGCGTCCGATTCTTCTGGGAAGTTCACCGTTGCGAATTGTTGGCAGATCAATTTTGGGGCGTTCAAAGTCTGAGGTTTTGAACGGTCAATCACGCTTAAACCCGTATCATTTCCGCCCCAGCAACATCGGCCCATAGATAACAACAAATAAGGCAAAGCCGATGCTCCACAGGGCTCCGGCAGTTGAAACAGCCATCAAATAATCAAATGGCAACCAGTCAACGCATATCCGCAAGAGCGCACCGCTTATGATCAGGGCATAGATCAGCATTGTCCATTTGTCTGCGGTTAAGGGCTGGCCGCTGTGGCCAAGGCTGGCTCTGGTGACAACACCGACTGTCATGGTGCCGATTGCGCCGGCTGACAGGGCATGCAGGGCTGAGGCCTGACTTAAGCTTTCAGGGAAAAATGTCGCGATTGCCATGAGCGAAAACCATATGGGCAGCCACAAATAGCCGATATGGAGAATGACGACCAGCGGTTCGGCCAGACAGGCCAGTCCGCGCCAGCGTGATACGCGATAAAAATATAACAATGCGGCAGCGGCGAACAAAACACCGCTTACCATATGTCCACCATAAGCTATCCAGACAACAATTGCGGCAACGCCGGAGGCCAGCCCGACCTTATCGACCGTATCGAACCCGGCAGGCAATGGAGTGATGTTTTGTTTCATCATCCAGTTGCGGGTGAAGCTGGGGGTAATGCGTCCGCCAATCAGCGAGATCAAAATGGCGATCATGCCAAGTCCCAGCCGTTCAGATTGCAGGGTGGAATTGTCAGTCAGCCATAGGGCATGAAATATGATATTTCCAACCGCCAGCAACGAGACAATCAGACAGACGGGAACATTTTTGATGTTTTTCCCAGCCAGAATTTCGCGCCACAGCAACGCGGCAAAAACCACCAGAAAAGCACTATCAATGACAGCTGCAGCAACGGGGACGCCTTGTAAGAACATCATGGCGATACGCCCTGCCAGCCACAAACCCCATAAAGCGCCAAGCGATTTGCCGACCACCGGCAGGCGTCCGGTCCAGTTGGGAATTGCTGTTAACAGAAACCCTGCGATAATAGCAGCCAGATAACCAAACAGCATTTCATGCAGATGCCAATTACGTCCGGCAAGGGAGCTGGTTAGCGAGACATCAAAGGCCAACATGGCAACCCACAGCGGCATGGCAATGGCGGCAAACAGACCGGCACCGAGAAAGAACGGGCGAAACCCGCGTTCAAGCAGTTTTGGCCCCGTGTACGCCCGCATTTTCTGCGCTGTTGTTGTCATAAGCATCCCTCCTTACAGAAAACTCAAAAGAGCGATTCTATACAAGTCAGGTCAACAGCGCTTGATTAATGTCAAGTCAGCTTTAAGTTTCGTTCACAAGTCCGCGAGATCGCAAGGCATCAGTGATTTCATCGAGAATGGCCGGGTCGTCAATTGTTGCGGGCATTTTCCACTCCAGACCGTCAGCAATCTTGCCGATGGTACCGCGCAGGATTTTACCGGAGCGGGTTTTGGGCAAACGAGCAACGTTAATAACGACACGCAATGCTGCAACAGCCCCGATTTTTTCACGAACCAATTGCACGCAATCTTTCTCGATCAATGACGGGTCACGATCAACACCTGATTTAAGGACAATAAACCCGACAGGCACCTGACCTTTGAGCTTGTCGGCGATGCCCAGCACAGCGCATTCTGCAACATCGGGTTGGCTGGCCAGAACTTCTTCCATGCCTCCGGTTGACAGGCGGTGACCGGCGACATTGATGATGTCATCGGTGCGGGCCATGATGAACAAATAGCCGTCTTCATCGATATACCCTGCATCAGAGGTTTCATAATAGCCGGGAAAAGCTGTCAGATAGCTTTCCTTAAAGCGCTCATCATTTTGCCACAAGGTTGGCAAGCAGCCAGGTGGCAAGGGCAGTTTTACACAAACCGCGCCCAGTTCTCCTGATGGTAATTTGTTACCTTCATCATCGAGCACATCGATTTCATATCCCGGCATGGCAACGGTTGGTGAGCCGTATTTAACCGGCAGCGCACCAAGCCCGACAGGGTTGCCGGCAATGGTCCAACCGGTTTCAGTTTGCCACCAATGGTCAATCACCGGCACGCCAAGGTGGTTTTCGGCCCATTGGATGGTGTCAGGGTCGGCCCGCTCACCGGCCAGAAACAGGGTGCGCATACAAGAGACATCGTATTTTTTCAGGAATAGCGCGTCGGGGTCTTCCTTTTTGATCGCTCTAAAAGCTGTCGGGGCGGTAAACAGGGCAGCAACCTTGTGCTCTGAAATCACCCGCCAGAATGTCCCGGCATCGGGGGTGCCAACCGGTTTTCCTTCAAACATGATGGTGGTGCAGCCGTGCAATAGCGGGGCGTAAACGATGTAGGAGTGGCCAACAACCCAGCCAACATCAGAGGCGGCCCAAAAGACTTCGCCCGGTTCAATGCCGTATATGGCGTTCATCGACCATTTAAGGGCGACCATATGGCCACCATTGTCGCGCACCACGCCTTTTGGTTCACCGGTTGTGCCCGAAGTGTAGAGAATATAAAGCGGGTCGGTGGCCGCCAAATTGGCACAATCAGCCTGAGAGCCTTCGGCGCGCATTTTCTGCAGCAGCCCGGCCCAGTCATGATCACGGCCGATTTTCATCTCGGCGACGGCTTGCTCGCGTTGCAAAATGATCGTTGCCTGTGGCTTGCAGGTGGCAATGTTCATGGCTTCATCTAGCAGGGGTTTATAGGCGATCACCCTGCCCGGCTCGATACCGCATGAGGCCGAAATAACAACCTTGGGATTGCAGTCATCAATGCGGGTTGCCAGTTCTTTGGGGGCAAAGCCACCAAACACCACCGAATGAACAGCCCCGATGCGGGCGCAAGCCAGCATGGCAACAGCAGCTTCTGGCACCATTGGCATGTAAACAATTACCCGATCGCCTGCCCCGACACCAAGCCCGGCCAGACCGGCAGCAAAGGTTGAGACTTCTTCGAGCAATTCATCATAGGAGATGGTGCGTTTTGTGTCAGTTATCGGGCTGTCATAAATAATTGCCGCCTGCTCGCCGCGACCGTCTTTAACATGGCGATCAAGGCAATTATAACAGGTGTTGGTTTGCGCGCCGGTAAACCAGTGACCATAAACACCCGCCTCCGGATCAAAAACCTTATCTGCCGGTTTATACCAGTCAATCTCTGTTGCCACAGAGCCCCAAAAGCTCTCGGGGTCAGATTTCCAACCTGCATAGATCTTGTGATAATTGCTCATGACAGCACCCTTTATTTTAAAACTTATTGGTATTTACACCTATAAACCAATTCACCCAAGCCTGCCTTAAGACCTTTGCACTACTGATTTTATATCCATCAAAGATATCTTGCCAGAAAACGGGCGATAGCTTACCAAAGTAAGGCTAGGCTATTTCATTCTTTGATTGAATAAATCTAGCATTTATTTCGCTCACGCAAATTGCGCCTTGCGCAATGCTCCGCGGGGGCGGCGCAGGGGCGCCGGGCCGCAGTCGCGGCCTTGTGTGCTTCAATTAAAACATGACACGCTCTAACTTTTAACGACAAAACCGGACGGAAAAAATGGTTTCACAATACGATCGCGATCTTGATAAAAACCCGGCTAACTACCAGCCCCTTACCCCACTTACCTTTCTTGCCCGGGCCGCTCTGGTTTATCATGACCATCCCGCGGTCATTCACGGTGAAACACGCTATAATTACAAACAATTATATGCCCGATGTCGCCAATTGGGCAGTGCGCTGGCGAAAGCCGGGATCGGCAAAAATGATACTGTTTCTGTCATGCTGGCCAATACGCCTGCAATGTTGGAAGCCCATTACGGGGTGGCCATGTGCGGGGGAGTTGTCAACACCCTCAACACCCGACTTGATGCCAAAATCATTGCCTTTTGCCTTGATCATGCCGAGGCCAAAGTGCTGATTGTTGACAAAGAGTTTTCTGCAACGGTCAGGCAAGCGCTTGAGCATATGCAAGGCCAAAAGCCGATTATTATTGATTATGATGATCCCGAATATGGCGGAGACGGTGAGCGCCTGGGGCATGTTGAGTATGAAGATTTCATCGCTGACGGTGACCCGGAATATAACTGGCAGATGCCAGGTGATGAATGGGATGCGATTTCGCTCAATTATACATCTGGAACAACGGGCGACCCCAAGGGGGTGGTTTATCACCATCGCGGTGCCGCTTTGCTGGCGCAGGGCAATGTGATTACCGCCTCAATGCCCAAGCATCCGGTTTATCTGTGGACGCTGCCGATGTTTCATTGCAATGGCTGGTGTTTTACCTGGTCGCTGTCGGTGATCGGTGGCACCCATGTCTGTCTGCGTCAGGTGCGGGCCGATGCGATCTGGAATGCCATTGCCGACCACAAGGTTTCCCATTTGTGCGGGGCGCCTATTGTCATGTCGATCATCATCAATGCACCGGCTGAAGAAAAGCGCTCATTTGATCATTCAGTCGAGTTTTTTACAGCTGCCGCACCACCGCCTGAAGCCGTGCTGGCTGGCATGGCCGAGGCAGGGTTTAATGTTACCCATCTTTATGGTCTGACAGAAACCTATGGCCCTGCTGCGGTTAATGATTGGGACAGTCGTTGGGATGAATTGCCAGCAAGCGAGCGGGCGACCAAAAAAGCCCGTCAGGGAGTGCCCTATGCGGCGCTTGACGGGCTTGATGTTATGGACCCGCAAACCATGGTGCCCGTGCCGCGCAATGGCGAGACCATGGGCGAAGTCATGTTTCGTGGCAATGTTGTGATGAAGGGCTATCTTAAAAACAAGGCAACCAGTGATGAAGCCTTTGCCGGTGGGTGGTTTCATTCCGGTGATCTGGGGGTGATGCACCCCGATGGATATATTCAGCTCAAAGACCGCTCCAAAGATATTATCATTTCAGGCGGTGAGAATATTTCATCGATTGAGGTGGAAGATACTTTGTATAAGCACAGTGCCATTCAAGCAGCTGCTGTAGTGGCAAGGCCAGATGATAAATGGGGCGAAACACCTTGTGCCTTTGTCGAGTTGAAACCGGGGGAAGTTTTGAGCGAAAGGGATGTTATTAGCCATTGCCGCGAAAACCTTGCCAGTTTCAAGGCTCCAAAAACAGTTGTATTTGTTGAACTGCCCAAAACCTCGACAGGCAAAGTACAGAAATTCAAACTACGGGATATGGCGCGGGATTTGTAAGCCTTTAATCGTCATTCCAGCGCACGCAGGAATGACGGGTGTCTAAATCAAAAAAAGCGCCAACCTGATAACCAGATTGGCGCTTTTTGTTTATTGCAGAAACTGCAAATGCGTTTTTAGTACAGCTTGTAGGTTCCTGAAACAGAAACGATATCAACATGCTGTTTGAATTTTGCGGTAAGTGGCGTCGGCGCCGTTAAGTTAACTTTGCCATCTTTGACAATGATATGAGAGTAGCCAAGGCTTACTTTCAGGTTTTCATTGACCTGATGGCTGGCACCGATTGACAACCAATAGCGGTTGGCATCAGGCACACGAACGCCGCGAGTTGAATCGGGCACAGGTGATACCTCATAGGCAAAACCGGCGCGCAATGTTGTATCTTCACTATATTTATATTCACCGCCGACTGAATAGTAATAAGAATCTTTCCAGTTAAACGGGGTCGCTCCCAAAGGTGTGCCGGATGGCACGAGACGTGGATCAAGCTGTTTCAGTTTTGACCAGTCGGCCCACTCAAAGCCAAGCAAAACAGTGAAACCTTCACCAACTTGTTGGCGAAGACCAACATTTAGGGTTCCGGGCGTGGTTAACTTGGCTGAAATCCGTGGAGAAACAGGTGAAGCCTCATTATGGAATGAACCTTTATATTTCAACTTGGTTTGCGAGTTATAGCCAATACCAATTCGGGTTGTTTCAGTCGGGCTAATGAGCAATCCCAGAGAATAATTCACTCCCCAGTCATCTCCCTCCAGCTTGAGTTGAGGAAATCCACCCGGAGCAGCGTTTTGTGTCAATTTTACTTTGGTATAAACACCATGAACCGCAGCAGCGACTGAAATCATATCGTTGACTTTATAGCCAACGGTCGGTCCGGCCTGGACCATAAACAATTCTGATTCCACACCATGAAAAGAGCCGGCCCACGCTGACTTGCCTTTGGTCGCCAAACCAAATGGTGAATTGGCTGTGAAACCAATAAACAGGTTTTCATTGTACTGATATGAAGCATAGTTTGAAGGCACCAAGGCAAATTTACCGATATTACCACTGCTTGGCCCGCCAATCGCTGTTGGGGCACCATTCTTAGCCTTGGAATACGGCAAGATTGCTGCCGCATTGCCTTCAACATGCACTCCCTCATGCAGGGTTATGGTTGCAGGGTTGAAGAACATTGAAGACAGGTCCGAACCACCGGCTGCGATACCGGCAAAGGAAGCGCCCTGGCCTTCTGCTGATTGTTCACGAACGGAAAAACCACCCGCTTGTGCGAAACTTGCTGCACTTACCAGTGCTGTAGTGCCAATCAATGCAGAATAAATGGCAGTTTTAAATGTATGTTTCATTTGATCTTGAGCCCTCACCCGTACGCGCTGCTGCGCTTTGAAAAAATTACTTAATGGGTGATTAAGAAACGATTTCAGGGCAGGAAACAAGACTTGGCCGGTAACAAGGGCAAAAATCGGGGTAAAATTTTCATATAAGTGACATAATCGCAACACATTTTGGACGTTACGGAACTGTTTACAAGCGAAAATTCACCATTTTGACGTTATGGTAAACTAGCTCAAGACTCCTGCCCGGCAGCGATTTCACGAATCTTTGGCAACACATCATCGCGCATGGCTTTTGACGATATCGGGCCGATAAATTTGTAGCGAATGATACCTTTGCCATCGACAATATAGGTTTCAGGCAAGCCCACCACACCCCATTCGATTC
>Ga0316189_10007688_pt1 | contig 10175 bp, 7 predicted proteins | sample LowCovwburrow_MG_FD_204930 | JGI IMG/M metagenome (GOLD analysis project Ga0316189, IMG submission 204930) | Coastal sediment microbial communities from Maine, United States - Lowes Cove worm burrow | ecosystem: Environmental > Aquatic > Marine > Coastal > Sediment | place: USA: Maine... | reverse complement strand
GAGCTCTACGGCTACCGCAACTCGCAGACCACGGTGCTCGCTCCGACCGGGACCATCGGCCTTCTGATGGACTGCGACACAACCGGGATCGAGCCGGATTTCGCGCTGGTGAAGTTCAAGAAGCTCGCCGGCGGCGGCTACTTCAAGATCGTCAACCAGAGCGTGCCGAATGCCCTCAAGCGACTCGGCTACACCGAAGCACAGCTCGCGGACATCGTTTCCTACGTGACCGGCACCAACACCTTCACGGGTGCGCCGCACTGCGGCCGCAAGGCCTTGCTCGAGAACGGGCTTACAGAGCGCGAAATCGAAAAAGCCGAAGCCGCACTTCGCGGAGTATTCGATGTCGGTGCAGCGCTGGCGCCTTGGGTCATCGGCACCGAAGCGTACGAGCGACTCGGCATCGAGGCGGCCACCTACAACAGGCCGGGCTTCCACCTGCTTCGTTTCTGGGGTCACAGCGACAAAGAGATCGGGGAGATCAACGACGTCGTCATCGGTCGCATGACGGTTGAAGGCGCGCCGCACCTCAGGGCCGAGCACTTGCCGGTCTTCGACTGTGCAAACCGCTGCGGCAAGATCGGCGAGCGTTTCATCGATCCCATGGCGCACGTGCACATGATGGCCGCGGCCCAGCCGTTCCTTTCGGGCGCGATCTCCAAGACGGTCAACCTTCCGAAGGAAGCGACCATCGAGGATGTCGAGGAGATCTACGAAGAGGGCTGGAAGCTCGGTCTCAAGGCGATTGCTCTCTACCGGGATGGCTCGAAGTCCTCGCAGCCGCTCAACACCAAGGACGACTCCAAGGAGGAGTCCAAGGAAGAAGCCACCGAGGCAAAGGCTACCGAACCCGTAGTCGAGACTCCGGTGCAGGAGTGGCTCACGCCACCGACCACCCGACGCCACCGTCTTCCGAAGAAGCGCAGCGGCTTCACCCAAGAAGCGCGCATAGGCGGGCACAAAGTCTTCCTTCGCACGGGCGAATATGTGGATGGATCGCTCGGCGAAATCTTCGTCGACATGCACAAGGAAGGCGCAGCGTTCCGCTCGCTGATGAACTGCTTCGCGATCAGCGTCTCGATGGGACTTCAGCACGGTGTGCCGCTCGACGCCTACGTTCGGCAGTTCACCTTCACACGCTTCGAGCCACAGGGCATCGTCGAAGGTCATCCAAACATCAAGTTCTCCACGTCGATCATCGATTACGTTTTCCGCGTGCTCGGCGTCGAGTACCTCAAGCAATACGACTTCGCGCAGGTGCCGCCAAAAGAGGAGCAGGAAGAGCTTCAGAACCCAACCGACGTCGCCGCCGTGCACCGTTTGGAAGGGACGCAGCCGAGCGAGCCGCCACCGGCCATCGAGCCGGCTGAGCAGGTCACTTTTGGTTTCGACGACAGCGCTCATCACGGAAACGCACTCGACCAGCAGCTCGGAGAGATGATGGGCGATGCACCGATGTGCGATAAGTGCGGGCACATCACCGTGCGCAACGGGGCTTGTTATCGCTGCCTGAACTGCGGCAACTCCATGGGCTGCAGCTGACGGGGCGATCCGCCGGCATCTGTCGGCTTACGTCCTCGAACCTTCGCTGCGAAGTACTGTCGCATTCCTCGCTACGATTCTCCGGGCGCGCTCGACAGCTGCCAACGCCTCACCCCGTCAACAGAGCGGGGTGGGGATGAAGGACCCACCCGTCCCGCCCACGTTGCGTTCAGTCGACGTGGGGACAATTCCAATCCGAAGTTGCGTCGACGTCAGCCTGGCAGGCCGGTGATGAGCAAGAAGCCGAGCGCCCAGACGCAGAGCACTGCAATCAAAGAACGCATCTCAATCTCCTAGTCTAGGGAGCCCACATTTAGGTCCCATATCAGGACCCTAGGGTCTTTTTATCGGCTTTGCTATATGTAATTCTTATCTTTTCTGGGCGTGAAAGGGATGCGTGCCGTCTGTACAAAAGATGACGGAATAGTGGTGTTTTTTGTTGCTAGCGGGCTGGGGGCGCAATCTCTGCGCGTCGATTTCTTCTGGAACAGTGCCAGCGCCAGCGCCAGGGTCGCTGCTTTGCCGCGGCGGACCCGGAGCCTTAGAACCCTTCTTGGATGCTCCTACCCTTCTACAAATACGAAGGTCTCGGTAACGACTTCCTCATCGTCGAGAAGGAAGCGCTTGGCGGTGTTCTGCTCACGACCGACCAGGCGATCGCGCTCTGTGATCGGCATCGCGGAGTAGGGGGCGACGGGGTCCTCGTCCTCGATGTCGCCACGCCTTCGATGCACGTGATCAACTCCGATGGCTCTGTGCCCGAGATGTGCGGCAACGGGCTTCGCTGTGCGGCGTTGCACCTTGCGCGTCGCGCGGGCAAGGCGGCGCTCGAGGTGATCGTCGCCACCCTGGCAGGGCCGCATCCCTGTTTCGTAACCAACCGGCTGGGCGCTGAATCCGTGGCCGTGCAGATGGCGCCGCCGTCTCTGCTGCCGGCCGACCTGCCACTGAGCTCCGCCACGCCCTGGCTCGATCATCCGCTTCAGGTCGACGGACGGACGCTTCGCCTCAGCGGCGTGTCCATGGGGAACCCGCACGCGGTGACCTTCGACGAGTTGGGCGATGCTCGCTTCGAGCTTGGTCCGGCGATTCAAGGCAACCCCCATTTCCCCGAAGGCGTCAACGTGGGCTTCGTTTCGGAACGCGAGGGCAGCGCGATGCGCCTCGACGTGCTCGAGCGCGGCGCAGGTTGGACACAGGCCTGCGGAACCGGCGCCTGCGCTGCGGCGGTCGCAGCCGTGGAGACCGGTCGCGCTCAGCGAGACGAAGAGCTGAGCATCCGACTCCCCGGCGGAACGCTCTTGATCACGGTGCGCGCGCCCGGCGACAGCGTGCTCATGGAAGGTCCTGCGCGCTTCGTCTACTCAGGCGAAATCGAGATCTAGTCCGTCGATTGCAATATCGGCCGCTTCCATTAGGTTTACGCGATGCCCCGTAACTTACTTCGAGCGTTTTGCGCGCTCGCAATCGCAGTCTCATCTCTCGGCTGCGGCAAGGACGAGAACACCAGCACCACGGACGAGCTCGGACGCTGCGCCGATTTCGACCCGCTTCGCCAGGTCTACTGGGGCGACACACACATCCACACCGAGCTTTCGTTCGACGCCAACATGCAGGGCACACGCACGAGCTCAGACGACGCGTACAAATTCGCGCGCGGCGAGACCATCTCGCTCCAGCCCTACAACGAAGATGGAACCCCGACCCGGATGGCGGCGATCGATCGGCCTTTGGACTTCGTCATGTTGAGCGATCACGCGGAGTTTCTGGGCACCTTGAAGGTTTGCAACGATCCGAGCTCGCCCGGGTACGACGCGCAGCAGTGCATCGACTACCGGGCCGCCCAGGAGTTTAGCGCGGCGCCCGGGTTTGTCACAGACGTCTTCGTCCGGATCAACGGACTCCTCAATCGCAGGCCCGAGGATGCGGCCTATCCCGCGCTCTGCGGGCCCGGTGATGCGTACTGTCTCGAAGCCGGAATGGACGTCTGGGGTGGGATCGTGAGCGCTGCCGAATCGGCGTACGACCGCAGCGACAGTTGCAGCTTCACGTCATTTTCGGGCTACGAGTGGAGCGGCAATCCGGACGGGCGCAACCTGCACCGCAACGTCATGTTCAAGAACGAAAGGGTGATCGACTTTCCGTACGGCTATTTCGACGAACCTGATGCGGAAGGCCTTTGGGCACGTCTTCTTGGTGAGTGCATCGACGCGAACGATGTTTGCGATGTGCTGACCATTCCGCACAACAGCAATCTCTCGGACGGCGTGTACTTCGAGGACAAGATGGCCAACGGCGAGCCGCTCACGCGCGAGTACGTCGAGCTCCGGAACGCCATGGAGCCAGTCATCGAGATCTACCAGCACAAGGGAGCTTCGGAGTGCCTTCCAGGCGCCGCGACTGCGGACGAGCTCTGCGGATTTGAAGTGATTCCGTTTTCGAATTTGGGCACGGCCTTCGCCGAGCGAATCACGCCCCCCGACCCGAAGGGGTTCCTCCGCTACGCATACGGAGAGGGCATGCGATTCGAAGCCAGCCTCGGTACGAACCCTTTCCAGTACGGCATCACAGCGGCGACCGATACGCACATTTCGGCCCCAGGTTTGGTCGCCGAAGATGACTTCAAGGGTCATGGCGGCGCCGGTCAGCCGAACCGCTTTCTGCCGCCGCCTCCGGGCTTCCCCGACGTGGAGTATCTCAGTCCCGGTGGCCTCACCGCGGTCTGGGCCGAAGAGAACGCGCGGGAGGCCATTTTTTCGGCCCTGCGCCGGAAGGAAACGTTTGGTACGAGCGGCCCAAGGATGGCTGTGCGCATGTTTGGGGGCTGGGACTATCCAAGCGACCTCTGCAGCGCCCCCGATCTCGTGGCGCAGGCCGATGCCGCGGGTGTTCCCATGGGCGGCACGCTCGGGCCGCAGCCGGCTTCGTCCGCACCGATATTCGTCGTATCGGCCATGCAGGATTCGACGAGCGTGCCTCTTCAGCGGATCCAGATCGTCAAAGGTTGGCTCGACGGGGACGACTACCAGGTGCAGGTCTTTGAAATCGCCGGCGACGCCAACAACGGCGCGAGCGTCGACCTCGACACCTGCGAGCTGCAGGGAGAAGGCTTTAGCGATCTCTGCGGCATCTGGCAGGACCCCGACTTTGATCCAGGACAGCGCGCCTATTATTACGCCCGAGTTCTCGAGAACCCGAGCTGTCGCTGGACGACCTGGCAGTGCGCCGCGGCCGCGTATGACTGCACGGACTGGGACTACGCCGCCTGTGTCGAGCGCAAACAGAATCGTCTCCCGAGCGACTACACCTGCGACTGCTGTGACCCGGCAGCGGGGCTCAACCTGCCCTTCTGTGTGGACGTCGATTGTACCGACCCTGGCTTACTGCCTGATGCCCAGGAGCGCTGCTGTCACCAGGTCGAGCCTACGATTCAGGAGCGCGCCTGGACCTCGCCGATCTGGTATCAACCCCCGAGTTGATGCTTCGCCCGCTCATCCATTTCTTTCTGATCGGCGGCCTGCTTTTCAGTGCCAAAGCCGTTTCCCAGCGCAGCCGGATCGAGGGACCCGCGATCACGGTTCGGGTTGCTGCGGACGCCACGGACGCAAACGTCGAGGCAGCGGTTGGTGAGGCGATTCTCCTAAACGAGGCACGCCGATATCGCTGGGACCAAACCGACCCGATCGTCTACACGCACCTGATTCGCAACATGCGCTTCATCGAACCGGATTCGACGGACGATGACCGGGCGCTCTTTCAGCGTGCCGTTGAGATGAACATGCAGGCGCACGATCCAGTCGTTCGGGCGAGGTTGCTCTATCGTGCGCGCGAGGCCCTCGCGTTCGTGCCCGATGACCGGATGCCGAGCAGCGCGGAGCTCGAGGAGCACCGCCGCACGCACGGCGATCGCTTCGAGCGCGAGAAGCGCGTTCGGTTTCAACACGTGTTCCTAAGTCGTTCCAAGCGCGGCGAAACGTTGAGCGCTGATGCGCGGGACATGCGGAAGCAATTGTCAGAGCTGGGCGACTCGGTCCCTTCGGGCCTCGGGGATCCTTTGCCTGGCCTTCGTCCTGAGCAGTCTGCGACGCCGTCCGGGGTTAGACAGGACTACGGGCAGGAGCTGGCGGAGATCGTCGAGGAGCCAGTCATCGGCACCTGGCGGGGCCCGGTTTCATCGGTGTACGGCCTTCACTTCATCAAAGTCATCGCAGCCGAGCCGGCCTACGTGCCCGCACTCGACATCATCGGGGCCGAGGTCCGCGCCGATCGACTCGGGGAGATCCGCAAGGAGCTCCGCGAAGAGCGCATGGCCTCGCTTCGCGAAGCCTACCGAGTTCAGATCGAGAGGGCACCCTGATGCGGCTCTTCTTGCTCGTCACCGTTGCGGCGCTGCTGTGCAGTGCTCCAAAGAAGGCGAGCGCCCATCCGCTTGCGCCTGCGGTGCTCACATTCGTGCAGCAGGCCGAAGGGACGGTCAGCATGCGCTGGCGAGTTCCGGTGAAGCGTCCGACCGGGCAATCTCTGCGGCCGCAGATCCCCGAGTCCTGTGCGCAGCTTGGGCCGCCGAAGCTTCAAAAGACCGACGACGAGACTGCGATCATCGAAACGACCGAGCTTCGCTGTGAGGCGCCGGACATGCTCGGTGCCGTCGTTCGAGTGGACGGCTTCGAGGACTCGAGCGTCAACGTCGTCGTTCGCATCGTCCGCGCCGACGGCGATGTGCACCATGCGATCCTCGACACCGGCACTCCTGCGCTGACCATCGTCGCGCAGCAAGACGAGTCGCACTCCTTCTTCGAGTACTTCATGCTCGGTGTCGGGCACCTACTCACGGGCTGGGATCATTTGACCTTCGTCCTCGGGCTCCTCGTCCTTTTTGGCTGGCACCGCAGGCTCATCGCTGCAGTCACCGCCTTCACTGTAGGTCACAGCCTCACCCTCGCTCTTTCGGTGCTTGGGATCGTGTCTCTGCCCACCTTGCTAGTCGAAGCCCTGATCGCGCTGACGATCGTCGTGCTCGCGTTGGAAATCCAATCAGGGGAGCAGGGACCCGTCTGGCGGCACCCCTGGACGCTCCCTGGCGCGCTCGGTCTTCTTCATGGCCTCGGCTTCGCGTCGGTTCTCTTCGATGCGGGCCTACCAAGCGGCGAGATCCCTCTCGCGCTCCTTGGTTTCAACCTCGGCCTCGAAGTCGCGCAGCTCGGCGTGATCGCGGTCGCATGGCTGAGCTTAGCGGCGCTGCGTTCGGCGCTTCCGTCGACATGGCGAAGCAACCGAACCATTCCTGCCTACATCATCGGCTCGCTCGCCGCGTTCTGGGTCATCGAACGAACGCTCGCCGCGTTCGGCATCCTGGTCTAGAAACGGCTCTGCCGGATGGCGGCGAGGTAGTCGCGAAGCTCAGCGGCCGCCTTGGTCTTGTCGAAAGCTCCGCCGGGCGAATGTGGGATCTCGGTTAGCGCATGGTCGAGGTGCTCGAGGAAGAGCGTGCATTCGTCTGCGGCAAGCGCGAGCTTGGCAGCGTCGAGCCTGCCGCATTCTCTCAGCTCGCTCACCGCCCGCGTGAGTGGGCCCCGGCGCCCGTACTCGGTGCCCCGACTCAAACGCAGCCCGAACAAGCGGAAATGTCGCAGAAACTCGCTGGCGAAATCGAGCTCGTCGCCATCGCTCGAGTCAGGCGCCTTCAGCAAGGCGACGGACGCTTTCGCAATGAATGCCTGCAAGATGAAGCGAAATGCCCAGATGTCCTGGTGTAGGTTCCGCTGGACACGCTCGCTCTTGCGTTCCTCCGGTTCTATCCGCGTCGGCCGACCCATGCCGTGAAGCTGCTTGGCGGCATCTTTCACGGTGGCCCGAAGCTCGTGAATTCGATCATGCATCCGCTCCGCTGCAAGTGCATGGCCTCCCAGCGCGTCGAGCTCGGGAAGGGGGTCATCGAGCAGGGAGCGCGACTTCGCGTGGATTTCCGTCGCGATCGCCTCGACCGAGAGAAGCCTCGTTTCGAGCTCCTGGGCAGAGGTTTCCACTCCCTGCACCAAGAGAAAGCGACTCAGCACGCGAAGCTCCCGGCGGATGGCCGCCGCCACGATGTGCGCGCAGTAGACACCTTCGTACTCATGGAGCTGACGGTCGGCAATGCCGAGGAAACGATGATCGCGAAGCAAGGAGAGGAACGAGACCATGCTCGCTGTTCTCGCGGCATCGCCTTCCCAGGACTCGAGCTCGGGTGTCAGGTCTTCGAGATGCAGTAGCTCAGCCGCATTGGAGAACTCTAGCGGCTCGGGTGGCCGGAAGAAGCGATTGCGCCCGAGCTCACGCACGAAGAGGTCGCAACTCGCCTGAAAGGCGCCGAGATCGACCAAGGGTAGCCCGATCAGCTGCTCGTTGACCTGAAGCGCATCACGCAAGGATCGTGAGAGCGCGCGCAAAGACAGCTCCGGTTCGCCGAGGGTCGGGCCGACGAGCGCCGAATGTGAGGCGCCGTTGCCCTGCAATCGAGCGACCAGCTGCAGTGCCCAGTCGTAGCCCACCCGTACCGCGTGAAGCTCTGGATGAAAGCTGCTGACCGAGGCTGAGTGCGGATGGTTCTCCAAATGACGAAACGCAACGAGCCCCGAGAGCACGGCCTGAAGCGGCAACAAGGCGTCTGAGCGCTGCTCGTCCGTGAGCGACCCACGCCAGCGTCCCCAGAGCTCCGCATCGCTTGGCGTCCAGCGCTCGGCTGACGAAAGGAGGCCCTCGCCGGCCCGGTTTGGGTTGGAATTCATTGGGGGAACAGGTCTCTAACAGCACCCCTCGAAGAGGTGCGGATTCTCAGACAGCAGGTTCAGAACAGGCCGGCCTGCGACTTGGCGGGTGGCTCTTTTCCGAGGTGCTCGAAGGCATGCCGGGTCGCCACACGTCCCCTCGCCGTGCGCGCCAACAAGCCTTTCTGAAGCAGGTAGGGCTCGTATACGTCTTCGAGCGTATCGCGCGGCTCGCTCAGCGCAGCCGCCAAAGTCTCGATGCCGACCGGACCGCCGTCGTAGTGGTCGATGATCACGGACAGGTAGCGACGGTCCATTTGATCGAGACCCGCCGCATCGACATCGAGGCGCTCGAGCGCTTCGCGCGCCGACTCTGCATCTACCTTGCCGTCCGACAGGACCTCCGCGAAGTCGCGCGAACGGCGCAGCAGGCGATTTGCGATGCGAGGAGTGCCTCGCGAACGCCGAGCAAGCTCCTGTGCGGCCTCAGCACTGACCGCGAGCGCGAGCAAACGCGCGCTTCGCTCGATGATCGATCGCAGGGCGTCGTCCGGGTAGTAATCGAGGCGCGCCACGTATCCGAAGCGCGATCGCATCGGATTGGTGAGCAGGCCGGTTCGCGTCGTCGCGCCAACCAAAGTGAACGGGCTCAAGGGAAGCTGCAGCGTCTGCGCGTACGCGCCGTCGCCGTTGACGATGTCGATGCGGAAGTCCTCCACCGCCGTGTAGAGGTTCTCTTCGACAGTCGCGTTGAGGCGATGGATCTCGTCTATGAACAGCACGTCGTTCGGCTCAAGCTTGGTCAGAAGTGCGGCGAGTTGCCCCTTGTGCTCGATCGCCGGGCCTGAGGCCGAATGCAGCGTCACACCACGCTCAGCCGCCAAAATCAGGGCCAAGGTGGTCTTCCCGAGCCCGGGCGGGCCGCAGAACAAGGTGTGATCGACCGGTTCGCCCCGGCGCCTTGCAGCCTCGACGAAGACTCGGAGGTTGTCTTTGATTCGATCCTGGCCGACGAAATCATCGAACTGCGAGGGGCGCAAGCTTCGGTCGAACACGCGGTCATCCGCCTGCTCGTCGATGCTCAGGTTCTCGTTTGCTCTGGCTTCAACTTCAGTCATGACAAGGCCGACAGCGCGGCGCGCAACAGTCCTTCGATGTTCTCGTCGCTCGAAGCGCCCATTGCCGCTCCGACCGCGGCCTCTGCCTCGCTTCGTTTGTATCCCATCTGCACCAAGGCACCAACGACAGTGTCACCCGACGAGTCAGCTGGGCTCGGAACCGCTCGAAGCCGCACCCCGGTCGTGCCGCTCGCCGCGAAGTCGAGCTTCCCCTCCAAATCGAGGAGGATTCGTTCGACAGTTCTCTTACCGACGCCGCTAATCCCTTTGAAGGCCGTCTTGTCTTGTCGCACAACAGCGTCCTGGAGCTCGCTCGCGTTCATGACGCCGATGATTGCAAGCGCGAGCTTCGGCCCGATGCTGCTCACCTTGAGGAGGGCGCGAAAGGCCGCACGGTCTTCAGTCGTGGCAAAGCCATAAAGCGTCATCGCGTCTTCGCGGACGTGAGTGTGAATCTGAAGGACGACCGACTGCCCAGGCTCCGAGCCAAGCCGCCCCGCCGTCCCCAAGGGCAGGAACACCTCGTACCCGACGCCATTCACATCGACGATGACCGACCCATCTGTCTCCCGATGCGCAATCGTCCCGCTGAGTCTGCCAATCACGGGGAGGAGGGTAGCAGGTTACTGAACAGGTGTGTACATTTCCGGGGACTGGGTCTAGTTACACCGCCTGCCCACCCGTAATCTTAGTATCACTCTCACGCGAGTGAGCAGCGTGCCTGGCGCGGCATTCGCTTCGCTCTGCCTTGCCGGCGCATTCGCGCCGG
>Ga0316189_10007685_pt1 | contig 10178 bp, 6 predicted proteins | sample LowCovwburrow_MG_FD_204930 | JGI IMG/M metagenome (GOLD analysis project Ga0316189, IMG submission 204930) | Coastal sediment microbial communities from Maine, United States - Lowes Cove worm burrow | ecosystem: Environmental > Aquatic > Marine > Coastal > Sediment | place: USA: Maine... | reverse complement strand
CGGCATTTCCACGTCGAGAAATATGAGGTCGGGTCGCTCGCGCACAAAAACATCCAGCGTCTCCAGCCCATCGGCTGCTTCCACCACGATCATACCTTCCGCTTCAAGGCATTGACGGGTCAATAGGCGCACGTTCTGGTCATCATCGCTGACCAGAATTTTAGCGCGATGGTGAGGCTTTTCGTTATCAGACATTAGTAGCCGAGGTAATGCTTCTTGTAGTGGTTGTAGGCTATCATCACTGGAACCTCTCGCCTAGTGCGAATAAGGGTTTCGGGGACGTAAGCGGTACTGCTACACACAAGTGGTGGCCGCATAATAATCACAGGGGAAATACCGGGCACGCCATGCTAATACATCCGGCGGCATTGTTAAGGCTGCTAGCGCCTACCCTGGTTATTGGCGCCGCACTCTGGCTGCGTGTCCTCAGCGATAATCTGGGCGCTGAAACTCGTGTGGTCCTCAACTACCTGCCTTACCTGCTTTGTGCTGGCGCTCTGTTTCTGGCCTATCAGTTCAATCGCTGCCGACTGATGCTTGCCACCTTCGCAGTGGGTTTTTTCTATTGGCTGGTGCAAACCCGCCTGCAAGTGAGTCTGTCACAGGCAGAGGCAGGCCGCCTCTATCTGGCTGTCAGCCTGGGGCTTCCTTTACTTTCCATGTTCCTGCTGTTGATTCCCGAGACAGGCATATGGAACCGACAGGGCCTGATAGTTTCAATACTCTTTGTTTGCCTGGCCCTGGCTTGTGGCCAGTTGGCTGTCTGGTTGCCGCAAGCCAGTGTGGCAGCAGCAGATTATTACCGGGCGCACCCGGCTGATGGCTATGTGCTTTCCTATGGCGCGACACTGCTGACGGCACTGGTGTTTGTGATCGGTATTGTGCTGGTGGTGCTGCGCAACGAGGAAACCGAGGCTGCATTGCTGGGCGTGCTGGCGGCACTCTTCCTGATACTGGGTTTGCTTCACCTGCCGGACATCTCGGTGGTGATGAGTGTCGCAGCGGGACTGTGCCTGGTGTGGGGTTTGATGCGCAGCACCCACGCCATGGCCTACCGGGATGAACTGACCGGCTTACTTGGGCGCCGGGCACTGACCGAGCGGCTGGGCAGACTTGGGCGCCGCTACTGTATCGCCATGCTCGATGTAGATCATTTCAAGAAATTCAATGACAAGCACGGCCACGACGTGGGCGACGAGGTGCTGCGCATGGTTTCTTCCCAGATCAGCCGTGTGGGCGCCGGGGGTACTGCATACCGCTACGGCGGTGAGGAGTTTTGTGTGGTATTTCCACGCAAGTCTGCCGAGGAAGCCGCGGCGGAGCTGGAACGCGTTCGTGAGCAGATCGCCGACTACCGTATGTCCATCCGCAATCGGACCCTGCGACCGGTTCGCTCCCGCGACGGCGCCCGCAAGCGCGGCGCCACCCGCCTGGGCAGTTCCCATGTGGTGGTAACAATCAGTGCCGGGGTGGCGGAGCGCAGCGAAGACTGCCCCAAACCCGATGAGGTGGTAATGAATGCCGATAAAATGCTCTACCGCGCCAAGAAGGCGGGGCGTAACAGGGTGGTCTTCTAGTGCTCTATTGCGCGCCGGAGTGGTGTGTCAGGAAAACATCTTTTCGCGCCGCTTGAAGCGCTGTTCCTGCACGAAGCGAGGTAGTTGCTGCAAAGGAATGGCCGGGCTGTAGTAAAAGCCCTGTACCTGCTGGCAGTTGTGCGTGCGTAGAAATTCAACCTGCTCGTGAGTCTCGGCGCCTTCTGCTACCACCAGCATGCCCAGGCGGTGGGCCATTTCGATAATCATGGTGCACACCGCTTCCTGGTGCGGGTTGCGCGGCAGGTCTCTAACGAAGCACTGGTCTATTTTCAGCGCCGTAATGGGCAGCTCGGTCAGGTGAGAAAGCTGCGAAAAGCCGGTACCGAAGTCGTCGAGGGAAAAAGAGATTCCCAGCTCACGCAAAACATCCATACGCTCCTTGATGGCTCCCGGGCTTTTCAGGATTGTCGATTCCGTCAGCTCGAATTCCAGCCGTGATGCGTCGGCGCCGCTGCGGGTGACGATGTCTTTCACGATATCGAGAAAGCGATTGTCCTGGATCTGCGAAAAGGAGATGTTGACCGCGACATCCACGTCCTGCATGCCCTGTTCACCCAGCCAGATGATCGCGGAACAGGCATGCTGTATTACCTGGTAGCCGATGGTTTTCATCAGGCCCATATCTTCGCAGGCTGACAGAAACTCGCCCGGGCAGAGTAGCCCGCGCTCGGGATGGTTCCAGCGCAGCAGGGCCTCAAGCCCTACCAACTGCCCGTCGCTGAGGTCTATCCTCGGCTGGTAGTGCAGCTCAAACTGGTTTTTACGCACGGCATTTCGCAGTTCGGCCGCCAGCGAGTTGCCACCGGCCACATCGAACAACAACTGCTCGGAGTAGCGTACAAACCTGCCACCCTCAACACTCTTGGCCTGTTGCATGGCACTGCGTGCATTATCCACCAGGTCGGAAAACTCTTTCCCGTCGTCCGGGAAAATAGCGGCGCCGATGCTGGCTTCCACCGACACCTGCTGTTCACTCAATATCATTGGGGCGGAGATAGAGCTCAGCATTTTTTCCGCAATCAGCTCCACATCCGCGGCGGAGTTCACATCTTCCAGTACTACTGCAAATTCGTCCCCACCCAGGCGGGCAATACTGTCTGTGCTGCGCATTTTGTTAATAAGGCGACGGGAGATGGTTTTGATCATCAGGTCGCCGTCGGCTTCGCCGTAGTTATCGTTCACGTTGGCGAACTGGTCAACATTGATATACAGCAGCGCGGTATTAAACCCGTAGCGCTCCGAGCGATTCATCGCGCGCTCCAGGTGTGCACGAAAGCCGGCGCGATTCAGGGCGCCGGTGAGGGCATCGCGGTTGGAGAGCTGCAGGATCTGGTCCCGCGCCTCTTTCAGCTGGATACTGTAGTCGAGAATACGGTGTACCAGTTGATCCTGTAGATGCCCGCGTACAAGGTAGTCCTGGGCGCCGTACTCGCGCAGCTGTGCGCTGATTTTTTCGGATACCTCGTCCAGCAGCAAAATGATGGGGGCGGTTGCGTTGTTCTTCTGTGCCAGGCGCAACAGGTACTCCGTCTCCGGGCTGTTGGCCATAATTACGGCGTCGATGGACGGGTCCAGCAGGGCTTCCAGCGGGCGGCGCATCAGGTTGGCTGAGGCCAGCCGAAAACGGGTGGGTGCCGCGCGCTCCAGGCAGGCGGACAGAATCAGGTGATCCGTCTTGTGCTCGGAAATAATAAGTACTGTGTGCTGATCCACGCAATCGCCCTGGCTGGCCAACCTGTTAGCATCACCAGCACGCCCCCGCCGGTTGATTCCCGGCCCAGGGTTATTTTTGGTGGTGCTTTATTCTTTATATAACATGAAGTTATACGGAAGAATTCAATGGAATTCTAGTAAATGTTTATTAAAAATTACCAGCTTCAGGTCGCTGTTCGGGTAGACGCACGGCTTTTTAGTTCTATGGTAGAATTCTCGCCCGAGTTTTTCGCCCCGACAGATTTTCTATGAGTTTAGCCTCCGACAAACTGGAAGTAATCCGCCAGCAAGTGCAGTTCCATCTGGATAATGAGGCACAGAAGCGGCTGAGTCCGGCCCAGGAGGAGGAGCTGCGGGAGCAGGTGAAGGCGCGGCTGATAAAAGAGAATGCCGTTATTGTCGCGCACTACTATACCTCCCCGGCGATACAGGCGCTGGCGGAGGAGACAGGTGGTTGCGTCTCCGACTCGCTGGAAATGGCCCGTTTCGGCCACGACCACCCCGCTGAAACCCTGATCGTAGCCGGCGTAAAATTCATGGGTGAAACGGCGAAAATACTCACCCCGGACAAGCGCGTATTGATGCCCACGCTCGAGGCAACCTGTTCACTGGACCTGGGCTGCCCGGTGGAAGAGTTTTCGGCGTTTTGCGACCAGCACCCCGATCGGCAGGTGGTGGTTTACGCCAACACCTCAGCGGCGGTAAAAGCCCGGGCAGACTGGGTGGTCACTTCCAGCATTGCACTTGCGCTCGCCGAGCACCTGGCAGATCAGGGGGAGAAAATCATCTGGGCCCCGGATCGCCACCTCGGAGACTATGTGCGGCGTCAATCCGGGGCCGACATTCTGATGTGGGATGGCGCCTGTATTGTCCACGAGGAATTCAAGGCCCGGGGTATTGCCGATCTGAAGAAAGTCTATCCTGAGGCCGCTGTACTGGTGCACCCCGAATCGCCCGCTGCCGTGATAGAGCTGGCCGACCGGGTGGGCTCCACCACCCAGATCATTCGCGCTGCTGTGGAAATGGACAACCGGCAGTTTATTGTCGCCACAGACCAGGGCATATTCTACAAACTGCAACAACAGGCGCCGGACAAGGAGTTCATTATTGCGCCCACCGCAGGTAATGGCGCGGCCTGTCGCAGTTGTGCCAACTGTCCCTGGATGGCGATGAATGACCTGGAGTCTCTCGCTGGTGCCTTTGACAGAGACGATAATGAGATTTTCGTGGATCCGGCAGTGGGTGTGCAGGCCATGGTGCCCTTGCGCAGGATGTTGGATTTCGCAGCGAATATGCACTTGGCCGTGCTGGGCAACGCCTGAACGTCTTGCAGGAAATAGCGACGCGGTTTGTCAGCCGTCCAGGGCTACCCGCATCTCAGCAATATCAGCCAGCCGCTGGTTGATCTTCGCACTGGTCAGGTAGTCGCCGCGGGTCAGTTTAAGGGCGTATTGAAGCTGCTTTTGCGCCTGGTCCAGATTGCCATTTAATATGAAATACTCCGCTCGCGACTGGTGCAGTCCGATAATATTTCCCGAGAGCCCCTCGACTTCCGCCAGCAGGTACCACAGGCCGGGGTCGTTGGGCTTCAGTTTGCTCTGTGCCTGCAGCACTTCCTCGGCTATATGTGGCTGCTCATCCATCATCAGCGCCCGCGCGTAGGTCATCGTAAGGGGGTGGTTCCCGGGGGTGAGTTTCAGGCGGTCCGCCAACGCTCGTATCGCTTTACCCGGTTGATTGCGCGCCATATCTATCTCGGCGTCCGCAATAATGTATTCGATTCTCTCCGGGCTTTTTGACCAGATGCCATCCAGTTCCAGTGCCGCCTCATCCGGTTTACCGGCGGCAGTCAGGGCCAGCACCAGTCCATAGGTTGCGGCTTCAGCCGAGCGGGGCGTGCCCTCCAGTTCGCCACGAAATTTCTGCACCGCCTCCTCAGGTGTGGTCGCCAGCTCATTTGCCACGCGGGCGCGCATCAACTGGTAGTCGAGGGAGACTGAGGGTTCTTCCTTTGGGTACTGTCTCGCCCGGTTGCGGGTGTCGGCAATGCGGTTCTCCGACAAGGGGTGAGTGCGCAGGAATTCCGGGATGCGCTCAGTGCTGGAGTAACGGGAGGCCTGCATCATGCGCTCGAACATGCTGGGTGCGGCGTGGGGGTCGAAACCGGCGTCCACCAGTGTTTGCATGCCTACGCGGTCGGCCTCCTGCTCGTTGGTTCGACTATAGCGCAGGGCTGAGTCCTGGGCGGCGGCCTGTGTGGCGGCCAGGCCGGCCATGCCGGCATCTCCCCCGACCGTGACCATAAGAACAAAGCTGGCGAGCATGGCAGCCAGGGCCAGGGGCTGGTTCCTTTGCTGGAATTCCACGCCGCGGGAAAAGTGGCGCTGGCTGAGGTGGGCTATTTCATGTGACAGTACAGTAACCAGCTCGTCTTCAGTCTGTGCATACAGCAGCAGGCCGTTGTTGATGCCGATGACGCCACCTGGAACAGCAAATGCATTGATCTGCGGGCTGTCTACTATCACCACCTCGACCCGTCTATCCTCCAGCTGACTGTGGGTGACCAGCAGGTAGATAAGATGCTCCAGGTAATCGTGCAGCAGGGGGTCATCCACGGTGGGTACCTGGCTGCGAAAAATGCGCAGCCAGGCCCTGCCGAGGTTGTACTCGAATTCAGCGGAGAACATGCTGGTACTGGATTCGCCCAGGTTGGGCAGCTTGAGCTCCTGGGCTCCCGCGGGACAGCCGATAGCCAATATCAGTGACAGCAGCAGCGCCATCGCCGACCGTCGCAGCTGAACCATTGTTCGCCAGGATTCAAACACTGGAATGTATCACCAAAACCAAGCCCCAAGAGATTGTGTCATTGTACGTCAGCGGAACAGCAAGGAGACAAACTGATTGTACATTCTGCATTTGGAGTAAATCTCCGGTTCAAAGTTCATAATGCGCAGCACAATGGCTATACTGTGCCGCCTTTGAACTGAGCTGCAGCTGTATGACTGACGACGTTCCGTTGGAACTCGACGCCCGAGGGCTTGTTTGCCCGATGCCCCTGTTGAAGGCCAAGCGGGCAATTAATGCCATGACCGCCGGGCAGCAACTGCAGGTGCTCTCTACGGACCAGGGCTCGGTGCGGGACTTCAAGGTCTTCGCGGAACAATCCGGCCATATTTTGCTCGCCAGTGACGAAACCGATGGTGTCTACAGGCATCTGCTGCAAAAAGTAGAAAAAGCCTGAGGGGAAGGCGCAATGCTCGATATATTCAATAAGTGGTACAAGCGCTACCTGTTTGAAGAGGAGTCCGTTCTTCTTCTGGTACTGCTGACCATTGGCGTTGCCCTGCTGATGACCATTGGCGATATCATCGCGCCGGTGCTTGCAGCACTGGTCCTGGCCTTTTTAATGGAGGGTATTTCCACCCGGTTGGAGAGCCGTGGAGTGCCCCAATGGCTGGGAGTATCCGTCGCCTACATTGTGTTTATCGGCGGTTTTTTCGCGGTCACCCTGGGCGTGTTGCCCATTGCCTGGCGCCAGCTTGCCAGCCTCGCGGGGGAAATGCCGCGCATGTTGGAGCAGGGCAGGCAGTTTCTGGATGTGTTGCCGGCCCGCTACCCGGACTTTGTGTCGGCGGCACAACTCAACGAAGTGACCGCCATGGCCAAAGCGGAAATTGCGGGACTGGGCCAGGCGCTGTTGACCCGCTCGGTGGCCTCCATACCCGGCCTCTTCACTGTGCTCATATACATGATCCTGATTCCCATGCTGGTATTTTTCTTTTTGAAGGACAAACAGCAGTTGCTGGATTGGGCCGGTGGCTTCCTGCCCCCTGAGCGCCCCCTGCTGCGCCGGATCTGGGGTGAAATGAACCAGCAGTTTGCCAATTATGCCAGGGGCAAGGTGCTGGAAATTATCATTGTGGGGGCGGTCAGCTATGTTGCCTTTATCTACATGGGGCTGAATTATGCCGCCCTGCTGGCACTGGCGGTGGGCCTTTCCGTGATCATCCCCTATATCGGTGCCGCCCTGGTGACCCTGCCCGTTGTTGTGGTGGGTTTTTTCCAGTGGGGAGTGGGCAGTGAATTTTATACGCTCTGTGTGGTCTATCTCATGATTCAGGCTCTGGATGGCAACGTGCTGGTACCTTTGCTCTTCTCCGAGGCGGTTAACCTGCACCCTGTCGCCATTCTCATGGCAGTGCTGTTTTTTGGCGGTATCTGGGGTCTGTGGGGGGTGTTCTTCGCCATCCCCCTGGCTACGATGATCAAGGCCATTATCGATGCGTGGCCCACGGCAGAGTTGGAAAAAGTCGAAGACATAACGCAATCCCAGATGGAGTAAGCAATGCCCGTTTTTCTCAAACGGCAGGGGCTGAACGCCCTGTCATGTATCGTTTTTGCCCTGATATTTGTTGGCTGTGCGTCAGTCGCTCCGGGTCTGAAACAACCTGTCAAAAGCCCCAATGACGATTACCAGTACAGGTTGTTGACGCTGCCAAACGAGATGGAGGTGTTGCTGATCTCTGATCCCAAGACTATCAAGGCCGCGGCGTCCCTGGATATCAATGTGGGTAGCGGCGATAACCCTGAGGGACGTGGCGGTCTCGCGCACTTTCTGGAACACATGCTGTTCCTGGGTACCGACAAGTACCCGGACCCGGCGGAGTACGAGGAATACATTACCGAGCATGGCGGGTCTCGCAATGCCTACACCAGCTTAGCGAACACCAATTATTTTTTTGATGTCAACGCGGCCTATCTGCCCGATGCCCTCGATCGTTTCGCCCAGTTTTTTATTGCACCCCGGTTCGATGAGGCCTACGTGGAGCGTGAGAAAAACGCGGTAGAGGCAGAGTTCCAGATGGGTTTGAAGAGCGACCCTCGCAGGGGGCTGGATGTTTTTCAGACCGTAATGAATCCGGCACATCCTTACAGCCAGTTTACAGTGGGGTCGCTGGAAACACTGAACGACCGGCCAGGATCCAGTATTCGCGATGAACTTATCAGTTTCTATAAGGCCAACTACTCTGCCAATCTGATGCGTCTTGTTGTCCTGGGTAGCGAGTCCCTGGACGAACTGGAATCCATCGTTGTTCCATTGTTCAGTGCAGTACCGAATACGAACCGTGAGCAGGAACTCATTGCCGCACCCCTGTTCAGTCCAGGCAGCCTGCCCATGCTGGTTCAGGTGAAACCACAGGCGACACTGCGGCAACTGGAGCTGGCGTTTCCCATACCCGATTACCGCGAGGCCTATGACGCCAAGCCGGTGTCCTACCTGGCTAATCTTGTAGGGCATGAAGGTGAGGGCAGTCTGCTGTCACAGTTAAAAACGGAGGGTTTGGCTGAGGGCCTGGGGGCAGCCAGGGGTCTTGGCTGGCCCGGGGGCGAATTGTTCAGTGTCAACATTTCACTGACCGAAAAAGGCGTGAGGGATTACCGGCGGGTGCTACAGCTGTTTTTCGCTTATACCGATATGCTGCGCAAGGAGGGTGCCCAGCAGTGGCTTTACGATGAGCAGGCACGTGTGGCCGATCTCAGTTTTCGCTTCAAGCAGGAAGCGGCACCGATGGGTTATGTACGTCAGGTCGCCTCAGGCATGCACGATTACGCGCCGCAAGATGTGCTGCGCGGCCCCTATATCATGGACCGTTACGACCAGGTAATGATCAACGGCCTGCTGCAACAAATCACCGCGAGCAATGTCCTGATAACACTTACCGACGAGAGTGTTGTTACGGATGAGGTTTCGCCATATTACGAAGTTCCCTATTCACGACAGACGCTTGCGGGAGAACAATTGGCAGCCCTGGAGCAGCCTGTTGAACCGGAGCCGTTTCGCCTGCCGCCGGTTAATGAGTTTATCGCCCAGAATGTCGCGCTGGTGCCACTGCCCGGCGATCAGCCCGACCACCCTTTCGTGGCATTGCAGGAGGCACGCCAGAAAATCTGGTTTATGCAGGACGATGAATTTCGCATACCCAAGGGCGCAACCTATATCAACTTCCGCTCCCCGGAAGTAGGGCAAAGCGCGAAGCAAACTGCATCAGCTGTGCTGTACACCGCAGTTCTGAAGGACGATGTAAACGAGTTTACCTATCCCGCACTCCTTGCCGGCCTGAGTTTCAATTTTTACAAACATGCCCAGGGCATCAGCCTGCGCATCACGGGTTACAACGACAAGCAGGCGCTTTTGCTTGAGGAACTGCTGGCGGTGGTTGCGGCGCCAGCTTTTGATCCCCGGCGTTTTGACGACATACGCAAGGATATAATCCGTGCGCTGGAAAACAGTGTGGCAGGAAGTCCCTCGGGCCAGGTAATGAATGATCTGCGCGAGGCGCTGCTTTACGGGGAATGGGGCGAGCAGGCGTTGATAGCAGAACTCGAGCAACTGGATATGCAGGCGGTGGAGGATTATGCCCGCAGTTTCTGGTCCGGCGCTTCGGCGGAGGTCATGATCTACGGCAATTACGAGGAGCCATTTGCCAGGCAAGTTTCCGCGATGCTTGCCGGGGTGATCCCCGACACAGCGGCACCCGGGCTCCCGGACCTGCGAGTACTCAAGTTGGCGGCGGGGGAATCGCTGCAGTACGAAGTTGATGTGCCGCATGACGATTCCGTTGTCACCTGGTATTTGCAGGGTGACGACAACGCGTGGCATGACCGCGCTGCTACTGCGCTGACTGCGCAGATCATCAAATCGGGTTTTTTCCAGCAGCTGCGTACTGAGCAGCAACTGGGGTATGTGGCGAGCGCATTCTACTGGCCGCAATTGGAGGTGCCCGGTCTTGTACTGTTAATCCAGTCGCCGGTGGCAGATGCCGGCAAAGTAGCAGATTCCATGAGTACTTTTATGCAGGCCGTACC
>Ga0316189_10007684_pt1 | contig 10180 bp, 12 predicted proteins | sample LowCovwburrow_MG_FD_204930 | JGI IMG/M metagenome (GOLD analysis project Ga0316189, IMG submission 204930) | Coastal sediment microbial communities from Maine, United States - Lowes Cove worm burrow | ecosystem: Environmental > Aquatic > Marine > Coastal > Sediment | place: USA: Maine... | reverse complement strand
GCGGCAGAAAAAGAATCCGGCAATTATCTGCCCCCACTTTTCGGGATATGAAGATTTCACCAATGCTCAGGTCCTCATTATGTAAAATAGGCTTGAAAGCCCTCAAAGCCTCGATCAGGTGAATTAATACCGTTTCAAGAGCTCCCCTGTGTACTTAACAGGGTTGAAAGCATAAGGCAAGCTCTATTCCTCGGCGAAACCGCTGCAAACAACTACAAACACCTGACTCTATTATTTTTATTGAGTTAAAAATTTCCAGAAATTTTCCGTCTCACTCTTTCATTAAGACTTTATATTCGAGACCTCCCTCACTATGTGATTTAGTCCACTCATATTTAATATTCCCTTTAAATGCATAGAATTAGGACAGAGGCTTAGCCCAATTCATCTCTACTGCGGAAAAATGCCTCATCTCATGCAGTGGTAAAAAGTGGTTGAGGCCTCTTTTTTTACGGGACCCAAACGGTTTGCAGTCAATTTTCAGATCAAACCGTTTGGGCTGCAACGACTCGGATCATATTAACCACTGCAGGTTAAATTTTGCTGTTTATTCCTATGGCGAATGCCCCTAGAATAGGGGTGAGCGATTGAGCGATTTAAGGACGGAGGGTGTCGCACATGTTAAACAAAGTTCAGTTAATCGGGAGATTGGGTAAGGATCCCGAAGTAAGATATACAAAAGACCAAACTCCCTTTGCCAAATTTTCCCTCGCCACCTCCGAAACTTTTACCACCAATGGAGAGAAGCGCGAGAAAACAGAATGGCATAACCTGGTTGTATGGGGCAAGCAAGCTGAAATTGCAGGACGTTACCTTAGAAAAGGCAAGCAGATCTATGCAGAAGGCAAAATAGAGTACAGGGAATATGATGATCCTACCACAGGACAAAAGAAGTTTTTTACCAGCATCAAGGTAGACCGATTTGTCATGCTTGGAGCCAGAGATGATGCTGGCGGTGGATACGGCCAACAAGAAGGCGGGGGTTATGGTGCTCCACAGGGCGGAGGTTATAGCGCTCCACAGGGTGGTGGCGGCTACGGCGCTCCTCCTCAACAGGCGGGCTACGGCGCTCCACCACAACAAGCTCAAAAAGCGCCAGCTCCCATGAGTTATGGTGAACCCGTTGCCGAAGTTCCCGAAAGCGACGACTTCAACGACGACGATATCCCATTCTAAACACCATCAAATTACCGGCAACCATTGCCTGTTAGAAACAATATGAAGTGGATGCGTGTACTCTACACGCATCCACATTATAGTTTGATGTCATGTTTTTTTGCCAATATCCCCTAGTTGGGCGCCATGTCCTCTTGTAGGGACAGACTTGCGTTACGTTCCAGATTGTGAAGCTCTTTGAGCATGTCATCTCTAACGTGTTCTACCTGGTTTTCCATGCGAACAACATCTTGATTGATGCACTCCATCTGGTTGATGGACTTCTCAACTAGTGAGATGTCCCTTTCTAGATCCTTTAACTTCAATGCAAACCTCCAGTCAGTAGGGTTAAAGGATTGACCGTTTTTTTCAGGATTGGTTCCTGTAAAGCATATTCTCCCATAATCTCACCCCATTGTCTACGCGAAAAGCAGCAACTTGCGTTAATTCTCACTCCAAAACCAAACCCAGTCGAGAACATAATCGAACCAACAGCAAGAATACTGAACACACACCACCTCATTTTTCTTTTGGGTTTTGGAAACTTTGAACTTGAAACACCCACCAGACGCGCTACAATCTCTGATCGGGTTCCCAGGTCGCTCATTGTGCTTTAAACTTTGAGTGACCCAATTATTTTGGTGGCCCAATTAAAGGACGGCGTTTATGACAGACATTCGGCACTCCCGCCTTGAAAACGGCATGATCGTATTGACGGAGATGATGCAGGCGGTGGAAACCGTGTCCCTTGGGATCTGGCTTCCAAGAGGTTCCCGTGACGAGCACCCAAAAGAGAACGGCATGTTTCACTTCATTGAACACACCCTTTTCAAGGGAACGCCTACTCGAAGCGCTCGCGCTATTGCTGAAGACGTTGACAGTGTTGGGGCCGTCCTGGATGCCTTCACCGGGAAGGAAGAAACCTGTTACTCCATAAAAGTGAGAGACAAACGCCTCTTTTTTACCTTGGAGATTCTCGCAGATATGCTGAGGAATCCTTTATTTGATCCTGAAGAACTGGCCCGGGAGCGAAATGTCATCCTGGAAGAGATCAAGATGGAGGAAGATAGCCCGGAAGATATGGCTTATGAATTGAGCTTGCAACATTCCTGGCAAGGTAACAGAATGGGTGCTCCGATTCTTGGAACTCGAGAAATAGTAAAGGGATTTAATAGAGAAAACGCTCAGGCCTTCCACAAAAAACATTATCAACCACAGAACCTGTTGGTTGCAGCGGCTGGAAAGGTGAATCACGACCAGTTATGCCAGTGGCTGTTGGAATTGTTTCCACCCGGCCCGCAAAACGATCACTCTGTCAAACGAGAACACCCACCCACAAAGGCCTATCAAATTTACCAGCACAATCCCAACCTGGAACAGATTAATTTTTGCCTGAATTTGCCAGGCCTCTCACTGAAAGACTCACGAAGAAACGCCTTCTACCTGTTGAATACCCTGCTGGGTGGCGCAAGTAGTTCCCGCTTATTTCTAACCATAAGAGAAGAGCGTGGGTTGGCTTATAGCGTGGGATCTTTCACAAATGCCTGCTCCGATAGTGGCTTGCTAACGGTTTATGGTGGATGTAGTCCTGAAAATTTTAACGAAGTGATGAACCTCACCCTGGAAGAATTGAACCAAATCAAAAGCAAGGGCGTTACCGAAGCTGAGGTAGGCCGGGCAAGGGAACAATTCAGCAGCGGCCTGGTCATGAACCTGGAAACTACTCAGGGTAGAGCTTCCATGCTTGCTCGCAGTTTTATGTATTCGGGTGAGATCTTCGATATCCAAGCAGCCCTTCGCCAGATAGACAAGGTGTCTCTGGAAGACGTCAACCAGTTGGCTTCAGAACTTTTAACAGATGCAGGACTGGGTTTGTTCGCCATTGGTCGTCTGGGCCGGGACCGCCCCCAAAAACCCTGGCGATTGGATTCTTAAGGAGCTTTTAAGATGCAGATTGATATAGTAACATTGCCCCATTTCGACGGATTAACCCTTCCGGCCTATGAAACCCCCTTGTCCGCAGGTATGGATCTGCGATGTGCGGAGAAGGAAACCATCACCATTGAACCAGGAGAACGGCGAGCCGTGCCTACAGGGATAAAAATTGCGATTCCAGTTGGATTCGAAGGGCAGGTCCGACCCAGATCCGGGTTGGCGCTGAAGAAGGGCCTTGGGTTGATTAACAGCCCCGGCACCATTGATGCCGATTATCGTGGTGAGATTTTTGCTCCCCTCATCAACCACAGCCATGAGCCCGTAGAAATAGAACGGGGCATGCGTATCGCCCAATTGATCATTGCCCCCGTAATCCAAATTTCCTGGCGCAAAACAGCCCGATTGGAAGTCTCAGCAAGAGGCGATGGTGGATTTGGCCATACTGGGGTCAAATAAAACTAGTTACATGCTGTCGCTCCTTTTTTTTGGATTCTATTGAATAGACTATTGGGTTGAAATCGTATACTCTTATTGGGCAAAGGGTGGTTGGATTCATGCCCTGAGGCCATTACCAGGAAATAGGGTCAGCACAACCTTTAAGCATTTCAGGAGATTTGAATGGAATTGAATGATGAGATGAAGGCATTACTCAAAGATTTGGGTATGGCCCTGCATCATGCTCTCACCAAAGATGATCAAATACAAAACATCACCGACAAGATCAAGGGAAATGGGTACGACATCTACCTGATCATGGAAGCAAATATTGCCCTGGATCGGCGTGAGGACAACGACAAGGGTCGTCTGTTTCTCCATCGTCCGGAGGATCATCTTGAGGCGGAAGACATCAAACTCAACCCCTTCGATGAAAAATTCCTATTGGATCTCAAGATAAAAGTGGAAGATGAATAAAAAGAGGCACAATCTTTTCGGGCTGACCATTGGAGAAATGACCGCACTTTTTGAATCCTGGGGCGAAAAACCTTTCAGGGCGAAGCAAATACTCTCCTGGATCTATGAAAAGAAAATAACAGAATTTTCTGGGATGACCAATCTCCCAAAGTCTTTACGTGAATCCTTGCCAGAACGGGTTGAAATAAGAGGATTGCCCTCCTACCAAAAACATGAATCCGTGGACGGTTCCATAAAATATGTATTCCAGCTTGAAGGCAACCAGGAAATAGAAGCAGTGTACATGCCCATGGAAAAAGGCGTCACGCTTTGTTTGTCATCCCAGGTTGGATGTGCACAGGCCTGCAGCTTTTGTCTCACGGCCCAAATGGGATTCATTCGAAACCTTACCCCGGCAGAAATTATTGGTCAGGTTTATGCAATCCAGCAGGATAAGCAATTCCAGTCACCATTTAACATTGTGATGATGGGTATGGGCGAACCTCTGTTAAACCTGCAAAACCTCATCAAAGCCATTGAATTATTTACATCGGAACCCGGATTCGGGCTGTCGCCAAAGCGCATCACCGTATCTACTTCTGGGCATGTTCGGAACCTGTTGCGCCTGGGTGAAACCCCAAAATTGCCTCGTATTGCCATATCCCTCAACGCCACAACAGACCAATTGCGCAATGAATTAATGCCGGTAAATCTTCACTGGAACATTCAAGAGCTAATCGAGGCTTGCAAAAAACTGCCCATCCCGCCCAGGGACCGCATTACCTTCGAATATGTGCTCATAAAAGATGTGAACGACACCCCCGCCGACGCCAAACGCCTGATCCGCCTTCTGGCCAATATTCGCTGTAAGGTGAACCTTATCCCTTTCAACGAAACGGAGGGATTGGATTATCGTCAACCAGAGGTAGCGGTAATTGAACAATTTCGTGACAGATTAAACCGTTCCCAAATCCGGAACACGGTTCGCTGGTCCAAAGGTAGAGACGTTGGTGCCGCCTGTGGTCAGTTGGCGACGCCGGTCAGCAAGGCTGGTCCGGGTATTCGAAACGGGGCGTGAGGATCATTTGTGAGGGAATTTCACCCTTATTTGTAGAAACTTCTTTTCACTTGAGGCAAAATCGATTATCCTCACTTTTTTAGATTCGTTGCCGCGAAGGAGTCGTAAATGGAATTTGAGATGTCAGTAGATGATCTGACCGTTGAATGGGAAGAAGAAGGAGAGCTGGTAGTAGAGCAGCTTGAAAAGCACATACTCACCAAAGGCGCATGGGCCACGCTCATGTTCATGTACCGTGAGCGTAACAAGCGTGACGGTACTTGGAGTGCGCCCAAAGCTCGCATTCAACGCTATCGCAAGCAAAATGGGAAATACTCCCCCCAGAGCAAGTTCAATATAAGCTCAGGCAAACAGGCTCGCGCAATTGTGAAAACCCTTCAGGAATGGTTTCCAGAAGAACCGTGAAGAGCAAACAAATCACAAGTCGTGGCAATAGCCACTACAAAAATTTACGCGGTTTGAAACCCGGATTTGATGGAGAATGGATTCTAGTAGAAGGCGTTAAGCTTATCAAAGAAGCCATCAAAGCGGGTTTTAAGCCTCAAGAGCTATGGTCAACGGATGATAGTCCTGATGTTGATTGTGATGATTGTTTAAAATATCAGGTATCCCCGTCCATGTACAAGGCAGCCTCTCCCACAAGGTCTGGCAACCCTCCTCTGGGCGTCTTCAATCAACCAGATCTAAAACTGGCCAGCAGGGAACAGATTCGCAAGGGTCGTTACCTGTTATTGGACCGGGTTCAAGAACCCGGTAATGCAGGCGCTCTGATTAGAGCGGCTGCAGCCTTTGGTTTTGAAGGGGTCTTATGGGTGCGCCCCTGTGTTTATCCCTTTCATCATGGTGCCATCAGAGCCTCGGCCGGATCCATCTTCCATGTTCCGCAATATCTTGTAGAGGAAAAGGACCTGGAAGGGCTTAACCTCATTGGAGCAGCCGCCAACGGTGACGCAGACCTCACAAGTTACTCCTGGCCAGAGGATTTGATTCTGGCCATGGGCAATGAAGGTCATGGACTGAGCAACCACCTTACCGGATGCTTGAAATCTACTGTTCGCATTCCCATCTCTCCAGATGTTGAAAGTTTGAACGTGGCTGGTGCCGCCCATATTCTCATGTACCACTTACGAAGGATTTGAGAACGGGTCCATCCCGACTCATCCTGAATGGTACTGTAATATTGGGAAGCCTTCCAACCCCGTGCTCCTACCCTTCTGGCAGTTGCTTTAGGATACAGTTGCGGGAGTTGGCACTTTTTCCAACCACCAATCACCACATTTTAGGAAAATTTTGCCTGTTGCAAGGTGCGATTCTCATTTTCCCAAAATTCGCCTGTAAATTCACTGTGAACGCAAGCCGACTGTGGGGTACAATAGGAAGCTTCCGGAAGGTGGGAGTTCTTCACGGGAATTCTCAGACACAGGCAATAGGAATGGGGGCGTTCGCTAAAGTGGTATTCACCAATCAACTTGAGAACAGCATTTTTGGGATCAGTCAAAGTCACGGCGGGCATGTCGAATCTGAGACGCCGATGCCATCCCTCCCCTCCTGTTCCGCAATCCTACCGGAAACCATTGGAAAGAAAGAGAAGGAGCCAGTATGAAGCCCTCGCGCTATGAAGAGGCCGGCGTTTCTATCGACGCCCAAGATCAGGCCATTGACAAGATAAAGAGTCATGTAAAAACCACCGAAACCAATAGAGTGCTTTCGGGGATCGGGAGTTTTGGAGGTCTTTTTGACATCAGCTTTCCGGAAATGACCCATCCGGTGCTGGTCTCCTCCGCAGATGGGGTGGGCACCAAACTGAAGGTTGCCTTTGATGCAGAACGTTACAATACCGTAGGCCAATGCCTGGTAAATCATTGTGTTGACGATATCCTGGTCCAGGGCGCACGGCCCTTGTTTTTTATGGACTATATTGCCACGGGTAAACTTAAACCAAAGGTTGTTGAAGATATCGTAGGCGGTATGGCTGTTGCCTGTCGCGAGAATTCCATGGCCATCTTGGGTGGTGAAATGGCTGAAATGCCTGGTTTTTACAAAGATGGCGAATTTGATGTTGCGGGCTTCATTGTTGGCGTTGTGGACCGTCCAAAATTGTTGGGCGCTGAAAAGGTAAAATCTGGCCAAAAACTCATTGGCCTTGCCTCCACCGGCTTGCACACCAACGGATATTCCCTGGCTCGCAAAATCATTTTTGAGGAAAAGGGACTGGGCGTCAATGACCTGTTCCCAGGCACTGAACGCACCGTTGGCGATGTGCTTCTTGCCGTGCATCGCTCTTATTATTCAGTTCTGGCCCCTTTATTAAAAGAAGACAAAATATGCGCAATGGCCCATATTACAGGCGGCGGTTTTGTTGACAATATCCCCCGAGTCCTGCCCGAAAATCTGGACGCGGTCATTCGGCTGAAGTCCTATCCTACCCCACCGGTTTTTCAATTTTTCCTTGACGAAGGCGGTATGGATGGTCAAGAGCCCTACCGAGTCTTTAACATGGGAATAGGCATGGTCCTTGTTGTAGAGGCAGAAGATGAAGAAGCTGTACTGACATCTCTGAAAGAACAAGGGGAACAGGCTTGGGCTATCGGCGAGGTGATTCCGGGTAATTGCAAGGTTATTTTGGACTAAATAGGATCCCGGATTTTACCGTCTTTGTATTGAGATGTACCTAAATCCGGGACCGTTTCTACTTTTGTTGTTTTCCAAGTATGGATTGATAGAATTTTCCAACCGGGTCCATGGAGCGTGGTTTGAGATCAGATAGTACTGAAAAATGGTTGTCTCATTTAAAAACATTGGTGCAGGCTCTAGATCTCGTTGACCCCAATCTCATGCCCCCCAGTTTTAAGGCGGATATTCTAGACCCCATCCGCGACAATCAAACTCTTCTTGATCGGCTCAGTTTGCGGAACACAACCTATGATTTGATATGTAACATATCAGATATAAGTGATGTAGCAAAGACACGGCACTGGTTTTTCTGGGAAAAGGCATCCCGGGCATTTGCCCGCTATATTCGGGCCGACTCATGCCTGTTTTACAGGCAAGGCCTCAACGGCTGCTTAAACCAGATTCATCCCCTGGACGGCGATGACAGGGAAACAGATGAAAAAGAATTCTACTGGCCCATATCTGAACGCGGAGACCTTGCCTTACTTGAAGAGCCACTATTTCAACAGTGTTTCCTTCTCCGCATTGGACTAAACCATCCCATTATTCTCAAATTTCAAAGCAGACTGAAAACGCCAGCCATGCATAGAGCCAGACTTGATGAGCTCCAAGCCCTTAGCAGACTGCTCTACAATATTTTGGCCAAACATCTTCCAACCATGGACACCAAAGGCTTAACGCCCATCGAAGCGGCACCGCCGGATAATGAAAATGTGAGCCAGATTTTTGGAAAAGATCCCGGCCTGCTCAATGCCATCCAATCCGCCGAAAACGCTGCCGATTCTGAAGCCACAGTCTATTTTCAAGGCGAGTCTGGGACAGGAAAAGAATTATTTGCAAAACACCTCCACCACCTGAGCGCACGCGGTCAGGGTCCATTTATTCCCATCAATTGTTCCGCCATTCCCCAAGAATTAATTGAAAGTGAAATGTTTGGCCACGAGAAGGGAGCCTTTACAGGAGCCTATTATCGAAAAATTGGTAAAGCAGAACAGGCCCATGGCGGCACCCTGTTTCTCGATGAAATAGGCGAAATGCCACTCCCCTTCCAGGCCAAACTATTACGGTTTCTACAAGAAAAACGATTTACCCGGGTAGGCGGCAACAACCCCATCACTTCCGACGCCAGAATTGTGGTAGCAACTCACCGGGATTTGAAGGAAATGGTGAGAGAAGGAAAGTTTCGAGAGGATCTTTTCTACAGGGTTCATGTTATCCAAATCCAAATTCCACCTCTTCGCGATAGGGGACGAGATATTCGCTGCCTCGCCGAAATTTTCTTCAAGAAATTCATTAGCAAAAGCAGAGCCAGTAGACGGATAGTAGACGAAACCGTATTTGATGTTCTAGAACGGTACGCCTTTCCCGGCAACGTGCGCGAATTGGAAAATATTATACAGCGTACGGTTGTTATGACCCAGAACTCACTAATTTCCGCAGAAGATCTCCCATCTGAACTCTTTAAATGTCACGAAGATGATGCACCGCACAGCTTTCAACTGCACCCTTTTGAGAGATTGGACGGCTATATTCCCCACGACAGGGACAGCCTCAAGGCCATAAAGAAAGAAGTAGAGTTTGTGGCAACCAGTTACCAGAGAGATCTGGAGCGGCGCTTTCTTCTGGGCCTCTTGGAAAAGGCTGGCGGCTCCGCACGGAAAGCTGCGGAAATGGCGTCCATTAACCGCACCCTTTTTTATAAACTACTCAAAAGGGCAGGATTGGATATCGGTCTTATCAATAAGGAGGATCTATGACTTTTCGATTGGGAATCCTCATTTCAGGTGGCGGCACAACTTTTATCAACCTGCATGACCAGATACAAGGTGGCTATTTAAATGCTGAAATTGCCTGTGTTGTATCCTCAAAATCCAAAGCTGCTGGCTTGCAACGCGCAGAAGAATTTGGGTATCCCGCCCATTTCATTGGTAGAAAAAAGCATGATTCCGATCAGTCCTTTAGTAATGCCATCAGTGCCTTGATGCTGGAACACAGAGTAGACCTTATTGTCTTAGCTGGATTCTTAAAAAAATATCTGCCCGGCCCTCCTTTTCAGGAGCGGTGCTTAAACATTCATCCCGCTCTCATTCCAGCCTTTTGCGGAAAGGGTTTCTACGGGATGAATGTTCACCGAGCAGTTTGGGCAAAATCCTGTAAGATCTCAGGCTGCACCGTTCATCTGGTAAACGCCCATTACGACGACGGTCCCATTGTGGTGCAGAAAACCGTTAACCTACACGATACAGATAGTCCCGAAGATATCCGCCGAAAGGTTTTCGAAAAGGAATGCGAGGCTTATCCCGAAGCAATCAGGTATTTTATTGAAGACCGGATTCGTTTCCAGGACGGACGATCCATTATTACATAAGAGCCAATCCTGTGAGTGATCTTCACAGTTTTTATATTCCTGGATGGCTTCCTGTTTTCAGAAAATGATCAGAACTCAGG
>Ga0316189_10007682_pt1 | contig 10182 bp, 8 predicted proteins | sample LowCovwburrow_MG_FD_204930 | JGI IMG/M metagenome (GOLD analysis project Ga0316189, IMG submission 204930) | Coastal sediment microbial communities from Maine, United States - Lowes Cove worm burrow | ecosystem: Environmental > Aquatic > Marine > Coastal > Sediment | place: USA: Maine... | reverse complement strand
CTGCGGCTTCGATCTGCCGCTTCTTGGCGGCGTCCCATTGCGGCGGGTTTTCATGGCTCCACGTGAGGGTCATCGGCTTCTCCTTGGGCGCCCTTCGCCGGGCGGGATGCGGGCGAGATGCGGGCGGTCCGCGACGCGATGAGGATCCACGGGCCATCCGCGAGGGTCAAGGGCGCACCTCCTTCGTGCAGTCTCTGCGCCTGCAGGGCCGATCACGCTCGCCTCCCCCTCCTCGCCACCGCTGACCGATCTCCGGGCTAGAGCCCCTATGGAGGCGCTTCGCAAGCAGCGAGCAGGCCGACGATCGCTGCGCTCCCCTCCGCGGCTCGACCCACCGCCCACTGGCGGTATTCGCGCGAACTCACGGGTGTTCCCTCACCCGCGACGGGTCGACCGGACCCCCCGAGCCGTCGCCGTCGCCGTATGCTCGGCGCGAGGAACCGGAGGAGAGGACGCCATGCCCAGCTACATCGCTCGGACCGCTTGTATGATCATGGCCGGAGGCAAGGGCTCGCGCCTCGGACCGCTGACGAGTCACCGGGCCAAGCCGTCGGTGCCCTTCGCCGGTCGCTACCGGATCATCGACTTCGTCCTCTCGAACTTCCTGAACTCGGGGTACCGGCGCCTCTATGTGCTGACCCAGTACATGGCGAGCTCGCTGATCAAGCACATCAACCGCAACTGGCATCTCGACGGCTTTAGCCAGTACATCGAGATCGTCCCCGCGCAGATGCGCATGGGCAACCACTGGTACCGCGGGACCGCCGACAGCATCTACCAAAACCTCAACCTGGTCCGCGACTCCAGGGCCGAGCATGTCGCGGTCTTCGGCGGCGATCACATCTACAAGTTCGCGATCGATCAGATGGAGGAGGCCCACGTCGAGCGCAACGCCGACCTCACGGTCGCCGCGTTCCCGGTGCCCAAGGATCAGGCCCATCACTTCGGCGTGATCCAGATCGACGAGGAGGGCCGGATCGTCGGCTTCCAAGAGAAGCCCCAGGAGAACGCCCAGACGATCCCCGGCCGCCCCGACTGGTGCCTGGTCAGCATGGGCAATTACTTCTTCCGCGCCGATGTGCTCGCCCGCGTGCTCACCGACGACGCCAACGACCCCAACTCGGCGCATGACTTCGGCAAGAACGTGATCCCGAAGATGGTCGCCGACGGTCGCCGGGTCTTCATCTACGACTTCGGCAAGAACACGATCCCGGGCGAGCCCGAGACCGCCGCCCCCTACTGGCGCGACGTCGGCACCATCGAGAGCTACTTCCAGGCGAACATGGAGGTCCGCTCGCGACTGCCGGCGATCAACCTCTACAACCGGCAGTGGCGGATCCGCACCGCCCAGCGCGACTACCCGCCGGCCCGCTTTGTCCGTGACGGCGACCAGACCTCCGCCGACGTCGATGACTCGCTCGTCTGCGAGGGATCGATCGTCGCCTCGGCGTCGCTGCGCCGGGTCGTCCTCGGCTACGACACCTACGTCCACGCCGGCAGCGAGGTCGAAGACGCGGTGATCCTCTCCGGCTGCAACGTCGGCGCGAACAGCCGCCTGCGCCGAGTGCTGATGGACAAGAACTGCTCGATCGAGCCCGGCGCTGAGATCGGCGTCGAGCCCGAGCGTGACCGCGAGCGCTTTCCGTTTATCACCGAGTCCGGGATCGTCGTCCTCCCCAAGGGCACCCGAGTCCCCAAGAGCGGACCCATCGAGCTCGCCCACGACATGGACTTCTTGATGCGCAACGACGCCGCGACCTCGACCTCGCTTATCGCCAGCGACGGCCGCTACGCGGTCTCCGAGCGCGAGCGCCACTCGTTCGAGTCCTCCGGCCCGCGCTACACCAAGTACAGCGGCCAAAAGTAGCCCCGAGCGAAGGCTAGGATGGAGCTCCGCTCCTCCGGCGAGCCTCGACGCGAGGACCGTAGGGGGAGCGAAGAGCACCCAGCCGACCGCGGCGGCGCGACCTCAACGCTCCGCCACCAACACCACTGCCCTATCGAAGAGAGCCGACCGATGCCCCTCAAGATCGCCCTGATCGCCTCTGAAGCTGTCCCTTGGTGCAAGAGCGGCGGCCTCGCGGATGTCGTCGGCGCCCTGCCGCGAGCGCTGCTCGAAGCCGCCGACTCGGACGGCGACTCTGCCCAGGTCGCGCTCTTCCTGCCCCTGCACCGCCAGCTCCGCGAGTACCTCGGCCGCAGCGAGCGACCGGTCGAGGACACCGGGATCGCCCTGCGGGTGCCGATGGGCCTCGGCTGCAGCGAGCCGGTGAGGATCTTCCGCGCCCGTGGCGACGCCGGCGAGTCGGTCTTCCTGATCGACGCGCCCCACCGCTTCGACCGCGACGGTCTCTACAACGACGCCGACAACCGCTCCTTCGGTGACAACGGCGAGCGCTTCGCCCTCCTGTGCCGGGCGGCGCTCGAGGTGATGCCGCACGTGATGGGGGGAGCGCCCGACATCATCCACGCTCACGACTGGCAGGCAGCCCTCGCACCGGTCTATCTGGAGCATCACTACCGCCACTCGATGCCGCACACGCGATCGCTGCTGACGATCCATAACCTCGCCTACCAGGGCCTGCTGCCGGCCTCCGCCGGCGCCTACCTCGACCTCGACGACCACTTCTTCAGCCCCGAGCGCGGCGAGTACTACGGCAACATCAACCTGCTCAAGGGAGGCATGGCCTACGCCGACGCGGTGACCACCGTCTCGCCGAGCTACGCCGACGAGGTGAGGACGCCGCGCTTCGGCTGTGAGCTCGACGGCTTCATCCGCGCTCACGTCCCGGTCCACGGGATCCTCAACGGCATCGACGTCGAGAGCTGGGACCCGAGCACCGACCCCGCCCTGCCCGCGCACTACGACGAGGACGACATCCGCGGCAAGGGGACCTGTCGCGCCGCCCTGGCCGAGGCCGCCGGCCTCCACCTTCAACCCGGCGAGGCGCTCCTCGGCGTGGTCTCCAGGCTCGCCGGACAGAAGGGGCTCGACCTCGTCGCCGACCTGGTCCCCGAGCTGGCGGGGCTCGGCGCCCGCCTGGTGCTCCTCGGCGACGGCGACCCAGCCCTCGAGGATCGCTTTCGCTGGCTCAGCAATACCTTCTCCCAGCACCTGACGATCCGCCTCGGCTTTGACCCGGCGCTCGCCCGCCGCCTGATCGCCGGCTCGGATCTTCTGCTCTTGCCGAGCCGATTTGAGCCCTGCGGGCTGACCCAGCTCTACGCCATGCGCTACGGGACCGTCCCCGTCGTCCACGCCGTCGGCGGCCTGAGGGACACGGTCATCGACCCCGGCGACGCCGCCCTCGCCCGCGGCGAGGGGACCGGCTTCCGCTTTGAGCACCCGACCGTCGACGGCCTGCGCTGGGCCCTGCGTCGGGCCCTGCGGATGCGCCGTGAGGACCCCGCGGGCTGGCGCACGCTTATCCGCGCCGGGATGACGCAGGACTTCTCCTGGGCCCGCTCGGCCCGGGCCTACCTCGACCTCTACCGCCGCGCGATCGCGTCCTGACGCGGTATGGGCCCAGGACGCCCTGGGACCCCGCACAGATCCGGGCGTGCGGCACTGCCGCATCCGGCTCGGACCTCCAGTTTTGACGGCGAAGCGCTCTCAGGGATAGGGGTGATCGCCGATGACACGAACACGCACTCTCTCCCCGGCCCTCGTGCTTCTTCTCTGGCTCAGCGGTTGCGGCGATGACAGCGACACAGGCGCGACCGATACCGCGTCCGGCACGACCGCGACGACCGCGACGACCGCGACGACCGAAGACGTCGAAGCGTGCGACGCCAGCTACCAGACGTATTGCGTCGACGCGGACGTGCTCTCCTACTGCGTCGACGGCAACGTCGAGACAGAGAGCTGCTTGCGACTCTGCACCGAGGATGGGCTCGGCGGCGTCACATATCCCAACGGCCACTGCCATGACGTAGTCCCAGCAGAGACCGCCTGCCACTGTTGTAGCCCCGACGACGGCACCGACTGCCCGATGTAGCGGCGCGCCTCGGGCAGCTCCGCAAGCGGCGTGCGTGGCCGCCTCTATGACGCGAGTGTCGCGAGCGAACATCAGCGGACGCCAACGTCGTGAGGAGTCCCCTCCGCGAATTGGGCGGAGGACAAAACTAATCGGGGGCGCGAGCGATCCAAACCAACCTATGAGCTTGTCTTCTAGTTTGGCCCTGCCTATCGCGCTCTGCACCGGAATCCCCTCGTGCGGAGCTCCCCTCGGATCGACCGAATCGGCCTAGGGCACCTCCTCCGCCTCGACAGACGAGACCCAGGAAACGGCGCCCCCCGATGCGACCTCCGACACGACCTCCGACACGACCTCCGACACGACCTCCGATACGACCTCCGACACGACCTCCGATGCGACCTCTGACGCGCCCTCCGAAGTGACCAGCGACTCGACCACCGGCATCGGCGAGAACATCCACCCGTCCCCACAGCCGGAGACGTCCGGCGGATCGTTGCTCCAGCTCAACCCACATCAAGCCCCGAGGCGATGGCGACCAACAACGCGCATCGCCGGTCGACCCGTTGTCCTAGGCGCGGAGCACTTTGCCGGTCGCCGCCGGCAGGGACTTTGCCGCGCCGCCCTTGGCCGTCGCGCTCCAGCTCGCCTTGAACGCAGCCTTTTGCGTCGGCAGCAGGCCCTTGCCGCCGCCCCAGCGCGACATCCCCTTGCGCCGGGCGTCGAGCGCGAGCGCGTAGCAGATCTCGGGCAACGAGAGGCCAGCTCGGATCTCCCGGAGGTTGATCCCACAGCCGCCGCCGCAGCAGGCGTTCTCGAAGATGTAGGCCCCGTTGGCGATCCACGGCGCCATCCCCAGCGCGACCCCGGCGAGCTCCGCAGCGGCCTCATCGTCGAGGGCCGCGATCGCCTCCGAGGGGCCCGCGTGCATGAGGCCGATCCGACCGATCTCGCGGGCGATGCTCGCCATCAGCAGCTCCTTCACCCGAAAGAGCCCGCCGCTGACCAGGACGATCTTCTCGTCGGCCCCGCGGGCGAAGGTGTGCATCAGGTGACCGGTCGGATCGCCGACCGGCTGGAAACCCGGGGGCACCGAGGGATTGCCTGGCTCCATCTCCAGGAGCGTGAACTCGACATCGCCCTGGCCGACCTGCTCCTGAAGCCCGCAGATCAGATCAAAGAGGCTGTCGAGGTCGGTCGCCGCCGGCAAGCCGCGAGGCTTTGGATCGGCGAGCCAACGCGGCGCCAGCGCGGCCGCCCCGAGGTGATTGATGATGTCTACCAGCGCCTCCGCCAGCCACCCCCGGGTCTCGTCGTCGGGGATGAAGCGGGGGGCCGTTGCGGCGGCGGCCGAACCAAAGATCATGCCCCGAAGATAGCGCGTAGAGCTGGCCAAGGCCGCTTCTCAAGGCCGGCAATCTCGATCGGAGCTGCGGGCAGAATTGGACCCCCCGCCACACGGGGACCCCCTAGCGAGACCTCGCGCCAAGCGCGCAGGTTTCCCCAGACAGGCTTTGCCGCCACACTAGAGATCTACGTGACCTGGCCAACGTTCATGGGGTGGTGGTGAGTCGAGAGGTGACAAGGCGGCGGTCGTTGGCGCTGCTCGCCGGTGCGGCGCTCGCCCTCATCGGCGGTGACGCCCAGGCCGGCGGCGGACACAAGGTCCCGGACCTTCGCCGCGACCCCAGCGAACGCCCCAAGCGGAGCGGTGTCGCGATGATCACCGTCCCCTTGACGGTCCACCTCGCGGCCTCCGAGGAGCATCCGGCGGCGACCATGCGCCGGCTCGAGCGCGGCCTCAAGGAGGCCAACGCCGCGATGCGCCCCTACGGCCTGCGGGTCAAGGTTCGCGAGCTCCGGCGGATGCCGGAGGGCTACGGCTCGATCACCCGCCGCCGGGACCGGCGACGGATCGCCGGCTACGCGCCGCCGGACGGCTCGGTCCATGTCTTCATGGTCGACACCTTGGAGCTTCGCGGAGGACGTCGCGGCGATAGGTCCGTGCGCGGCCTCCACTGGCGCTATCGCGGGATCCTCCGCCGCCTCCGCCAGCGCGAGTATGTCGTCGTCAGCTCGGACGCCCCCGCGACCACCCTCGCCCATGAGCTCGGCCATCGCTTCGGCCTCAGCCACACAGAGGCCGAGGAGAACCTAATGTGCTCCTGCCGTCGAGGACCGCGACAGATCTTCACCCGCGAGCAGGGAGCGACGCTCCGCCGGGGCGTCCGCTCCTTCCTCAGCGGCTGAGCGAGGCCGAAGGCCACGGACCCGCAAGCTCCGTCGATCGCCTCCGCTCGACACGACACGACCGATCTGTGGCACACGTGCGTGAGGTAGTCCGCGATGACGACGTCCTTTAACCGCCTGGTGATCCTCGACTTCGAGGCGACCTGCCGTCCCGGCGCGCCGCCAAACCCCCAGGAGATCATCGAGTTCCCCTCTGTCCTTGTCGACCTCCGCGAGGAGCGGGTCATCGACGAGTTCGAGAGCTTCGTCCGACCGGTCCACCACCCGCAGCTCAGCGAGTTTTGCACCGAGCTGACGAGCATCCGCCAGGAGGACGTCGCCGACGCGCCTGTCTTCTCCGACGTCTTCGACCGCCATATTGCATGGCTCAAGGGACATCATCTCCTCGACGGCGATGACCCCGGGGTGATCGTCACCTGCGGCGACTGGGACCTGTCGACGATGCTGCCGGTCCAGAGCCGGGCCTCAGAGCAGTCTATCGCCGAGCTCCCGCGGATCTATCGCCGCTGGATCAACATCAAGAAGATCTTCAGCAAGACCCGGCGCGGGGCCAAGGCCTTCGGGATGCCGTCGATGCTGAAGAACCTCGGCCTCGAGCTTCTCGGTCGCCATCACCGGGGGATCGACGACTGCCGCAACATCGCCCGCATGGCCCAGGCCTTGGCAGCCCTCGGCGCGAGCTTCTCGGTCACGACCACGCTCTCTCCCTCACGCTACCCGCCGCTGCCGCTGGTGCTCACGCGGGGCGAGCTACGACGCCACGTGACCGTCAACAAGCGAGCGCTCGCCACCCTCCTCGGCCTCGCCTGTGGTGTCTTTCGTGACTCGATCGCCGAGGCCCGGACCGCCGACGGCGCGCTCGTCGACGACGCGCTGCTGGCGGAGCTCCCCCCCGGCAGCGAGCTAGAGGTCGCCAGCAAGCGCGATCTCGCGGCGCAGAGCGCTGAGAGTGCGCCGCCAGAGTAAGCCCGCCCCCAGATCGGACGGAGCCCTCCTGCACCGTGGGCTGGGCCACAACGCGGCCTGCCACGAAGGTCGGCCTCGGCGAAGACGGCGAGGCGCTCGCTCACGCACGCCCCGCTGGAGGCGGACGATCGCCGTCATCTTGGACCCGCGGAGCGCGGGGGTACAATCGCGGCGATGCTCGGCCGCAACATCCTCGCTCCCGGCCCCGTACTCGCCCTCCCGGTCGCGCTCGCGGTTCTCCTCCTCGGCTGCGCGCCGCGGGCGACCCCGACGACGGCGACCCCGGAGGCTCCTCCGGCGCAGGAGGAGCCGCCTCCGCCCAAGCGGATCGATCGCCAGCTCGAGGCGATCGCCGACGAGGTCGATCCCGGCGAGATCGAGCCGCTGATCACGGCGATGCCGGAGTGGTTGTCGAACGCGCTCCGCCCCCGCCTCCCGGAGGGAGAGGCGCCCGCCGACACCCTCGCCCGCGCCCGCCAGCAGCTCGCTGTCTGGGATCAGGATCAGGCGAAGGGGACGACGGGCGTCGACTCGCTGACCAAGCTCGGCACCGCGGTCTACCTCGGCGAGCACCTCCTCCTCCAAGATCCCAAGGGCGAGTCAAAGAGCGACCCTGACCTCCTCCTCCACCTGACCAAGCTCTACGCCCTGATCGACCAGCCCCTCTTCACCGAGGAGCAGGGCTTTTTCCGCCAGAGCTTCGCCCTGATCGTCGACGTCGCCGCCCGCGAAGGCGTGCTCTCTGAGCAGCGGCAGGTCGGCGAATTTCTCGCCTTCCTCGAGGCCGCGGTCACCCGCGCAGGCCCGCTCAAGCGTCGCAGCGCGGCCAAGCTCCTGCGCGACCACCCCGACCACACCGAGGTCGCGACCGTGATCGCCATCCTCGCCGACGACGCGAGCCGGCGGCAGGACTTTGACCGCGCCGTCGAGCTCTCCGAGATCGCAGTCGACCGCGACCGCGACATCAAGGGCATGGGCCTGCTCAAGCACGCGATCCACGGCTTCGTCGCCCTCAAGATCGAGGCAGGCGACGCCGCCCGGGAGCAGGCGATCGCCAAGGCGCCCGCCGCCGGCGAGAGCGGCCGCGAGGCCTTCGACGAACGGCTCGCCCGCGCCGATCTCCTCCGCGCTCGGGCGATCGAGGCCAACGAGCTCGCCGCTGATGAGTCGCTGGAGGCCCAGTTTCGCCGCGGTCACCTGCTCCTCCTGCTCGGTCGCTACGACGAGGCCGCCGCCCTCTACGAGGAGCTCAAGGCGAGCCATCCCCAGGACGCCCGCCCCTACGCGGGCCTGACCAAGATCGCCCTCGCCCGCGACTTCAGGTTCATGGGCGAGCTGCCGATCCACGCCGCTCGCGGCCTCGACAACCGCGACCGCGACTTTTATGAAGTCTCCCTCGGCCTCGCCTCCGGGCGGATGATGGGCGAGGTCATCCCCGCCGCCGCGAGCAATCCGGACAAGATCGACGCGATCGTCGGCGAATTCCTCGACCAGGTCCGCGAGGACGCCAAGGCCTGGGCCGCCTGGGAGCCCGGCCGTGCCGCGGTCCTGCTCGCCCTCGCCGATGGCATCGGCAGGACCCTCCCCTTCGGGCTCAAGGGCGACCTCGGCAAGCTCCAGTCGGCGGTGCGCCGCCTCGTCAGCGACTTCGACAGGGTCCGCAAGCAGCACCCGGAGGTCCGCGAGTCCTGGCAAGCCACCTACGTCGCCTCCCTCTTCGGCAAGAGCAAGGCCAAGGCCTGGAAGACCGTCATCATCCCTCTCCCGGAGCCCCTCGCCGACGACCTCGAGCTCCAGCGACAGCGCCTCGAGACCCTCCGCAACATCATCCTCCTCTGGGAGCAGGGCGACCCCCTCACCGACCTCGAGGCCGCGCTCGCCACCGTCCCCGAAGCGCTCGCCGCCGACGACGTCGTCATCGAGACCACCGCCCTCCTCGACTACCTCCGGCTGCGCGGCGGTGACCTCAGCGCTGGCGCCCGGGCGGTCGAGGCCTACGCACGCCTCGCCGAGCGCCGCTCTGGCGCCGCCAAGGCCCAGGCCCTCGCCAACCTCGGCGTCCTCCGCTCGCTCAGCGGCGACGCGGCCGGTGCGATCGCGACCTGGGAAGAGGCGATCACCATCGCCGACGAGCGCGGCCGCGACGTCATCTACCTCAACGCCGCCATCCAAGGGCTCAGCCCCGCCATCCTCCAGAGCCTCGAGACCCTGAGCGCGAGCAAGCACAGCGCCCTCATCCGCCTCCAGGCCCTCGCCTGGCGGGCTGAGCTCGCGACTCGCACCGGCAACGGCGCTGACACGGCCACCGAAGAGTACCGCGCCGCCGTCAGCACCGAGCGCAGCGGCGAGCTTCGGGCCAACCTCCCCCTCGCCGGCTTCGGCATCCTCTCCACCGGCGAATTCAACGCCAACCTAGGCTACAGCGTCGAGGAGGCCCTGCTCATCACCCTCAAGGTCAACGCCGATCCTTGGCTCGTCCCCCCCGCACCGCTGACCCTCCCCGGAGCCCTCAAGAAGCTCAAGAAGCCCAAGAAGCCCAAGAAGCCCAAGAAGCCCAAGGACAAGCCCAAGGACAAGCCCAAGGACAAGCCCACCGCCCAGAAGTAGTTCCCTCGGAAGGAGCCCGCTCTCTCACGGGGTTGAGCCCCTGTCGAGCGGCCCTCTTGCTCTGCACCTGCGTGGCCTGACCTCTCCTCTCGAGCACCGCTCCCCTTGCTCCGCACCTGCGTGGGCTGACCTGCCTTGTCGAGCACCATCCCCCTTGCTCCGCGGACTGACCTCTCGCTCCGCTCCGCACCTGCGTGGGCTGACCTGCCTTGTCGAGCACCATCCCCCTTGCTCCGCGGACTGACCTCTCGCTCCGCTCCGCACCTGCGTGGGCTGACCTGCCTTGTCGAGCACCATCCCCCTTGCTCCGCGGACTGACCTCTCGCTCCGCTCCGCACCTGCGTGGGCTGACCTGCCTTGTCGAGCACCATCCCCCTTGCTC
>Ga0316189_10007680_pt1 | contig 10183 bp, 8 predicted proteins | sample LowCovwburrow_MG_FD_204930 | JGI IMG/M metagenome (GOLD analysis project Ga0316189, IMG submission 204930) | Coastal sediment microbial communities from Maine, United States - Lowes Cove worm burrow | ecosystem: Environmental > Aquatic > Marine > Coastal > Sediment | place: USA: Maine... | reverse complement strand
GCCGGTGTGGATCTGATGGAGTTACAGATCCCTTTTGCCGAGCCAACTGCAGACGGACCGATTATCGTTCGTGCCAATCAGGAGGCCCTCAAAGGCGGAGTGACCGTAGAAGACTGTTTCAAATTTGTCGAAAAGGTTACCCGCACCTTCGACATCCCTTTTCTCATAATGAGCTATTATAACGCCCCTTTCAGATTCGATGTGAAACGGTTTGTCAATGATATGTCGATTTCTGGCCTCCGGGGCGCCATCATACCCGACCTCACTCCGGAAGAGGGTCGGGAATACCTGGCTGCCATGTATGATCGAGACCTCGCCCCCGCACTCATCTTTTGGCCCGCTACATCCCTTGAACGCATGGGATATATCTCCTCCTTTGCAAGGGGTTTTATCTACTGTGTTGCAAGAAAAGGGGTTACCGGCGAAAACACGGACTTTTCGAAAGAATTGGAAGCGTTCCTAACCCGATGCCGGCAGGGTACATCCCTTCCACTCGCTCTTGGCTTCGGCATCAAAGAAAAGGCACACATAGATTTTCTGAAAGGCAAGGCGGATATCGCTGTCATAGGCACCCAAACCATTCGGATAATGGAACAAAAAGGAATTGATTCTGTGGGATACTTCATCCGCAGCTTAGGGCTCGCTCAAAATCAACGATGATTACTTCTAATTACCAGCGAAACAGCAGCGCTCCGGCGGTGAGTCCGGACCCGAAGGCATCCGTCAGAACAGTCTGTCCTTCCCGGATGCGGCCGTCCCGGATCGCTTCATCCAAGGCCGTCGGGATGGTTGCGGCCGAGGTGTTGCCGTAACGATCCAGGTTAATTACCACTTTCTCCATCGGAATACCAATGCGGTTTGCGACCGCCTCTATAATGCGAAGATTGGCCTGATGCGGCACAAACCAGTCAAGTTTGATCGCCGGCATGTGCAATTTTTCCAGCGTGCGCAGCGCACATTCCGTAAGTGTCCGCACCGCCACCTTAAAAAGTTCCCGGCCGCTCATGTGCATCTTGTGCAGGTTCAGTGCATACCGTTCGGGGGTCACCTCCAGGTTGGACCCGCCGGCCGGTATGTAAAGCAGATTGCTCAGGTTTCCGTCGGAAGATAAATAACTGGAAAGAATTCGTTGACTGGATCGGGCGGAGACCTGTTCTACAACCGCCGCACCGGCGCCGTCGCCGAATAAAATACAGATGGTTCGATCCTGCCAGTTGACCAATTGACTTAGCACTTCCCCTCCCACAACCAGCACGGTTTTCGAACGCCCTGAAAGAATAAACTGCTCGGCTGTAACGACCCCGTAGATAAATCCCGAGCAGGCCGCATTGATGTCCATGGCCCATGCCCTGCGGGCCCCGATTTTTTGTTGAAGCCAGCAGGCGGTCGAGGGCATCAGCGTATCCGGCGAGCAGGTTGCATAAATTATCTGATCAATATCTTCCGGTTTTCGCCCGGCCCTTTCCAGGGCTATTGTGGCGGCCCGGGCACCGAGAGAAGAGTTGGTTTCGGCCTCGTTTTGGACATTGGAAATTCTTCTCTCAATGATACCGGTTCTTTCTATAATCCATTGGTTGTTGGTTTCCAGACCGAACCGCGTCAATTCCCGAGCGATATCGTCATTCGTCACCCTTCTTGCGGGAAAAGCCGATCCGGTAGCGGTGATTCGCGCTGCAGATTCCATCAGTTGTTATTCCCCTATTCAGTGCAGTTTTCCAAAGCCGAATTTGGAATTAATACATAAAATAAGAACAATTTCGACAAGAAGCAACAACGGACAACATAAGATATCAAGGGAGGATTAGGGCCAGGCTTTGATCCGTAATTTTATTAATAACGAACCCTTGTTGCAACATTGGGGTTAAATGCCATCAATCAAGATAGTCGTTTCGATTTAAAACCCCGCGGATATCTTTACCCATCAAAAAATTTCTCACATTTTCCAGAGCCATTCGAGTTCCATCCGGTATGGAAAGTGGTACATGATCTGCGACGTGGGGGGATCCGATAATGTTTGGCAGATCAAAAAATGGATAATCTAGGTTAAACGCTTCTGTGCCGGTCGGTTCCGACCACCAGGTGTCGATACCGGCACGAAAATCCGGATTTGACGCCAAATGCGTATAAAGCGCCTCCTGGTTGATGACATCTCCACGGCCCACATTGATCAAGATGGCATCAGGCTTCATCCATGTCAGTTCCTTTTTGCCAAGCAAATTCCGGGTTTCCCGGGTCAGCGGCGGCGTCACCACAACCACGTCGGCAGCCTGTAAAACCTTTTTCATGTCCGTGACATTTCCGATAAAATCGACGGGGGCTTCTGTTTTGCCGCTGCGATTGATGCCGTACACTTGCATGCCCATTGCCCGCATGATCGCTGCGATCTTCCGGCCGTTGCCGCCAAAACCGATAATCCCACAGATACCGTCCCTGAGTTTTCGATTAAAACCGGATCGATCAAATCGACCGTCACAAAGCAATTTGTATTTGGGGAAAAGATTTTTGGCCAGGGCCAGGGTCAGGGCCAGCACATGTTCGGCGATAGGTTCGGCAAAGGCTCCCGCATTACTGGCCAATGTGATGTCTGCAGAAATATGAACAAAAGGGATGTTATCCGCGCCGGCATAGATAAGTTGAACAAAGCGCATATTTTCCAACCGGGGAATTTCGGTGGGATCGATTTCCTTTTGAGAAAAACTCAGGGCAATAACAACTTCAGCCCCATTCAGTAATTCGATGCGCTCATTTCCCGTTTTGCCTGCCAGGCAATGGACATTGGCGATGTCTTCCAGAACTTCCCGGTAGATATCCCGTTCTTCTTCACCGGGTGCGTAAGTTACTAAGATATTTTTTTTCATTAGTCATATCCGACAAAGCTTTTTAACAATATCTATATAAACCCGGGTTCCTTTCACCATGTTTTCTTCCGAAATCCTTTCATCAATGCCGTGAATACGGTTGAGGTCTTCTATACCGATCAACAGCGGCCCCACGCCGTAGCATGGGATGCCTTTGTCCCGGAAGAATCGAGAATCCGAGGCGCCGACTAAAAGTGAAGCCACCACCAGGGCATTTGGAAAGTGTTCAAGATGAACGTCCTTTATAATCGCGAAATCTTCCGTATCCATTGGAGACTCGGTGGCCCTGTGTCTTTGCCCTGACTCGACCTTGATGTTTTCATCTGCCAACAGCTCTTTAATTTCAGCAAGAATTGCGTCCGGATCCGTTCCGGGCAGCAATCGGATATCCAGTTCAGCCTCTGCTCTGCTGGGTATCACATTGATTTTATTCCCGGCATGCATGCGGTTTAAACTGATCGTATTTTTCACCAGGGCCGCCATCTGGGGGAAGTCGATAATCCCGTTTTGGGATAAAACCTCGATGAGTGTCCCCGACTGGCCGTCCTCAATATAGGGCTTTAAAAATTCCCATTCAGTTCCGAGTTGTCTAAAGTATTCGGCGATCAGCGGAGTGATGATAACGGGGTTATCCCTTTCCAGAAGACGGTTTAAACCTCCCACAAGCTTCTCCAGCGCGTTGTCGCCATGGGGCATGCTGCCATGTCCCGGAGGGCCGGTGCAGGTCAGTTTGGCCCGGCACACACCTTTCTCGGCAGTGGAAATCATAAATAGCGGTCGTTCCGGAACCAGGTTATGCACTCCAAACCCACCCTCGTTGATGACAAGATCAGCCTGAAAGTCATCCGGGTATTTGTTTAGCAGATAAGCAACGCCATTTTGACCGCCGGCCTCTTCATCTGCAACAGCCAGGAAGATGATATCGCGACAGGGCGTAAGCTCTTTCCTTTTTACTTCCAGGAAAGCGAGCAGTTCCAGGATGCCCTGCCCTTTCATATCAAGAGCACCACGGCCATAAATAAAACCGTCATTAACCTCCCCGCTAAAGGGATGAACACTCCACTCATCGGCCCTGGCAGGGACGACATCGATGTGATTGAGCAGAATAATGGCTCCCTTCTCACCGGTCCCCGGTATCACGGCCTTTATCGAACCCCTTCCGGCGGAGGCTTCGTAGGTCTTATACACGATGCCCTCTTTCTCGAAAATGCGGGCAAAAAAATCAACCCCCCCCATTTCATTTCCCGGTGGATTTGTGGTGTCAATTTTCAGGTATTGCGACAACAATTCTGCGGCTTCGTGTGCCATGGATGCTCCTTAATTTAATATGAATTAATTACAAAATATCATCGGGAAAAAGCATGTAGCAATAATTGATAAATGCCTAAAATTATTGATTTCTAACCTCGACAATCAGAGTGAATTTCTGAGGTCATTATGCGCTCAACAGATCAGCCTTTACCAAAATCTCTCTGATTTCTGATTTTTCCTTCTCCGAACTGGGCAAAAGCGGCGGGCGCGGGTCTCCGCCGAAATATCCCAGCATATCCATCGCCGCCTTCAGACCGGGGACACCATAGACGGCGGTGACCGCCTGATTTACCGGAATCATTTTTAGCTGCAATTTTTTGGCCGCTTCAAATCTGCCTTCCTGCACAAGCCGGTAAATCTGAACACAAATTTGGGGTACAAGATTTGCAAGTGCCAGCACACCACCGACACAGCCCAGAGTGAGAGCGCCAAACAATGCGCCGGCAGTCCCCACGAGCAAATTAAAATCGGCATCGACGTGATTTGCTATCTCTCCCAGCTGAATCACATTTCCGGTGCTGTCTTTAATGCCGGCAATGTTCGGATGGCGGGATAATTGGGCCACCAGCCCGGCTGTCATGTGGATGTGAGTGAATTTGGGAACATTGTACAATAAAATTGGGATCGGTGAATGATCCGCAACATTGGAGAAATAGGTATGCAGGGCCGCTTCATTCATTCTTCCGCCATAATAGTGAGGGCTTACCACCAAGGCGGCATGGGCACCGATATCAGCGCAATCCCGGGTCAATTCGATGGTTTCTTTAGTGGATTCACATCCGGTGCCGGCAATGACCTGCATGTGGTCCGGCGTCATCTCGACAACCTTTGCAACGAACTTTCTTTTTTCTTGTGCGGACAGGTAAACATACTCCCCGTTTGATCCCATCGCCACAAGCCCTTTAAGTCCGGTTTTACCCCACTTTTCAATGTTGGCTGCCAGTTTATCATAGGCGATATTGCCGTTGACAAAAGGCGTGGGAATGGGCGGAAATATACCGTGTAAATCAATTTTCGACAATTTATGTTTCCTTTTTATAATTTAAAAGTGTGGGAATTTCCATTTTGGGGACACGGATGAACACGGATCACCAGGATATTAAAAGCTACAAAAAACCAAATATCTGTAAAAATCTGTGTCCTAATTTACCTTGATGAAGATCTTGAAATACTCAAAAATGACCATAAAGACAAGATAAAAAAAAGCGGCAATATTGAGACAGGAGATTCAATTTAAACCCATCGATTTGGATAATATAGCCACTGACTGAGCCAACCCATTCTTTTGTGAAAAGCATTTCACTAAATTGGGTAAAGCATTTCATAATTTATTGAATCAATTCTCAAAATATAAATTTTAAGATACTGTAATCATATAATAAAATTTTAAAAATACGTCCTGGCATTTTTCTTGCTTTATTAAATTCTATCCGAGGGGGAAAATGGTGGTGATGGCGCAATTATTTAGAGCCTCTCGTATGTACGTGCATCTTTTCTGCGGTCTGTGCAATCTTAATTATAGACTTGCGGTACTGGAGAAAATAACGGCATTGGGGGAAGCTTCTAAATTAAAGGCAGACTATTAATTTATTAATAGCTCTGCCTTTTATTTTTTCTCGGAAGCTCTGATTACAGAAGATCTTAGATCTTCAAAAGTCGGAAAATATTTACAATGAGTCGCATCTTTTTTGTATTCTTCCATAACTTTTCAATGGGATTATAATCGGGCGAATAAGATGGAAGTCGGTATACAAAGAGGCTGCCTTCATCTTTGTATTTTTCTTTGCTGGGATTAACGATTTTACCACCATGGTATCTGGCACCATCTTCTATGAGAATGATCGGGCGCTTGTATTGTTTTAGCAAGTGCTTTAAAATTGGCTGTATGACTGCCCGTTGAACCTACCGGCAGTTTCCATAAAATGGAAATCTCCGTCAAAAAATTCAATGGCGCCAAACATCTTTAACCCTTTTCTTATCCCTGTAGTCTTGATTTTGGGTTGTTTGCCTTTAGGGGCCCACGTTCTTGAAAGCGAACCCCATTGGGCGAAAGAAACTTCATCATAAAAAATGAATTGAATTCTTTATTTTAATAACCGGCTTTCTGTGAATCCCAGTCAATGACGCGAATCATCGTCTCTCGATTCAGCCAGAGGGCAGCTAAACGATGCCTTGGTTCCCGTTCTGAATCAATTCAACCATTCTGACCGGCCACCACCTGGGATATGTGACGGACTTCGGTCTTTAAACCATGCCGGCGAATGCCGTAAGATAGCTGAATCATGCAGGCCGGGCAGGAAGTCACCAGGATATCGGCATTCGTTTTTTTGAGATTCTCCATTTTTCGATCGAGCACTTTCTGGGAAAGATCGTAATGGGATAGGGCATAGGATCCGGCGCCGCCACAACACCAATCCGCCTCGGGCATTTCTCTGTATTCAATCCCGGCTATATTTTTAAGAATTTTTCTGGGCTCTTTAGTGAGACCCTGCCCCCGCGAGGCATGGCAGGGGTCATGATAGGTCACTACCACAGGGTTATCAGGAGAAACGGAGACGGGTTCATTGGGTACGATCAGCTCCACCATATCCTTGAAAAGCGATGCAACCCTCTTTGCCTGTTCATGTCGTTTATCATCGGCGAAGATATCCGGATATTTTTTCAAAAACGACGCACAGCTGGAGCAGTCAGTGACAATGGCATCGAATTCACCCGAGGCCAGGATATCCAGGTTCTTTGCGGCCAGTTTTTTGGCGGCATCGATGTCACCATAGGAGTGGGCCGGCAGGCCGCAGCAACAGTTATTCAGCAGGGTAACCGTTTTGCCGATTTTTTTTAGCAGCCCCAGGGTGGCTTCACCGGCTTCCTGTTGAATGACGTCTACACCGCATCCCACAAAATAGCCGATTCGCAGTGACTCTCCACTGCCCTCGTAAACGCCGGGCTTGATTCTATCTCGCAACGGTAAGGGGGGCAGTTTCTCGATGATCTCTTCAGCCCGAGAAAAATCGCGTCCGAAAACCCTCAGCAACCCTATCGCGCGGGCCATACTGGAAATGCCTGTATTTTTCCCCAGCGCGACGGCCCGGGCCGCCAGATGCAGCCGCCGGGGATAGGGCAGTAGATAGTCAAACAACATTTGGTGAACCGGCTTGCGGTCGACCTTTTCAAGGTATTCAGTTCGCGCCTTGTTGACAAGGTCGGCCGTGGGAACGGCCGGAAAGCAGTTGGCGGTGCAGGCACCACAACCCAGACAATCATACAGCGGTTCTTCGAGTTCCTTGTTCCATTCCAGGCGCCCTTCGATAAGCGCGCGTAAAAGAGCCAGACGTCCACGGGCAACACCGGATTCATGCCCCGTAGAGCGGAAAATCGGACAGGCAACCTGGCAAAAACCGCATTTATTGCATTGCGCAATCGCATCGTATTGTTCTGATATATCCATGTATAAAAGCCTCGCTTTACGGTAGGCGGCAGATTCGCTTCATTATAGATTTTAGGAAAATAAGGACCGAATCTTTTTTAGCTGTCATCTTTATGTTTTCCTAGCGCCTACCCATTGCTCGTTGTTATATAATTTTATACTTCTAATTGAGCAAAACGCTCAATCCACTGACGCCTTAATCGAGATCTTTCGCTCGATTAAGGCTATACTTTCCCCGGCAGACACCCGGGTGCAAAAATATTATTGGGATCCAGGGCCGTTTTGATCCGGTGCATAACCTTCCATTCCGGCCGCGGCGTACCGAAGACATCATTTCGTTTCCTGAAATCATCCGGCGCCTTAACCAGCAGTCCATGACCGTCATGGCGATCGATTCTTTCGCATAGGCGCGCCCAGTCATCATCGCTCATATCCTCTAAGCCGGCGAGAAGCCGGCCGCAGCCAATGTCCAGAAAAACCTTCGTCAATGCCGGGCGGTCATCGAGGAGGCCAATGAAACCGGCAACCCGATCCAGGGGGAAATCCGCGCGAAGTATAAAAGGCGCTTGACCGATCTCGCCGAATTCATCTTCGAATTTTCCGGCATGCACCGGATAATCGGTTTTTTCCGGAGAATGAAGCCCGGCCGCTTCCAGCATGGCACCACATTTTTCCATCTGATAGTCCACCGTTTGAGAAAATCCTTCAAAACCGACAACTATTGCCCAGTCATCGGTAGCCTTACCGGCCGCCGGCTGATCGATCGGGCGGCCGGTCACATAGGCCGCGGAAAGTGTAGACTGAACGATGTCAAGTGCTGTTGCTGCGCAGGCCGCCAGCGAACCGACGGCGGTTATGGCGGCACAGCGCTCCGGTATCGTCGAAACCCGCCAGGTGGCTTCCGCGATGAATCCGAGCGTACCGGCCGAACCCGTCAACAGGCGGGTCATGTCGTAGCCGGCCACGTTTTTAACCACCCGGCCGCCGGCGGTTACCAATACGCCGGCGCTGTCTATATATCGCAGGCCCAGCAAAAGATCGCGCGGTGAACCATAGGCCATCCGCTCCGGGCCGCAGGCAGCCAGCGCAACCAAACTGCCGATGGTGGAGCCGGCGCTGAAAAAAGGCGGTCTTACCGGCAGCCACTGATTGTTGACCTTCAAATGCTCCTGAAGTGCTGCCAGGGAAATTCCCGCTCCCACGGTTATGACCTGGTTGGGCGGATCATACTCGATAACATCGGCCATGGACAGGCTGGATAGAGATTGGGTGCCCCTGTTCGGCAGGTTGCCGAACCGGTTGAAAGTCCCGCTGCCGGCCGGCATCACGGCCTGTTTTTGCGATACAGCAGTTTTGATCTTTGCCATGACTTCCGACACGTGCGCTCCGTTACCGGAGGCACCGCGAGCCTGTTGCAGAAGGGTAAGCTCCGGCGATTTTCCATCTTGGCCGGCATCTTTCGGCGGCGGAATCACTTTCCCGGGATTGAGGACATTATCAGGATCAAATGCACGTTTGAGGGCCCGCTGGGCATTAAAATCATCTTCGGAAAAAACCAGGCGCATGGCTTCCTGTTTTTCGAGGCCGATGCCGTGCTCGCCGGATATGGTCCCGCCCAGTTTAACGCAGGCCTCCATGATTTCCCAACCGGCTTTTTCAACCCGGTGCAACTGGTCGGTGTCCCTGGAATCAAACAATAAAAGGGGATGCAGATTCCCGTCACCGGCATGGAAGACGTTGCCGTGTTCACAGTTATAATTTTTTGTTATCTCGGCTACCTTGGCCAGGGCTTCGGGTAGCTTCGCGCGCGGCACCGTCGCATCATTGACCAGATAGTTCGGTGCCAGACGGGCAACCGCGCCGAATGCGCCGCGCCGGCCCTGCCATAGCCGGTTGCGCTCATCGTTGTTTTTGGCTTCCTGAATATCGCGGCAATTTGTTTGCATGCATATTTCCTGGATACGCGTGGCCTGCTCTTTGAGGCCGGCAGTCGGTCCTTCCACTTCAATGATAAGAACCGCGGCGGCATCCCGCGGATAGCCGCAAGCATAGCTGTCCTCCACCGCTTTGATGATCATCGCGTCCATCATCTCCAGGGTGGTGGGGAGAATTCCGGCAGAAATGATATCAGACACAGACCGTGCCGCATCGGCAATCGAATCGTAGGTGGCGAGCATGGTGATAATGGATTCGGACAAAGGTAGAATGCGCACGGTGATTTCCGTAACGACACCCAGGGTGCCCTCCCCGCCCACGACCACCCCCCTCAAATCATAGCCCGGTGGATCAAGGGCTGCACCACCGGTACGAACGACCTCACCGTCCGGCATTATCATTTCCATTCCGAGGATATGGTTGGTCGTCACTCCGTATTTCAGGCAGCGGGGGCCGCCGGAATTTTCTCCGGCATTCCCGCCGAGGGTGGACACTTTTTGACTGGCCGGATCGGGTGCATAAAAGAATCCTATGGTGGCCAAAGCATCTTGCAGCTCCAAGTTTGTCACCCCCGGCTGAGCCACGGCATAACGGCCCTCGGGATGAATTCCCAGGATGCGGTTGAGACGTGACAAACACACGACCAATCCCTCGA
>Ga0316189_10007679_pt1 | contig 10185 bp, 13 predicted proteins | sample LowCovwburrow_MG_FD_204930 | JGI IMG/M metagenome (GOLD analysis project Ga0316189, IMG submission 204930) | Coastal sediment microbial communities from Maine, United States - Lowes Cove worm burrow | ecosystem: Environmental > Aquatic > Marine > Coastal > Sediment | place: USA: Maine... | reverse complement strand
GTCTCGACGGGGCGGCGTGTCGATCGGCGTGGTCATCGACCGCGGCTCACGGTGTCGGCGTGGCGGGCTCTTCCGCGTGCGCGCCTCGACTGCCGATCGTAGCGCTCAGGAGCTGCGTCAGCGACTCGCGGAGGGCCTGCGCCCCGGGAGTGAGTGCGAGGTCGGGGTCGCTCCAGACTGTCCCTTGACCCGCAGCTCTGATGATGGCGCGGCTGTAGGGGACCGAAGGCAACGCCTGGACCCCTTCGAGATAGCTGGGGACCGTGACCTCGTAGGACATCGTTGGGAGCCAGAAGACTTCTCCCTTGAGGCGGTCCGTGAGGGCCGTCGCATGGTCCAGTGCCAGCCGACACGAGACCGGCACGAGCCACACATCCGGCTCTACCGGCGGAGAGGAAGCCGTCTGCACGTCGATGATCAGGAGGTCCCCGTCATCGGCCGCAGCCTCGCGATCCATGATGCTCTCCGGGTCGAGACACCGGATACCGAGCGGTTCGAGGTGTTGATGGAGCTCCTTTGTTGGATCGGCAGACATGGCGTCAACCTTCCAGCCGAGGTCGCGGGCGAGAGCGCAGAGGTGGGCGGCGAGAGTCGTCGAGCCGACTCCCCCCTTGGTGTTGTGGATGGCGATGATCATGGTTGTCCTTGTTGTCCTAGTCGCTGTTGTCGCTGTTGTTGTTGATTGAGCTGTTGTTTCATCCAGGAGCACGTCGAGGTGCCGGCGGACACTCGCCGAGTTGGCCGCCAAGATGGCGCCACACCGCGGCGTAGGGCATGCCGGCGGCGGCGAGCTGTCGGGCGAGCGTCCTCACCGCACGACTCGAGCCACAACCGTATGCCTCGACAGCTTCCCCGCCTACCTCACGTGCCGCGTCTCCGCGGTCTAGGAAGAACAGCGCGAAGTAGTCAGGCGTCGTCTCGACCATCTGAAAGGCCCCCTGCTCCCAACGAGCCCGGAATCCTCTGCGGCCGTTGTGGCTCCTCGCGCGCCAGTCGAGCGCGGGGAGTACCGGAAAATAGTGAACCCTGCCGCCGATCCTCTTCCACGTCGCGGCCTCGCGGTGAATCAGGCGGGCGAGGCTGGCGCGCAGGCGGACCAATGATCCGGGCACATCGACCCAGAGCTCGGCCAGGGTGACGCCATCGGTGTGCGTGCCCAGGGCCACGACGACACGGCGATCGACCTCCTCACGCGATGCTGCCGACCCAACCTCGAACCCCACATAGCCGGGAGGTCCCCCCCTGTGGAGAGCTGCGTACCCGTCGCGGGCCGTCCAGTTGATCGACCGCTGAATGATGAGACGGTCGAGGCTGCGTCGTACCTGGACGACCTTCCCGCCCGTTGTCGCTTGGATCTCGCGCGCGCTCATGCCCGCTCTTGCCTCAATCGCCGCCAGCACTCGTGCGTCCAGCTCGGCATCGTTGGGGGCCTCTGGCGCCTGTCCAGCGGAGACCTTGGACGGCGCGCGCCGGTACACGGGTGGCCGCCAGCGCATCGGCGGCGTGCCCTTGATCGCCCGCATGGTCTGCATGTCGCCACCGCCCCATCGGGCCCGTGCGGTGACGAGAGCATCGATCACCAGGTTCGCGCCGTCGGAGTGGGCATCGGCACCCCGGCTCCGAAGGGCGTTCATCGCCCAGTAGTCCGAGAGCGTCGTTCGGGCGAGCGCCCACAGCTCTTCCCAGTCGCCGCCCTCCGCGAGACGCAGAGCGTTCTCAAGGCGCGCGTCAGGGATCGCGGCCTGCGACGAGCGGCGAGCATCCCTGACGATCCAGTCTTCGATGACGACCACGACCTGGCCGAGTTGTCTGCCGAGGAAGCCATCGACAGCCCCCTCGGATGTGACAGCTCGCCACGCCGGGAGAATCTCCTTGAGAAGAGCGCCGCCGGGTCGGTCCCAGGCTGTGCTTGCCATGTCGAGCAATTCTCGCCCCTAGCTCATCGAATCGGCTTGACGGGCTCATCTGCGAGCGCAGGCGTTGGCTTTCGTCGCCAGACCGCCGCGCCGACGAGGGTCCCGAAGACGGTGCCAGCGCCGAAGCCCATCGCCCGAGCCCAATTGAGCTGGCGGGCCCACTGTTGTTTCATGATCTGCACCTGGACCTTGAGCCCCGAAACGTCGAACTCACACTCACGCAGCCGTTCCTTGTCACTTACAGCCATTTCGCATCTCTCCTGTTCTCATTTCTTGAGCCATGTGATGAGTCGGGATACCGCCGTGCCGACAACAACGCCGCCCAGAGCGCCCACCACGGCACCTTGCCGCCACGCGCTCTCTCGGCGTGTGTCGCACCCACGCTCCGCGAGCTTCACCTGACTCGCGATCTCTGCCGCGGGGCCAAAGAGGTGAAGAATCGCGCGTTCCCTCGTCGTGCTGGGGCTGATGTCGATAAACTTGCGGATCCTGTCTTCCGCCTCCCAAAGCATGTCCGCCGCGAGCTCCTCCAGGTCCGTCTTGGAGAGGTCGGTACTCCAGCGAGACACCCACCCTTCACGCATCTCGTAGACGAAGACACGATCATGGATTGGTTCTGGCCACGCCAGCACAGGATATCCGAGCGAGTCCTCTGCGGAGAGTGGAGTGACCGCGAGCCGGCCGTCCTCGAGCCACTCCACCTTCGTCCCCGGCGGCAAGGCTTCCATGGTCTCCTCTGCCATGGTTCGCCTACCGCCCCTTGTTGACTTGGGACCAGAGCCCCAAGAGACCACCGACGACCGCCCCGGCCGCGGCCGCCTTGCCGGTCCGGCCGAGCATGGCCCCCACCGTCATCCCGAGCCCAATGGTCCCCGCGACATACGCCGCGGGGTCGTCCTCGAGCGTCCCGATCGCCTTCGCGGACAGAGAGAACCAGTCGATCGAGACATCGATGCCGTCCTCAGTCTCTCGGATCATGACGACGGACGGCGCACGGTCGACGCCGATTCCCCACGTCGCGGGGTCCGACGTGCCGTCCGTAGGGCTTGGCCGTTTGAGCTCGACAACCGGGACCTCGGTCCGCCTCGACAGCGCGCTCACGAGAGCTGGATCGCTATGCCACGCCATGACGCCTCCCTTTCGCAGAGGTCTTGGCCTGCGGCCCAGGGCCCACGTTGCCGAGGGGAGAGAGGAGGAGGTCGAGCGCGAGCTGTGATGTGTGAACAGAACGCTGGGCGATGTGCTGGAGCAGCGCCCTCTCGAGGTCCGCTCGGCTCGCCCCCAGGCCCTCGGCGAGGTCAACGGTGGCCTGGATGTGCCGCTCCTGCTGCAATGCCGCCTCTCGGAGCTGGGTGGCGGCCCAGTGATCGGGAGCCATCGCCTCGAGGGCGGTTTCGGCTGCGACGAGGCGGCTGAGTGCGTCCACGAGGTCTTGCCGGAGCTGAAGGACCTCTTCCGCGGCCGCGAGGCGGGCCTCCGCTTCAGCCTCTTCCCTGCGATGGGCCTCGGCTCGCTCTTGCTCCACCTCGTACAGGCGGAATTGCTCACGCTGCGCTGCCTCCACCCGCCTGTCGTGGCGACGCCGAGCAATGACCCGCGCCACGTCCTCGACCACAGTCATGGCTGCGTCCTGTGACTCAGGCGAGAGTGGCGTCACTGCGAGGGCGGCCCTTAAGGTGGCGCGCATGAACTGCAAGGTGTCGCCCCCTTGGTCCGCATCCCCGTGGTTCCGATTGTTGTCGTCGTCGTCGTAGTCTGGCATCGGGTTCTCGTCTTTCCTAGTGGTGGTGGTGCTGGTCTCCGACCAGAGCTTTCATGATCGTCCGCGAGGCCGCGTCTGGCTCGATCCGCTGGACCGGCAGACCAAACCCCTTCGCCTCCTCGAACGAGATCGGGTAGCTGTGAGGCAGGCCGCCGGAGACGAGACGTTGCATCGCCGCCGCGTTGTCGCCGATCAGAGAACGCAGCAGCCGAGTGGTCTCGGAGAGCGCCTTGCGGGCCTCGTGCGCCAGCCCGAGCGTGTAGTCGTCGATGTGCTCCGGCGACTTGGCCAAGAGGATGGCTTCGAGCGCGCCGGCCGAGAACGGACCTACCTGCGGGTCGACCGGACCCAACGAAGCGTGCGGCCAGAGCTGCACGGACTTCGCGGCGAGGGCGATCAAGGTCCCGCCGCTGAGCGCGTAGTACGGGACGATCGCGGTGACGTTGCCGTGACGCTGGACCGCCTTCGCGATCTGCATGACCGGCTGGAAGTAGCCCCCGGTGGTGTGGATCAGGAGCCCGACCGGACCGGCGAACTCGGAGAGCTGCGAGGTGACGGACTCGACATGCTCCGACGTGATCGAGCAACCGGCGATCAGCGGGATCACGGGGTTCGCCCCCTGGCGCAACAGGGGCTTAGGCTCCGCGGGCCTGCTCTCGCGCCGGATCATGATCTCCCGGGCAGCGAGGCTGACTGCAACCCCGCCGCCGATGATCCCTAGTGCGGTGAGTAACTTGCTCATGCTTCGATTCCTCCACTCGGTTGTCGGGTCTTCTTGCGGTAGGCGTGCCAGATGGCCCCGACCGTGGCGCCCGTCGCCACCGTGACTCCGGCGACCGTCAGCCACCCCCAGCGCTTCGAGGCGGCGTCGGGAGCTGACTTCGATCCGCCCGTGGGCTCGCTCGACCCCTTCGGCTCCGTCGCCTTCGAGGGGCCCTCAGCCTTCGCCAGGGCAGCGACGATCGCGTCCTCGGTCTTGGGGCCCCAGGCACCATCACTCGCGACGCCGAGGGCCTCCTGGGCCGCGAGGAGGGCCGCCTTCGAGCTCGGCCCCCACGTCCCGTCGAGGGGGCCCACGTAGTAGCCGAGGGCTGCCAGGGCCTCATGGCGCTGAATGGTCCGAACCAGCGAGATCCGGTCGCCGATCATCCGCTCGACGTAGTTCGTCGGGTTCAGGAGGCCCGGCGGCGGCGGCTGGTCTTTCCACCATGGGGTGTTCTTCGTGCGGTCGCCCGCGACGTAGGTCTCGAAGTGGATCATCCCGTACGAGCCGAGGACACGACCGAGGCTGGCACCGCGCTCGACGCGTTGCCCCTCCTCGACGTCGAACTCCTTCGACGACCCCTTGATGACGCCGCCGAGAACGAGGAAGAGGTCCGTGTCGGTCCTCAAGAAGATCGCCTTCGAGCCGCTGCTCCAGCCGCGATCGACACCGATCACGGTCGCGTCCTCGGGCGCCACGACGAGCGCGCCGCCGACAGCACCGGAGAGGTCGATCCCCGCATGCCAGCGCTCACAGTCGCCGAGATCGCAGCCGAAGGGGCGGCCACCGCCGAAGCTCCAGAGGGCGAACTTCGCCTTGACGGCAGGCATCGGCCACGCGGGTTTCGGCGCCCCGACGGCCATCTCCACGCCCTCCCACTTCGGAGTGCGTGCCATGGCTAGCAGCCCTCCGTGATGGACCGGCTACCCATTGACCCGGACCTCGCGGACGATGATGCGGGAGTAGCGAGTGTAGGTCGAGTCGCCGACCACGAGCCAGAGAGCGGGGAGCGTGAGGTCTGCCGGCAGCCCGCCATCCGCGGGGAAGGCCCGGACCAGCCGTGCGTCTGGGTAGACGGCGAGGATGTCCGAGATCGTGAAGACCTTGTTCAGCCATCCCGCGCCGAGGTTGACCGCCGGGACCACGCCAGCGAGCTCGTTGACGATCTTGATCTTGCCGGCTCCGACCCACGCGCGGGTGTACTCGTGCTCGGTAGCGACGCCCTCCGTGACGTCGGTTAGGAGGTTGAGCTGCGGGTTCGAGTGGGCGTCGAGGACCCCGATCTTGTAGAGCGAGCCGTCGCCGTTGACGTCGATCAGGACGTTCACATAGGGGCGGTTCAAGGCGTGATCGTTGCCTGCGGTGCGTAGCCCGTAGCGGACTGAGAACGAGGTGAAGGCGCCGAGGGCCATGTCGTCGATGAAGTCGGTGCCGAGTATCGACTTGTTGCCCGCACCGCCGCCGTGGAACCCCTTGTTGCCGGCGGCGTTGGGGTTGCCGGTGATCGCGTGGGTCCACATCTCCCAGCCCTCCTCGCTGCGGACGGCCCCCGCAGCGTTGACGCTCAGGTTGGTGAAGGAGGCCCACGGGATGACCCCGCCGGGCTGCACCGTCCCGCCGGTCGTCGGTGCGCCCGTCGCTGTCACGGTGATCGTGTCGCCGAGGGGCACAAGCTCGTGCTCGGCGATGACCGTGGGGCAGCCGGCGCGGACAGTCGGCGACTGCACGGCGAGGAGATCATCGTGGCTCACCCGCACGGGGCTGGACCATTGACCCGGCGCGAGCTCGCTGAGGGCTGCGTCGCCGGTGAGCCGGTTGCCCACGCCAGCGAAAGTGGGTCCATCGCACCCGCTCACGCGGACGCGCCAGTAGTAGCCCGAGTAGCGAGACTCCCGCGGATCGATCGCCTCCAGGGGAAGCGCACCGGCGCCGACGTTGCCGGCTTGCAGGATCCGTGCGCCCTCGGACCAGGTCAGCGTGACGCCCATGACCCCGGTCGCGTTGAAGCCGACATTGCTCGTCACCTGGGCCCGGATGACAGCCTCAGCGCTCTCCTCGATCCGTGACGCCTGTTCTCCGTCGGCGAGGTCGTTCACCACGAGCTGGAGGACGAGCGCCGCCTCGGTGACGAAGGCGAGCTCCTCACCGGGGCCGAGCGTGATGGTCTGGGGCCCGGCGCTGAGCCGGACCTCGGTGCGGGCCGAGGTGCCGAGGTACACGCGCAGAACATCGCGGGGATTGTGCGTGGTCGCGGATACCGTGACCGCCTTGATCCCGCCGGGTCCGAAGAAGCCGAAGACATCGGCTCCGACGCGGCTCCCTTGGGGTATCGATGCCGTGAGCAGGCGCCCGTTCGCGGACGAGGCGAAGCCGGTCCGGTCGAGGGGGATGAGACCCGACCCGCTGAGGGGGCCGTTCGCGTTGAGTCGGAATGTCGTTGCTTCTGCCATCTTGTTGCTCTCTCGGCGCATGGCCGGTCTCGAAAAACTCGCTCGCCTAGTTCTCCCCGCGGCTACCCACGCGGATCGTCTCTGCCGCTTCGGTGAGCGCATCGGCGGCCTCACCCTCGCCGCTCGCGGCCTTCTCAAGCACGTCCGCGGCTGCGTTGCGCCACGCATCCTCGCTCGTCTGTCCCTTCGACCCGTTGTGGATCGCTCGGGCGGCGATCTCCAGCGCGCCGATGCCGAGACTCCCGAGGAAGAGCGGTGCATGCCCCGTCGTCGTCTTGGTTTTCTTCTTTCGCCTTTTCTTCGCCATGCCCCATTCCACCGATCCAACAACTGCCGAGAAACACTCCCGCACGGGGAGATCAAAACCTAGGGGAGTCTTCGCCCCTGCTCCGTGGACGCGCCCACGGAAGTGCGCATTAGCCCTTTGCGATTCTGTACACGAGCGCGCCCGTGACCGCTGTCGCGCCGACGGCCGCGCCGATCTTCCACCATGAGACGGTCTCTGGCGCTGGTTCCAGCGCTGCGTCGAGCGAGTCGCTGAGGTCACCGACCGCTTCGCCGATGTCCTCGACAACATCGTCGACGACCGCGGCCCCCTTGGCGAGCGGATCCAGATTGTCGCGCCAGTCCGCGAGCTCTCCTGCGGGTGGCGCGTCAGGGTCGTAGGTGCCGATCAGGTGCGTTAGAGGGGCAGACCACCAGGCTTGGATTGTGTTCTCCTTCGGCCAGGCTTCTCGCAGCGGGCGGAAGAGAGGCATCTTCTCCATGAGCCCGTCGCACTCCGCCTGCGGCTTTCCGTCCTTCTGGCACATGTCGAACGCGATCTTGCGTTCCTTGGCAGCGCCTGGGAGCTTCATCTCGTCGAGGAACCGCCCCCGCCCCTTGATGCTGGCGTACTTGTAGATGAGGTTCAGCCGGACGAGCAGCTCCGTGCGCAGCTCTTCGGGGGCCTTGTCGGAGGTCTTGAGCTGCTCGACAAACTGGCCCTCCCCCTTGTACAGCTCGGCTCGTATGTCATCGATGTTGCTCATGCGCTCTGCTTCCTTCCGGTGATCCACTGAAACGCTCTCGTGGGATCCACTTCTCCCCCCAGGGCACGTGCACCTCGTTGAACTCGTCCTCTGGATCATCCTCGTTGATCAGGTCGAGGTCCGGCACGTCCGGGGGCTCCCAGCGTATGACCCGTGATCGGACAAACCCGGGCGGGGCTCTCTCGGTCTCGTCGGCCTCGTCGGCGTCGGCCTCGTCGGTCTCGTCGGCCTCGTCGGTCTCGTCGATCTCGTCGGTCTCGTCGGTCTCGTCGGTCTCGTCGGTCTCGTCGGTCTCGTCGGCCTCGTCGGTCTCGTCCAAGTCGACGATGATGGTCACGGTCTCGACGTAGGACTCGTCGGCCGCCTCGTCGACAGTGTCGTCGTCAACCTCATCGGGCTCGCCCTCTCCGTCGCCCTCTTCGTCAAACTCGGCCTCGAGCCCATCGATCCGTTCGCCGAGTCCATCGATCCGTTCGCCGAGTCCATCGATCCGGTCGCGCGTCTCGGCAAACAAGTGTGCGACGCCCGAGGCAACCGCCCGCACCCGTTTACCAACGATGGCCCCCGCTCGTCGGTCCACAGTCGCGGCGATCCGCGACTCGGCCTCCGCCACCCGACCATCGATGGTCGCGGCGCACCGCGACTCGACCTCCGCCATCTCGTTGCTTAGGGAAGCCACCAAGGGCGGCAGGACCTCCTGCAACACGCTCATCACGACGGCGGAGACTTGCTCGCTTAAGGTCGCGGCAGTCTGCTCTGCAACGCGGCGCTGTTCGGCTCTGAGAGTTTGGACCTCCTGCTCGAGGTCGTGGACGCGGCGCTGTTCGGCCCTGAGAGTTTGGACCTCCTGCTCGAGGTCGTGGATGCGGCTCTGTTGGGCCCTGAGAGTTTGGACCTCCTGCACGAGGTCGCGGAGCGTGATCGTCGAGTCGGAGAGTCCGGCGGGGACCACCGCCGCCGAGTCCGCATCGGTCGGGTCGACATCGTGAACATGGTCATCTGACGGAGTCGACTCGACGGGAACCTTGACCGCCGGAGCGGTAGGTTCGAGGATGCCCTGGGCTACGATGCAGAGGTTTGGGGCTGAGGCGACAAGGTTGTTCGGAGCGTCCAGCATTCCGGGCGCGTGGTCTTCAGCCCACTGAACGAACTCCAGCAGCCCTGTGTCCTCCTGGTTCGCCGCGAGCACCAGCGCGGTGTTTCCGACGACATCATGATCTGTCCGAATACACAGTTTGAGGTGACGCGGCGTCCTGTGGTCGTAGTTGGGCGTGGGCTTCGCCACCGGCGTAGTGCCGGCCTTGGGCATCGACGTGGTGCCGGGCTCCAGCCCTCCGCTACTGTCCAGCGCTTCCGCGACAACGGTCTCCGAAGTAGTTGGCGGCGCGGCGGCCTCTGGTGCATCCGCGGCCTGCCCATCCCCGACGACGGGCGTCGAGTCCAGACCTGACGCTCGACGTAGCCGGGATCGACGAGGCCGCAGACCTCGCGTTCGGCGGCGTGGGACCTCCGGTGCGGCGAGAGTCTCCGGTGCGGCGGCCTCCGGTGCGGCGGCCTCCCGCCGTGCTGCGGCCTCCTGTGCGGCGGCCTCCCGTGCTGCGGCCTCCTGTGCGGCGGCCTCCTGTGCGGCGGCCTCCTGTGCGGCGGCCTCCTGTGCGGCGGCCTCCTGTGCTGCCTGCGCATCCCCGACGACGGGGGTCGAGTCCAGACCTGACGCTCGACGTAGCCGGGATCGACGACGCAGACGTCGCGTTCGGCGGCGCGGGACGGGTCGGTCGACGGGAGTCTCCCGTGCGGCAGCCTCCCGTGCGGCGGCCTCCCGTGCGGCGGCCTCGACGGCCGCCTCCTGCCGTGCCACCCGGACGTCCAAGTCATCAGACACCTCTGGTTCTGGGGACTGTCCTGCGTCATCGGCATACCCATCGCCCGCACCCTCATTCTTCGGCTTCGACGGTGCATCTACCTCCCCTCGGCGCCTCCTCGCGGCCTCGACACGTGGCCCGGTAGCTTCGATGAACCCGATCGCAAGTGCTGTCCAGATATTCATAGCGACCTCCTCACCGCCTCGGGCGGAGTGAACAAGCGATCTGATAGGTTGTGAAGGCGCCGAGGGCGAAGCCGGTGACTCCGGCGCTTCCGACCCCGAGCCAGAAGCGCAGGCGCTGGACCTTGAGGAGGGCTTGGGCTTCGCGCTCGAGGGCGTCGTCCACAGCATCCTCGTCAGTGATAGGTCGTCGTGATGGCATCAGTGCTCTCCTCGGCA
>Ga0316189_10007678_pt1 | contig 10185 bp, 9 predicted proteins | sample LowCovwburrow_MG_FD_204930 | JGI IMG/M metagenome (GOLD analysis project Ga0316189, IMG submission 204930) | Coastal sediment microbial communities from Maine, United States - Lowes Cove worm burrow | ecosystem: Environmental > Aquatic > Marine > Coastal > Sediment | place: USA: Maine... | reverse complement strand
ACAAGGTATCGCTTGAGCGGATGACGAACGCCGAGCAAGCCGTGCGCATGGCGGCGGCGGACATCCCGGGCGATGTGATAGAGCGATTGGGTACCGCCGAGCAATTGAGCGATAAGGATCGCGAAACGATCATCGACATTGCCCACCAAGCGCTCGTTCGCTTCCAGCCAAAGCCTGAACCCGGGCCCGATGCGGCAGCGAAAGAGAAAGCATGAGCAACACCACAGCGAGCCTGCGTCGAAAGATCGGCAGCGCCGGAGATCTCCAATCGGTCGTGCGCACGATGAAAGCCCTGGCCGCCTCGAACATCGGACAATACGAGAACTCGGTGCGCGCATTGGGCGACTACTATCGCAGCGTGGAGATGGGGTTGAGCATTTGTTTTCGTGAAATCGCGCCGGCGGCGCAGGTTGAAATCAAGGCGCATCCCGGAGAAGGGGCCATAGGCGCGGTCGTGTTCGGCTCGGACCAGGGGCTGGTGGGCCGGTTCAACGATGTGGTGGCCGATTATGCCCTGAAGACCCTCGCCGCGCTGCCAGGAAAACCCCTGGTCTGGGCCGTCGGTGAGCGCGTAAATGCCCGCTTGGCGGACGCAGGCCTGCCGTTGGAGGGCCACTTCACCGTACCAAACTCGGTCAAGGCCATCACGCCGCTGGTCGGACAGATTCTGGTGGAGAGTGAGGCGCGCTACAGCCAGGGTGCAATCAGCGAACTCCGTCTTTTCTATAACCGCCCCATGTCCGGCGCGATATATGCGCCCGTCCCGCAGCGGCTGCTGCCGCTGGACGAAACCTGGCGACGCCAACTCGCCGAGCTTCCCTGGCCGACAAGGAGCTTGCCGGAAGTCATGGGCGGCGAAACCGAGACCTTGCGGGCGCTCGTCCGCGAGTATCTCTTCGTCTCCCTGTTCAGGGCATGCGCGGAATCCCTTGCCAGCGAGAACGCGAGCCGCCTGGCGGCGATGCAGCGCGCCGAGAAAAACATCGGGGAGTTGCTGGAGAACCTCAACGGGTCATTCCACCGTTTGCGCCAGAGTGGCATCGACGAGGAGCTGTTCGACGTGATTTCCGGCTTCGAAGCGCTGAGCGCCAAGGCGAATTGAGATTGCAACTGGCAGCTATCACAAGCTCCTTGCGTCATTGGCCAGGACCGACCTGGTCGTGCTCCATGATCTTGGCAGCGGGCAACTCACCGACGAACACCGCCGGGATCCACTGGAGCTGCTCAAGGATCGTTACGCACTGCGCTCCACCCTGGTCACCAGCCAGTTCCCGGTCGATCGCTGGCATGAGCCGATCGGCAATCCCCCCCCGCCGACGCCATTCTGGATCGCTTGGGTGGTGCCGATGCGGTGGTGGGCGCCGGTGGGTGCCGCCAATCAATGCCATTGGATTCGAGCAGGGCGATTAGGCGCGCGTTTTCGACGCGTAGCTTTTTCGGCTCATTGGATTCGTTCGACATTGAGCGTCCTCGCGGGTCTACGCAGCTTCGCCAACGAGAACTTCTAATGGGATGCCAAGGCCTGCATGAAGTTTTCGAATCATTTCGAGCGAGAGGCCGCGTTTACGGTTGAGAACCTCGGACACACGATGACGGGGTCCGATATACGCTTCCAGATCTCTGCGCTCCAGGCCTTGCTGCTCCATCCGAAAGAGTATGGCTTCCACCGGATCTGCGGCGTTCACCGGAAAGTAATTCTGCTCATAGACGTCGACCAGCGTGGCAAGTACGTCCAATTCATCGCCATCGTCCGTACCCGGTTTCGCTGACATGAGCACCTCTAAGCGGCTAAGCGCTTTCTCGTGGTCTCACTTGGTCTTAATCGGGCGAATATCCATCAGATGGTCTCCGGATCAATTCGATCGTACTCGGCGTGGGTGCCGATCAAATTGATATAAATAATCCGAAAGTCGTAGTTCACCTGCGTTATCAAACGGTATTTGTTGCTGCCAATATTGAAGATGACTCGATGGTCGGCTGGAAAACTTGCGTGTCTATATCGGCGCCTTATTGCCTGTGAATTGTTCCAATTCGCAGCCTGCGCCTCGGCAAACCATGCCTTCAAGGGTCGCTCGGAATCTGGATGGCGCTCCCAGAGGGTCCGGAGGGTGCGTCTGGCGATAATCCGCATGCCAGTAAGCGCAGCATGTTCCCGAAATGGGAACAATATCCCTGACTGTGGACGAAACCCGATACGGCAAGGCCTTGGAAAGGTCGGCGCAGGATGAACTGCGGTCCGCAACCCAGTGAAACGGAATCGTGGTCAGCGTGGAAACGCCGATAAAAAAAGCCGCGATATATCAAGGCTTAAATGGCGTTATCTGGTGGAGGCGGCGTCTTCTTTATTTCTAAGACAATCAGCGCCTACATCCCGATATTCGCCAAATATCCCCGAGAACACCCCCCGCGTTTCGTGATAGGGACAGTGACAATTTACGGCTGTTCCCTGCTTCTCCTGTAGGGGCGTCACAACCAGCCATCCCCGTTCATGCTGCTCGGTTTCCCACTCGCTGAGCTTCTCCAACGTATCGGGAAATTTTCTCACCATCAATCCCAGAAGGGTGTGCGAGCAGCTGGGTTCAGTTTATTCTCTTCCGCATCGATAATATGAATATTTCATATTCCATTGGGAGAGTGGCATGGGCACGACCCGTAAAACCATTGCGGTAACCGATCAGCAGGACGCGTGGATCAAGGCGCAGATTGAGACCGCCGGCTTCACCAACGACAGCGAATACATCCGCGACCTGATTCGCCATGACCAGACGCGCCAAGCAGAGCTCAAGGCGATCCGCATGGAATTGATCAAGGGCGAAAAGAGCGGGGCACCCCGTCCTTTTGACGCGGACGCATTCAAAGAGAACATGAGTGCCAAACATGCCAAGCGTGGGCACTGAATATCGCTTAACTCCCGGGGCCGAGCGCGATCTGGAATTCATCTGGCTCGACACCTCTGAAGCATCGGGACGTGAACAAGCTAACGGCTATACGGATGACCTCGCCAACGCTTTTTCGCAGCCGGCTCATAACCCGAAACTGGGAATGCGTTGCGAGGACATTCGACGAGGGTACCGTCGGTTCCGTGTCGGGCGACATGTTGTCTACTATCGAATGAGCAATTTCGGAATTGCTGTCGTTCGAGTCTTGGACAAACGCATGCTGCAGACGCGGCATCTGCAGGGCGCCACATAAATGGATTTCTCTACCCTCGATAGCCTACGTCAGAATCACCCGGCGTGGCGGCTGTTGAACTCGCCGCACGCTGCTCTGATCGTGAGCTTTCTCCATCGCGTTTTCGTCCTGCCCAACGAGCGGTTGATCGCCCAGGCGGACCTGACCGAGGCCCTCGAGGACGAGCTGTTCTCGCTGCGTGAAAGCCAGGGTGACGAAGCGTTTCCGAAGTCTGCGCTGGAATACCTCAATGACTGGGCGGACGCTGACAAGGGCTGGTTGCGCAAGTTCTACCGCCAGGGTTCCGACGAACCCTATTTCGACCTGACGCCGGCCACCGAGCAAGCGATCGGCTGGCTTGGCAGTCTGACGGCGCGCGCCTTCGTCGGTACCGAGTCGCGCCTGCTGACCCTGTTCGAGTTGCTCAGGCAGATCGATGCCGGCAGCGAGGCAGATCCCGCCGTGCGCATTGCCGAGCTGCAGCGTCGCCGTGACCAGATTGACGACGAGATGGCGCGCGTGCTGAAAGGTGACATGCCGCTGCTCGACGAGACCGCATTGAAGGAGCGCTTCCAGCAGTTCACGGAACTCGCGCGCGCTCTGCTATCCGACTTTCGTGAGGTTGAGCAGAACTTTCGCACTCTGGACCGCTGGGTGCGCGAACGCATTACCCTTTGGGAGGGCAGCAAGGGAGAACTGCTCGAAACGATCATGGGTGAACGTGACGCGATCACGGATTCCGACCAGGGTCGCAGCTTCCGCGGCTTCTGGGACTTCCTGATGTCGGGCGCGCGCCAGGCAGAGTTCAGTGACCTGCTTGAACGCATCCTGTCACTGCCGGCCGTGACGGAACTCGCCCCGGACGTGCGTACCCGGCGCATTCATTACGACTGGCTGGAGGCGGGCGAACACACCCAGCGCACCGTGGCACAACTGTCCCAGCAATTGAGGCGTTTTCTCGACGACAAGGCTTGGCTGGAAAATCGACGCATCATGGATATCCTGCGCGGTATCGAGAGCAAGGCACTCGGCATACGACAATCGCCACCCGGCGCCGACTTCATGACCATCGACGGCATCAGCTCGACGATCGAACTCCCTATGGAGCGTCCCTTGTACACGCCTGCGATGAAGCCGCGGCTGACTGACCTGGTTCAGGATGCGGTCGAAGTGGAGGTCGATATCGGGGCGCTGTATTCCAATGTCGTGGTCGACAAGGCGGTGTTGTCGCGGCATATCCGCCATGCGCTGCAGATTGCCGACCAGGCGACCTTGCTCGACCTGTGCCGGGCTCGCCCGCTGGAGCATGGCCTCGCGGAACTGGTGGCCTACCTGGACCTGGCCGACCGAAGCTTCAAGGCGGTGATCGATGAATCGGTCGAGGACCACATCACGTGGCGTGGCGAGGGCCGCGATGGACGGGATCACCTGAAACAGGTGAGTCTACCGCGTGTGATATTCGTGCGATGATCGTGCTATGACGAGTGAGCCGCAGGACAATCCGGAGATCCGGTCGGCGTCTGCCGATCTTTCACCGCTGCTGATCGCCCTGCTCAAGGGCGTGATCTACCGCGACGAGTCGACCGGTGCCAAGGCAAGGCAATGGCGGGACCTTCTCGGTTTGCAGCATCGCGTGCGCGACTATGTCTCGGTGCTCGGCCTGACGCTGGAGCTAGACGAGGCCGAGGGCTATGCATACTTGCGTTCGGTGGACCGCGAAGCACAGGATCCGGACAGCCAGGTCCCACGCCTGGTCGCGCGCCGGCCCTTGTCGTTCCCCATCAGTTTGCTGCTGGCCCTGCTGCGCAAGAAGCTGGCCGAGTTTGATGCCGGTGGTCAGGAGGGCGGGGTGCGTCTGGTGCTGTCGCGTGAAGAGATCGTCGAGCTGGTGCGGGTCTTTCTGCCAGAGACCAGCAACGAGGTGCGCCTGATGGACCGGGTCGATACCGACATCAAGAAGGTCGTCGAACTCGGTTTTCTACGCCGCATGAAATCGACCACCGGGCAGCCGGCGGTGTTCGAGGTGCGGCGCATCCTGAAATCCTTCGTCGATGCGCAGTGGCTGGCCGAGTTCGATGCGCGGCTCGCGGCCTACCGGACGCAGCTCGCTGGCGAGGTACAAGGTGGGGGCGATGCCTGAGCCGCAGGACCTCAGTCTGGACTTTGTCGCAGATGACGCGCTGACGGGGTTTCGCCTGGGTCGCCTCGAGGTGTTCAACTGGGGTACTTTCGATGAGCGGGTCTGGACGTTGCACGCCGACGGCAAGAATGCGCTGCTGACCGGCGATATCGGGTCGGGAAAATCGACCCTGGTGGACGCGGTGACCACCTTGCTGGTGCCGGCGCAGCGCGTGGCCTACAACAAGGCCGCCGGTGCCGACAGCCGTGAGCGCAGCCTGAAGTCCTACGTGCTTGGCTATTACAAGTCAGAGCGCAGCGAGCTTGGCGGGGCTGCGAAACCGGTCGCCCTGCGCGACAACAACAGCTTTTCGGTCATCCTCGGCGTGTTTCACAATGCCGGCTACGACCAGACGGTGACCCTGGCCCAGGTGTTTTGGATCAAGGATGCCCAGGCACAGCCGGCGCGTTTCTTTGTCGGTGCGGAACGGGATCTGACCATCAGTCGGGATTTCGCCGGTTTCGGTAGCGAGATGCCGGCGCTGCGCAAGCGTCTGCGTAGCAGCGGCGTCGAGGTGTTCGACAGCTTTCCACCCTACGGCGCCTGGTTCCGGCGCCGTTTCGGGATCGACAACGAGCAGGCCCTGGAGCTGTTTCATCAGACCGTGTCAATGAAGTCGGTCGGCAACCTGACCGAGTTCGTGCGCAACCATATGCTCGAGCCATTCGAGGTGGCCCCGCGCATCGGCGCGCTGATCGAGCACTTCAATGATCTTGATCGTGCCCACGTAGCCGTTCTGAAGGCCAAACGCCAGGTCGAATTACTGACCCCGCTGGTGGCGGATTGCGATCGCCATGCCGCGCTCAGTGCCTCGAGCGAGACGCTGCGTGCCTGCCGCGAGGCGCTGCGGCCCTACTTCGCGGGGCTCAAGCTGGAGCTGCTGGAGCGGCGGCTGGACCATTTGCAGGAAGAATGGCTGCGCGAGAATTCACGGGTCGAGGCGCTGACCGCGCAGCGCGATGCGCAGCGGGCCGATGTGGCCGAACTGCGGCAGAGCATCGCCGACAATGGCGGTGACCGTCTCGAACGACTTGCCGAGGAGATCCGTGTCAAGGCGGCTGAACGTGACAGTCGCAGAAAAAAGGCCGAACGGCATGCCGAGTTGCTGCACGCCATCGGTGGCGGGGAGGTTACCGATGAGGCCGCGTTTGAACGTCTCCGCCAGGCGCACACCGATCGCCTGGCAGAGTCGCGGACACGCGAGGCGGAGCTGCAGAACACCCTGACCGAACGGTCCGTAGAGCTGCATCAAGGCAGACAGCAGCATGCTGCATTGGCTGCCGAGATTGCGAGCCTCAAGGCCCGTCGCAGCAATATACCCGCCGAGCAGGTTGCCTTGCGTGCGAGCCTGTGTGAAGCGCTGAATCTTCCCGCGTCCGAGATGCCATATGCCGGCGAACTGCTGACTGTGCGCGAGGACGAACGCGACTGGGAGGGTGCGGCAGAGCGTCTGCTGCGCAACTTCGGCCTGTCGCTGCTGGTGCCCGAGTCACACTACCCGGAGGTCGCGGAGTGGGTGGATCGCACCCACCTGCGCGGACGCCTGGTCTACTACCGGATTCGATCGGCCCGCCGAAGCGTGCCGTCCTCGCTGCACCCAGATTCGCTGGCGCGCAAACTGGCGATCAAGCCGGATAGCGCCTTCTACGACTGGCTGGAAGTCGAACTGGCGCGGCGATTCGACTTCGCCTGCTGTGCGACCGCCGAGCAGTTCCGCCGAGAGACCAAGGCCATCACCCTCGCAGGCCAGGTCAAGTCGCGCGGCGAGCGTCACGAAAAGGATGACCGTCACCGCCTGGACGATCGCGCCCGTTATGTACTCGGTTGGAGTAACACCGAAAAGATCGCCGTTCTTGAAACCGAACAGCGGCAGCTCGAAACCCGTCTGGGTGAAATGGGGGTTCGCATCGCTGGGATTCAGGCTGAACAGGCCCGCCTGGACGAGCAGCAGGACGTGCTGGTTAAGCTCGACGAATACCGCGACTTCCATGAGATGGACTGGCGCGCGATGGCGGCGAAGGTGGCGCGGCTGGAGGCCGAGAAGCGGCGTCTGGAGAATGCCTCCGACTTGCTGAGGCAACTGACGGCGCAGTTGCATACGGCGTCTGAAGAGCTCGCAGATACCGAACAGCAACTCGAACTGCGTCGCGAAGAACGCGCAAGAACGCAGCAGAAACGGGAGGATGCCGAGGCCTTGCGGGCGGCAACCGGGGCGCTGCTTCACGAGCCCGCCACGTCGGCACACCAGTCACGATTCGCGACGTTGGAGGAGCTGCGTCCCCAGGCATTGGGCGAGCATCAGTTGAGCGTGGAGTCCTGTGACAACCGCGAGCGCGAGATGCGCGAGTGGCTGCAGGCGCGCATCGATGCCGAGGACAAGCGCCTCAGGTCACTCGGCGAGAAAATTGTCCGCGGCATGACCGAGTACAAAGAAGCCTATCGACTGGAGACCGATGAATTTGATGCGAGCCTCGCGGCCAGCTTCGAATACCGCGGCATGCTCGAACAACTCCAGGCCGATGATCTGCCGCGATTCGAGGCGCGTTTCAAAGAACTGCTCAACGAAAACACGATTCGCGAGGTGGCCAATTTTCAGTCGCAACTGGCACGCGAACGCGAGACCATCAAGGAACGCATCGCACGCATCAATGAGTCTTTGACGCAGATCGACTACAACGCCGGGCGCTACATCCTGCTCGAGGCGCGCCTGAGCCCCGATCCCGAGATCGGCGATTTCCTGAACGAGCTCCGCACCTGCACAGAAGGGGCCTTGACCGGCTCCGACGACGAGCAATACTCCGAGGCCAAATTCCTGCAGGTCAAACACATCATCGAAAGATTTCGCGGGCGCGAGGGTCAGGCCGAACTGGATCGCCGCTGGACTCTCAAGGTCACCGATGTGCGCAATTGGTTCATATTTGCTGCCAGCGAACGCTGGCGCGAGGATGACAAGGAGTACGAACACTACTCGGATTCGGGCGGCAAGTCCGGCGGCCAGAAAGAGAAGCTCGCTTACACCATCCTGGCCGCGAGCCTCGCCTACCAGTTCGGGTTGGAATGGGGCGTAGTACGTTCGCGCTCGTTCCGTTTCGTGGTCATCGACGAGGCCTTCGGTCGTGGCTCGGACGAATCCGCCCAATACGGCCTGCGCCTGTTTTCCGAGCTCAAACTGCAACTGCTGATCGTCACACCACTGCAGAAGATCCACATCATCGAGCCGTTCGTCGACGGTGTTGGCTTCGTGCACAACCCGGATGGTAATGCCTCGATGTTGCGCAACCTGACGATCGAGGAGTACCGGGAGGAAAAGGCGAGGGCGGCGCATTGAACCGGACGGGGAACTGGACCGGGCCGGTCGAGCTGCGGACGCAGCTGCAGCGACTCTGGGAACGGGGCGATCTGCTGGCAGAGCTGTTGACTGACGAATCGTCTTTCCCGCGGCGCCTGAGTCTGAAGGGACCAAGCTCCGGCGAAATGAGCGAACAGTTCGACACAGTGCGCAAGTGGATCGCCGGACTGCGCGCGCTGTCGCACTATCGCATCGAACTGCGCGAGTTCCGCCATCGCGTGCTGGGTATTAACCAGGTGCCCGCAGCGGTCTGGGTGGACAGCCTCGACAATGCGCTGGCCATCCTAGGCAAACGCGCCGAGGCCAGCCGCTTCGGCGATCTGGTCTCGCAGACCCGGGCACGTCGCGCGGTGCTTCTTGACTGGCTCGCAGCCAGCCCACACAAGGCCCTGGCACTGGCGAACGTCTGGGGACGGCTGCTGGACGTTGTGGATTGGCTCGAGGCGCATCCACGGCCGAACGTCTACCTGCGCCAGGTCGACATCCCTGAGATCGACAGTAAGTTCATCGAGGTCCACCGCGGCGTATTGATGCAGTGGCTGGATCTGGTCCTGCCTGCAGATTCGATCGACCCGTCAACGGTCGGGGTCGCCGGTTTCGCCAGGCGTTACGGTTTTCGCGAGAAGCCCGAGCGAGTTCGCCTGCGCGCGCTTGATCCCGCGCAAGCACCGTTTCCGGGTGCCGGCGACGCCGATCTCACCCTCGATGCCTCAACGTTCGCTGGCCTTCAACTGAGTGTTACGCGCGTCTTCATCACCGAAAACGAGGTCAATTTTCTCGCCTTTCCGCCGGTTGCAGACAGCCTGCTGATCTTCGGTGCCGGCTATGGTTTCGACATATTGGCGCAAGCAGGCTGGCTGAGGCAGTGCGAGGTCTATTACTGGGGCGATATCGATACCCACGGTTTCTCCATCCTCGACCAACTGCGCGCCCGCCTTCCCCATGCGCGTTCGCTCCTGATGGACCGCGCGACCCTGCTGGAATTCGAGGCACACTGGGGAGCCGAAGAAAAGCCGACGCTGCGCGATCTGCATCGCCTGGATGAGCATGAGCGCGCGCTATACGACGAACTGAGGGACAACCGCATTCGCCCCAACTTGCGCCTTGAACAGGAGCGCATCGGCTTCGGCTGGGTAAAGCGTGCGGTGTCCGTACTCAATATCCATCCAATCGTCAACGCATAGTCGGTTCGATGGGGATTTCCGCTGATCAAACAGCACTCTGCCATCCGTAGCGGTGGCGCGACCGACCCAGACGAGATCCTCCAACGACTCGAGACGACCGAAACGTCCCGCAACCGTCTAAGCGCCGCCTTGTACATGCGCGCGCTCATCTGCCGGAGGTTGTGCTCAACGACTGGAAATTCCACAACCTGGCACAGTGTGGCTGACTTTACCGAACGCCCGTCCGGCGCATCCTGATCCAATGATCGATAGGTTCGCCAGGGGTGGTAGTGCTCAGAGTACGACGCAAGCAGTTGCTTGAG
>Ga0316189_10007677_pt1 | contig 10186 bp, 8 predicted proteins | sample LowCovwburrow_MG_FD_204930 | JGI IMG/M metagenome (GOLD analysis project Ga0316189, IMG submission 204930) | Coastal sediment microbial communities from Maine, United States - Lowes Cove worm burrow | ecosystem: Environmental > Aquatic > Marine > Coastal > Sediment | place: USA: Maine... | reverse complement strand
ATGCTGTTCAGCTGATCTACTAACAATATGCCAAATACAAAGGATACCAAAAACCAGATGGTGAGCAGGATTGCGAGGTACTTGAGGTTTTTTTGCCAATAGGCTTGATGTGATAGGTCAGACATGGTTGGTTGATAGATTGTAGGCTAAAAATAGTGATTTGAAATTTAAATCAACAAATAGTGGGTAAAGCCTCTAATCCAGTTTTAGAGTCTATTTATCTCTCTTCCGAAAAACAATCATTCCCAATAAACCTATTACACAAAGCCAGCCAATTAGATCTCCAATAATTGGATACAAAGTCTTAATTCCCTTTACAGGAACTTCAGCATACATTATTCCATCGACTGTTGCGTCTGAATCCATTGAAGCCAAAATATTACCATTGTAGTCTGCCGCATAACTCAGTCCGTTATAAGTTGGTCGTACAAAAGAAAATCCATTTTCGATTGTTCCGGTAAGGTACCATGGATCAAAACTTTTTGGCCAATCATAAGATGGGGAGAGCATGATATCAACATTGTTTCTTCCTGCCTGCCTTATATATGAAGGGAAGCCCATGTCCCTACAAATCGAAATGCCAATTTTACCATATGGAGTATCTATGGATTGGATAATTTCTGAGCCTTTTTTAAAAACGGCTGTCTCACCAAATGGACCAAATCCCAGCAAATACCTTTTTGTATAATCCAGTTGCACTTCCCCCTTATTATCGATGAACAAATGGATATTTTCTCCTTTCCCTTCTTCCACAAAATAGGCGTAAGTAATGCTGAGGAATATGTTATTTTTTCTTGCTATTCGTTTGTAGTGTTTGACTAATTCACTTTTTTCATCTTCATTGATTGTCATTGCGAATTCCTGAAAGGAAACAATCTTTGCACCATTTTGTGAAGCTTTTTTCACGGAGTTTCCAATTCTCGATATCGTTTTTTCAAATTGAGAGGTGATTTTTCCATTGAAGATTCTCTCCATCCTTACCGCTTTCCCATCTTCGGGTATAAGAACAATTGCTGCAATTTTTACTTTATCAGATCCTGGATTCGCAAATTCTGTTTTAATAGTCCCAACCAAAAAAATCAAAAGTGTAACGGACAGGTATATAATTGCCACACTCTTAATTTTATTCCACTTAAAGCGGTTCTCCCAAAAAGAATTTACCACGGAGAACAGCAAGGAATAAAAGAAAACGTAAATCCAAACCCCAAACATAGAACGGCTTTGAATAAAAGTCAGTGAACCATAGGAAAATGAACTAATTGTGCCAGAGCCATCATCCAGTGGACCTTCCAGCGAAGACAGAAAGAAGATCGCTGTTGATATAGTCGGAAAAGTTAAAGTGGACCAAAAACCTTTATCCTCAAACTTTGGGTAGATCAATCGATCAACCATGAAGGGTAAAAACCATACTAATGCAATGAGTGAACTTCTGACCAAACTATATGAAGCCATCAAGGATATATCGTCAAATTCAAACAGTCCCCACAACGCAGTATTAATGCTAAGAAGAAAACCAAATAGTGTTAACCAAATTCCTCTTTTCGCCGGCTGTATCCTTATGAACCTCAAAATAAAAATTGGAGCAATTAGTATAGTAATTGGTATTGATGGAACTATTCTACTATACCTTGTAAACATGAATAGCCCAAAACCTAGCAGGAAATAAAGGATTGATTCATTTCTTTTGGAAATCATGATTTAATCTTTGAATTCATCCCAACAACAGCAATCTGAAAGAATCTGAAATTCTAAGCCCCAACAATAAGAAGTTAGTTGGGGCTTAGATTTATTAATGCAGGACTTCAAAAACATTTGTAACGTCCAATCTTAATTCTCTTGCAATACCGGCTCGTTCACTATTTCTTTTTTACTTTCATTCGGTTTTTCAATTTCAACCGTGGGTTGGTTTACTGGCCAAATTGGTAGAATCACTTTTCCGTAAACTTCATTTAATACCTGGGCCAATCCAGTATAGATGGCTGAGAAGCCACAAATAATCCCTTCATAGCCAGCAATTGTCTTGATTAATGCGATTCCGGTAAAGTCACCAATTGCCAACAGGAAGAACAAAACAGTAAGTGAGCCAAAAACAAATTGTAGCGCTCCGTTTAATCTCAAAGTACCGATGAACATCACTGCGGTGAACAATCCCCAAATCAAGAGATAAAAGCCCATGGCAGTAACTTCAGGAGCTGTAGCCCAACCTAACTTGGGCATGACTAATAGTGCAACCAGAGTCAACCAAAAGATACCATAAGAAGTAAAGGCTGTTGTTCCAAAAGTATTGTTCTTTTTCCACTCCATTATTCCGGCAATTATCTGGCCGATACCTCCGTAAAAAATCCCCATTCCAAGGATCATACTTCCCAGGGTAAAAAGACCTGAATTATGAAGGTTGAGCAATACGGTGGTCATTCCAAAAGCCAACAATCCTAGAGGTGCGGGGTTGGCTGTATTGTCAATTGAACGAAAGTTTTGAGTATTTTCCATCAGTATTTATCGTTTAGTGAATCATCGCCCGAATAAGCAATTATTTACCAAAAACTGATATGACAATGGTTAGGATTAAAGCTGAGTAAAACTTGCTAGAGAACAAGGACAAAAGAGTAAAGATGAAAGACTGGATTCTGCGAAATATTAATATAATTGCTATGATAATTCTTCCTACTTTGGAATGCATTCTTCAGACCTCAAAAAAAATCTTTGTACTTTCATCTTTGTTCTTTTGTCTCACAGCTCAATTAACGAACATCCAAAACAGAACCTGATAATTGAATACCGAAAATGCAATCCTATCTTCTGTTGGTGAGTAAACAGGATGAGCTTTATCTGTGGGATCAGTAGTCACTTGTTTTACCTCGCTGCTATCAATGGAGACTTTAAAAACCTGGAAATTTCCGTTTTCATCAGGGGCGATATAAGCCACCCATTTGTCGTCGTTGGAAAGCCCAATGCCAGAATAGAGCTGGTCGCTTTCAAAGGCATGGATCTTTTTCCCGGGACCACCCTCAATCGGCACCAAATGTATTTCCTTATTATTTTCATCAATTACATATTCAACAACAAGGTTTTTGCTATCAGACGTCCACTGCGAATCAGTGATGCTTCCCTCCTCTAACCCCTGCGGGATCAACTGCTTCTGCGGGGTGGTTACTTTCCCCTTATTCTGGTCAATACCAATGAGAAATAGCTTGTTGATTCGCTCTTTACTGTAGGCAGTATTCGACACGATCCAATTTCCGTCAGGGGACCACCGGGGCCAACCGGTTTCATAACCACCTTTGGACAATGGCTTTCCCTTCGAGGCATCACCACTTGGCTGGAGCCAGATGTCGTCGGTGCCATCGGCGTGTGTATGAAAAGCAACCCATTTCAAATTGGGTGACCAACACATTCCCTGGTCTTCGGAATAAGATGCCCTAACAATCTCTTCGGGAGCTTCGGCGGGACTATCCCTGTCGACATTAACCACTCCCAAATGCTGATCAATATCTGGATATTTCGCATCATCCATTATTCTACGCCAGCGACCATAAGTAAAGGATATCTTATCTCCGGTTGGGTGCCAATATGGAATTTCTGATTGAAAGCCAGTTAAAGTTTGCACCATTCCACCCTCTCCGGAAACTGTTGCAATAAATATCCTATAGTCTTGAAGTTTAAACAAAATCGAACCTTCTTTTGTAACAGAAGGTTCATAAGTGTCTTTCGTGAAATAGGTTAGTCGTTCCTTGGTATTCTTTAAAAGATCATGCTTCCAAAGGTCAAGCAATCCATTTTCGTTGCCCTCTGTATAATAGAGAAATGGGTCATTATGGGAAAACGCTATCCGCCCGTAACTATTTGCTTCCAAAAGTATGTTTGACGCAAATCCGAGGTTCAAGTCAATAAACCTTTTGCCGTTTTTGGTCACAATCCCTGCCCAACCTGACCTTGTGGGGTTCCATTGCACAGATTCAATTTTGTCTTCAGAAGCAATTACCCTTGGGTTTGATCCATTTTGGTCAAAAACTATTATATGTGTTTTACCATTTTTAAACGCACTCCCAGCTACTTGTTTTCTTGTTGTTGACCAACTGAGTTCCCTGATTTCCGAACGTGATATTTCAACTTCTGAACTGTCCCTTAACAACACTTTAAAATTTTCTATCTCAGGCCATAATGGGCTTCCTTTATCACTCTTCAAATCATATATGTACCAGGTTTTACTGTCGCCACCAATTTCATAGGTAACCAGGTCCCCATCCAGGGTCCAGGTCAGATACCTGATGAATGCCCCATTCTTTTTCAATTCTGTGATTGACCCGCCATCCAATGGCTGAACTACAACTTTTCTCAAATCAGAATAGGCAAACAGGTTACCATCCGGTGAAATAGCCCCGAAAGGATCACGATAGGCTACAGGACCTTTTTGCCTTACAGTTTTAACCAAACGAAGCTGCGGTTGGGCATCAGCAATTTGTGCATCAGCAAGAAAACCGGCCATTAAGCAAAAAAGAAAAATAGAGGCAGATGCTTTCATCTTATTTTGAATCAGTAAGACAATTAACCAAATGTAAGCTTGAGATGCAAGTAGGATTTTTATGAACCTTGTCATTTTTCTTTATGAGACTTGTAATTTCCAGTTATTTTTAAACTGGAAACATCATTCAATATGAGTAAGAACAATACTGTTGAAGATTTCATTGCAAAAAATGAAACCTGGAGTGAAATACTCCTTTTACTGCGCCAAACAGTTCTTTCCAGAGGGCTTAAAGAAACTGTGAAATGGGGAGCTCCGGTTTATGAAATCGATGGTAATAATATCGTTGGCCTGGGTGCTTTTAAAAGTTATGCAGGTTTATGGTTTTTTCAGGGAGCTTTGTTAAAAGACAACAGCAAAAGGCTCATTAATGCACAGGAAGGGAAGACAAAAGCGATGCGCCAATGGCGCTTTTCGAATATCGATGAAGTCGATATCAAACTCGTGGAGACTTATGTGGAGGAAGCTATCTCTAACCAGAAATTGGGAAAGGAGATTAAGCCCGACAAGAACAAGCCGCTCATAATCCCTGATGAGTTGAATGCAGTCCTCTCAGAAAACGAACATGCCAAAAGCCATTTTGATCAGTTGAGCCTGTCAAAAAAACGGGACTACGCCGAATACATTCAAGAGGCCAAGCGAGAAGAAACCAAGCTAAAGCGATTGGACAAAATCATACCGATGATCATTGATGGCATTGGGTTGAATGACAAATACAAAAAATAAGGTGCACACTAAGACCAACAATCAAAACACCAACACATCACCACACCACATTAACACATTAACACTTTCACAACTAATCACCTCAACATCTCAACTAATCAATTAATTCTCACCTGTTTACCGTATCTTTGCGGCTTCAAAAATCTGGAGCATGCTTACAACCAACAATTTATCTCTTCAATACGGCAAAAGAGTACTATTTGACGAGGTCAATATCAAATTCACCACTGGCAACTGCTACGGCGTAATCGGGGCAAATGGAGCCGGTAAATCGACATTTTTGAAGATGTTATCCGGAGATCTGGATCCTAATTCCGGGTTCGTGAGCATTGATCCGGGCCAAAGAATGGCGGTGCTAAAGCAAAATCACTTTGAATTTGATGAGAACTCGGTTCTTGATACCGTAATGATGGGACATACAAAGTTGTGGACTATTATGAAGGAAAAAGATGCGATTTATGCCAAACCAGATTTTTCAGATGAAGATGGAGTGAAAGCGTCTGAACTCGAAGCTGAATTCGCAGATTTAGATGGTTGGAATGCCGAGCCTGAGGCTGCCGCACTGTTGAGTGGCCTTAATATCGAGGAGTCATTGCATTATACATTGATGAAAGACCTTAGTGGCAATCAGAAGGTGAGGGTGCTGCTGGCGCAGGCGCTTTTTGGCAACCCTGACATCCTCATACTGGATGAGCCCACCAACGACCTTGACATCAAGACAGTCACCTGGTTGGAAAATTTTCTGCTTGATTTCAAAAATACTGTAATTGTTGTGTCTCACGACAGGCACTTCCTGGATACTGTTTGCTCACACGTTGCAGACATCGACTTTGGCAAAATCAGGATCTTCACAGGAAATTATACTTTCTGGTACGAGTCAAGCCAGTTGGCACTGACCCAGCGATCTTCGGCCAACAAAAAAGCCGAAGAGAAGAAAAAAGAACTTAAGGAATTTATTGCCCGATTCAGCGCCAACGCATCAAAATCCCGCCAGGCCACCAGTCGTAAAAAGCTGTTAGAGAAAATTAATGTAGACGAGATTCAGCCCTCTTCCCGTAAATACCCAGCCATCATTTTCACTCAAAACCGGCCTGCTGGTGATCAGACTTTGGAAATATCAAAACTCACCAAAACCATAGACGGCAAAGTGCTTTTTAAAGATTTTGACTTGTTCGTCAATAAAGGGGACAAAATTGCTTTTGTTGGTGAGGATAGCCGGGCCATCACTTCGCTGTTCCAAATATTAATGGACGAGGCTGAAGCGGATTCCGGCTCATTCAAATTCGGGCAAACGATCACAAAAACTTACCTACCCAATGAAAACGAAAAGTATTTCAAGGGAGATATGGATCTTATTAATTGGTTGCGACAGTTTTCCGAAGAAGAAAAAGACGAATCCTACATCCGTGGATTTTTAGGCAAGATGCTTTTTTCAGGTGAAGAGACATTCAAAAAGGTGTCCGTTCTTTCTGGTGGCGAAAAAGTGCGTTGTATGATTTCCAGAATGATCCTCTCAGGCGCCAACCTGTTGATCCTTGACGAACCAACCAACCATCTTGACCTTGAGTCAATAACCGCTTTTAATAACGGGTTAAAGAATTTCCCGGGAGCTGTATTGTTCACCTCTCATGATCATACATTCATTCAAACCATTGCCAACCGGGTTGTGGAGTTGTCCTCAGATGGTTGTGTTGATAAATTAATGAAGTATGATGAGTACCTGGAATGGACTGGGCTAACTAGTAATATCGGAGTAGTTACTGCATAATGAATCTCGTTGATTTGCAATAATATAATTATTTGGTGAGTTGAATTCCATCGCCACTGAGCCTAAATAAGTCAAAGCGGGATTCATTGTCGAAGTGCTTAACCACCAGGTTGAACCCGATAACCAATCATCTCATTGTAATTTGATTCGTATCATTACATTATATGCTATAATGTGATTTTATCATGTTTTTCTATAATTATTTTACCAACTGAAAGATTAGTGGTACTTTGAATATGAAAACAATCACAAATTTAGATGTTCCCTTTAACCATTCCCCATAAACACCTTATCATAGTATCAACTACTCTACTGCTCTATAGCACCACCACCTTCGGACAGGACGATTTTCATAAATTTCTCGAAGCCGGAGCTGATGATGCTTCGGCTATCTATGAAAGCTACACCTCACCATTATTTAGTGGGTTGAATTTCGCTTTTAGTCGTGGTTGGTATAACACCGCTAAAGCGCATAAACCCCTTGGCTTTGATTTCAGCTTAAATGTTTCAATAGCATTTGTACCTGATAAGGACCTGTTTTATCCAGCCTCTGAGGTAACCGACCGCTGGGTTGCAAATGGCGGAAATACCCAGTTTGCCACTGGTACCGGAGTCACGCAGTATCCAACAATGGTTGGTCCTCAATCTCCAAAACCTGTTATCCAGGTTCGTAATCCTATAACCGGACAATTTGAAACGACCGGGGAATTTGAAGGCCCTGTTGGTTTCAATTATGCTAATGACCTCATCCCAAAGGCTACTCCTGTTGCTTTGCCACAGTTTGGGATTGGTCTCTATAAGAACACAGATCTCAAGTTCAGGTTTCTTCCAAGTGTAGGTAGTGATGATGTCAAATTGCAGATGTTCGGAATTGGGCTAATGCACGACATCAAACAGTGGATACCCGGCAATTCATTAATTCCAATTGATATTTCAATATTAGTGGCCTATTCAAATATTGACTTTGAGGTTCGAAATATCGACAATGTACAGGGCAACGAAGCAATATTTGAACTTGGGGCATGGACTTACAATTTGCTGGTTTCAAAAGAGCTTCATGTCATAACCTTCTATGGTGGCCTTGGTTATGTCAATAGCACTAACACAATTGATCTGATTGGTGAATATGATGTTGAAGCTAATCTGAATCCAATTGTAGATCCGGTTAGTATAAAAACCTCAGATTCTGGCTTTGGTGGCACTTTAGGATTTCGTTTGAAACTTGCCGTTCTCACCATCAATGCAGAGTATACATTGCAGGAATACAACACACTTAGCTTTGGACTAGGTGTTGCACTAAGATAAATCACAGGTGTAGTTTATATCCCTCATGGGATCCCTCAAAACCGAGTGACTCATAAAATTTGAGTGACTCGGTTCTTTTTTTGTTTGAAGTAAGCTGCACCATGTGAGCGCCCTTCTCTCTTGCCCGATCAATAATGTATTCAAACATTTGACGGCCAATTCCCTTACCTCTTTGTGAATTTTTCACCCTGACAGCTTCTACCAGCACTCGCATACCACCCTGGTAGGTGAGGTATTGAATGTAGCTCAACTGGAAAGTTCCGACAATCTCATTGTCCAATTCACAAACCGTGATTTCCTGGTTGGCATCTTTGGTAATAATATGGAACGCTTTTACATAGGACATTGGCAATGGCAATTCGAATTTTTCCCTGGTCATTCCCAATTGATCGTTGGCAATCATTCCAAGGACTTCAGGCAAATCCTCTTCAGTGGCTTTACGAAATAATAATCCCTTTATTTTGTTCAATGCGGATTCAGATAGTTTGATCCCTTTAATATTACCAACTCTTTATGAAAAATTCGAAGACTTTATCATAAAGGCAATTACTCGTCACCTGGTATGGAGTAGTGAGGGCCTTTTTTCAATTTTCTAAAATCAGGAGAATAGTAGAAAAACCACCTTAACGTATGGTTCAAATCATGTTCGAACCCGGATGGTTTTTGTTGATAAACAATCATGTAGCCTAAATCAAAACTTAAGTTCTGCGTGATTTTTTGTTTGATGCCAATAAAAGTCCGGTTTTGGTCAAACGTATTCAAAACTATGATCTTTCCGAATTGGAAGTGGAGCTCATCTGCGATAGAGATAATGGGCAGTCGCTCATTTTTGAAAACCGGAATAGCAATCGAGAATAAAAACCGGATCCTGTTGGAGAATCCTATCTGGTCTACCTTGCCATTGGTATCAAGTGTCTCACGCCACCTTTGCTCATTACGGATACGGTGCACAAAAGTAACCTTCCCTTCTTTTTGCCTCCATTGGGCCTGTTGATAAACTCGGTTCTCATTTTTATAAACGAGACCTACATCTGTGATGGGTTGGGCTAGCCAAAGGTGCGCATAACCACCAACAAGCGTTAGTTTATCTGAAGCCCAAAAAGCAAACCCTGCCCGGGCAAAATAAAAATTAATGTCCTTGATGAAATCATCTCTGCGGGTATGGAAATCAGCTATCATCCCCAACTTTTCCGAAAAGCGGGTAGTTGAATTAATGCTCCACCAAAACTGGGCTTTTTGATTAATTTCCTTTTTCTCCTGTGCCTGAGAAGGCATATTGAATAATATAATAGCTAACCCGGTTAGTAACCACTTTGTATTCATTAATGATAAAATATATGGTTAATAGAATTGAAACTGAAAGGTGTTGGTCTCACAAAAATAGGTCAATCATGTTTCTAAATGTCGTTCACTTTTAGGTATGTGCATTAAGGCTAAGCACCGGAATTTTAGAGTATCGTATCACAGTTTCTGTAACACTTTTGTCAAAAGCCTTAGCCAGTCCCCGTTTGCCTTCAGTTATTAATACAATTACATCGGCTTTCACAGTTTTCGCAAATTGTAAAATACCCTCTTCTTCCGTCCTGAAATTGTATGTAGTGAACGATTCAAATAAAGATGGATTCCTGGCACAGAACTCTTCTTGTCTGCTTTGGCATGTTGGCGTATCTACGAAAACGTAAGGAGTATTTACAAACAGGCCATGTATCTTGGCATCAAACAAACTTGCGAAATTTGATAGAACCTCATTAAAGGTTTTCCTATCAGGGTTCAAGTCAGTTGCAAAGACAATGTTTTTAGCATTGAAATTTTCTTTTGGACTATTTATTACCAGAAGAGGAATATCGCAAAGCCTGGCCATCTTT
>Ga0316189_10007674_pt1 | contig 10188 bp, 8 predicted proteins | sample LowCovwburrow_MG_FD_204930 | JGI IMG/M metagenome (GOLD analysis project Ga0316189, IMG submission 204930) | Coastal sediment microbial communities from Maine, United States - Lowes Cove worm burrow | ecosystem: Environmental > Aquatic > Marine > Coastal > Sediment | place: USA: Maine... | reverse complement strand
ATGGCTACTTACCCATTGATAAAGCTGAAAGAAAAAAAGAGATAAAACGTTTAGAACGCTTATCGTTTGAACGTAATCAATCACAAATTTTTATTGAAACACCATACAGAAACAATAAAATGGTTGAAGACCTAAGTCACATTTTAGAAAATAATACCGATGTATGTGTGGCCTGCGATATTACTCTGCCAACAGAGTTTATTAAAACGCAAACAGCAAATAATTGGAAAAAAAATATGATAGACCTCCATAAAAGACCTACCATATTTATTATTCATAAAAGCTAAAGTATATTATATAGCCTTAGCTTCTTTATTTGGTTTTACAAAAGAGGTATCGTACCCAGAAAAACGTTTCATATAGTACTGTACTGTAGTACCATAACCATCAGTAAAGTTATCTAAACCATAACTTCTCAAATATTTTTTCACACTACCAGGTCCAGCCAAATGTGCTGCGGCTAAAATACCAGATTCAGTAACAACAATACCATCAATACGTTTTCCTACGAAGTTCTTAATATCTCTTCGCAAAATCCATTTATTACGCGCTGCATTTGCTATAAAAGCTTTTTCTTGAAGTGCAGGATTTTTTAAAAATTTAGCAGAGTTATTAATACCAATCATTTTTAATGTTGAAGCACCAAATTGGTATTTGCCTAAATATCCAAAGGTGTTAACAGAAAAGTAGTCACCTCCAGATTCTTTAAAAGCTAACGCTTCTTTAAAGCCAACAAACGATTTTCCCAAGTAAGGAGAAAATGATTTATTAGCATCTTTTGAAGCCAAAAGATTATCTTTATTATTAGTATCTAAACCTACAGTATAATTTAAAACTAAACCTTCAGTTGAATACTTACCTAAATCTATCGTTTCATCAGATGAAAACGAGCTATACAATAGAATACATATTGTAAGTGTTAGGGTTAAGTAACTTGCAATACTTTTTCTCATAATTTTTAAATTTCTTCAGCGTATTTATATTTTTAATACACCTGAAAATTTGAGCGTGCAAAATTAGGCTTTTTTTTCATTAATTCAAAATTATTCGTTTATGTGCAATTTTTAGTAGTACAATAGACGAAATACATAGCTTATATCTTAGATTTTATAGCTATAAAAAGTTTCTTTAAAACATCAAAATCGATAAAAACTGGGTTCAAAAAATGGGCGTTTGCTCTAATTTTATTCAAATTTACATCAAAAATCAAATAGAATTAATGTTGCGCTCTTTATTTATCAACAGGTTATTGTCAATAGCTATAATAGCCTGAAACATACCGTATACTAGGTGAAATAGAGTTTTATTATAGTATTAGGGGTTTAGCATCCGTAAAAAAGCATACCGATTAGCTCGTAATCAATAGGTTTCTCTTTTATCATCCTTTAAAACTTATTCTGGAAATTTTTTACCTAATTAATTTATTGAATGTGAAACATCTACATTATCCTTTCCAAAATCATTCTTGAATACATATAAACCTATTCCTGAAGTATTTGATACAGCATCTTCTAAAAAAACCTTATTCTTTATATAGGAAATCTAAAAATTTCGATAATTATGAGGAATCAAATCTTAAATTTGCACCAGATTAATTGATCTTTTTAACTTATAAGCATTTAAGCTGGGACTCTGTCTTAAAAGATCATGCTGTTTAGTCTTCAAAAAAAGATGATGGCAAAATAAAAACAGATAAGTGTTCTTGCTTATAAATACTATTACCTTCTTATACCTTTATTATTTATCCAACGAATGTACTCTTGCTTATTTTGGTTATGCTGCGCTAAGGTTTTTGCGAATTTATGATAGCCAAAATTTTCAACATTTACTACAAAATAATAGTAATTATGCTTTTCGGAATTTAAAACCGCGTCAATAGACGATACGTCCGGCATCGTTATTAAACCTGGTGGCAAACCCGCATATTTATACGTATTATATGGTGAATCTATTTCTAAATCTTTATAAAGCACACGTTTTATAACTTGTTCGAAATCTCCAGTTTTGTGTTTTACTGCATAAATAACAGTTGGGTCTGCTTGCAATGGCATTCTCTTTTTTAGCCTGTTTAAATAAACGCCAGCTACGCGTGGTCGCTCATCAACTTTAGCGGTTTCTTTTTGAACAATAGATGCCAAAGCCATCACTTGGTCCTGAGATAAGTTAATAGCTTTTGCTTTTGCTTTTCTTGAATCATTCCAAAAGCGATTATATTCTTTTAACATACGACGGGTAAATTTTTTAGCCGAAGTATTCCAGAAAAACTCATAACTATTTGGTATATACATACCTAAAGCGGTTTCTTCTTCAAAATTATTTTCAGACAAAAAAGTCTTGTTCTTCATCGCATTTATAAGCGATACACTATCTGCCTCAATTTGAGACGCAACGCGACCTGCCAATTTTTCAAGGGTTTCTTGATTGTTAAAAGAGATTTTAACAGGGATATTATTACTTCTAATAGAATTAATAATATCGTTATTATTCATATTCTTTTTAATGGCATAACGTCCTGATTTAATATTACTTACATATTTTTTTTGTTCTGCTAAAGCATCAAATTTATCGATATCTTTAAGAAGCGGCACTAACTGTTCGCGCACCTCTTTATAAGTATCGGTAGATTTTACATAAATATAAGCCGTATCGTTATTAAACGCTGTATTTGGACTAAACATGGTGTTATACACATAGTAGGCAAAATAAGCTGCAACTGCTAACCCAACAAATACAATAGCTAAGAGAATTTTTTTGATATACATTTAATTATTTATAAGCTGAAATAAATATTCGTTTTTATAAGAACCATTAACATAGTTCCATTCTTTTTTTAGTCCAACTTTTTTAAACCCTTGTGTTTCAAAAAGTTTGGTGCTAGTTTGGTTTTCTTCAGAAATATTGCAATATAATTGATGCAAACCTAAGTGTGTAAAACTATATTTTACTAATAATTGCAAAGCTTCACTACCATAACCTTTTTTTCTATGCGTTTCGTCTTTAATTAAAATACCAACTCCTGCTCTACTGTTTTTAAAATCGAAATCGAAAAGATCTATCAGCCCTAAAGGTTCTTCTCTATAACTAGAAATCACCAAGCGCAATTGCTTGACTTCAAAAATATCTTTCTGCGAATGCTCTAAATATTGCTTTATCAAAAATTTTGAATATGGTGTTTGTGTATTACTAATTTCCCAAACAGATTCGTCGTTTTCAACAGTGTGAATAAACTCTAAATCTTCAGGCTCTAAAGCGCGCAAGTATATATTTTTGCCTTTTAGGGTTATCATAGGTTTCCTTGAAAAACTAATTTTGCAGGTCCAATTAACCAAACATTATTATAAGTGCCGTTTTCTGCATTAAAACTAATTTGTAAATCACCACCTTGAGTTTGCAATGTAATCAACGTTTTTTTAGTCTCTCCAATACTATGCATAGCTAAAGCAACTGCGGTAACACCCGTGCCACAAGATAAGGTTTCATCTTCTACACCACGCTCGTAAGTTCTTACTTTAAAAACAGTATCTGACACTTTTTTTACAAAATTAACATTACTTCCTGCTTGATTATAAGGCGCAGCATAACGTATTTTAGCGCCTTTAGTTTTGATATCAAAATCATCAATATGTGTTTCAAATTGCACATGGTGTGGTGAGCCTGTATCTAAAAATACATGCTGTTTATGGTTTTCAACGACATCGACATTTTGCATTTGGAGTTTTACAATATCACCATCGATAGTGGCATGGTGTAATCCATCTATAGCTTCAAAAACGGCTTTGTTTTCTATAACATCTAACTGCTTAGCAAAAGCCACTAAACAACGTCCGCCATTACCACACATAGAACTTTGGTTACCATCGGCATTGTAGTACACCATTTTAAAATCTAATGTATCGTGATTTTCAAGCAGAATAAGTCCATCTGCACCTATGCCAAAACGTCTGTCACACATAAACGCGACAAGTTTGGTATTATTTTTGTCGAAAGTTTGTTGACGATTATCTATCATCACAAAATCGTTTCCTGTACCTTGGTATTTATAAAAAGTGTATTGCATTATTATGTCACAAATATATAAATATTAAATCAGTTTTTTGATTGTTAAATAGCCGTTAATAAACACGTTAAAAATCGTTAAAATTGATTTTAAAATTCAATAAATTTCTAATTTTAACCGTTAATAAATAAAACTTAAACACTAAAGAACATGAAAAAGATTTTAACACTAGTATTTGTTTCTGCAATAGGTGGCATTTTTACACTTGGTGCTTATAAATTATTTTTAGAACCAGAGCAAAACGTTGTTGTTACACCAAACAATACTTCACCTGCATTTTTACCAACTAATAATGTAAGTCGTTTGTATAATATAGAAGACGCTACTAATTTTGTTACTGCTGCTGAAAATACGGTAAATGCCGTTGTACATGTGAAAAATGTTTCGATTAGTAGTGGACAAACAACTTTTGAAGATTTATTTTTTGGCAGACGCTCGCAACGCGCTCAATTAGGCACAGGCTCTGGCGTTATTATTAATACCGATGGTTATATTATTACCAACAACCATGTTATTAAAAATGCACATGAATTATCGGTTACTTTAAATAATAATAAAACTTATGAAGCTGAATTGATTGGCGCCGACCCAAAAACCGATATTGCGCTTTTAAAAATTGATGCAGATGAAGATTTGCCATTTGTTACATTTGGCGATTCAGATCAAGCAAAAATTGGCGAATGGGTATTGGCTGTTGGAAACCCTTTTAATTTAACATCAACCGTTACCGCTGGTATCATTAGTGCAAAATCAAGAGATTTAACAGGCGGGCAATCATTTATTCAAACCGATGCTGCTGTAAACCCAGGTAATTCTGGTGGCGCGCTTGTAAATACTAACGGAGAGCTTGTTGGTATTAACACTGCTATTTCGTCTCAAACAGGGTCTTATGTTGGTTACTCTTTTGCTGTGCCAAGTAACATTGCACGTAAAGTAGTTGAAGATATTATGGAATACGGCAATGTGCAAAATGGCATACTGGGCATTAAAGGCGGAACTTTAAATAGCAGATTTTCTGAAGAACTTGGAATTAATGATACCGAAGGTATTTATGTTGATAGTGTGGTTGAAGACTCGGGAGCCGACATTGCAGGGCTTAAAAAAGGCGATATTATTAAAGAAATCGATGATATAAAAATTTCAAAATTCTCAGATTTAACAGGCCATATAAGTGCTAAACGCCCTAATGACATTGTATCCCTTACTATTTCTAGAAACGGGATCTTAGAAACCATTTCTGTAACTTTATTTAAAAACGAAACCTATACATTACCACTTGTGGGTGAAATTAAAAATGCAAAACCAAAAGATTTAAAAAGGTTTAAAGTTTCTAATGGCGTTAAAATAATGTCATTAGATAATAAATATGCTGAGTATTGGAATAATAATGGTGTTGATGCTGGAAATATTATTACGGCGATTAATGATGTTAAAGTAAATTCTGTTGATGATGTACAAAATATTCTAAAAAATCAGTCACCTTCAGAGCATTTAAGAATAGAACTTATAAATTCTAATGGCGAAAAAGAACGCTATAATTTTAGATAAAATCTATTAAAACACTAGTGTCATTTACAAACCTCTTTAAGTTAAATTAAAGAGGTTTATTTTTTATATCAATACACTACGAAAACGTTTGAAATATAGTATTTTTGCCAAAATTTCAAACAACAAACTAAACATTTAAACAATGCCTCTTAGTAAAACTTATGAAAAAGAGTTGGCTTTTCAAGCAGATCGCCGAAGAGCAACCGTAGAGTTTATCAAAATTGTTAGTGATCTTTGGTACGACAAATCTGTTGAGCTAGTTATTTTTAGAAATCAACTAATTGATAGAAATGTGAGTCAGATTTTAAACCTACATAATTATGCTGGTAAATTTGTACAAAAACCTATTTCAATTTTTGATTCTGTAGAAATCGCTCAAGCTATTAAAACACTTGATATTCCGCCTGCAAAACTTGATATTGGTAAATTAACCTACGAATTTCATTTAGACGATAACAAGCATGGTAATGCTACTGCTTTTATTGCTAGCAAGTTAAAAGATGCAAGAAAAAATAGTGATATTACGCCCAAAGATGTAGTGCTTTATGGGTTTGGACGCATTGGTCGTTTAGTTGCTCGCGAGCTTATGACACGTACCGGAAAAGGAACTCAACTGCGCTTAAGAGCCATTGTTACGCGAGGTACAATTAATGAAACTATATTAGAAAAAAGAGCCGCTTTACTACGAAACGATTCCATACATAGTGATTTTCCTGGCACCGTTTCTATTAATGTTAAAAACAATGCTTTAATCATTAATGGAACAACCGTTAAAATTATTTCTGCAAACGCTCCCGAAGATATTGATTACACTAAATATGGTATTAATAATGCTTTAATAATTGATAATACCGGTGCTTTTAGAGATAAAGAGGCTTTAAGTAGGCACTTAAAATCTAAAGGCGCAGCTAAAGTATTACTTACCGCGCCAGGAAAAGGTGTGCCTAATATTGTTTACGGGGTAAATCATTTAGAAAACAACCCTGACAAAGTCGATATTTTTTCTGCAGCATCATGCACAACAAATGCTATTACGCCAATTTTAAAAGCTATGGAAGACTCTTTTGGCGTCGTAAGTGGTCATTTAGAAACTATTCACGCTTATACAAACGACCAGAATTTAGTCGATAATTTTCATAAAAAATACCGTCGTGGTCGCGCTGCAGGATTAAATATGGTTATCACAGAAACTGGAGCAGGAAACGCCGTTGCAAAAACCTTACCCAGTTTAGAGGGTAAATTAACTTCAAACGCTATTCGTGTTCCTGTACCTAACGGTTCTTTAGCCATTTTAAATTTAGAAATAAAAAATAAAACCTCTTTAAACGGTATTAATACCATCTTAAAAAAATATGCTTTAGAAGGCGATTTAGTAGAACAAATTAAATACGAAATAAGTGATGAGTTAGTATCTAGCGATATTGTTGGTAGTTCTGCACCATCTATTTACGATAGCAAAGCTACTATTGTGCGTGCCGACGGTAAAAACGTATTACTTTATATTTGGTACGATAACGAGTATGGTTATAGCCACCAAGTTATAAGATTAGCAAAATATATTGCCAAAGTAAGACGTTATACGTATTATTAGAGTCTGTTTAAACTACCCAAAATCTAAATTGAAATTTTAATCGTATATAAATCCTGTATTATATAGTACAATATTTTATAACTTCGTAAAAAACCAAAAACAACTATTTTAAACCAATTGTAAATGAATTCTATTAAGCAAGCTTCTCTCGTTATCTTTTTTTTAATAAGTTCAATAACCAGTTTCTCTCAAGTTAAACCAAAGAGCGACTTATCTTTAAACGATGGCACTATTGAAAATCAATTTGAATATGTCCTTAAAAAATCTGGTGATTTTAAAGGGACTAATGGGCTCGCCTACGAAGCTGTAAAACGCAGTATGTTTTTTACGCTTCGAGCGCATACTATAGATTCTTTAAACACATTAAAAACAAAATTAGAGAACTCAAAAAATACTGTCGAAAATCAGCAAAAAGAAATTACTGATTTAAAAGCAAAATTAAAAGACACAAAGTCTACTCTAGATGCTACAAATTTAGAAAAAGACAGTATGTCGCTACTGGGTATGCAAATGAGTAAAGCTGGTTACAATGTACTTATGTGGACTATTATTGCTGGTCTATTTGCTTTATTGATTTTATTTATTTATAAATTTAAAAATAGTAATGCTATAACGCGAGATGCCAAAAAAGCACTTGAAGAAATTGAAGAAGAATTTGACGACCACCGAAGAACAGCCTTAGAACGCGAGCAAAAAGTAAGACGCCAATTACAAGACGAAATTAATAAACAAAAGGGTGTATAATTACCCCCTTTTTTTAAACTTAAACCTGTGATAATTTAACTATTCAACATCACAGGCATAACAAGCATTGTAATTTGTTCGCCTTCATCTAAACCATCGATGGGCGTTAAAATACCCGCTCTATTAGGCATACTCATTTCTAACTGTATTTCGTCTGAGTTAAGATTATTTAGCATTTCTGTTAAGAATCGTGAATTAAACCCTATTTGCATATCATCACCTTGATAATCGCAGGTTAAACGTTCTTCGGCTTTGTTGCTATAATCTATATCTTCAGCCGAAATATTAAGTTCTGCACCTGCAATTTTTAAACGTATTTGATGTGTTGTTTTGTTTGAGAATATACTAACACGACGTACAGAATTTAAAAACTGAGTTCTATCTATCGAAAGTTTATTTGGATTTTCTTTTGGTATTACCGCTTCGTAATTTGGATACTTGCCATCAATTAATCGGCAAATAAGCTCCGAGTTTTCAAAAGTGAATTTTGCATTACTTTCGTTATATTCGATAGTAACATCCTCTTCACTGGCTGCTAAAATGCCTTTTAAAAGATTTAAAGGTTTTTTAGGCATTATAAATTCGGCCACTTGATTTGCTTTTATATCTTCTCGTGTATATTTCACTAATTTATGAGCATCGGTTGCCACAAATGTTAAACCTTCGGTTGAAAACTGAAAAAACACACCGCTCATTACAGGGCGTAAATCATCATTACCCGCAGCAAAAATAGTTTTGCTTATTGCTGTTGCAAGAATATCTCCAGTAATAACGGTTTTACTTGGATCTTCTAAATCTACAGCTTTTGGGAATTCGTTTCCATCGGCGTAAGCCAAAGCATATTTACCATGATTCGAGCTAATTTCTACAGTATTATTTTCTTCTACAACAAACGTTAAAGGTTGCTCTGGAAATGTTTTTAAAGTGTCGAGTAATAAACGTGCAGGAATTGCAACACTCCCTTTACTATCGCTTTCAACATCAAGCTTAGAAGCCATTGTAGTTTCTAAATCGCTAGCAGAAACTGTTAATTTAGAATGATCTAATTCAAATAAAAAATTATCTAAAATGGGTAAGGTGTTCGAACTGTTAATAACACCACCTAAAACCTGTAATTGTTTTAATAAATAAGTACTTGATACTATAAATTTCATCTGTTATCTTATATTTTTTTAAATGTCATTAACATTTATTTTATAATTTCATCTACAAAGAATGTCTTTGAGTATAAATGTTTCATCTACATAAATGCGTTTAAATTTTGAATAAATGCTACTTACAAATATATTCTATACGAATTAATAAAGGAAACAAACTTATTAACATTTAGATGGCATATTTTTTCTTTCTAAAGGCGTTAAAAGCAAAACCGAACAACGCTAATAACACTAGTGGTAACGCAATATTAATAAGTTGCCATTTGTTTTTTTGATCTGCTATTTTTTCCTGATTTAAAAATGCCACAGCAATTTCTTTAGATCGAATGTTTATAAGTCCGTTATCGTCTAGTAAATAATTAACCGCATTGAGCAAAAATTCCTTGTTACCATAAATTTGTCCGTTGCGTCTGTTAAACCCTAATTCTTGCGGAACATTTTTAATCACATCGTTTTTTATAACATCGCCATCTGCAATAACAATCATTTTAGTTGATATGCTTTTATTTTTTTCTTTTGAAAGCTTAAAAGGTTTTATTCGATTATTATAAACGCTTGTAAATTCACCTTCTAACAAAACAGCAAGTGATTGATTCCCTTTGTTAAATGATTCTGGGTTTTGTTCTTGGGTTACAATTTCTAAGCTAATTTCTTTTGGTGTTCCCTCTAATTTTGTAAGTGGTGCACTTTCTAAAAGAATAGTTTTATTAATATTATTTTTTAACGTGTCTATTTGATTTGCAAAATCGAGCTTTACAAAATTTAGATTATTAACTATAGGATGATTACTATGCGTTGACGCTAAAGGCGAATATGGCCACCTTAAATCTTGAAGTTGAGAATCACTACCATCTCCGATAGCTAAGGTAATAGGCTCTGAGTATAGTGTGCTTACTATAACGGGATTAATACGAACACCATATTTAAAAAAGAAATCGTTTAAATTCAGGTTTCTAGGAACTGCCAAATTAGACCCAGAAGCGTTATATAAACTATCTTTTTCCATGGCAACATAATCAATAAGCCAAAGACTTTTACCACCATTCATAGTAAACTGATCTAAGACCAATTTTTCATTTTCAGTAAAAGCT
>Ga0316189_10007670_pt1 | contig 10192 bp, 13 predicted proteins | sample LowCovwburrow_MG_FD_204930 | JGI IMG/M metagenome (GOLD analysis project Ga0316189, IMG submission 204930) | Coastal sediment microbial communities from Maine, United States - Lowes Cove worm burrow | ecosystem: Environmental > Aquatic > Marine > Coastal > Sediment | place: USA: Maine... | reverse complement strand
ACCCCCGTCAGCGCATATCTGCACTCAGCGACGATGGTCAAAGCCGGGGTCCTCCTCGTGGCGGTTACCGGACCAGCGTTCGCTGAGGTCGCAGCCTGGAAGGTCCTCGGTCTGAGCTTCGGCATCGCCTCGATGCTGTGGGGAGCCATCGGCGCGCTCCGGCATCGAGACGCCAAACTGATCCTGGCATGGGGAACCGTGTCCCAGCTCGGCCTGATGATCACTCTGTTCTCGCTCGGGACGGCGAAAGCGGTGTTCGCCGGCGTTTCGATTCTCTTCGCTCACGCGCTCTTCAAGGCGGCGCTGTTCCTTGTCGTCGGCGAGATCGATATCCGGACCGGTACCCGAGACATCGCCGAGCTCGGTGGTCTCTGGCGGTCCATGCCGATCACGTTCGCTGTAGCGCTTGTTGCGGCCATGTCCATGGCCGGTGCACCTCCACTGCTTGGATTCATGGCCAAGGAGGCAGCGATTGAGGCCGTGCTGAAGCTGTCGGGCATCGAACAGGCCGTCGTTGTTGGTGCGGTAGTGGTCGGGGCAGTCCTGACTGTGGCCTACACGGTCCGCTTCCTCTTCACGGTCTTCGGACCGGGACCCGACACGCAGGTCGCGGCCCGGCGAATGCTCATGACCACGCCAATGGTCGTTCTCGGCGCAGCGGGACTCTTCGGCTACCTCGCTGTCGACGCGGCCAACAGCATTGTCACTGGCGCGGCTATCGAGCTCAACGCGGACGCGAGCGCCTATGAGTTGATCCGCTGGCCCGGCCTGAAGACCGCGTTCGTCGTGTCGATGGGAATCCTGGCCACCGGTAGCGCCGTTGGCCTCGTCCTCGCGCGTCGGATCACGAAAGTCCCGGCGACGGTCGGTGCAGCGCAGGCCGACCGAATAATCGACTCGATTCTGAACATTGCGCCGCGTGTTACGGCACGGATCCAGCATGGATCGCTGCCGGTCTACCTTGCAACGCTGGCCGCTGCGGCCACGGTGGCAGCCGCGCCGTTTGTTGGCGACGTGTCGACCGATCACCTCACCTGGTGGGACCAGCCAGTTCAGGTCGCCCTCGCCGTCGCGATCGTTGCCTCAGCCGTCGCCGGTTCGTTTGTCGGCTCTCGCCTCGGCGCGGCCCTCACCCTCGGAGCCGTCGGCATCGGGGTGTCCGGCCTGTTCGTGGTTCACGGTGCACCGGACCTCGCGCTCACCCAGCTCCTTGTCGAAACCATCGTCGTCGTTGGTTTCGTCATCGGGCTCGGCCACCTCGGCCGCAGCTTCCCGCCAACATCCAGTAGCTGGCGGACGATCAGAATCGCGGTCGCAGTGCTCGGAGGTCTGGCGACGACCGTCGCCCTCGCCGCTGCAGGGTCGGCGCCCACGGGACGGGCGCCTGTCGAGGCGCTCACGGAGGCCGCCGTGAACGAAGGCGGCGGCAACAACGTCGTCAACGTCGTGCTCACAGACATTCGAGCGCTCGACACGCTCGGCGAGGTCATCGTGCTCGCCACCGTCGCCGTTGGGATTCTTGCGCTGGCGAAGGTTCGCCGAAGCGAGGCCGTGACGTGATTGGCTCGAGGTCGCCCATCGTGCGGACCGGCATTCGGGCCGCCACTCCCCTGGCGCTTGTCGTGGGCACCTACCTGCTGTTCGCCGGCCACAACAACCCTGGCGGCGGTTTCGCCGCAGGGCTTGTCTACGGCGCCGTCATCACGCTGCGAACCGTCGCGGGGATGCAACGACCCACACACGCCACCGGCGTCATCACTGCCGGGATCGTCGCGGTCGCCGTGGTCGCGATCGCTCCGCTCATCTTCGGGAACGAACTCCTCGATCAGGAGATCGTCTCGGCCACACTGCCACTCCTCGGCAAGGTGAAAACCGGAAGCGCCCTGCCATTCGACATCGGCGTAGCCGCCATCGTTGTCGGTCTCGTCATCGCGCTCCTCGACGGACTCGGCGCAACCGAACTCGACGAAGCGTCCGGCCCTCGGCGAGGAGCCCACCAATGAGCATCGCTCTGCTGGCCACCGTAGGGGGACTCACTACCGTCGGGCTCTACCTCATCACCGCCCGCTCGCTGAGCAGGATCATTCTCGGATTCGCGCTCCTTGGCCATGCCGCAGTGATCGCGCTCCTCGCCGCTGGCGGTCCCCCCGGCGCCCCACCGATCGCAGGGAACAGTGACGAAGCGATCGCCAACCCGCTCCCACAAGCGCTCGCCCTCACCGCGATCGTCATTTCGTTCGGTCTCACGCTCTTCCTACTGGCCCTCGCCGGGCGCCAACACCAGCTCACCGGCGACGACCTCGTGGAAGACGACCTCGAAGACCAACGAATTGCGCGAACAAGCAGCACCGAAAGCTCGAACGAATCATGAGTGCGCTGATCGCCGCCACGCTCATTGCGCCGCTGCTCGGCGCCGCAGCCGGACTCATCGCGCCGACGACGAGACTGCGAGACGGCGCCACGATCGCAGGCATCGGCACCGCGGCCGCGGCGGCAGTTGCGCTGCTCATCCGCGTCGCCAACGACGGCACGCACGTCGTGCGCGTCGGAGGCTGGGATCCCGAACTTGGCATCGTGCTCGTCGCTGACCTCTTCGCCGTGCTCGTACTCCCGGTCGCGCTCGTCATCATCTTCGTCGTCGAAATCTTCGCCATCGGGCAACGGCGAACCGCCTGGGGCGCAAACCCCGAGCTCGCCGGACCACTACTCGGCGTCCTGACCACCGGAGTTTCGCTGGCAATCCTCACCGGTGACCTCTTCACATTGTTCGTTGCCTTCGAACTCATCCTCGTCTCGAGCTACGTACTCCTCACCCACCAAGGCACCCGCGGCCAGATCAGATCCGGCATGACCTACGTCGTCATGAACCTCTTGTCGTCGACGCTGTTCCTCTTCGGCGTCGCGTTCGTCTACGCCGCGACCGGCACGGTCAACATTGCTCTCCTGGCGGAAAGGATCCCTGAGCTGTCCGACGGAGTCCGCCTCGGCATCGGCGCCTGGTTCTTCATCGTGTTCGGCACCAAGGCGGCGATCTTCCCACTCTTCTCATGGCTCCCCGACTCATACCCCACCGCCCCCACCACCATCACCGCCGTATTCGCTGGCCTGCTCACCAAGATCGGCATCTACGCCATGATCCGATTCCACACCCTCACCGGCATGGACGAACTCGGCTCCACCATGTTGATCATCGCCGGCGCAACCATGATCATCGGAGCCCTCGGCGCGCTGGCCCAATCCGATGTCAAACGGATCCTCTCGTTCCACATCATCAGCCAGATCGGCTACATGCTCATGGGGCTCGGCCTGTTCTCTGCCGCCGGAACCACTGGGGCGATCCTCTTCCTCATCCATCACATGCCGGTCAAGACCGTCCTGTTCCTCGTCGGCGGACTCATCGAGAACGACCAAGGAACCTCCAACCTGGACCGCTCCGGCGGACTCGCCAGTCGGCGACCACTCCTCGCCGCGTTCTTCGCGATCCCCGCGCTCAGCCTCGCTGGCCTTCCACCGTTCTCGGGTTTCGTCGCCAAGTTCTCCGTCATTGCCGCCGGCATCGACGCCTCCGCCACACCGATCGTCGTCGTCGCACTCGCCGCCGGTGCACTCACGTTGCTATCCATGACCAAGATCTGGATCGGAGTCTTCTGGGGAACCCCACCCGACGATAAGGCGACACGAAGCGAAGCCCCAGGGAATCGGACCACCATGCTCGCCGCCACCGGCTTGGCGGTGACGGGCACCCTCGCAATCTCACTCTTCGCCGGCACTCTCTTCGACCTCAGCCAACGAGCAGCCGACGACCTCCGCTCAGCCGCCTACGTGACCGCAGTCGCACCATGAATCCATTGCTCCGACCCCGTCGACTTGTTGTTGTCGCGGCCCTGACCCTTGTGTGGTGCGGACTGTGGGGCGAAGTCACCGTCGCCAACGCCGTCTCTGGGCTCGGCATCGCATCGATCGTCATCATGCTCGGCGTCGGAACCCCCGGGCGAGGCAGCATCCGACTCCGGCCGCTCCTCCATCTGCTGTGGGTCGTCGCCCTCGACCTCGTGAAATCCACCGTCAGCGTCGCCACCGAAATCATCACACCAACCGACCGGACCAACGAATCCATCATCGCCGTCAACGTCACCCCCGAAAGCCGCGACCACCTCCTACTGCTGATCGTCGCCATCACCCTCACCCCCGGCACCGCCGTCGTCGACGCCGACCCCGACACCGGCACCCTCTACCTCCACCTCCTCCACGACGAACGCCGCGCCGCCACCATCGAGCACGTCGAACTTCTGACCCGCATCGCCTGCAACGCACTACCCACCAGCACAAGGACCGCCTCCACATGATCATCGCCGCTATCAGCTGCTTCGGAATCGCAGGCCTCTGCGGGACCTACCGGCTCCTCGCCGGGCCCGGGCTCGCCGACCGCGTCATGGCCCTCGACCTCGCCCTCATCTCGCTCATGGGCGCCATCGCCGTCGACTCCGCCCGACGCAACGACACCACCTATCTCGCCCTGCTCGTCGTCATCGCCATCATCGGCTTCACCGCCACAGTCGCCGCCAGCAAGTTCATCGAACACGAGCACCTCCGCCACCAAGAGACAAACACATGACCACCCTCGCAAACACCCTGATGCTCACCGGCGGGCTCATCGCCATCCTCGCCGGCATCGGCGTACTCCGGTTCAGCACCTCCTACGCCCGGTTCCACGCGGCAGGCAAAGCCAGCCCCGTCGCCTTCCTCGTCGCCGCCATCGGAGCCAGCATCCAACTTGGCGCCGCCGGAGCCGCATCTCTCGCCATCGCCGGAGGCGCCATGGTCCTCACGCTCCCCGTGGGTGTTCACCTTCTCTTCCGAGCAGTACACCGAACATCACCAAACGACCACCTCATCACCGATCACCTCGCCCCGGCCGAACGCAACCAACCCCCATCCGTCTAAAGGGAGCTACCAATGACCGAAACGTTCACACCGAGCGCCGAAGAGCTACTCGGCTACAACGCCAACCAGGCAACCAACTTCGATGACGCCGCTCTCCAAGTCTCACCAACCCGCCACCTCGCCGTCGTTGCCTGCATGGACTCCCGCATCGACACCTTCAAAGTCCTCGTCCACCACACCGACTGCGGACTACAGAAAGTCAACAAACACGACTTCCGAACCCAGCTCGAGGACGAACTCGGCGTCAAGCCCTGGTGGTCCCTTTAGGCCTTAGCCGACCCATACCGCGACGTCTCCCAGTCCATCCAACGCCTCTACATGACCCCATTTCTCCCGTACAAGGAACACATCCGAGGGTTCGTCTACGACGTGACCGACGGCCTTCTTCACGAAGCGAGGCTTACTCCCCAACGCGCTGACCAACCCACGTAACGCTCGAGGCCCCAAGGCAATGTTGACTCCCAGCGTCTTCAGCCGCTGTTCGACCCCGCCCCCGCTCGTCGGGTTGACGACCCGAAGAGCCGATGGATGGCGATGTCCTACATCGTGCAACGCAACCAGTCCTACTACGTCGTCGACTACAAAGGCCACGACCCGATCACCGGCGCAGAATGGCGTCGCTGGCATCCTGCTGGTACCAGCCGATCGGCGGCCGAGGCCATCAAGATCCGCGTCGACCAAGCCCGACCACCGTGCCGCCGGCCCGGAACCCTCGGCGAGTTCATGGCCACGACCTGGATCGACTCCAAGCCGCTCCTATCCCACTCGACACGAAGCCGCTATCAGTGGATGCTCGAGAAGAACGTCGCTCCAATCATCGGCGACATCGCACTCGATCAACTCAGGCCCGACGACCTCGACGCTCTCACCCAGCATCTCCTTCGCCACGGCGGACGGCGCAAGGCAGGCCTCGCTCCGAAGACCGTGTTGGAGATCCACCGGACGGTCTCCAACGCGCTCGATCTCGCCGTCGACCGCCGCCTCATCGATACCAACCCCGCCACCCAAGCCCGGCCGCCGCGGCCAGACCGACGCTCGACCGTCCCCGCGATCTGGGACGCGACCCAACTCGCCGCCTTCCTCGCTCACGCAGCCGCCAAGCGGCTCTACCCGGCACTGCACCTCACCGCCTACACCGGCATCCGACGCGGCGAACTCGCCGGGCTGCAATGGAGCGACCTCGACACAGCCAGCTCTACCTTGTCGATCACCCGAACTCGACAGGTCGCTGCTGGCCGCACAGTCGCAGCACCTGTCAAGACCCGTACGAGCCGCCGATCGATCGACCTCGACACCAACACGACGCAAGTTCTCGCCAAATGGGAGCGGCGACTGACCGCCGAGGGTGCCGCAGTCACACCAGACACGCCGATGTTCTTGAACACTCGCCACCACGCGCCGTCGCCCGAATCGTTCTCGCAGCTCTTCACCCGCTCGAGCGTCGAGGCCGGGCTACCCCGAATCAGGTTTCACGATCTTCGACACACGCACGCGTCGCCGCTGGCGTGCCGATCAAAGTCGTCTCCGAACGCCTTGGCCACGCCCACCCTGGCTTCACAATGCACACCTACCAACACCTGCTTCCCGGCATGGGTGCACCAACCCCACAAACAGAACGATCGCGGCTCGTGCCGGTAGATACCCCGGTAGATCGACCAATCCAGCCGAGAACGACGAAGGCCCGGAAACGTTGAGTTTCCGGGCCTTCTGAGTGGTGGCGGGGGTAGGATTTGAACCTACGACCTTCGGGTTATGAGACCGTTGAGACACTTTTCGAGAAGTTGCTGGCTATCAGGGGTTTTGGCTGTTTGCCCAGCTCTCGAGCCATTTTCTCCGGCTCGCTACTTCCCCGCTACTCCCTCATGCTCCCCCTTGTTTACGGTTGCATTGTTGCCTGTGTGTTGCCTGGAATCGACCCACCGATGAGGCGCATTCGCCTAACGACCGAGAGCCTCAAGCGACCTGGACGGCGTCGGTCAGCGTGTCGGGCACCTCAGTAGGAAAGGACAGCACGAGATGCCGGTCGAGCGCTGTCGCCACCCGAGCGAGAGTGTCGATCCGGTTCTTGGCACCGCCGCCCTCTTCGAGCCGAGAGATCACCGACTGGGTGGTCTCCATCCGCTCCGCCAACTCACGCTGGCTCAACCCCGCTTCGGTGCGCATGTCATAGATGAGCTGACCGAGGTCGAGGTCCTGGTTGATCGCCGCTCGCGTTTCGGTCGAGGGTTCGCCCTTGTTCTTCTTGATGTCGTCCCATCGGGAGTAGTTGGCCATCGTTGGTCTCCTTCTACGGGTACCGCTTGGCGCAGTCCTGAGCGATCTTGCGAGCCCGAGCGACCTCGGCTCGTTCGTTGTTTGCGTTGCTTGCGGAACGTTGTCAGCAGAACGATCCGGTCGTCGTTAGTAAACCGGTAGGTGATCCGCCGAGCGGTGGAACCGAGAGTGAACCGAACCTCGAACAGTCCATCACCGAGACTTCGGGAGAACGGCATCCTCGCCTTCGAACCGAGCGAGGCCAGTCGGTCGATCACGACCAGCGTTCGTTCTCACTCGTGCTTGCTGACCTCGTCGAACCATTCGACCACTTCATCATGTGCCTCGATCGGAGCCACGAAACCTATGATCGCACAAATGCGATCATAGCACAAGAGCGATCATCCGATCGCAGCGTCGGGCAATATGGGCGCTGCCGCTTGATCGGCAGCAGACCGATCTCATGTGTGCCGATCACGAGCGGTCTGGGGCGCCGAGTGGCGAGGCTGATCTGAGCGGATCCGAGCGGATCCGAGCGGATCCGAGCGGCTCGCGCCTCGCTCAGGGGCCTGACCGATAACGCAACTCGCGGCGGGGCTGGATCTCGTGAGGTCGGCGTGATTTGACTCATGGGTTGATTGCTACGGTTTCATCGTGGATCGATTTGAAGCGTCGGCTCTCACTCACATGTTCGTCGTGTCCGATGTCGAACGAAGTCGCGATTGGTACACGAGCGTGCTCGAGGCTCAGGTGTTCGGCGAATACGGTGGCGACTCGGTGATCCTCGAGTTGTTCGGCCACTGGATCCTTCTCGTGTCCGGTGGCGGCCCTGATGCGGGCAAGCCGGGCTTGACGCTCGCTCCGCCGCGGCAACTGGATCAACCGTCAGCCCAGCTCATCTTTCGCGTCGAAGACTGCATGGGACTGCACGAGCTGTTGGCGAGTCGTGGAGCGGAGTTCCTGGCCGAACCGCACGTCCGCGACGGCGAGACACGAGCATTCTTTCGCGATCCCGACGGGCACCTGTTCGAGATCTCCCAGCTGACCTGAGCCGTATCGTCGACGGCGGCCGGCGGTCTGAGAGGATGTCCGTGGTCGGTCGGCAGTAGCGTCACGGCCAGTGTCCATCGCTGGGGTGTGGCTCGAAAGAGGCGCGAACACGACCGACTCGAATCAGGAGTGCCCGACGGCAAACGAACACGTCCTCGACGAGATCCGAGTGAGATCGTCAAGCGCTCAGACCGACCAGCTCCGTTGCTGGGCCGACAGTTTCGAGGACCGAACCTGGGCGGTCGAGTCCGCCAGGGACTCGGCTATCTGCTTGCCCAGCAACTCTTCGCTGTCGAGTCGGGTTCAGTCCCGGACGTATCGCAGATGTGTCGACTCGCTTTGCCGCGCAATCCCGAGGTCGATCTCGGCGGTCGAAAATGGTTCCTCGACGCTCGTCGTGGCAATGACATCACCGTCTGGATCGATCATCCAACCAACGCCGATGCAGTCCGCTCCGGCACCACAGGATCAGACAAGTTCGATGAGAGACAGAATGCACCAGAGCACACGGCGGCAGCGAGTCCGCTCGCTTGCGTCCAGAGGTACGCCTTCTTTTGTCGGCTCCCGACATCGTTGACGATTGGGCGGGTGCCGAGCACGCTGGGAGCGCCTAGTTCTCCCAGCCGAGCAACCTGCAATTCGTGTGCATGCATCGCCTCGGTCCATCGCTACGCGTTGGGCTCGGCGGCAGTCGCGAGCCTCCTCAGTCTGCGCCACGCAAGATCCGGGCTAACGGGTCCACCGCATCACTCGGATCTGGCGATCGCTTATGCGCCATCGTTGCGACGACGCGACTCAAATCCAGGCCGGGACGGACGGCAAGGACGACGCTCGATCGTTTGGTGCCCGACCGGTGAGCCACTCGGCGAGAAGCGCAGCAGGAACCTGGTCAACTTCCGAATCCGGTGCTGTGGAGCCCAGCTTCCAGGTTCGGCTGCGGTCGGTCGGTGCCAGGATGATGGACGGACAGCCTTCACGGGACGATAGCACGGCGACGGTGTCATCGAGGAGGAGGTCGATCGCGCCGGCTGGCAGATCGCCGAACCCAATGTTGGCGCCGACGTCGATCGCGTGGAGCCATACTTCGCGAACGCGCATCCACGGGATCTCCGCTGCTGGGATGATTCGACCCAACGCACTGCGAACCGTCGCTGTCCAAGACGTGTCGTCAAGTTCGTCGAGCGCATCGTCGAGCCGCTCGGCGGAGTCGATGAGTAGGGCCCGCAGCGCTGGTGGCGGGAGTGCGGCGGTGGATTCGATCTCGTCGTTGCGCTGTTCTCGGCTCGCATACATCGGCGTCTCGACACCTGTGCTCGCCCAAGTGGCGAGCCGCGCGAGCGCCTCGGCATTGCGTGCCACATGGCCAACTACCTGGGCGCGCGTCCACAGCGGGAGGCGACTCGACGCGCTCAACTCGTGATCGTCCGTCATCTCCACGATCGTCAACAGGTGATCGGTCCCCTCTCGCATCCACTCCAGGGTGATGTTCGGGTTGTGACGTTGGGTCATCAGGTGCTGGCCGTCCCTCGTTCTTCGGCATCGAGACGGCCCGCAATGTCGCTGCGCAACGCCTTCTTGTCGATCTTGCCGACGTTCGTCACGGCGAGTTCGTCGACGATGACGAGGCGCTCGGGAAGTTTGAACCGGGCTACACCGAGTTCTTCCATCGACGTCCGTATCTCGTCGAGGGTGAGCTGAGTACCCGGTTTGAGCACGACGTAAACGCAGATTCGCTCGCCGAGCACAGTGTCTGGCATGGCGACGGCCCCGACCTGGCTGACGGCCGGTAGCGCGTAGATGAGATTCTCGACCTCTTCCGCTGAGATCTTCTCACCACCTCGGTTGATCATGTCCTTGTCGCGTCCCAGGACGACGAGATTGCCCTCCGGGGTCTGTGCACAGATGTCGCCGCTCCGGTACCAGCCGTCGGCTGTGAAGGCGCGGG
>Ga0316189_10007669_pt1 | contig 10192 bp, 8 predicted proteins | sample LowCovwburrow_MG_FD_204930 | JGI IMG/M metagenome (GOLD analysis project Ga0316189, IMG submission 204930) | Coastal sediment microbial communities from Maine, United States - Lowes Cove worm burrow | ecosystem: Environmental > Aquatic > Marine > Coastal > Sediment | place: USA: Maine... | reverse complement strand
TTTAGCAATATAGGTTATTTTCAAGCTGAATTTAGAGAAGATGATGATCAGTCTTTCAAACAGAACTTGGGCTTTCAGATCGGTATTAGTCTGCCGATTGTTAATAATGACCGCCCTGACCTTGAGAGAGAAAGACTAGATATCGTAGAGGAAAATTTGGAGTTTGAAGAGGAGAAGCAATCTGTCAGTATTCAATCTGATTTGAATCAAATACAATTGAAAAATGCTTTGAAGCAATATGAAATAGTTGCAAGGAAAGAAGCAAAATACGCTGACTTATTGATTCATAATTTAGATGCAGAGGAAACACTAGATGCTTTGACTGAGATCAATGGATTCATTTATGAACTGCGGCTATCAAAAGCTAAAGTGTATCATCAAGCCTTGACAAAATACATCAATATGCTGGCTCAGAATGGTGAACTCTCCACTGCTCCCTTTATTAATCATATTTCGGCAGATCAGAGCACTTTTGATCTAGTGCCTAGATAATAATCATTATTCACCCAAGAGCTCTGCAAGCTTGTCTTCAAGTGCCTTTCCTCTTAAATTCTTGGCGATGATCTTGCCTTCTTTGTCCAGCAATATGGCAAAAGGAATTCCAGAGATATTGTATGTTTTAGCCGCTTCAGATTGGAAGTATTTCAAATCTGAAACCTGTGTCCAATGAAGGCCATCTTCCTCAATCGCTTGAACCCAATCTTCTTTCTTTCGATCAAGTGAGACCCCAAACACTTCGAATCCTTTATCATGGTATTTATTATATGCCTTCACCACATTGGGGTTTTCTGCTCGGCATGGTCTGCACCATTTAGCCCAAAAATCTACCAGTACATAGTTTCCTCTGAGTGAAGATAACTTCACCACTTCACCTTCAGGGTTCGGAAGGGCGATTTCCGGAGCCTCTTGCCCAACGGAGAGAAACTTCATCTTTTCTACCTTTTCAACGAATTGCTTGACGAACTGATTTTCTGGCAGGATAGCATTGAATTTATTGGCTAAAGCCAAATAAGTTTCGAAGTGCTTGTCCTCATTCAGTGCGCTTATTACCTGAAGAGCAGTAAGTGATGTCCCCATATTAAGTATTTTTTCAGCTGCTTTCATTTTATGCGCATCCTCCATCTCCATATATTGACCTCGAAGGGCATCAATTTGCTGCGCATCACCTTCTTGTTGTGCCTTCTGGAATTTACCATTGAGCTCCTGCATAGCTTCTGATCTTTGAAAAGAAGCATTGAAAGCTTGAAAATCATCTAATAATTGATGATCAGTTGACCCAGTGATCTCTACAAATCCATTTCTACTATTTCCATCCACTTTCACCTGTATATTTTCATCATCGACAAGGATATTCACAAACTGGGTATTATAAAAGTTGAGTCTATAGATCCCAGGAGTCAGTATTTCCTTTTTTATGCTATAAGTATAATCCGCTTGATTGACAGTAATGGTGTCTCGATCTCCAAGCTGACCAGTAGCCAATATCTCCTCCAGTAATATTACTCCATTGGTCTGTGGGAAACCCACTGTACCCGATATCTCAACCTGAGACCCAACCTCATCTAACTCTTGATTGGCTGAGCCACAAGATACAGCTCCCGCTATGATTAGAATTACAAATACACGCATGCATAATGACAACATATCTCCTTTATTATTTTTCTTATTCATGATATTCAATTTACTAATTCTGTCAAGTTTGGACCTCATCACAGCTTCCCTAAATTAACGGAAAGAATGTCAATGCGTTTATCTTATTATTTCTTTTGCTTTGGCAATCACGCTATCTAGTCCTGACACATCCTTACCCCCTGCCGTGGCAAAGAATGGCTGACCTCCTCCTCCGCCTTTGATCTCCTTGGCCAAGTCTCTAATGATATTGCCTGCATGCAAGTCCTTTTCTTTCACCAAATTATCAGACACTACAACAGCTATCTGTGGTTTGCCATTGATATCTGCCGCCAGCACCATGAACAAGTTGTCAATTTGATTCTTCAGTTCAAAAGCAATAGACTTCAATGCATCAGCATTGGGCAAAATCACTTTCTCCAGAATAGTATTGATCCCAGAGATAGCCTTTACTTTGCCAATAAGTTCTTTTTTGATCGACTGTGCTCGCTCTGAATTGACTTGATCCATTGCCTTGAGTAGCCTGTTACGCTCCTCTAGCAAGCTGGCAACAGCAGCTTTGGGATCTTTCGGATCTTTCAGCAGTGATTTGATCTCTTCGTACTCTCCCAATTGATCATTGTAATAATCCAGAGCTCGTTGCGCAGTGATGGCCTCTATTCGTCTCACACCAGCTGCTATAGAGCTCTCTGAAGTGATCTTCAACAAGCCAATTTGGCCTGTAGCAGGTACATGAATTCCTCCACAAAGCTCTACTGAATAGTCTTTATCAAAAGTAATGACCCGAACCGAATCACCATATTTTTCTCCAAAAAGTGCCATTGCACCCATCTCCTTTGCCTTTTCTATTGGGACATTGCGCTGCTCATTCATTTCTATATTTTGGCGGATTCGTTCATTCACGAGCTGTTCCACCTGAGAGATTTCTTCGTTAGTCATTTTAGAGAAGTGAGAGAAGTCGAATCTCAAAATCTTTTCATTGACTAGCGATCCACGTTGCTCCACATGACTTCCGAGAACTTGCCTCAGCGCTGCATGGAGCAAATGAGTAGCCGAGTGATTGTTTACTGTGAGATTTCTCTTAGAGAGATTGACTTTTGCTTGATATGTACTCTCGAGATCACTTGGCAATTTGTCGACAAAATGAACAATCAAATCATTCTCCTTTTTGGTGTCAAGTACACTAATCTTATTCTCGCCTGATTGTAAATATCCTGTATCACCCACTTGACCACCGCTTTCAGCATAAAAAGGCGTCTTATCCAACACCACCTGATACCTCTCCTTCTTCTTTTCTACTATTGTGCGGTATTTGACGATTTGTGCTTCACTTTCCGTGTGATCATAGCCTACAAACTCAACAGCATCAACATCCCTCACCTCCTTCCAATCGCCTGTTTCTTTCACCGCATCAGCCTTCGATCTATTCTTTTGCTTTTGCATTTCATCTTTGAACGCTTGCTCATCGATGCTCAAACCATGTTCTCTAGCAATGAGCGAAGTCAGATCCAGAGGGAATCCAAATGTATCGTATAACTCAAATGATAGCTTTCCAGAGATCACTTGATCATTATTAGCTTTCAGCTCATTAGTGATCACATCGAGTCGCTTTAAGCCAGTCTCAAGCGTTCGGAGGAAAGAATTCTCTTCTTCCATGACCACTTTGCCCACAAAATCCTTTTGTTTCACCAGTTCAGGAAATACACCATCAAACTGATCCGCCAAAATAGGAAGAAGCTTGTACATGAAGGCTTCTCTGAAACCCAAGAAAGTATAGCCATATCTTACAGCTCTTCTCAAGATTCTTCTAATTACATATCCTGCACCATTATTAGAAGGCAGTTGACCATCTGCTATCGCAAAGGCTATAGCCCTAATGTGATCACTAATCACACGGATCGCTATGTCTATTTTCTCATCTTCTCCATAAACCACCTTGGCATCTAGCGCCACAGCTTGTATCAGTGGTTGGAATACATCCGTATCATAATTAGATTGCTTGCCTTGGATGGCCATGCATAACCTCTCAAAACCCATTCCTGTATCGACATGCTGCGCAGGAAGACTCTCAAGCTCACCAGACGACAATCGATTGTATTGCATGAATACTAAATTCCAAACCTCAACAACCTGAGGATGATCAGCATTCACCAATGTCTTTCCGTCTATCTTCTGCCTTTCTTCGTCTGATCTGAGGTCTACATGTAGTTCAGAACATGGTCCACAAGGCCCAATATCACCCATCTCCCAGAAATTATCCTTCTTATTCCCATGGACAATTCTATCTTCTCCAATGATACCCTTCCACAAATCGAATGCCTCTTGATCCATTTCAAGATCTTCTGACTGATCTCCCTCGAACACAGATGCATACATGCGATCCTTCGGAATTTGATAGACATCTGTAAGTAGCTCCCAAGCCCAAGCGATTGCCTCTTTCTTGAAATAATTTCCAAAAGACCAATTACCAAGCATCTCAAACATTGTGTGGTGATAGGTATCCATTCCGACTTCCTCTAAGTCATTATGTTTACCAGATACTCTAAGACATTTTTGCGTATCTGCTACACGGGTGTTTTCAGCAGTCTGGTGTCCTAGGAAGAAATCCTTGAACTGATTCATACCAGCATTGGTAAACATCAGCGTAGGATCGTTCTTCACAACCATCGGTGCCGATGGCACTATTTGATGCCCTTTCCCTTCAAAAAAACTTAAAAACTTACTCCTAATCGACTTCGAATCCATTTCCCGTTGGTGTTTATTTCTTTGTAAAAACTGTGTTTTTACATATATTGCGGCATTGTTTGAACAAAAACGCTTAAAAATCAGTAACTTATGATAATTTGCGTTCTTGAATCGCACAAAATTAGAAGATTTTACTTCAATAATAAATGGCAAGAATAAAATATTACTACGATACAGAGACATGTAAATACGAGCGTGTCAAGGTGTCTACATGGGACGTGATACTGAACCTACTCGGGTTCTTATCAGTAGCGCTCATGTTGGCAATAGGTATTGTATTGATATACAATACCTATTTCGAGTCTCCCAAAGAAGCTTTACTGAGTAAAGAGAATAAGGAGTTGAAATATCATTTTGAGGTATTGGAGAAGAATATCTCTCATGTGAATAAAATGATTCTCGCATTGCAAGAGCGTGATGATAATGTATATAGGACTATATTCGAAGCAGAGCCAATACCATCTACTATCAGACAAGCCGGTGTTGGTGGAGCTGATAGATATAGAGCAATACTAGAGAAAGACCTTGAGCAAGCAGAATTAGTACTTCAGAGTTACAAAAAAATTGACAAGCTCAAAAAGCAAATGTATATCCAAACTAAGTCATATGATGAAATCATGACTTTAGCAATGGACAAATCCAAAATGTTAGCTGCAATCCCAGCAATACAACCGGTACACAATAAAGAACTGACGAGATTGGCATCAGGTTATGGTATGAGAATTCACCCAATTTATAAAGGTAGAAAAATGCATTGGGGCATTGACTTCTCAGCACCAAGAGGAACCCCAATCTACGCTACCGGAGATGGAGAAATTGTCATGGCAAATAGAAGTTTTAAAAAAACTGGGTATGGAAATCAAATAGAAATCGACCATGGGTTTGGTTACAAGACCAAATATGCGCACATGCAAATGATGGTGGTCACTAAAGGAGAAAATGTAAAACGTGGTGATCTCATTGGGTATGTAGGAAGTACTGGTGGATCAACCGCCCCGCATGTACACTATGAAATCATAAAAGACAATAAGAAGATAGATCCGATTCAGTATATGATACAAGACATTACTGATGACGAGTACCAAAAATTACTTGAGCTGGCATCCAGGGAGAATCAATCTCTCGGGTGATATTTTTTTCAGCCGTTTAGATATTTTTTAATATATGTTAATCTAAGGTATCATGTCGAAAATTAAGTACGCTTACAATACCGAAACATGCAAGTATGAACCAATCATTCATACACCTAAGAGTTTTCTACTCAACCTTTCCTTATACTTAGGAGTGGCTTTAGTGATCGCATCCGGACTGATCTATATCTACCAACTCAACTTCACTCCAATGAAGGAAATGAAATTGGCTAGTGAAAATGAACAGATTAAGTCTAAATGGAATGTGATTCATGAAGAAATTATTGCCGCCAATGAGGCAATCAAGGATTTACAGATCAAAGATGATAGCATCTACCGAACGATACTAGACATCCCTCCTTTGGCACCTACAGCTAGGCAGGCAGGTATAGGTGGTAGTGAAAGATATGAAGACTTGATTAGCCAGAACTTGGAAGAAGAACAACTTATCATCAATACTTATCAGCGTGTAGATAAGATTAAGAAAAAGTTGTACATCCAGACGCTTTCCTACGATGAAATAGTCGCTACTGAAAAAAAGAAAGAAAAAATGTGGGCGGCCAGACCTGCCATTCAGCCCATACACAATAAGAAGCTAAAAAGACTACATACTACATATGGTCAGAGATATCATCCCGTATTAGGGATATGGAGACCTCATAAAGCACTGGACTTCACTGCTCCTGTCGGAACACCTATCTATGCTACTGGAGATGGGGTAGTACAACGCGCTGACTTCTCTAAATCATACGGAAATGTCGTGTACCTAGATCATGGCTATGGATACAAAACTCGCTACGCACATATGTCCAAATTTAATGTCACGAAAGGCAAACGTGTAAAGAGAGGGGATATCATCGGATATGTGGGAAATACAGGACTTTCTCAGGCTGCCCATCTGCATTACGAAGTGCTTTACAAAGACAACCAAATCAACCCCATTGATTTCTTTCATCGGGACTTGAGTGTGGAGGAATATGAAAAACTGCTCAACACAGTAGATCATGATGCACCTTCTCTAGATTCTCACTAAGATTATTTAGTAGAAACTTATTTTTTGATTTATCATTTCTATTTTTGTCGCTTATCCATAAGTGATAAATGAAAAAACTTCGACAACACCTATTCCTCTTTTTGAGTATTTCTTTATTGGCATACTCTTGTAAATCTTCTAAGTCTTTGACTCAAAAAAAAGAACTTAAGGTTGATTCCATAGCTATTGTTGAAGTTCTGGACAGTGTAATATCTGCCGTTCCTGTAGTTATTCAAGTTCAAGATTCGATAGAGATAAGCATCCATCGATTATTAAAGGACACCATAGAAATCATCGGAGTTGGTGATATCATGATGGGCACCAACTTTCCCAATAAAAGCTATCTTCCTCCTGCTGGAGGCAAGCAACTACTGGATGCCGTGAAGGACATACTGACATCTGCGGATATCACATTCGGCAATCTTGAAGGCGTCATCCTCGATGAAGGTGGTAAGCAAAAATACTGCAAGAATCCTAAGATATGCTACCTCTTCAGAAGCCCTGAATCTTACCTCAATAATCTTAAAGAAGCTGGGTTTGACGTACTGAGTACTGCTAACAACCATGCTGGTGACTTTGGAAATGAAGGTCGAAGAAGCACAATGAAATTGCTAGACAGTCTGGAATTTCATCATGCCGGTCAATTAACGAAACCCTACACCACTTTCATCAAAGATGGAATGAAGTACGGATTTGTTGCCTTCTCTCCAAACACCGGTACAGTAAGCATTCATGATTATCCCAAAGCCAAAAGTATCGTACAACATCTGGACTCGATCTCTGATGTGGTGATCGTCTCATTCCATGGAGGTGCAGAAGGAAGCAAATATCAACATGTGACACGTAAGACTGAGACTTTCTACGGTGAGAATCGAGGGAACGTTTACAGATTTGCTCACTCGATGATCGATGCAGGAGCAGATGTAATCTTTGGACATGGTCCGCATGTTACGCGAGCAGTAGAAGTTTACAAAAACCGATTTATATCTTACAGTTTGGGTAATTTCTGTACTTATGCCAGGTTCAATCTCAGTGGCGACAATGGTCTCGCTCCCATTATAAATGTGCGGACAACGGCTACTGGAGCATTTATCAATGCGCAAATCACCCCTATCATTCAAGTACGTCCAGGTGGCCCAAAGATCGATTCACAAAAGCGAGTGATCAGCAGGTTACAGTCATTAACAAAAAAAGATTTCCCCGAAGTGCCCATAAGCATTGATGATAACGGAGTAATTACCTATATTCAAAACTAATATGCCATATAAGGAAAAAGTCATAGAGAAAAAGTATTTCACGATAGGTGAAGTCGCTACTAAATTCAATGTAGCTACCTCTTTGATCCGATTTTGGGAGAGTGAATTTGAAACTATCAAACCTAAGAAAAATCGTAAAGGTAACAGGCAATTCACCAAATCCGACATTGAGCATATTCGTCTTATCTATCACTTGGTAAAAGAGCGTGGCTTCACCCTACAAGGCGCCAAAGAGATGCTTAAAAATGATGCAGGCACAGTTCAGTCCAAAATAGACACCATCAATTCACTCAAAAAAGTAAGAGAATTTCTCTCGGATCTTAAAAGTAAACTGTAAGCTCAGGCTACCCTTATGGATAGTCAACTACTACACGAACTTGCACTTCAACTTACCCCAGGTATTGGGAATGTCAACATAAAAGCACTCATCAGCTATTGTGGATCAGCAGAAGCCGTGCTCAAAACACCGAAGGGAAAGTTGGCAAAAACTCCAGGAATTGGGACTATAACTGCCTCCAAGATTCATCAAAGCAACTACCTCAAAGTAGCAGAAGAAGAACTCAATAAAGCAGTGAAGCTAGGTGTCAACATCCTTAGTTTTACGGATAAAAGATACCCCAAATTACTCAAGTCGATCCCGGATGCTCCTGCCATTATTTTCACAAAAGGCATGATTGATTTTAATGCAAAAAAATCAATAGCCATCGTGGGGACACGAAAAGCCACCGAATACGGAAAAGAGCTCACAAAAACCATTATCGAAGAATTGGCTCCTTATGATCCAATTATCGTCAGCGGTCTAGCTTATGGAATAGACGTCAAGGCGCATACTGAAGCATTGAATCAAGGTCTTGATACGGTTGCAGTCATGGCCTCAGGTGTAGACATCATTTATCCTGCTGCACACCGCAGCGTAGCCAGCGATATTGAGTCTGCAGGAGCATTACTCACCGAAAACAAACTCGGAACCAAGCCTGATGCACCTAGGTTTCCTGCTAGGAATCGAATCATAGCAGGCATGTCTCATGCCACCATTGTCATCGAGGCAGCCAAGAAAGGTGGTGCATTGATCACTGCTGAAATAGCCAATGGCTACAACAGAGATGTGTTTGCACTACCAGGCAATGCGAGTAATAAATACTCCGAGGGCTGCAATCACCTCATCAAAACAAATAAAGCTCATCTAGCTACATCAGCAAAAGATATCGCTTATATCATGGGTTGGGATATAGAAGAAAAAACGACATCAAAACGTCCGATTATTGATCTGGGAAACCTTAGTGATGAAGAACGTCTAATTGTTGATCTACTAGCCTCTGACTCCACAGGTCTTCATATCGATCAGATATGTATTAGGAGTCAATTCAATCCTTCGCTAGTCGCTTCTATTCTATTGCAGTTAGAGTTTAAAGACATTGTGAAAGCGTTGCCGGGAAAGGTGTATGTTTTGAGTATAGGTCTTTAGAACTCCTAGGATCGATAAATGGACCTTGAGTATATTTAGAGAGCGCGCAAGAATTAGGTTGTAAGAATTTTGTGACAAATAATAATTTACTCTAAAAGAACTATTTTTAGTTGCGTATGCAACTAAAAATATCCTATTGCGTAAATTGCAGCGTGAAGTCAAATAAAATACTAGAATTAGATAAATCCATTTTGCCATGGATGGGTAGAGCTGTAAAAGCTTTAGACTATCATTTAGCGGATATTTTTGAGTCTCAAGGTATTCCATTGACTAAAGTTCAAGTCATCACTTTGAGAATTCTTTCTCGCAACAATGGCATTGCTCAAAATAAGCTTGCATTCATTACGAATCGAGATAAGGCTTCATTAACTCGGCTAATTGTTACTATGGAAAAGAAAGGGCTTGTAAGAAGAGAATCCTCAACAGTTGATGGAAGGGTAAGGCATGTCTTTATTACTAAAAAAGGCAATTCAATGCTAGAATCTGCAATACCAGTACTACTAGAAATGATGGCCGATGTTCAGCAAGGCATCTCTCAGAAAGAAATTGAAATCACAATTACAGTATTAAAAAAAATAAGAGCTAACGTAAACGCTGATGAACATAGGCGTCTATCAATCTATAATAAAAATGAAAAGAAAAATTACAATTGTCGCAGGCATCTTAATTATCATTAGTGGGTTTTATGCTTCTAAAATGATAGTAGCAAGTAAGGAGACGAAAAAACCTACGGCCTCGAAATCGATCAATACAGTCTACACTACTAAAGTGAACAATAAAACAATCGGTGTTAATATCACTGAGAATGGACGACTTGTGGCCAAAAATAAAGCTGACTTATATGCTGAAGTTCAGGGGATAATGGAACCTCTTAAAAAAGCATTCAAGCCTGGGGTTAACTTTAGAAAAGGTGAAACCTTAGTCAAAATCAGAA
>Ga0316189_10007668_pt1 | contig 10193 bp, 8 predicted proteins | sample LowCovwburrow_MG_FD_204930 | JGI IMG/M metagenome (GOLD analysis project Ga0316189, IMG submission 204930) | Coastal sediment microbial communities from Maine, United States - Lowes Cove worm burrow | ecosystem: Environmental > Aquatic > Marine > Coastal > Sediment | place: USA: Maine... | reverse complement strand
CCCTAAATTTCATTTCAGGAACATTCAATGATACAACCCGACGGGCTGATGAATTAACCGAATACCTTGATGATCTTGAGGGCTTACAAGAGCGCAATGCGGAATTAGAAGAAATCATTGCCCAATTTCAATCCGAATTGGTTCAACTTCGTGAAATTGAGAGTGATTATAATCGACTAGCATCATTAGTGGATTACACACTTAGTACCGAAGATATGGAATTCGTCACGGCAGATGTAATCAGCTACGATCAAAGTGGGCGTTTACGCACAATTGTTATCAATCGAGGCACACGCGACGGTATCGCTATTGATATGCCTGTCGTTACCGATCAGGGCTTAGTGGGGCGAATCATTCAAGTCAGTGCAACAGCCTCACGCATTCTCCTCATCACAGATGAAAGTAGTTTTGTAACCGGACGACTACAAACAACCCGTGCATTAGGTAGTGTTCAGGGTTCCCTCACTGGTAATCTCATCATGATTGATATTCTACTTGATGCAACTGTCATTGAAGGGGATATCGTAATGACATCAGGGATTGGGGGTAACTTCCCGCCTGATCTTGTTATTGGTCAGATAGAAAGTAATCGTCGTTTTGAATTTGAGCTTGGACAAGAGGCACAAATTCGGAGCCTCATTGATTTTGACACTTTAGAAATCGTACTGGTTGTGACCAGCTTCCGCCCAGTTGACATCTCTGTTTTCGATGAGGAAGAGGCACAATAAATGGGGCGATTTCTCAGTCTTCCAATAATGCTTATCGTGGCAAGTTTACACGGCACATTAATTCCACAGATTCGTATTGCAGAAGGTGGTCCTGACTTGATTTTTCTGCTGGTCATCGCTTGGGCAATGAATGCAGAGCTTGAAGAAGGTGTGATTTGGGCATTTGTTGGCGGTATCACACAAGATTTACAATCAGCCGCCCCCTTAGGTGTATCAACTTTGGGTATGCTCATTATCGTTTTCGGAATAAGCGGATTGGCTCAGCGAATTTATGGAATCGGAGGCTTGATCTTTTCCCTCATTGCACTAGCAATATTCGGCACCTTATTTCATCAAATAATCCTGATGATACTCCTCTGGTTAACCGGATATAGCATTGCATGGGGAGCAGATATCACAAATGTTGTTGTGCCAACAATTTTTTACAATCTAATACTTATACTACCCATATACTGGTTAGTACGGCGCATTCAACGCCGAGTCATACGTCCTCAACGCGGGACGCTTTCATGAAGTAAGTTGGAGATATCCCATCTATGCGACATTTGGAACCGTTTCAAGGTTGGCGACTGACCTTTTTTCAAGGTGTTATGTTTGCCGTATTTATATTATTTTCAGTACGCCTCTATCAATTACAGGTTATTGAACACGATAACGCCCAAATTGCGGCTGATGAAAATCGGTTGAGTGGGCTTCCCATTCCAGCCAATAGGGGGGTAATCTTTGATCGTTATGGCACCGTTTTGGCGGGTAACTCGCCTGCCTTTAACATAACCATTATTCCAGCAGAACTTCCCGATGACGAAGATTTAGTGCTTGACATCTATAATCGACTATCGGCATTAACTGATGTTCCCCCTACCCGCGCATTAGCAGATGAAGCGGGTGTGAATATTCGCAGTATTGAAGAAATTGTATTTATTGGTGAAAGTATCCGTCCGTTTACCCCTGTAACGATTGCAACAGATGTCCCTCGTTCAGTGGCATTATTAATTCGAGAAGAATCATATGAAATGCCTGGCGTTGGAATACAGGTCATCGGTGTACGTGAATATCCCTACGGCGATCTTATGTCACATATCATCGGGTATATGGGACCAGTTGGGCAAGAAGAAGCATTAGAACTCATTAACCTTGGCTACGATCCAAGAAGTTTCCGTGTAGGCTATGACGGCTTAGAGGCATCAATGGAAGACATCTTAGCCGGAATTCGTGGCTCTGAATTGCGCGAGGTTGATGTTGCCGGTGAAATCATACAAGTATTAGATGTCGTGCAATCGCAACCCGGACAAAATATTCAGTTAACAATTGACGCAGACTTGCAAGAAGCGGCTCAACAAGCTTTGATAGATCGCATTAACTTCATCAATACAACCGCGAGTAGCCCCCGTCAACAAACCCAGACAGGTGTTGTCATTGCGATGGACCCAACAACAGGGGAGATACTCGCTCTCGTGAGTTATCCTAGCTATGATAATTCTCGTTTTGCGCGTGAAATTGACGCAGAATATTATCTACAAGTCCTGAATGATCCGCTAACACCACTCGTTAATCATGCTATTGGCTCGGTTTACCCACCGGGTTCAGCATGGAAACTGATTACAGCAGCAGCCGTCTTAGAAGAAAATGTCATCGCGCCAGAAACGCCCTTATTCGATCCGGGTGATTTTCTCGTTGCAAATTATTATGCACCTAATGACCGTGCGGCAGATCAACGTTTTGTCTGTTGGAATCGTGAAGGGCATCAATGGCAAGATATTCGTGGCGCAATCGCGCAAAGTTGCAATGTCTATTTTTATCAGGTTGGTGGCGGTAATCCTGAAAGATCAGAATCTGTGCTACGTCGTGGCGGGCTTGGCATTGAGAACCTTGTGCGCTATGCAACCGCGCTTGGAATCGGTTCCTATACCGGTGCAGAATTATTCGGTGAAGTCCCCACCCGTATGCCTGACCCCGATTGGAAACGGCGGGTTTATGGTGAAAGTTGGTCAACGGGAGACACCTATAATGCCGCTTTTGGTCAAGGGTATATCAACGTAACGCCATTACAATTAATCAACTCAGTTGCCGCGATTGTCAATGATGGCACACTTTATCAACCAACATTAATCCGTGAATATCTTGATGGCGAAGGTGGTGTACTCACACCCTTCACCCCCCAAATACAACGCACACTGAATCTTGACCTTGTTTCACCTGATGAGCCCATGACCTTGCATTTGCTAGAAGATATGATTATTCAAGGTGAAAATAGTTTAGCCTGTAGCTGTGAACCATTCTCAGGCATTTTCAATGATCCTAATCCATACTATAACCCGAACCGTTGCAATCCTGAGGGATACACCGCCACCGCCGACTTGAATCCCGATGATACGCTAGTGGAACAACGCGATTATAATGTACTTGTGCCTGAATTTTTCAATTTCAACTTCACCTCAATCTGTGATGCACGACGTTTTGACTCCAGCTATACGCCAGCATTCATCAGCAGTGAAAACATGCAAATCGTGCGTGAAGGGATGCGCCAAACGGTAACAATTGGTACGGGTGGTGGGGCTAACCTACCATTTGTGGAAGTCGCAGGGAAAACAGGTACGGCTGAATATTGTGATAACATCGCATTCCCATTAGGTTTATGTATACAAGGTAACTGGCCCTCTCATGCGTGGTTTACAGGCTATGCACCCTATAACGACCCAGAAATCCTCGTCGTCGCATTTGTCTATAATGGGAGCGAAGGGTCAGGTAATGCCTTACCAATTGCGGTTGAAGTTCTTGAAGCCTACTTCCGTTTACAAAGCGAGCGCGGTACACTCGATCCAAACATTAATCTAAATGCAACTGCCGTACCAGACGTTATACCACCTACGCCTGTTCCAGCAGCCACACCATAAAGGTTCTGTATGCTACGGATGCCACGCCGTGAAACGTTGATTTTCTGGGGGCCACCACTTATTGCGACCTTCATCGCATGGGTTGTCTTTTTAATCATTGGTGAAACATCTCTTATTCGCGCAACAGGGTTAGCACTCGTTATCATGGGTGTGGCATCGACCCACCGACAATGGGGAACAATACAATCTATTGTCGGTGGATTAGCATTAGCGTTTAGCCCCGCCATTTGGTCACAAACCAGTAGCATTGCCAGCACTAGCCCACTCATTATCGTATTTGGATTAATTGCATCCGCAATGGTTGTGCTACTCATATTACGGTTCAAAAATGTTCCTTATCTCGGCTTAGGGATTGGGTTATTAATATTTGCCCTGATTTTTTGGATTTTGATCGGCACACCGCGCAGTTTACGCTTAAGTGGCTTATTGAGCGCATGGATATTATTCCTATTGGTTGATGCCCTCCGCATTAGTAATCCACGTCCAGAAGAAAAACCTGCTAGTAAAATTGATGACCAACACATCTATGGTTTACTCATTTTGTTAGTCACAGGTGTTCTCAATGATCCTTCATTTATTTTATTAGCACCAGCAGTTGCATTGGGTTTATGGCTAAGTTGGACACCTTTACCACGCTGGTATTGGATGGTCGTGTTAGCAATTGTGGTTATCGGAATACGTGGCATTGTCGTAACCTATATTTCCGGCGATTGGTGGGGTGTATCTGCATTAGAAACACACGCTACAGGACTACAATTCCCCTATCTCGTCGCAGATGGCTGGCGTGAAGGCGAACGCTGGATAGATATCATAGCCCTGATGACCAATCAATATACTATTCTTGGTGCAGGGCTTAGTGTATTAGGGTTAGCACGTATGGCGCGTTGGTATCCAATTCTCGGCATTGTGACGATGGTCGCATTTGGGTTCTATGCCCTATTCGGGTTGATGTACTTTGGTGAAGATCGAGAAGCACTATTATTACCAGTATTTATCATTCAAAGCATCTGGTTAACTTACGCTATTCACTCCATCGGGCAATGGCTAGACAAAACCCTCACCCCTGCCACCCAAATTGCACATCGTGGTGTTACAATTGCGTATATGTTATTACCGATATATGCACTTATCAACCAGCTTGAATAGCGCCGATATTAAAATCAGGCTACTATATATCAAAGTGATTGGTGCTATTGATCCAATCATAACAGTCTAAATAATCTTATAAATTTATAGCTAAGACAATAGGATATTTTGTTTTGAATTGTTGTTTTGTGGGGTACCCTATGCAATGCAAGATGAATTAGTTGCAATCAAGGGCATTAAAGATGGGTTATTTATTTCGCTCAGCCCAAGTGAAGAATGGCTAGCGATTACAAGCGAATTAGCGACACGGATTGATGAGAAAAGCTCATTTTATGCGGGGGCTAATGTCACTGTCGATTTAGGGCAACGCGCTGTTCCCAAATATCAATTAACGTCATTAAAAGCATTACTTGAACGCCGTGATATGAGCTTGAACATTGTTTTAAGTGATAGTCAGACCAGTATCGACTCAGCCAATGCACTCGATTTGCGTACAAGTACAGCTATAGCGACACCGGGGAGAGAACCAAACGAAACATTACCAATTGACCCTGAAGAAGAAGGTACTCCGGGCGTAATGATCCGGCGTACATTACGTTCAGGTCGCACAATACATAGTAAAGGGCATGTGGTTGTCTACGGAGATGTTAACCCAGGAGCAGAAATTATTGCTAATGGGGACATCTTCATATGGGGAAGATTACGGGGGACTGTTCATGCAGGTGCTAATGGTGACGAAAATGCGATTGTTTGCGCCTTAGATATGACACCCAGTCAACTCCGTATCGCAGGATACATCACGATATCACCACCAGAAAAACGGCGAAATATCACGCCGGAAATTGCGTTGATTCGTGACCAGCAAATTATTGTGGAAGCATGGCAAAAGAGATAAAGAAAGGACGTTAACAATGGGGGCGAAAATAATCACAGTTACGTCCGGCAAGGGGGGTGTCGGGAAGACGACAACAACAGCAAATCTTGGCATCGCTATGGCAAAACTCAACAAGCGTGTTGTTGTCATTGATGCTGATATTGGGTTGCGTAATCTCGATGTTGTAATGGGTTTAGAAAATCGTATCGTTTATGATCTCGTTGATGTCGTAGAAGGACGATGCAAATTGCGCCAAGCGATGATTAAGCACAAATTATTCCCTGATTTATACCTGATACCCGCGGCGCAAACCCGTGATAAAACGGCAATTAGCCCCTCGGATATGGTTCAGATTGCTAATCAACTTCGTAAAGAATTTGACTTTATCTTTATTGACTCCCCAGCAGGGATTGAACGCGGGTTTCGCAATGCGCTAGCACCGGCTGATGAGGTGTTAATTGTCACCAATCCAGAAGTCTCCGCAGTTCGTGATGCTGATCGCATTATCGGCTTAATTGAAGCAGCCAAAAAAGGACCAGCCAGACTCATTCTTAATCGGATGAAGATCAATATGGTTAAACGTGGAGAAATGCTCTCCCCCGAAGATGTCACTGATATCTTGGCAATTGGCATTATTGGCATCGTCCCTGAGGATGAAGCAGTTGTGCCTGCGTCGAACACAGGTGTTCCAGTCACATTAAATGAAAATTCCCGCGCGGGACTTGCTTTTACGAACATTGCCCGCCGTTTAAATGGCGAAAATGTACCACTCATGTCGTTAGAAAATTCTGGTGGATTCCTACAACGCATCTCACGGTTGTTCGCTGGAAAAAGTGGATGAAGGGATTAAATCATGGTCGGATTCTTTGACCGGATGTTAGGGCGAAATCGGGATGAGTCGTCCGCTAACAAAGCGAAAGAACGTCTAAAATTTGTGCTGGTGCATGATCGTATTAACTTGCCACCTGAGCAGTTAAAGATGATGAAAGAAGAAATCTTACAAGTCATCTCCAAGTATGTCTCAATAGCAGGCGACCAAGTAGAAATTGCCTTAGAACAACATGACCGCAACGATAATCGTTTAATCGCCGAAGTGCCTTTTTCTCGGCGCATTGATTTAGAAGATGTTGAAGATGAAGCGGAGAGAAATCTCTTCAACGACCATAACTATGAAACAAGACCTAATCGGAGCATCAATCCAGAAGCATACGATGATGATGCTATTGACGATAGCGAAGCCACCTAATCAATATACTATTCCGCCAATCCCATAAAATCATACTCACCAACTCACAACAATTTGGTGTTGTTGTGATGGCAACTTCACCTCATCAACAAATTCTATTATAATGACTCAGAACATGCTGTTTATTGTTAGTTAGTGTAATTTGAGCGACTATGGAATCTGTTAGTATTTGGCGACGTTTTGATTACGTCTTGTTTGGTGTTAGTGTTCTCCTCATCATCTTCGGGGTCTTGATGATTCGTAGTGCAACCCTCGGTGCTGTAGACCCTGATTTAGCTAACCGTGTATCTGATCAAATCCTCTACGCTAGCATTGGTGTTGTTTTGGTCTTTGTGTTAGCGGCAGTTGATTACCGTCTATTAGGGGCAATGCACGTCTGGCTCTATTTAGGCTTATTGGGATTGTTATTTTTAGTCCCCATTATCGGCGTTGTCGGTGATGCAGGTGCGCGTCGATGGATTAACTTGGGCATCTTGATTCAGCCATCAGAAATTGGCAAAACAATCATTATCGTCACACTCGGTTTTTGGTTGTCCAAACGATACGACAAAATGGATAAAATCACCACCATCATCGGTTCGATGCTCCATATTTCGCTTCCGGTTGGGCTTATCTTTACACAACCTGATCTCGGGACAACCATCGTCTTTGTAGTGCTATGGTTGACACTTATTTGGGCGGCGGGGTTACGTATTCGTCACATCATACTATTCATCGTCATTGCCTTCTCACTGTCACCGATAATGTGGTCACAGATGCAACCCTATCAGCGCGAACGTATCACGAACTTCATCACCACCCCAAGCGATGCCGATGAGGAAACCATTGGGTCACGTTATAACATCCGTCAAGCATCAATCAGTATTGGCGTGGGCGGATTGGTTGGCACGGGCTACGCTAATGGAACCCAAAATGTAGGGCGTTTCTTACGTGTACGTCATACCGATTTCATCTTCAGTGTCATTGCTGAAGAATTTGGTTTCGTCGGGAGTACCGCCGTCATGGTTTTGATCGGAATCGTGATATTGCGGATTCTACGGGGGGCACGATTAGCCATTGATCCACTTGGTAGTATGATTTGTTACGGCGTGGCGGCAATGATCTTCTTCCAATCAGTGGTGTCTATAGGTATGAATATCGGCTTATTACCCGTAACGGGATTAACGCTACCATTCATCAGTTCCGGCGGGACTGCCCTGCTTTCAACTTTAGCGGGTATCGGCTTAGCTGAAAGTGTGATTGTACGCCGTCGCCGTATCACATAATCTCGCAATTATGATGAACGCTCTTTAATGGGAAGGTTCATTTTTACACTATCACAATCCTATCCTCAAAAAACGTTTCGCTTGCTTGTATACTGCGTAGCAACAAATTCGAATCATTCGCTATGCCATATACAAACCTTAATCAAATGGTTTGCCCGCGCCCGCAGAAATAAATAAAAAATCTGCGGGCAACTCAATTTTCCCCTTAAACTTACGAGGGTAAGCTGATTTTTCCTGCGGGCAATGATGGTATTCTGCGGGCAAGTTGTTAAATGTTTGATTTGTTAGTTCATGTATAGCATAGATTCACCAATTTATGTGAACCAAATGGTCATATTTTCAAAATTCTTGATCTTTATGATTCTTACTAAAGGATTATAATAGGTCATAGCGGTTAAAAAGGAGAAGTAACATTGACTCATACAAAACCTGTGCGTACCCGTTTTGCGCCAAGCCCAACGGGACCACTCCATATCGGGAGTGCGCGTTCAGCCTTATTTGGCTGGCTGTTGGCAAGACACCATAACGGACAATTTATTCTACGTATTGAAGACACCGATCAAAAACGCTTTGTAGAAGGCTCATTAGACCTACTTAAAGATGGACTTCGTTGGATTGGGATTGATTGGGATGAAGGTCCCGATGTCGGTGGTGATTACGGTCCATATACACAATCTGAACGCTTAGACCTTTATCAAAAATGGGCAAAGTGGCTCATAGACAATGATAAAGCCTATTATGCTTATGAAACATCTGATGAACTCAAGCAAATCAGTGCTGAACGCGAAAAACAAAAGATAGGGCGCGGTTATGATGGTAGAGGTCGCAATTTAACAACTACACAACGCGCACAATATGAAGCAGAAGGTCGTAAACCTGTTATCCGTTTCAAAATACCTGAAGGAAAAACTGTTGTTAACGATCTGGTTCTTGGAAAAATTGAGATTGATAACAGCACATTACAAGATACGGTAATCCTAAAGGCTGACGGTTTTCCAACCTACCACTTGGCGCATATTGTCGATGATCATTTTATGGAAATTACGCATGTCACACGCGCTAATGAGTGGCTAGCAACCTTTCCCATACATGCCCAATTATGGCAAGCGATGGACTGGGAAATGCCCGAATACGCGCATTTACCTGTTTTGCTCAATCCAAACGGAAAAGGCAAGTTGAGTAAACGCCATGCACAGTATGAAGACGGCAAAACCAAAGTTTTAGTCTTGATGACTGAATTTATTGACTCCGGTTATTTGCCAGAAGCAACGATCAACTTTTTGACCAATATTGGTTGGAATTTTGGCGATGAGCGTGAAGTCTTCACAACAGAAGAAGCCATCGAACGCTTTGACATCACGGCGGTTAATCCATCCAATAGTGCCTACCCCATCGAGAAACTCAATTGGCTCAATGGTCTTTACATCCGTGAGCAATTAAGCGATGTAGAACTAGCGAAACGTCTGCGCCCTGTTCTGGAAAACGCGGGTTGTGAAGTCAACATGGATTTGTTACTTAAACTGATTCCGGTTGTGAAGGTTCGCATCAAGACACTCAACGACATTGTAGATATGGCTAGATTCTTTTTCCGTGAGGAATTTACAGCCCCGATAGCTGAAGATTTGATCCAAAAGAAGATGGATGCTGAAAGCACCAAACAAGCCATTGAAGCAACACATTCGGCATTAGTAGAGTGGGACAACTTCGAGCATCAAGCATTGTATGAGCGTATGAAAGATTTAGCACAAGAGCTTGGCTTAAAAAATGGTCAATTATTCGGCGCGCAACGAGTGGCAGTCACCGGACAGAGAATCTCCACGCCGACATTTGAAACGATGGAACTCATCGGTAAAGAGACAACACTCGAACGTCTGAAAATTGCGGTTGAAATTTTGTCATAGTTTGAATAAGGAAGCCCTCGTCACCTTAACTAAATTTTTGATGAGGGCGTTTCTTCACTTGAGTCCACCTTGACACATATTCATACTGAGTGCTAAAATTCCTAAACTATAGTGGGAGATAGTTTAATTGGCAAAACTGCGGATTCTGATTCCGCCATTCATGGTTCGAGTCCATGTCTCCCAATTCAGCTAACAAATT
>Ga0316189_10007667_pt1 | contig 10193 bp, 9 predicted proteins | sample LowCovwburrow_MG_FD_204930 | JGI IMG/M metagenome (GOLD analysis project Ga0316189, IMG submission 204930) | Coastal sediment microbial communities from Maine, United States - Lowes Cove worm burrow | ecosystem: Environmental > Aquatic > Marine > Coastal > Sediment | place: USA: Maine... | reverse complement strand
CCCGACGCCAACAGTCGATTCCAGACTATGGCCAACACACCGGAGCGCGGTAGTTTGTCCGCTTTCACACCCCAAATAGCGTTAAGCGCTAACTTGAGCGAGTTAAACACGGTGGAGGCGAAGAAGACAATAATGAACAACCCGATAATCGCCAATATGGGTCCGGAACTGTCCAGGCGGAAAGCGGCCGTGATGACCCCAGCCAGAAAATCAGCTGTTTCCTGGCCAAAAATATCGGCCACTGTGGTCAATAATTGCTCTTCAACAGCGGCTTGGGCAACAAAAAGACTGGCCACGCTGATAGCAAATGCCAACAATGGCGCCAGCGACAGCATGCTATAAAACGCTATGGCGGCAGCCATGAGCGCGACGTTCCCTTCGCCCCACCAGGTCCCGATGTCTCGGGCCATGGCCACGGCCGTGTCACGGGCCTGTTTGATTCTGGAACTTTGATTTTCCATTTTTTTACCTGCGATGTGCTCAGTATCGCGAATAGCACTGGGTTTAAAAACCGATTTCAGACCGATGCCTCGCTTGATTGAAACTATGTGGTATTTCGGTATTTTCCCGATGCGTAAAAAGAGCCTTCATTATACCTGGCTCGGAGCACAAACCGTCCCGCTCGCGCTGATACCGGAGATTGAACTATGAACGTCCTCGCCGTGTTCATCTCGGTCGTTGCCACGGTTTGCGATTCGAAATTATCCGCAATGGCGGCGTAGCGGAAGCCCAGATTCGCGGCACCTGTGTTGCCATGGATGCGATACAGTTTATTGAACGCGGCGTACTTGATCATGGTACTTATAGCACGGCCGGTTATTTCCGGCAGTCGGCGCTCAAGTCCACCGTGCCCTCGTTGAAAAACACCTGTGTGACGGTGCCGCCATCAGTGTGCATTTCATCATAGCGCCGGCCATCGATTGCAATAGATCATATTACAGCTGGAATGACTCAGAGGAGCATTCCACGTAGCGGGTCCCTCGGGAACCGCCAAATAGCCCTAGGTCGATCATGCCCGAACTCCAGCCCGTAACCATGACAATCCAGCTTCTTGGCGGGCTCGCGCTGTTCCTCTACGGCATGGAGAAGATGACCGATGGATTGAAGGCGGCGGCCGGCAAGCAGATGAATGTGCTGCTGGCCAAGCTGACCGGCAATCCGGTGAGCGGAGCGATCACCGGGGCCATCGTGACGGCGGTGATTCAATCCTCGTCCGTGACGACCGTACTCGTGGTGGGCTTCGTCAGCGCGGGTCTCATGACCCTGGTGCAGTCGGTCGGTGTCATCTTCGGTGCCAACGTCGGTACCACGTTCACGGCGCAGATCGTGGCCTTTAACACAACCGCCCTGGCCCTACCGCTGATCACGCTCGGCTTTGTAATGACTTTCGTCTGGAAGAACGGCGTGGTACGCCATTACGGTGCCATGCTGTTGGGTCTCGGCCTGATCTTCTACGGGATGGCGGCGATGGGTAACGCCATGGCGCCGCTGCGTACGCACGAGGGCTTTATCGACCTGCTGCAGACCATGCAGAATCCGTTCCTTGGAATGCTCGCCGGTGCCTTATTTACGGCGTTGGTGCAGTCGTCCTCGGCCACCATCGGGCTGGCGGTGGTCATGGCGACCCAGGGACTTATATTACTTCCAGCCGGCATCGCGATCGTCTTCGGCGCGAAGATCGGCACCAGCATCACAGCCATCCTCGCCGCCATCGGCAAGCCCCAGGACGCCAAGCGAGCCGCATCGGTCCACGTCCTGTTCAACGTGCTCGGGGCCCTGGTATGGCTCCCGTTTATCAGCCAGCTCGCAAGCCTTGCCGAACTGGTATCGCCTGTGGCTGAGTATCTCGACGGAACCGATCGCCTTGCCGCGGAGGTGCCGCGTCAGATTGCCAATGCCGCGACGATCTGGGCCACCGCCAACGTCATTATCTTTCTGCCCTTCAGCGGGCTGTTCGCGCGTATGGCCCGCAAGATCGTGCCGGAGCGTGTCATTGTCGAGAAGGCGATCATCCGGCCCAAATATCTTGACGACGAGCTGACCCAGTTTCCATCGATGGCGCTGGAGCGTGCACGTCTCGAGCTTGGGCACATGGCCGAGTTGACCGAAGGCATGTTGGCGCAGGTTAAAGCGGCCTTTGTCGCCAGAGATTTCAGCGAACTCTCGCAACAGAATGATCAGGTCGTGGTGTTGAGAGACTCCGTTCTTGAGTACCTGCAGCGCGTGGGCCGCGGGGAAATGAGTGATGCCGAGGCCGACGAGCACGCGCGGCTGGTCGCCGCCACCGGTGAGATTGAGAGTATGAGCGTTGCCATCAGTCGCGAGCTGGCACCGCTTGCCGAGGCCCTTCGGGAATCGGGAGTCACGCCTTCGGAAGAGACAAAAGTTTTGCTCACCCGGTTCTTCGAGACGATAAGGGAGGCGTCGCAATCCGCGCTTAAGGCCCTCGTCGACAGGGACGAGCGCGCGGCTCAGTCGGTTGTCGCGAACCGCGATGCCGTCTGGAAACTCACCGCCGAACTGCACCGGCAGCAGGCGGCACGTCTTGCTCAGGATGACCCCGAACGCCTCCTTAAGCACCGCGTGCAGGTGGAAATACTGGACAAGCTGCAGCGCGTGTACAGCATCGCCGAGCACATGGCGATCTCGGTGCTGCCAAGAGGCGTCCTCGCAGGGGAATTATCGATATGAAGAATATGAAATGGAAGGCGATATTTAATGTCCGCTGGCTACAGTGGTTGAGCCGTCGGTACCGCTCCAATAGGTTCAAGTTCCTGTTGTCATGAGGTGCCTGGATGGACCAGTCTTCGCGTGAACTCAGTCCCTCGGCGGGCCACTATGTCTTAACCTACGGTGTCGTCGTGCTGTTGTGGCTTCTGCTTGTGGGCAGCCTGCAGCCGGACGGGGTCATCATCGGTCTGATCGTGGGTGCGATCGTTACCGCTTTAATGTCTCCGCGTCTTTCGATCATGGCCGGTGTCCGGCTGTCGCCGTGGGCACCCTTTGCGCTGGTAAAATTCCTGATTGTCTTTTTTGTTGCTCTGATCCGTTCCAACGTTGATATGGCACGCCGCGTGTTGTCCCCTTCATTGCCGATCCGCCCGGCCGTTGTGGAGGTGCGCACCGGATTGGAGTCGTCGCTTGGCAGGCTGTTGCTGGCCAACAGCATTACGCTGACGCCGGGCACCTTGACCGTGAACGTGCGGGATGACCGCATTCTGGTGCACTGGATTGACTGTCCGCCGGGCAGCGACATCGAGAGCGCCACGCGGGCCATTGCTGAATCCTTCGAGCGCCACATGAGCGGTTTTGTCAAATGAGCCTGAATCTTCTGGAAACAGTCGCCTTCATCCTGATGGGCGTGGCGCTGCTGCTCGGGCTGATCCGCCTGCTGATCGGCCCCAGTGCCCCGGACCGCGTCGTTGCCGCCGACACCCTGTCGGCGATCACTACGGGAGGAATCGCCGGACTGGCAGTGGTACTGGGTAACGTGCTCTACCTCAACATCGCGCTGATCTACGGCGTTCTGGCCTTTGTTGCCGTTGTAGCACTGGCACGCGCCATCGAGGGAAACCGCTCGTGAGACTGGCTGCCGATATCTTTCTGCTGATCGGTGGACTGTTCGCATTCCTTGGTGCTCTCGGGCTGCTGCGCATGCCGGACGTTTACAACCGTATTCAGGCCGGAACCAAGGCGGTGTCGCTCGGTACCGTGTCGTTTCTGATCGGCATCGGGCTGTTGTATCCTGCTTGGTGGGCGAAGCTCCTCTGCATTGCCGGTTTCATACTGCTCACCAATCCCGTGAGCTCGTCGACCATTGCGCGTGCACTCTATTTGGCCGGCGTGCAGCCGTGGCAGCACAACCCTGACGGTACCGCGGCGGACCAGGATCAATAGGGAGCGCTATTGTGCTTGAATGGATCGCGTTGTTGATCGTCATCACCATTCTGACTTCGGCCGTGGCCGTGTTGACAATTCGCAACATGGTCGGCGCCGTGGCGGCGGTCTCCGTGGTAGGGCTCGGCGTATCCGTGTTGTTCGTACTGATGCATGCACCGGACGTTGCAATGACCGAGGCCGCCGTCGGTGCCGGTTTGTCCGGTGTCGTATTGGCTCTGGGGCTGCGCAAGCTTGGCCTGTGGCGGCTGGAGGATGATAAGGGAACCTCCCACCCGCTGGTGCCGACGTCTCGGCGGGAGGACAACACCGATGCGTAATCTGGCCGCGCTCCTGTTCACCGGCGGTCTGAGTTTTCTGCTGCTTGTCATTGTCTCCCAGCTCAACCTCGGTGAAACGCCGATGATCGTAGGTCAGCGGATGCTGAACGAAGCCGGTGCGGAAGTCGGCGCGGCCAACATCGTCACCTCCGTGCTGCTGGCGTACCGGGCTTTCGATACGCTCGGAGAGCTCTCGGTACTGTTTGCCGCTGCGACCACTGCCGGCCTTGTGTTAGGGCATCGCCGCAGTGATGCGGTGCCGGATCCGGACGGCGGCTTCATCCTGCGCGCCGGCGCCGACCTTCTCTTTCCGCTGCTGCTGGTGGTCGGTTTCTACATCATCATCTACGGCCATCTGACACCGGGCGGCGGTTTCCAGGGTGGTGTCATATTGGCGGCAGCATTTTTCGTCGGCGTGCTGGGGCGCCCGGGCACCAGTCTCGACCACGGTGTGATTATATTCATCGAGGGATTTGCCGGTGCTTCGTTCATCGGCGTCGGTCTGTGGGCCCTGTTTGCCGAAGGCCAGTTCCTCAAGCCCATGCTGGAAACGGGCACTGTCGGCGACCTGGTTTCTGCCGGTACGCTGCCGCTGCTGTCGCTGGCGCTCGGGCTCAAGGTGGGCTCGGAGCTGGCCGGGCTCTTGACCGCCCTGTCCGACACGGAGGCCGGCGAACCATGATTCAACTGGACTTCGTGACGATTCTGTATGTCGGTGGCATCGGCCTGCTGGCCATCGGTGCGGCGGGGTTGGTCATCTGCAACAACTTCTTCCGTATCCTGCTGGCTCTGGTCGTGGCCGAGGCGGGTGTCAACCTGCTGTTGGTGCTGGTGGGTTACCGAGGCAATGCGGCAGCGCCGATCCTCGGGTTCGGCCCCCAGGGTGCACAGATGGTCGACCCCATCCCGCAGGTGCTGGTGCTGACGGCCATCGTCATCGGTGTGGGCGTCCAGGCCCTGGCCATCTCGGTCCTGGTGAGGACCTACCGCAGTTACGGTACGTTGGATGTGCGCGAGTTAAAGGCACGCTTCGAAGTCGACCTTGCCGCCGAGATGGGCATCGAGTCCACGCCTGGCAGCGAAGCGCCGGCCGCTTGATGAGCCCCGGAGGTTCACTCGTGAATGCTGTCATACTCCCCGTGGTGCTGCCGATGTTGGCCGCCTTCCTGATGCAGCCGCTGGCGCACATTTCCGCTTTCACTGCGCGTCTGCTCGGCCCGTTGGTGCTGGCGATCAGCATAGCGATGCTGGTGCAGCCGTGGTTCTTGCCGGATACCGGGCCCTTTACGGTGACCTTCGCCGGCTTCGTGCCGCCACTCGGTATTGTCTTCTATGTGGATCGGCTGGCGTTGATCTTCGCCGTCGCCGTACCTTTGTTCACCCTGTTGTCATGGGGCTGGTCCACAGACACCCATGGTGACGAGGAGAAGAAGGCCCGCGAGGATGCCCTGATGCTGTTGCTGGCCGCTTCGGCGACGGGCCTGTCCCTGTCCGGCGACCTGTTCAACGTCTTTGTGTTCTATGAACTGATGGCCGTATCATCCTTCGGGCTGGTTGTGCAAAAGGGCACCGGCCCGGCCCGGATCGCCACCCTGCGCTATCTGCTGATCTCGGCATTCGGCTCGGTGCTTGCTTTGCTGGGTATCGCGATTCTTTACGCGCAGACGGGTACGCTGAACCTGGCCCAGCTCGGCCAACTTGCACCGGCGGCGCTGCATGGCCCGGCAGGTCTCACTGCATTCGCCTTCATGCTCATCGGTTTCGGTGTCAAGGCGGAACTGTTTCCGCTAAACACCTGGGTGCCGGAGGTCTATGCGACGGCACCGGCACGCATTGCGGGACTGTTGGCGGGCCTGATCTCGAAGTTGGCGGCCTTGGTGGTGCTTCGCCTGCTGGTCGTTGTCTACCAGGATACATCGGCATCCCAGTTACTGTTGCTGCTGGGAACCCTCACCCTGCTGGTGGGCGATTTTTCCGCGTGGCGGTCCAGGGACTTCCCGCGCATGATCGGTTTCTCTTCGATCGCCCAGCTGGGCCTGGTTTTCATCGGATTCTCGATCCCGGGCCCCTGGGGTGTACTGGCCGGGCTGACCGTCGCCCTGCATCACCTGTTGCTCAAGACCGGGATGTTCATGCTGGCGACGCGTTGGTCCGGATCGCTGGATCGCCTGGTCGGGTGCGCGAAGAGCACACCTGTCGCTGCCGGCCTGTACCTGCTGTTCGCCTTATCCCTGGTCGGCATACCGCCCCTGCCGGGTTTCTGGGCCAAACTTGTGACCCTGGCCGGGCTTGCCGAGCAGGGATCGGCCATGCATCTGGTAGCACTGGGTGCGGTCCTGCTTGGTTCGGTCATCAAAGCCCACTACCTGTTCCGCTTCGCCTTGAAGCTTTACAGCAGGTCGGATCATCCAGCACTGCGCCACGGTCTGATGGACCTGGGCACAGCCGCGCTGATCGGTATCGCCCTTATCGCGGCTACCATTTACGTAGTGCCTATCGGTGAAAGGCTGCGCGCCGTGGCCCAGCAGGCAGCGGACCGCGACACCTACATAGCGACGGTCTTTCCGGATCACGCCAACACGGCAGCGCCTGAGGGTCCACGATGACGTCGCTGGATATCCTGTTTATGGTCTCGGGCGCGACGCTTTTAACGGCGCTGCTGTTCGGCCGCCTGCGCCTGGCCGAGCCGCTAATGGTGATGCTTTACGCGGCGCAGCTCTGGGCCCTGATCCGGACAAACACGCTGTTCGGCGATCCGGTGGCCTCGAGCTGGCAGATTACTGTACTCGTTGATCAGTCCATGAGCTGGCGTTATAACTCGGTCTCCTGGTTCTTCGCCATGCTCGCGATCGGTGCTGGACTGGTTTCGGCCCTGTATGCGGCCGGCGCCTGGATGGAAAAGTATCTGGAATCAGGAAACAGCGGACACGCCGTTCACCTGGCCCTGGCCGCCAGCGTTTTCTCGATGGTGTTGTTGCTCGGTGCGGCTGACTTCCTGACCCTGTTTCTGGGCCTGGAGCTGGTCGGCTGGTCCGGCTTCCTGTTCATGGCTATCGCCGGTGGTGTTGCGGCAAAAGCCGCGCTGAAGTACCTGGCCTACGCGTTCTCCGGGGCGATGGCCATCCTCGGTGCGATGGCGCTTATCTATGCGAACGTTGGCTCGCTCGAGTATGGGCGTGTCATCGATGCCCTCCCATCGATGACAAGCGGCCAGGGCTGGGCCCTGTTGTTGCTGATGGGCAGCGGTTTCGCCGTCAAGATGGGCCTGCTGCCTTTCCATCTCTGGCAGGCTCAGGCCTACGCCGAAACACCGGCACCGGGCTCGGTCTTTCTCGGTGCAGTCTTTGCACGCATGGGTTTTTACGATTTCATTGCCGTGTTCATCAGCATGGTCGGCATCGCCCAGCTGGCACAACTCGAGGTGCCGAACACCGGCATCAGCAGTCGGGAGCTGCTGGCATGGCTCGCGGCTTTTACCATTATCCTTCCCACGTATACGGCCCTGAAGCAGCAGGATGCGCGTTATCTGCTGACTTGGCTCGGCGTCGGGCAGGGCGGCTACATGCTGCTGGGCCTGATGGTCGGCGATGCCGGGGGGACAGCAGGCGGTCTGCTGCATGTGTTCAGTTTTGCGATAACCCAGGCGGCATTACTCATGGCTGTATTCGCTGTTATGTATCGCACCGGCACGTCGGACCTGAATATGATGGGCGGTCTTGCCAGGCGTATGCCGTGGTCTTTTGCGGTGGTGTTGCTTGGCTTTTTCAGTCTGGCCGGCTTGCCGCCTATGGCCGGCTTTGTATCAAAGTGGTTGATCTACCGCTCGCTGGCGTCAGAGGGCATGCCGTTGTTGCTGGTGGCATCCGTCATCGGCACAGTCGGCACGATCCTGGCCGGCTACAGGCTGATTTACAGCATGTTCCTCGGCCGGTTGCGCATCGAGCAGGAGGGTGTACGTGAGGCGCCGCCGAGCATGCTGGCGCCGATGCTGGCAGTCGCAGGCGTGCTTCTGATGGTTGGATTCCTGCCGAGTCCGATTCTGAACTGGGTGGCTGCGATCCAGGCACAGCTCGGCCTGCCGGTCGTTGACTATTACCCAGGGGGGTTCAGCGATCCTCGCGGGGACCTGAACATGATCTGGATCGTCAGCGTACTGCTGGCGGGTCTGGGCCTTGCTGCGTTGGCCGTCTTCGGAATCCGGGTACGCTCGAAACGCGTTCACGCACCGGGCAGCTTAACCGGCGGACATTTTCCGGATGCCGAGACCCGGCACGGATACGTTGACAGCTTCTACGCGGGTTTGATGCAACTCATCGGGCCCTGGTACTGCGATCCCTTTGCCTGGCTCGAACGTGCCCTGGTGTCCGGCGTTCGTTTTGTTTCTTCCAGTGTCAACAGGCTCTACCGCTACGTGCAACCAACCGTGTTCCTGCTCGCGACAGCCGTTGCCGTCGTGGCCTGGGCGATCAACGCGGGTGGATTTTAAAGATAGATTGACAACACATCATCAGGACGCCCGCCTGTTACCGGGGGACGCAGCACGGCTTGCCGGCTTCCGGCTCATGGTAGTAGTACAGACTGGCAAGGCGTATAGCGACAATGGCGCCACCGACGGAAATGCTGATAGAACGGGTGCAATGAAGGCTGGCGCTATTCTGTTCAGATGTCGCGCACGACATCGATCGCACCCTCGTTGATCGCCGCGTTTAACCGGGCGTGATCCCTTTCCGTGCAATCGGCGTAGCGGTCGGCAAACTCGACCATGACGTCGTCGAAGGTCTCATCGTCACCGATGTAGCCACGGATCATCATGGCGTCACCCGAACGGGCATGGGCGAAAGCCAGCGTCTTGCCACAGATGCCTGCAAACGCCGCCAGACGCTTGGGTCCCAGCTCGTCGGCTTCGATCTTACCCTTGCCATCCCAGAGCTGACGGAAGTAGAAGTCAATCGGATGGCCATCTTCACCTTGATAATCCGCCCAGCCCAAAAGCATGTCGCTCGTCGCCTGGATCAGTCGCTGTCCCTCGACAACGCGTTGCCCTGCCTGCTTGAAAACACTCGCCCCGAGATAGGATTCGAGCACGGAGGGCACCGCCTGCTTGAACTGCAGAAACAGTGGTGTTCCGTCGCCGGCTTCGAGCAGCATGATCAGGCAGCGTGTGCCGACACTGCCGACACCGACCACTTTTTTCGCGACATCGACCAGCGAAAAGCGATCGATCAGCACGCGCCGGTCGAGGGGCAGGGTCTCGCGGTAGCGCTCAAAAAAAGTCAATAGCGCGCCTGACTCGGCAGCCGCGAGTTCCTCATCGACGCGCACGATCCGCGGTGGATCGGGAACGATGACGCGACGCCCGTCGACGACGTCGGTCAACTTGTCGAGGGCCCGCAGGCTGTTCTTGCGGGTGGCCTTGCTGAGGATCTCCTCTTTCCACTTGCGATGCTTCTTGCCATGACTTTGGATGTGTTCGAGAGCGGCCGCCGACTCGAAGCGGTAATAGTAGAGATCAAGCGGGCCGAGTTCCGAGGTCTCGGCGATGAACTCGCGATAATTGCACATCGCGGACCGCGTAGCGTCGCGGGCTTTCTTACCGGAGAAACCGTTCTTGCGGGCCGATACAGTGACGCTCGCCGCGAGTCGCTTGACGTCCCACTCGAAGGGTCCCGGCAGCGTTTCGTCGAAGTCATTGAGGTCAAACACCAGCTCGCGGTCAGGTGCGTGGTACCAGCGGAAATTTCCCAGATGGGCGTCACCGCAGAGTTCGGCCCACAGGTCGGTCCTGGCTCCCGCGGCAAGATCGCTGGCCATCACCGCAGCCGCCCCCCGCAGGAAAGTGAACGGGGTAGCGCTCATGCGTCCGTAGCGGAGCGGGATGAGCTCCGGGAGGCGGTTGTTATCCTGTTGCGCCAGGATCGCCAGCGGATCAGCGCGGTCGGCGTTAGCGGCCAGCTCGGCGTGGGCTTCGAGGGGAAC